>Ga0075012_10000057_pt1 | contig 101453 bp, 96 predicted proteins | sample All_14_2_FD_71474 | JGI IMG/M metagenome (GOLD analysis project Ga0075012, IMG submission 71474) | Freshwater microbial communities in response to fracking from Pennsylvania, USA - Allegheny Zone_MetaG_DW_15 | ecosystem: Environmental > Aquatic > Deep subsurface > Groundwater > Drilled... | reverse complement strand
TCGGAAAACCAAAAGAAATCAGACATATCAGCGCCTCCTCGCCGAGGCACTGAATCACAATCTGATCACCGTGGGAATCCAGTTATTGGGTCCGGACCCTAACACTTCCACCGTTTCAGAAAACCTAAGAACCTCAAGCGAATATTCCTGCTTGTTCTTGTGCCAGACCCAGAACCGGTAGGTGAACGTGACCCAGCCGTCGCTTGGCACGTCAATGTGGTACTGTTCCTGAAGCCCGGAGGGGAGCACCGAAACCGGCGCTTTCAAAAGGCGCCGGGTCCGGTTTGGTTCGACGATGCAGCAATCGAGGAACTGCCCCTGTTCGGTCGTTTCGGTGCCTACCTTGTCGGTCAGGATGCTGACCCGTTGCGGTTCGCTGCGATGGGGTACGTCGCGGAACATGTTCACCAGCCGCCGTTCAACCTCGACCACCGCCTTGGCCGCATCCAGATCCTTGTTGTATTCCGTATAGGTGATCGTGGTCTTGTAGTGATCGGAAAAGATGCCGAGCGGCTTTATCCGTGCGGTCAGGTGCTTGCGCAGCGATTCACTTACAGACGAGGCGTTGAAGAGGTACTTGATCCGGCTGTCGATCACCTCGTCTCCCGGTCGGGTCAGGCTGATGTACACGCCGATACCGCCGATAAACAGGAAGAATACCAGATCTTCCACGAACGACGCCGAGAGCGAAATCCAGAAATTGTCGCGCGAATCCGCATCACTGAGCGGCACCGTGCTTGCGATCCAGCAGACGATGCCAACCGTCACCGCGAAGGCCCCAAGGCCGAAGGCAAACGGCTTCAGCCGCGGCTCTCTCGCAAAGGCACCTTTTACGCGACTGAGCATGGCGTTCTCCGGCAACGGACGCTCCAGCTTAGCTGCCGCATAGCCATTGGCAAGCGCCGTGGGGCACGCCTTTCAACCGGCCCGTTCGCCCCGACTCCAGCAGGGGTTTACCGGTTGTTAGCCATATTCGGACCACACAGGCACGATCACGCCCCCCGCTCCAGGCCATTGCACACGGGATCAAGCACTACCGATGACGCCAAACGCGGCCAGCCCTGCCCTTCCTGCCGCCCCTGCGCGCGCGGTGGCCCCTGCGCGCGCGGTGGCCGCAATGCGCTCTCTTGCGCCGCTGGGCCAGCGGCGGGTGGCGGCCTATGCGCTGATCGTGCTGGTCGCTTACCTGCCGATGATGGCCAAGGTCTTCGCCGAAGCCACCGGCACCATCGGCAGCGATTTCCTGGCCTTCTGGGGCGCCGGGCGGCTCGTGGCGGACGGTACGCCGGAGCTGGTCTATAACCTGGCAGCCGAACGCGTGGCCCAAGGCCCTTCGGGAACCGGGCAGCTTGTCGCCTTTGTCAACCCGCCGCCCTACCTGTTCGTGGTCGCACCATTGGGCTGGCTGCCCTATGCCGCAGCCTGGGTCGCATGGGCGCTGGCCGGATGGGCAATCTGGTTTGCCGTCGCCCGGCGGATCCTGCCTGAAGCCAGCCTTGCGATCCTTGCCTTTCCCGCCGCCTACCTTGCCGCAAGTCATGCGCAGAACGGGTTCGTAACCGGCGCGCTGCTGATCGGCGGCGTGATCGCGCTGCGTCGATCACAGGCGCTTTCCGGGGCGCTGCTGGGCGCGTTGATCATCAAGCCCCATCTGGCGCTGCTAGTGCCGTTCTGGCTGGCCGCCGGGCGCAAATGGACTGCCTTTGCCGCCGCTGGCGCAAGCGCGCTGGGCCTGTGCCTTGCTTCGCTGCTGGTGTTCGGCGCGGACACCTGGGCAGCCTATCCTGAAAGCTTCAAGGCCAGCGCCGCGCTGATGGCGCAGGATCCGGGGCCGTTCTTCCTGCGCATGGCGACCCTTTATTCTGCGCTGCGCCAGCATGGCGATCCAGCCGTGGCGATGGCTTGCCAGGCCGCCGTCACGCTGGCGCTGCTGGTGCTGACCTGCCGCTTCTGGTCACGCGCACGCGATGAAACGGCGGCGGGCGCGATGATGCTGGCGGCCACCGCGCTGGCATCGCCCTATCTGTTTTCCTACGATCTGGCCTTTCTGGCTCTGCCGGTATTCTGGCTGGCCGGGGACGCGCGGCGGACCGGGTGGCGGCCCTGGGAAAAGCTGCTGCTGATCGTGGTGTGGATGGCACCGCTGGCAACGCGCGCGCTGGCCTTGCCGCTGGGGATCAACCTGATGCCGCTGGCTTCGGCATTGCTGGTGTGGATGGTCTGGCGTCGCGGCACCCCTGCAAAGGACCGTATCGCCGCAATCAGCCCGCGATGAAGGGATGTTGCGGGGCGAAGCGGTTTTCCAGCAGGCCGGCCCCGCGCGGATCGGCAAACACTTCGACCTGCCGCGAATAGGGCACAAAGCCTTGCTTCTCATAGAACGGTACCGCGCGCGGATCATCCAGCGTGCAGGTGTGCACCCAGACGCGTTGGACGCCTGGCACCCACGCCATCTGCAGCGTGCGCCGCATCAGCCATTGCCCAAGCCCCTTACCTGTCGCCCCCGGAATCAGGCCGAAGAACACGATCTCGCATTCGCCTTCCACCCGGAAGTCCAGCTCCACCATGCCGATTTCAACACGCGCGCGATCAACCACCGCATGAAGCTGCACGCGCGGATCGTGGATGATCGCAGCAAGGCCGGTATCGTCCAGCGTCAACCTCGACCACCACAGCCACGGTGCGCCAACACGGCGGAAGAGCAGCCGGTATTTCTCCGGCGCGCAGTCTGCCCAGCGGACAAGCTGCACCGGCACATCGGCTTCAGGCGTCAACCGGCGCAGGAAGGCCGGCGGCGTACGCATTTCCAGACAGGTAACCACGCAGGCAATATCGCCAGCCGCCACGGCATGAAAACCATGTGCCAGCGATGGACCGGAAGGCAACGGCATGTCAGGTCCACACAGCTTCGGGCGGCAGGCTCATCAGGATGGCGTCGATATTGCCGCCGGTCTTGAGACCAAACAGCGTGCCGCGATCATAGACCAGGTTGAACTCCGCATAACGGCCGCGCCATTCCAGTTGCCGCAGCTTTTCGGCAGCGTCGAACGCCATGCCCATGCGCCGCCGCACCAGCCGCGGATAAACATCAAGAAAGGCCTCGCCCACATCGCGGGTAAAGGCAAAGTTCGCTTCGAACGCGGCGCCGCCATCGCTTGCCGGGTCGGCACATTCCAGATGATCGTAGAAGATCCCCCCTACCCCGCGATGGACCTTGCGATGGGGGATATAGAAATAGTCATCCGCCCAGGCCTTGAACCGGGGATAGTAGTCCGGGTCATGCCGGTCGCACGCCGCTTTGAAGGTCGCGTGAAACTCCTCGGTATCCTCGTCGTACGGGATGGGCGGGTTGAGATCGCCGCCGCCACCGAACCAGGCCTTGCTCGTGGTCAGGAAACGCGTGTTCATGTGCACCGCAGGGACGTGCGGGTTGGCCATGTGCGCTACCAGACTGATGCCCGTGGCGGTAAAGCCGGGATTGTCGGCACTGGCGCCGTTGATCGACCGTGCAAAATCGGGAGCAAACGTTCCCGCGACGGTGGACACATTCACACCGACCTTTTCGAACACCTTGCCCTTCATCAGGCCCTGCACGCCACCGCCGCCGTTTTCAACCGGCTCGCCATCGTGGGCGCGATTCCATGCGGTGTACGTGAAACAGGCATCGCTGCCCGCCTCGCGTTCGATCGCTTCAAAGGCAGCGCAGATGCGGTCGCGCAGCGATCCAAACCAGGTACGGGCGCGGGCGGTGTGTTCGCCCCACGGGGAAACAGGCGTGTCGGTCATGGCGCGGAGCCTTGCCAAGGGATTTGCGATCCGGCAAGGAAAAGCCATGGTTCCCTTTTCGTTCACGCCACTTGGTTTCCATGGACAGGAGTTCGCGCTGGGCGGATCGCGGGCGCTGTACTGGGTGGAAGAATCGGCCCTGCTTGTGGCCGACCTTCATCTCGAAAAGGCCAGCTTCTTTGCGCGGCACGGTCAGATGCTGCCCCCCTACGACAGCCGGGCAACCTTGCAGCGCCTGGCTGATGCGCTGCGCACCTGCGGCGCGCGCCGGGTCTTCTGCCTTGGCGATTCGTTTCATGACGCAGACGGGGCGGGCCGGCTTGAACCCCATGCCGCGGGGATGCTCGATGCTCTAACGCGCGCGGTGGACTGGGTGTGGATCACCGGCAATCACGATGAAGATGCCGCAGCGCCGGGCGGCACGCTTGTCGATGAACTGCGCATCGGTAGCGTGGCGCTGCGCCACATTGCGCGGGCCAACGCCGTGCAGCATGCTGCGGAAGGGGCCGAGATTTCGGGCCATTTCCATCCCAAATTGCGGGTTCGTGTTAAGGGGCGCAGCATTGCCCGCGCCTGCGCCGTGGCGAGCGAAAACCGCCTGATCCTGCCCGCCTTCGGCGTGCTGACCGGGGGGATGGATGCGACCGATCCAGCCATACTTGGCGCGCTGCAACCTGCCCGCACGATCGACGCCATCGTTCCAGCCGGAGAACGGCTGGCACGGTTTGCTTTGTGGCGCGATGGTGCGCACACCGGCTCTACCACAGACAATGCAGCGTAACCCCGGCAAAATCTGACTTTCACGGCAAACGCGCCCTTTATCTGCGCGCCAGTTGTGATAAGGGAGCGCCAATCGCATTCTGGATTAACCTCAGGAGAAAGCACTATAGCTCCCCCACCGCGGCGCATGATGGCGCCCCCCGTCAAGAGCGGGCCTCGCTACAACATGATGATCAACGTGCCCAAAGTGCGCGTGATTGACGAAAATGGCGAGAACCTGGGTGTCATGTACACCCGCGAAGCGATCGACCAGGCAGCCGAAGTCGGCCTCGACCTCGTCGAAGTTTCCCCCAACGCTGATCCGCCGGTCTGCAAGTTCCTCGATGTCGGCAAGTTCCGTTACGAGGCGCAGAAGAAGGCCAATATTGCCCGCAAGAGCCAGAAGACGCAGGAGATCAAGGAGATCAAGATGCGTCCGAACATCGATGACCATGACTACGACACCAAGATGCGTAACGTGGTCCGGTTCATCGAGGATGGCGACAAGGTGAAGATCACGCTGCGTTTCCGCGGCCGCGAACTTTCGCACCAGCAGCTCGGCATGAACCTGCTGCGCAAGGTGCAGGACGATGTTGCCGAAATCGCCAAGGTCGAAGCCTTCCCCCGCATGGAAGGTCGCCAGATGCTGATGGTGCTTGCTCCCAAGTAAGCGCCGGGCAGTTTACAGCCTGCATCAACGGAAAAGGGCGCGCCGCAAGGACGCGCCCTTCCTTGTTTCAGCAGGTGCAGCAGATCAGAAGCGGAAGCGCGCCGATACACCATAAGTGCGTGGCTGGCTGGGGTAGCCCGACAGCGAACCTTGCTGGGCCGGGCTGTCGAAGATCTGCAACAGCGTGCGGTTGTCGAGCAGGTTGCGCCCCCACACCGTCAGCGCCAGTCCGTTTTCCATCGCATACGTCAGCGATGCGTTCACATCGTTGATTTCCTGCTTGAACTCGCGCGCAGCGGCCAGCGCCAGGCTGGCGTTCGGCGTACCATCGGGGTTGCGGAAGATCAGATTGGGCAGCCCTTCGACCAGCTTGAACGGCGCTTCGTAGTGGTAATCGAAGTGCAGGATGACATGGTCGCCATTGCCCAGCGGGCGGTCATAGTCGAGCGCCAGCGTGGTCGACAGCGGCGAAACCCCGGCGGGCTGTGTCCCGGTCAGGTCACCAAAGGCCGAAAGCTTGAAGGAATCGAACTTCGGATCGAGATAGGTCATCGCCACCGACAGCGTCAGGTCGCTCGTTGGGCGCACCGCGCCATCGAACTCGATGCCGAACACCGACTGCTTGCCGGCGTTGGCCAGGAAGAAACCGGTACCGGTGAAGATGTTCGACTGGAAACCCTTGATCGACTGCTTGAACACCGCGAGGTTGGCCGAGGCCACCCGCCAGTTGCCCTTGATGCCGAACTCGTAAAGCGTCGAATCTTCAGCTGCGGCAAAGCGGCTGCCCGCGGTCAGATTGGCCACACCAAGGTTCTGCGCCCGCAATGCGATCAGGTCGGCGTCGCTGGGCCGGCTGTCGCGCGACAGGTTGACCGATGCCGCCTTGTAGCCGGTAGCGTAAGTTGCATAGACGTTGACCGTATCGGTCGCCTCCCATGCCAGACGCGCGGTATAGCTCATGTCGCCATCGCTGATCCGACCGTTCTCCACGGCGTTCGGCACACTGCGGAACGGCGGGAAGTACTGGAACGGCACCAGCCCCAGCAGAGGGTTGAGCTTCGGATCGGTAGATGCTGCTGTCGCTCCGGCAACGATCGCCTGATAGATCGGCGCGGTTGTCGGCGCCGTGGCGAAGGCCTGGACGGCAGCCAGATCGGCCGGGTTCACGCCGCGACCGATCAGGCCCCGCGCAATGCCCCCGGCCCGGCCAAGCGCAACGAAATCAAGCCCTGCAAAGACATCGCTCGACAGCGCATCGGCGGCATACCGCTTGGAATCGTGGGTATAGTTCAGTCCCCCGGTCAGCGTCAGGCGCGGCGCGATCTTGACATCAAGCTGGCCGAACACGGAAAACGCCTCATTCTTGAGGCTGTAGGCTTCGACAAGACCCTGCCCGTTGCCAAAGAACGTGCCCGCAAGGTTGCGCCCGACCAGCGGCGAAAGCTGTGCCTCAAGCCCCGGAACGCTGGTGCAGGTCGGACTGGACGGGCAGCCGCTCGATCCCTGGATCAACAGGTTGGCATAAGGCCGGGCATTGGCACCCCAGGCGATCTGGTTCGCCTGATCGACCTTCTCGTTGAAATAGAATGCCCCAAGCAGCGCATTGAACGGCCCATCCCAGTTCGTGGCGGCGCGGAACTCCTGCGTGAAGGTCTTGAGCCGCACGTCCTGGAAATTGCGGCCCAGCAGGTCCACGCCGGTAAAATCGGAATCCTGGTTCGTCACCGCATCGGTGCGGCGATAGGCGGTGATCGAAGTCAGCGTGATCGGACCCAGTTCGTAGTCGATCTGGCCCGACAGCCCCCAGTTTTCAATCACGTTGGTGGACGCGAAGTTGTTGTAGATCACGTCATCGAACTTGGCCGCAGGATCGTTTACCACCGTATTCGGCGCACCGATGGCCTTGATCGCTCCGGTGGCCGCAGACTGACGGATATTTACGACCGCGCAGCAGTTTTCGTCGATCTTGCCGTAATCACCGATCAGGCGGACCGACAGGGCCGTGCTGGGTTCCAGCAGCACCTGTCCGCGCACGAACCAGCGATTGCGCTCGTTCTCTTCGACACCGCTACCCCGGTCATCGACAAAACCATCGCGCCGGTTGTATCCGCCGGCAAGGCTGGCCGCGACGGTATCGGAGATCGGGCCAGTGATGACGCCCTTGAGCACAAGGGCGTTGAAGTTGCCGTAGCTGGCCTCGATGTTGCCGCCCAGTTCAAACTGCGGTTTGCGCGTGACCAGCGAAATCACGCCGGCGCTGGCGTTCTTGCCGAACAGCGTGGACTGCGGCCCCTTGAGCACTTCCACCCGCTGCACATCGGGCAAATCGGCAATCATCGACGCCGAGCGCGAACGGTAAACGCCATCCACGAACAGGCCGACCGAGGGTTCGATCCCGGCGTTGTTGGCACCATTGCCGAAGCCGCGAATGTAGAAATTGGTGTTAGCCGAGCTTTGCAGCTGGTTGACTCGCAGCGACGGCACCAGCGACGACAGATCCTTGATATCACGAATCTGCGCCTGCTCGATCGCAGCGGCGGTGGTGACCGAAACCGCAATCGGCACGTCCTGCAGGGTCTGTTCGCGCTTGTTGGCCGTAACGATGATCTGGTTGCCGTCAGCCATCGGTTCCGCATAGTCGGTTGCCGGCTGGGCCATTTCCGCCGAGCCGGTCGAAGCGTTCTGGGCATGGGCGGTAGCGGCGAAGGCCAGCGCGAAAGTGCACGAGCCGACAAGAAGCGCAGCCCGGCCAGCAAAGTTGGCGTTCATTATGTTTTTCCTCTCCAGACACCCGACGCAATGGCCTTTCAGGGCGTACCCTGATCCACAGCTTCGGATGGCATCCTGTTTCCCTGAAACCTGCTTTATGTTGCTGTTAGGCCAGCGACAATCCGAACCTTCGCGCATGCCGACACCGTCGCGGCATTTGCGACAAATGTTGCAACTTTACCACAACTCCGGCGCATCCTTCGCCCGACCTGACGCAAGCCACCATGCGGAAGCGCACAAATCGCCAAGGAACGCGGTGCGCGCCCAAACGGACCAGACGACAGCCAGACTTTGTTCCGTCTCCGCTTGCCGCAACGCACAAATCCGAGTAAGCGCGCGCCAAAGCCGGAGCGGGCGCAGTTTGTGCCACGCTTTGCCCCCGTTCCAAACCGAAAGCCTGTTTCATGTCCGCCCAGCGCAATATCGCGATCATCGCCCACGTCGACCACGGCAAGACCACCCTTGTCGATCAGCTTTTCCGCCAGTCCGGCACCTTCCGCGACAATCAGCGCGTGGAAGAGCGCGCTATGGATTCCAACGATCTGGAAAAGGAGCGCGGGATCACCATTCTGGCCAAGTGCACTTCGGTCGAATGGAACGGCACGCACATCAATATCGTCGACACCCCCGGCCACGCCGACTTCGGCGGCGAGGTGGAGCGCATCCTGAGCATGGTCGATGGCGTGATCCTGCTGGTCGACAGTTCGGAAGGCGCGATGCCGCAGACCAAGTTCGTCACCGGCAAGGCACTGGCGCTGGGCCTCAAGCCGATCGTCGTCGTCAACAAGATCGACCGCCCCGATGGACGCCCGCAGGAAGTGCTCGACGAAGTCTTCGATCTGTTCGTCAGCCTCGACGCCAGCGACGAACAGCTTGAGTTCCCCGTGCTCTATGCGTCGGGCCGCAACGGCTATGCCTCGGAAGACGAAAGCGCGCGCGAAGGCGACCTGACCCCGCTGTTCCAGAAGATCGTCGATCATGTGCCGCCGCCGGCCGCCGATGTCGATGGTCCGTTCAAGTTCCTGGTCACGCTGCTTGATCGTGACAACTTCCTTGGCCGCATCCTCACCGGCAAGGTGCAGAGCGGCACGGTCAAGGTGAACTCGCCGATCCATGCGCTGGACCGCGATGGCAAGATCATCGAAACCGGGCGCGCCTCCAAGATCATGGCCTTCCGCGGGCTTGAGCGCGTGCCGGTAGAAGAAGCCAAGGCGGGCGACATCATCTCCATCGCCGGGCTTGCCGTGGCGACCGTGGCCAACACCATCGCTGATCCTTCGGTCACCGAACCGCTCCAGGCCCAGCCGATCGACCCGCCGACGCTGTCGATGCGCTTTGCGGTGAACGATTCACCCATGGCCGGGCGCGAAGGGTCGAAGGTTACCAGCCGCATGATCCGCGACCGTCTGGAGCGCGAGGCCGAATCGAACGTCGCCATCCGCGTGACCGAATCCGCCGACAAGGACAGCTTCGAAGTGGCCGGGCGCGGCGAACTCCAGCTCGGCGTGCTGATCGAGACGATGCGCCGCGAAGGCTTCGAACTGGGCATCAGCCGCCCGCGCGTGCTGTTCAGCGAAGACGAAAACGGCAACCGGACCGAGCCATACGAAACCGTCGTGATCGACGTGGACGATGAATATTCGGGCACCGTCGTCGACAAGATGGCCATCCGCAAGGCCGAGATGACGGACATGCGTCCATCGGGTGGTGGCAAGACCCGCATTACCTTCTCCGCCCCGTCGCGCGGGCTGATCGGCTACCATGGCGAGTTCCTTTCGGACACTCGCGGCACTGGCATCATGAACCGGCTGTTCGAAAAGTACGGGCCGCACAAGGGCCGGATCGAAGGCCGCAAGAACGGCGTGCTGATCTCAAACGGCGCGGGTGAAGCGGTCGCCTATGCCCTTGGGCCGCTTGAAGAGCGTGGCATCCTGTTCGTCGGCGTTGGCACGCCGCTGTACGAAGGCATGATCATCGGTGAAAACGCCAAGCCCGAAGATCTTGAAGTCAACCCGATGAAATCGAAGCAGCTCACGAACTTCCGTTCGACCGGCAAGGACGACGCCATTCGCCTGACCCCGCCCAAGATCATGACGCTGGAACAGGCCATCGCCTATATCGACGACGATGAAATGGTCGAAGTCACACCAAAGTCGATCCGCCTGCGCAAGGCCATCCTCGACCCGAACGAGCGCAAGAAAGCCTCGCGCAAGAAGGAAGCGGCCTGATCCGAAACGAAAAGAGGGCGGCCCCGAAGGGTCGCCCTCTTTTCGTGGAAGTCATGGGGTCACGGTGACGTTTGCGCTGTCGTATGGCGCCCTTTTGCGGTTAGCCTGCCCACAATCGGCACCTTGCTCCTTCTCCGAAAGCCGATCCCCATTGATCGTCAAAACCAATCAATACATTTAAATTGATCGACCCTAGCAATCCACCTGAACAGTGGAGCGTTGGCCGTCGTGCAGCGCGGCTTCGGCAGCGACGGCGCCGGTGACGGGAAATCGCAATGCCGGTGCAGCGCTCTATCGCCATTGCGCGTTTGCCGGGCTATGGGGCACGCGATGACTGAAGCGCCTCCCCCCAGCGCCGCCGCGCCCGACGCTCCCGGCTTTCCTACGCAGCTAAAGGGCCTGCGGATCGCGCTGTTCAGCGGCAACTACAATTATGTGCGCGACGGGGCCAACCAGGCGCTCAACCGGCTCGTCGGCTATCTCCAGCGGCAAGGCGCGCAGGTGCGCGTCTATGCACCCAAGGTGGCAAAGCCAGCTTTCCCCTCGATGGGCAAGCTGGTCGGCGTACCATCCTTCGCTATTCCGGGGCGCGAGGAATACCGCTTCCCGCTGGCGCTTTCGCCCCGCGTGCGACGCGATCTGGCCACGTTCGATCCTCACGTCGTCCATGTCTCGTCACCGGATGTCGTCGCTCACCGCGCGGTCTCCTGGGCGCGCCATCGCAAGCTGCCGATCCTGGCATCGGTCCACACCCGCTTTGAAACCTATTTCCGCTATTACAACATGGCGTGGATGGAGCCGATCATCGAAGCCTTGCTGCGGCGGTTCTACCGGCGCTGCGATGCGCTGGTCGCCCCTTCGGAATCGATGGCACAAGTGCTGCGCGACCAGCGCATGAACTATGACATCGACATCTGGTCGCGCGGGGTCGATCGGGAAATCTTCCATCCCGGCGCGCGCAGCCTCGCCTGGCGTCGCTCGCTCGGCATCGCCGATGACGAAGTAGCGATCGGCTTTCTGGGGCGGCTGGTGATGGAAAAGGGGCTGGATGTCTTCGCCGATTCCATCGACGTCCTGGCCAGGCGGGGTGTCGCGCACCGGGTGCTTGTCGTGGGTGAAGGCCCGGCGCGCGAATGGTTTGCCGCACGCCTGCCGCAGGCGGTCTTTGCCGGGTTCCAGGGCGGCGCCGACCTTGGCCGCGCAGTCGCCAGCATGGACGTGCTGTTCAACCCTTCGGTTACCGAAACGTTTGGCAACGTGACGCTCGAAGCGATGGCCTGTGGCGTACCGGTAGTCGCGGCTGCCGCTACCGGCAGCCAGAGCCTCGTCGATGACAACGCCTCTGGCCGCCTCATCGCGCCGGGCGCGGTGCGCCAGTTCGCCGATGCGCTTCGCGGCTATGTCGAGGATGCATCGCTGCGGACGCGCCATGGCGCGGCGGGCGAGGAACGCAGCCTTGAGTTTTCATGGGACCGGATCAACCAAGCCGTGGCCGACACCTATCTGCGACTGGTCCGGCAGAAGCATGCCGGGCGCAGGCGCTGACCGCCCTACCGCAACACGCCGCGACGGGCCATAACGCGGGCATAACCGATGAAGAACAGCAACGCGCCCCAGATCAGGACCATCATCGCAACCATGCCCGGACTGTGCATCGAAGCGGGCAAGGTGGGGTCCAGGTACTGGTAGACCTGGCTGACCGCCAGCCCGATCAGGGAAACCGCAAACGCTGCAACCGCGTGGCGCGACCGCACGAGCAGCAGCACCGATCCCGCCAGCGAACCCCACACCCCCAGCGCCCAGAACGCACTCAGCCAGCCGGGCAGCATCTGGGTATAGGCGATCTCTTCCGCGCCCATCCCTACAGAGGTCATGTAGGCTACAGGATCAAGCTTGGTCATCGTGTAGTCAAGGCAGCCGAAACTGTTCCACAACAACCCGATCACGCCGATCGCCCAGAGATGCGCAGGCGCCCTGTTCAGTTCTGGCGGACGGTCTTGCACGGCACCACTCCTTCAACCCTGTGCACGAACACTATCACGGACCGATGCACCATCAAAGCGACACTATGTTGTACCGTCCGGCGCGTCGGCTTATGCCGTAACGGCCATGGCTGATCTGTTCGCTCCGTCGCCGCAAGATGCACCGCCACCAGAGTCCAGCCCCTCGGCGCCGCTGGCCGACCGCTTGCGCCCTCGCACGCTTTCAGATGTCATTGGGCAGGACCACCTGACCGGACCAGATGGCGCCATTGGGCGCATGGTGGCCGCAGGCAAGCTGACCTCGATGATCCTGTGGGGACCGCCCGGCACCGGCAAGACCAGCATTGCCCGCCTGCTGGCCGAAGCAGTTGGCATGCGCTATGTTGCGATAAGCGCGGTGTTTTCCGGGGTGGCCGACCTGAAGAAGGCCTTTGCCGAAGCGCAGGCGATGGCGCTGACGGGGCGCAAGACCCTGCTCTTCGTGGACGAAATCCACCGCTTCAACCGTGCGCAGCAGGATGGCTTTTTGCCCTTTGTCGAAAACGGCACGGTTACGCTGGTCGGCGCGACGACCGAGAACCCAAGCTTTGCGCTGAACGCCGCGCTGCTTTCGCGTGCGCAAGTGCTGATCCTGCACCGGCTCGATGCCACCGCACTGGGTACGTTGCTGGCGCGGGCCGAAGACATCACCGGCCTGCGCCTTCCGCTAACCGCGCCCGCACGCGAGGCGCTTATTGCCTCGGCCGATGGCGATGGCCGCTTCCTGCTAAACCAGGCCGAAACGCTGTTCGATGTAACGTTGCCTGCGCCGCTCGATCCCGAAGCTCTTGGAACGTTCCTGATGCGGCGGGTTGCGGTTTACGACAAGGACCGCGACGGGCACTACAACCTGATATCGGCCTTGCACAAAAGCCTGCGCGGATCAGACCCGCAGGCGGCGCTCTATTACATGGCGCGGATGCTGGTGGCAGGCGAAGAGCCCCTTTACATCCTGCGCCGGCTGGTGCGCTTTGCCAGCGAGGACGTCGGCCTGGCCGACCCTCAGGCGCTGGTGCAATGCCTTGCTGCCAAGGATGCTTACGATTTCCTTGGCAGCCCGGAAGGCGAACTGGCCATCGTGCAGGCGTGCCTCTACCTCGCAACCGCGCCGAAATCGAACGCTGCCTACACTGCGCAGAAGGCGGCGTGGAAATCGGCACGCGATACGGGTTCTCTCAGCCCACCGGCCAATATCCTTAACGCTCCGACCAAGCTGATGAAGGACATCGGCTATGGTGCAGGCTATGCCTACGACCACGATGCGGACGATGGCTTTTCCGGCGCGAACTACTGGCCCGAAGGCATGGCCGCGCAGAGCTATTACCTGCCGGTAGAACGCGGCTTCGAACGTGAAGTGGCCAAGCGCATGGAATGGTGGGACCGCAAGCGGCGCGAACGCGCGGGCGCATGACCGTGCCCCGGTTCGGCCACTTCGTCGCCATCGACTGGTCGGGCGCCGCAGGGGAGCGGCATCGCGGCATCGCCGTGGCCATGGCATCGCACGGCAGTGCGGCCCCGGCGCTGGTCCGCCCCGGCCATCGCTGGTCACGCACTGAAGTGCTGGAATGGCTGCTGAATGACCTGCCCGGCGATGCACTGGTCGGCATGGACCTTGGCATATCGTTGCCATTCGCCGATCGTGGTGCATTCTTTCCCGGCTGGTCGGAAAGCCCGGCGGACGCCCGCGCGCTGTGGGCGCTGATCGACCGGATCTGCACCCATGAGCCACACCTTGGCGTCAATCCGCTGGTCGATCACCCCAGCGCCAGCGCCCACTTCCGCCGTCACGGCGGGCGCGAAGGCACGCATTTCGGCGGCGGCGAAGGCCGTTTCCGGCAGACCGAGGCAGCGCAACGACGCATGGGCTGCCGCCCCTATTCCAACTTCAACCTCGTGGGCGCAGCGCAAGTCGGCAAATCGAGCCTTTCCGGCATGCGCTTGCTGCACCGGCTGGGCGGTGCAATTCCCGTCTGGCCCGTCGATCCCCTGCCTCGCCGAGGCCCGGTGCTGTGCGAAATATACACCGCGATCGCGGCGATGGCTGCGGGCCGTACGCCGGGGCGATCAAAGATGCGCGATGCGGCGGCGCTTGATGCCGCGCTGACCGCGCTCGGCTCGACCCCGTCCGGCCTTGATGGGCCGCTGGACGATCATCGCTGCGATGCGCTGGTTACGGCCGCCTGGCTGCGCAATGCCGCGCATGCCACACATCTGTGGACACCACCCGGCCTTTCGCGTGAAATTGCGACAACCGAGGGCTGGACCTTCGGGGCGCTATGACGCTAGAGGACGAGCGGATTCGACGGGCCGGCTTAGCACAGTGGTAGTGCAGCGGTTTTGTAAACCGAAGGTCGGGGGTTCAAATCCCTCAGCCGGCACCAGGATCCCGCAACCCGGCTACCACTCCCGATCATCGTCAGCTTGCATTTCAAGGCGTGCCGCGCCCTGCTAAACGTCATTATCAGCGTGGCGTGAAAGCAGCCGTTCGAGCCGTTTTCGCTGTTCATCCTGCAGCGCGCGGATTTCGTTGATGATTCCGCGCAATTCCGGGCTGTCGAGCGCCAGGACGAGGTCCGAGAGTTGTTGATCCAGCGCGATAAGGAGAGGAAAAGCTTCGCGCAGACGCGACGCAAGTTCATGCACACGGCAGTTATCGTCTGATCGTTTGCCGTGCCCGTCCATGAAATCGGCAGATACGGCACCGGCAAACCTCGATCACGCCATTTGCGGGCAAACCCGCGCCGTTTACGACGAATGATTGGATTCGGAGCGAAACTGAACCATTTTGGCCACACCAAGGCTCAGGATCAGCCGCGCCCTCGGTACGGGGCCACGCCCTGATCGGGCAGCCACAGCCCTTCGGGCGGGGTGCCGGATTGCCAGAACACGTCGATCGGGATGCCGCCGCGCGGATACCAGTATCCCCCGATGCGCAGCCAGCGCGGAGCCATTTCGGCAAAGAGCCGCTGCCCGATACCAACGGTCACGTCTTCGTGGAACCCGGCGTGGTTGCGGAAAGAACCCAGGAAAAGCTTGAGCGCCTTTGATTCCACGATCGTTTCGCCGGGGGCATAGTCAATCACAAGGTGCGCGAAATCGGGCTGTCCAGTCACCGGACACAAGGATGTGAACTCCGGCGCGGCAAAGCGGATCATATAGAGCGCGCCGGGCCGCGGGTTGGGCACATAATCCAGCACGGCCTGTTCGGGGCTGGCAGGCAGCGCGCTGGTCTGGCCAAGGTGAAGCGGAGAACTGTTTGCCATGGGAAATCCGGTACTGGTCTGCGTCCAACGCCCATGCACCGCCCTCGGCCCAAGGGCAAGGGACCAGCACCTTCCCGATGGTGCGGCAAGGATTGGTCTGGCCAAAGAACCGCCCCGCACTTTTCCGGCTCGACGCCCTGCCCCGCCCGGTTTAGGTTGCACTGCAACGAACCTGCAAAAGACGGGTCGGCAGCAGGCAGGCAGGAGCACGAAAAACCATGGATTCACTGGTGTCTACCCAGTGGCTTGCGGACGAAATGGCCGCCAGCGATCTACGCATTGTCGATGCCAGCGCATTCCTGCCCGAACACGGGCGCGATCCGCGGCAGGAGTATGAGGCGTGCCACATTCCGGGCGCCGTATTCATGGATCTTGCCAATCTGGTGGACAGCAGCTCGCCCGTCCCCAACACGTTGCCTTCGGCGGAAAAGTTCGCCAGCCGGATGCAGGCGCTGGGCCTGGGCGATGGCAGCCGGATCGTTGTCTATGACGACAGCCCGATCAAGACGGCGACACGCGCCTGGTTCATGCTGACGATGTTCGGCGCACAGAACGTGGCGATTCTCGACGGCGGGATAGCCAAATGGAAGGCGGAGGGCCGCCCTACGGCAAGTGGTGTCGAAACCCTGCGCCAGCGCCACTTCACGATCTGGTCGGACACCAGCCACCTGCGCACCAAGGCCGATGTGATCGCCAATCTCGGCACAGCCGCCGAACAGGTGATCGACGCACGCGGGGCCGGACGCTTTACCGGCGAGGACAGGGAAACCAATCCTGCCCTGGCCAGCGGGCATATTCCGGGCGCGCGCAACGTGCCCTATTCCAATTTGTTCAACGGCGATGGCACATGGAAATCGCCCGATGAAATCCGCGCCACCTTTGCCGCCGCCGGGGTCAATCTGGACCAGCCACTGGTATCGTCGTGTGGATCGGGGATGACCGCCAACGTGCTGATCTTCGCCCTGCACCTGATCGGCAAGGACGATGTCGCACTTTACGATGGTTCCTGGAGCGAATGGGGAATGGACCCCAAGACACCCAAGGCAATCGGCCCTGCATGAGCGTAGATACTGGCCAACGGTAAAGCGGTCGAACTTGCGGTCCCAAGCTGCTATTGCCACCGCGACATGAGCAGCACTTCCGATGAAAAGCCCTGTGGCGCTGCCACCCGCAGCGTCGCCGCAGGCAGGCGGGCAGAATGGACCGGAACGCCCGGCCACCCCTGTGCCGTGGTCAGCCCGCCGGTATGGCGCGCCTCGACCCATCTCTACCCCGACATGGCCGCCCTTCGCGCGCATCCAGCGAATGCCGATGGCAATTTCTACTATGGCAGGCGCGGCGGGCCGACCCAGTGGGCGCTGGCCGAGGCGCTGACACAGATTGAACCGGGCGCTGCCGGAACGGTGCTCTATCCTTCCGGCGTTGCCGCGATCGCAGGTGTTCTGCTGACGGTGCTGCGCCCCGGCGACGTTCTGCTGATGACGGATAACGCCTATGAACCAAGCCGGGCCATGGCGCGCGGGCTGCTCAAGGATTTCGGGGTGGAAACGCGCTGGTTCGATCCGTGCGACCCGGTCGCCTTCGCCAGCGTGTGTTGCGAGCGGACTCGCGCCGTGCTGCTCGAAAGCCCCGGCAGCCTGACCATGGAAGTGCAGGACGTACCGGCGCTAGCCGCCGCTGCGCGCGCGCGCGGGATCGTCAGCGTGCTGGACAATACCTGGGCATCGCCACTGGGCTTCGCCGCGCTGGACCATGGCGTGGACATTGTGGTGATGAGCCTGACAAAACACGTTTCCGGCCATTCCGACTGCATGATGGGCAGCGCCAGCGCGGGCGAGGAATGGTATCGCAAGCTGCGCTTGCGCGCGCAGGGTCTGGGCCTTGTGGTTTCCCCCGATGATGCGGCCTTGATGCTGCGCGGGCTGCGCACCATGCCGCTGCGCCTGGAAGCGGAAACCGCATCGGCGCTGGCGATTGCGCAGTGGCTGGAAACACGAACGGAAGTGGCGCGTGTGCTGTGCCCGATGCTGCCGGGCGCGCCGGGCCACGACCTCTGGGCGCGTGATTTCACCGGTGGGTGCGGGCTGTTCAGCTTTGTGCTGAAAGGCGGAACGTCCGCAGCGCGTGATGCGCTGATTGATGCGCTGGACCTGTTCGGGATCGGTTATTCGTGGGGCGGATTCGAAAGCCTTGCGACGCCGGTCGATCCGGCCAGCATCCGCACAGCCAGCGCCTGGCCGCTGCCCGGCATGGAACCGGAAGACCGTTTCGGCGTAAGGCTATCGACGGGGCTTGAAGACACCGCAGACCTGATTGCCGATCTTGAATGCGGACTGGCGGCCTGGGCGGCCCATGGAGATACATGTGAATGACCTGAAGCAGCAGGTGACCGAAGGAATCCGCCTGCTTGACGCCATCGGCTTCGATGTCGGCACGTACCATGTTTCGGCGTGGGGGGTGCTGCGCATCCTGATCGTGCTGGTGCTGGTGCTGGTGTTCGCCCGCCTCGGCGGAAGACTTGCCAAGCGGCTGTTCTCCAAGGTTGCCAGCCTTGACGGCGCGCAGCGCCTGCTGGGGGAAAAACTGGTTTCGCTGGCGGTCTGGGCGCTGGCGATCATGGTGGGGATCGACGTTCTGGGCATCAGCCTGACTGCGCTTACGGTATTTTCCGGCGCATTCGGCCTTGCCATCGGTTTCGGTCTGCAAAAGACCTTTGGCAACCTGATCGCCGGGATCATCCTGCTGATGGACCGTTCGATCAAGCCGGGAGACGTCATCGCGGTATCGGGCGGGAACGGCAACACCTTTGGCGAGGTGAAGCGGATCGGGATACGCGCCGTTTCGGTCACCACGCGCGACAACCGCGAATATTTGATTCCGAACGAAATCCTGATGACTTCCCAAGTGGAAAACTGGTCCTATTCGGCGCGCGACGTAGGGATCATGATCCCGGTAGGCGTCAGCTATTCCAGCGATCTTGCCAAGGTGGAGGAATTGCTGTTGCAGGCGGCGCGCGAAACCCCGCGCGTGCTTGAACGCCGGGAAACCAAGGTGCTGCTCAAGGGCTTTGGCGCCAGCAGTGTCGACCTGGACATATTCGCGTGGATCGAAGACCCGGAAATGGGCGTGGCCAACGTCAAGTCCGAAGTGCTCAAGCGGGTATGGTATCTGTTCAAGGAAAACGGCATCGAAATCCCGTTCTCGCAGACCGATCTCAACTTGCGCGAAAGCGACGGCCTGCGCCGATTGACCGACGCGATGCGCCAGCAGACCGTGCAAACGCCTTCGCAGATGCCGGAAACACCTGAAAAGCCGTAATTGTATCGCCGGTAAAGCTGATCTAGGCCATACCCAATCCATTCTCGCTGGCCTATCGCCCCGCCCCGCCCCATGTGCGCTGGATGAAGAACGCTGCATCAAGAATCGGAACCGTGTTCCTGGTTGGCGCAGGGCCGGGCGATCCCGACCTGCTCACCCTGCGCGCCGCGCGGCTGGTGATGAACGCGCGGGTGCTGGTCCACGACGGGCTGGTTGATCCCGCGATCCTGGCGATGGCGCCGCGCGCCTGCCGGATGATCTCCGTCGCCAAGCAGCGCGCCCGCCACACCATGCAGCAGCAGGATATCAACGCCCTGCTGGTGCGCGAAGCATTGGCAGGAAACGATGTCGTCCGGCTCAAGGGCGGCGATCCGTTCGTGTTCGGGCGCGGTGGCGAAGAAGCCGAAGATTGCCTGGCCGCGGGCGTGCCGGTGCAGGTCGTGCCCGGCATCAGCGCGGCCATGGGCGCAGCGGCTTCGGCGCTGATCCCGCTTACCCACCGCGAAAGCGCCAGCATCGTGAGCTTCGTTGCGGGACAGTGCAAGGGGCTGACCGACCAGAACTGGGCCGGTCTTGCCGGAAAGGGCCGCACGCTGGTGATCTACATGGGCGTGGCCACGGCCGAGGCCATTGCCGAAAAGCTCATGGCCGATGGCCTGGCGCCCGACATGCCTGTGGCGGTCATCGAAAATGCATCGCGTCCGCAAATGCGCGTGGTACGCGGCGCGCTGGCCGGCCTTGGGCCGCTGGTTGCGCGCAACCGCATCAAAAGCCCTGCCCTTATCGTCATCGGCGAAGTGGCAGGCCGGGGAGACATGATGGAATTGAAACAGGTTGTGGAGACCAAGGTGCTGGAGATCGGGGCGTGAAGATCATTACCGGAAACGACCTGAGGACAGGCGACGTGATCTGGTGGACCGGTCAGGGATGGTCGCGCCTTGTCGACGATGCGGTCGAAGTGGGTGACGATGCCGATGCGATCATCGCGCGCGAAAACGCCAGGCAGATCGTCACCGACACACAGGTTATCGATGCCGAACGCAGCGCCGAAGGCGTGCGCCCGGCACACATCAAGGACCGCATCCGCGCCCTCGGCCCGACGGTGCGGATGGACCTTTCGCTCAAGCCCGCGGACCCCGAAGCCGCCAAGTGGGTGATCTGACATGTATCAGTACGACAGCTATGACCAGGCCATGGTCGACGCCCGTGTGGCCGAGTTCCGCGATCAGGTGGAACGCCGCCTTGCCGGTGAAATCACCGAAGACCAGTTCAAGCCCCTGCGGCTGAAGAACGGACTTTACCTGCAACTGCACGCCTACATGCTGCGCGTGGCGATCCCTTATGGCACGCTCAACAGCCGCCAGATGCGCATGCTGGGCGATATCGCGGACAAGTACGACCGCGGCTACGGGCACTTCACCACCCGCCAGAACATCCAGTACAACTGGATCAAGCTGGCCGATGCGCCCGATATTCTGGCGGATCTGGCATCGGTGGAAATGCACGCGATCCAGACCAGCGGCAATTGCATCCGCAACACCACGTCCGATCAGTTCGCTGGCGCTGCCGCCGATGAACTGGTCGATCCGCGTCCCTATGCCGAGCTGCTGCGCCAGTGGTCGACCTTCCACCCGGAGTTCGATTACCTGCCGCGCAAGTTCAAGATCGCCATCATCGGTTCGGACACCGATCGCGCCGCGATGAAGCTGCACGATATCGGCATCCAGCTTGTGCGCAACGATGCGGGCGAGATCGGCTGCCGCTTCTATGTCGGCGGGGGGATGGGCCGCACGCCGATGATCGCCCCTGTCATTGGCGATTTCGTGCCGCCGCTGCAGATGATTTCCTATCTGGAAGCATGCCTTCGCGTATACAACCGCTATGGTCGGCGCGATAACAAGTACAAGGCGCGCATCAAGATTCTCGTCCACGAAATCGGCGCCGACGAATACCGCCGCCAGGTGCAAGAAGAGTTCGCCCATATCCTGACGCTGGGGCTTGAACCGCCCCCGGCCGAACTCGAACGTATCAAGGGCTTCTTCGAACAGCCCGGTTTCGAAACCGGGCTGCCGGACGATATTGATCTGTCGGACCCCGACTTCGCGCTGTGGGTCGATCAGAACACCCATGCCCACAAGCAGCCGGGCTATGCCATCGTCACCATCAGTCTCAAGCCGGTGGGCGGGATTCCGGGCGATGCCAGCGCGGACCAGATCCGGCTCATGGCCGATCTGGCGCTGGACCATTCGTTCGACGAACTGCGCGTGACCCATGCCCAGAACATCGTGCTGCCGCATGTGAAGAAGGCCGATCTTTATGCAATCTGGCAGAAGCTTGATGCCGCAGGGCTTGCCAATGCCAATCTCGACCTGATCGGCGATATCATTGCCTGCCCCGGTCTTGATTACTGCGCGCTGGCCAATGCCCGCTCGATCCCCGTCGCGCAGAAGATTTCGCAACGCTTTGCCGACATCGGCCGCCAGCGCGAACTGGGCGAGTTGAAGCTGAAGATTTCGGGCTGCATCAACGCGTGCGGGCATCACCACGCGGGCCACATCGGCATCCTGGGTGTCGACCGCAAGGGGGTGGAAAACTACCAGCTCCTGCTGGGCGGCAGCGAAGGTGCCGATACCTCGCTGGGCACCATCACCGGTCCCGGCTTCAACGAGGATGGCATTGTCGACGCGGTTGAAACCGCCACCAACGTCTATCTGGCCCAGCGCACGGACGGGGAACGCTTTGTCGATACCTTCCGCCGCATCGGCATGGCCCCGTTCAAGGAGGCAATCTATGGTTGAGCAGACCCTGCGTTACCGCGATGACGCGGCGGTGACTGATCCGGCAGTGAGCCTTTCTGCCTTTGCCGAACAGTCCAACGCCGTGGCCGTGCGCATCGAGCCCGGCGAAGATGCGCGCGCGCTGCTTCCGCAGCTTGATCGCATCGCGCTCGTCGAAGTGAACTTCCCGGCCTACACCGATGGTCGCGGCTATTCAGCCGCACGCATCCTGCGCGAGCATGGCTATGCGGGCGAACTGCGCGCGGTGGGCGATGTGCTGGTGGACCAGCTTTCGCACATGCGGCGCTGCGGGTTCGACAGCTTCGCCCCGAACCAGCCGATCAACGCCGATGCCGCAGCCAGGGCCTTTGCCACATGGCCGGAGGTTTACCAGAAGACCGTCGATGGCCGCCCCGCGATCTGGGCAAAGCGCCACGCGCTTTGATCTTCGGGGCCTGACCCCGGCAGGACATCAGCCAATGGACCAATCCGTGACCCGCAACCTTGACCGCAAGATCGACCTGATCGACACCGCGCCGCGTTTTACCGACAGCGATGCGATCCGGCTCAACAACCTGTTCCGTGGCACCGAAACGCTGGATATGCTGCGTTCGGTAATCCGCGACGGGCTGGCCGGCGATCTGGCGGTTGTGTCCAGCTTTGGCGCGGAAAGCGCAGTGCTCCTGCATCTTGTGGCGCAAGTTGACCGCAACCTGCCAGTGCTCTTCCTGGAAACGCACAAGCATTTCCCGGAAACGCTGGCGTACCGCGACCAGCTCGTCGACAGGATCGGGCTGACCAACCTGATTATCGTCGAACCCGAAGCGGCAACCATTGCCGCAAAGGATGACAACGGCCTGCGCTGGTCATGGGATCCCGACGGTTGCTGCGAGATCCGCAAGGTGGAGCCGCTGGCCAGGGCGCTGCTGCATTACGATGCCTCGATCACCGGGCGAAAGGGCTTCCAGTCCTCCACCCGCGCCGGTCTGCCGCGCTTCGAGATCGACCGTTCCGATGCGCAAGGGCGCTTCAAGATCAACCCGCTGGCATCGTGGTCGAAGGACATGCTCGAAAGCTATTTTGCCGAGCACGACCTGCCGCCACACCCCCTGGTGGCGCAAGGCTATCCCTCGATCGGGTGCGCCCCGTGCACCAGCATGGTCGCGCCGGGCGAAGACCCGCGTTCGGGCCGCTGGAAGGGATGGGACAAGACCGAATGCGGCATCCATAGCCCGACCGATACCGGCAGCAAGCCGGGCGAACTGCCTCCCGGATTCGACCCGGTATTCTGACGCTTCCCGCCCGCCCCGGTCCGCCGGGGCGGCATGCCTGATTTGCCATTGCGGACAAGGCTCTGCTAGGCCCTGTGCCGGGATGCAGAGGGGGTGGTTGGCCGGTGATCGACGCGCGCAGGATCGGATTGCTTGCTGGCCCGCTGGGCTTTCTGGTCACACAGTTGATCGCGCCCCCTGCCGCCATGCCGGTTGAGGCGTGGAGCGCCGCGGGCCTTGTCTGGTGGATGGCGGCTTGGTGGATGACCGAGGCGCTGCCACTGTCGGCGACGGCGCTTCTGCCGTTTCTGGTGCTGCCGCTTACCGGCGTCGCCAACGCCAACAAGACCGCAGCCGCCTATTATTCCCCGATCATGTTCCTGTTCGTCGGCGGCGCATTCATGGCGCTGGCGATCGAACGCACCGGGCTGCACCGGCGGCTGGCGCTGTTCATCATGGGATTCGCAGGCGTGCGGCCGGGCCAGTTGCTGCTGGGGGTGATGATCGCCACGGCGGTTCTTTCAAGCTTCATCTCCAACACATCCACCGCGCTGATCATGATGCCGATGGCCATGGCCATGCTGGCCGCAGGCGGCGTGCGCGAAGGGGAAACCGGCGGGATGGCTGGCGCCCTGCCAATCGGCATCGCCTTTTCCGCTTCGATCGGCGGGCTGGCGACGCTGATCGGCACGCCCACCAACGCGATTGCCGCGGGCCTGATCGAAACCGCGCTGGGGGTGCGCATTACCTTCCTCGAATGGGCGCTCTATGGCATCCCGATCGCCATTGTTGCCGTGCCACTGGCCGCGTGGATCATCGCGCGGGTGCAAAAGCTGGATTCCGATAGCTTCGATCCGGTCCACGCACGCGCCGCGATCGGTCATTCCGCCACATGGAGCGTGCCGGAACGGCGACTGGTTCCGGTAGTGGCACTAGCCTTTGCCGCATGGGTCGCATTGCCGTGGCTGGAAGGCTACTTTCCCGAAGGCGGCCTGACCGACGGCACGATCGCGGCCATGGTCGGGCTGATCCTTTTCGTTCTTCCCGACGGTACGGGCCGCGCCATGTTAACCTGGCCCGAAGCCAACCGCGCGCCGTGGGACGTGGTGCTGATGTTCGGCGGCGGGCTGGCGATGGCCATGGGAATGACCGAATCGGGGCTGACGGCGTGGATGGGCAAGATGCTCCTGCCGCTTGCGGATGTACCGCTGCTTGTCGTTGCGCTTGTGCTGGTCGGTTTCGTCATCATGGTCACCGAATTTGCCAGCAATATTGCAGCGGCAAGCGGAGTGATGCCGGTGATCGCGGCCCTTGTCGGCGTGGTCGGGGGCGACCCCTTGCTGCTGGCGCTGCCCGCCGCCTTCGCCGCGACCTGGGGCTTCATGCTGCCAGCGGGAACCGGCCCGAACGCCCTGGCCTGGGCGACCGGGCACTGCTCCATGCGCGCCATGGTCAAGGCCGGCTTTGCCCTCGACGTGGCCGGGGTTTTCCTGCTCGTGGGCGTTGTATGGGCTATTTCCGGGGTGAGCGGATGAAATGGCCGGAGTTTGCCCTTCCCGAACGCGGGCTATCCGGTTTAGTATAGGAGAAACAGCCTCCGGCTGAATCGCTTCTTTTTTCGGCAATATGCTGAACTTCACAGCGATTCGCGCAGAACGGGGCGAAAGCTTGGTCGCACAATCTTTCGTCAATATTCTCAACAGGGAGAATAGCCGTGCGCCGATACATCAATGCAGCTTTGGCCGGCGGGACCGGTCTGGCCGCGCTGGCGATGGTAATGCTGGTGCCCGCCGGCGTTGCCACCAGCGCCGACCACCTCGACCCGCCATCGCGCACCGATCAGGGCGTTGATCCGACGCCGGATATTGCCGCCGACATCGCCGACATCTTCATGTGGCATGCGGGTGATACCGTACGCATTGTGCTGACGTTTGCAGGCCCGGTGGAACAGACGGCTCCGCTGTATTATGACCGCGACGTTCTCTACAAGATCAACGTGTCCACCCAGGCGCCCGGCACCACGCCGGAGTTCCAGATCAAGGCACGGTTCGGGCGCGGCGAAAACCCCGGCGATTGGGGTGTGCGCATCGAAGGCGTGCCGGGCGTGACGGGAGCGTTCGAAGGGCCTGTCGATACGATCATGGAAAAGAACGGCGTGAAGGCGATTGCCGGACAGTTCGATGAACCGTTCTTTTTCGACGTCATCGGGTTCCGCGAAACCCGCCAGTTCGGCACGGTACGTTTCAACAACCAGCGCGATTTCTTTGCCAACCAGAACGATATTGCCATCGTGCTGGAAATCCCGAAATCCGCCTTCGGCCCCGGCGTGACCAACCTTGAAGCCTGGGCACAGACGCAACGCTTCGGAGGAAACCTGTGATGGCCGCCACCGCAATCCGTCGCGCCCGCCGCCTTGCCGCACCGCTGGTGCTTTCGCTGTCGCTTGTCCTGGCCGCTTGTGGCGAAGACGGCGCCGGTAGCGCCGTGGTGGTGCCTGCACCGTTGCCGAGCACCACGGCAACGCCCACGCCGACCGCAACGGCCACGTCGACCGCGTTCAACGTCGACCGCTGCTTCAACCAGACGATCCCCGGACAGAACGGCGCCACGCTCGCGTCGCTGATCGTACCCGATACGCTCAAGCTCGACCTGAACCGCCCCTCACGGTTCCCGAACGGCCGCGACCTTGACGATGAAGTGATCGACATCCTGCTTTCGCTGTTCCTGCTTGACCAGAACGTGACGGGACAAGGACCGAACACCCTGGCATCGGTTCCGGTGAACCCGCCGCGCAACGACAAGCTGTTTTCGCTGACCTTCCCGTTCCTGGCCCCGGCGCAAGGGGCTGGTCCGCGTGCGACCGCCAGGGGCACGCGGTTCGATTTCCGTACAGACCCGGATTCGGCCTATGTCACCGTCGAACGCGCCGGGCAGCCCGCGATTTCGACCGTGCTGGTCAGTGGCCCGCTGAAGATCCAGTTCAACGAGGATACGCCCGCGGGCGATGCAGTGAACCAGAAATACCTGGCCGAGTTCAGGAAGGAACTGACAGCCTTGCACCGCCTTGTCGGAGACGATCTTGAAGGGCTGCAACTGCGGTTGTGCTCTGACAAGTCCTGATTTTCCGGCAGAACGGACCAGCGCGCAACATGGGTGAGCCACGCAGGCCGTCCTGGCCCCTGATCCTGCTGGCGGCAGTCGTGCTGGTGGCCGCCGCCAGCATCGCCTTTGAACGCATCACGGCGCGGCACGGCCCGCCCGACCCTTTGCCTTCGGAAATCGCACCCTGGTTCGGGCCGCGCACCCAGACCGAAGCGATTGCCGCGGCAGACAACGGTGTGAAGAGCGCGCGCGAACGCTTGAAGATCGCGCCGCAGGAATGGCTGCGCCTTGAGATACTAGGACGCGCACTGGCCGCGCGGTTCCGCATATCAGGCGACTATGCCGATCTGGCAGAGGCCGATGCAGTCATGGCGCAGGCCATGGCCGTATCCGAACCGCCCGCCGGGCCGAACCTTTCGCGTGCTGTCATCGCCGTGCTGGCACACAAGCTGGACAAGGCCGACGAAGCGATGGCCCGCTTCGACCGGCAAAAGGCCGAGCCGAGCCCGCCCGAAGCGGCGGATTCATGGACAATCCGGGGCGATATCGCGTTCCAGCGCGGCGACATGAAAGCGGCGCGTATCGCCTATGCCCGCGCAGAGGAGGCGGAAAGCAATGCCGCCATCGCGCTGCGCCAGGCGATGCTGGCCCTGCGCAGCGGCGACCCGGAGCTGGCGCGCCGCCGAGTCAACGCCGTGTTGCGCGCGGAAAAGCTGAACCGGCTGATCAAGGCGCAGGTCGCACTGCAACGCGCAGGCGTGGCCTATGCCACAGGGGACTGGAAAACCGCAGGGATCTGGGCGCGCTTTGCCGATGGGTTCTTTCCCGGCAGTCCGCTCGCGCAGGCCTATGTCGCCCAGCAACACGCGCTGGAAGGCGATGTGCCCGGTGCAATCACCCGCTACAATGCGATCCTTTCGGCCCATCCCCTGCCCGAAGTGATGGACGCACTGGCGTTCACCCTGCGGCTTCAGGGCAAGGGCGAGGAAAGCCGGACGTGGGCTGCGCGCGCCGGAACCCTGTGGGCGGAACGGTTCCGCCAGATGCCCGAAGCGGCGGCGGCCCATGTGGTGGAACACGAACTGGCACTGGGCGATCCTGCGCGCGCGCTGCCCATTGCCAAAGCCGATGCGGAGCGCAGGCCGCATGGCGCCAGCCTGATCCTGCTGGCGCGCGCGCAATTGCAGACCGGTGATCCCCGCGCGGCGCTGGCCACGCTGGATCGCGCCGAAGCAACCGGATGGCGCAGCGCCGGATTGTACCGGGCCAAGGCGGAGATCCATGCTGCGCTGGGCGATGACGGCAGCGCCGACGATGCCCGCGAAAGGGCGAGCGCAATCAATCCCAAGGCAAACGATCCTGCCGCCCGCTATATCTGGTTCGGGCATGATTGACGGCGTGCGAAGGCGCTTGTGCCGTATTCTGGCGGCCATCGCATGCCTGTTCGCGTTCACCACGCCTGCCAGCGCGCACCTGACGCCCAATTCGGAAATCCGGCTGGATTTCGCGCCTGGCGCGGTCAAGGCCGATATCGTGGTTCCGCAGGCAGAGTTCGTCTCCGCCACCGGGCTGGTGCCCGCCAACGCACCAGCAGACCTTGCGCGTGCCAAGGCGGAAGTGCTTCGGCATATGGCCGTCCGTTCGGCTGACGGCAGGGCATGGCGCATCGCTGTGGACCGGATCGCCTTTGAACAGATCGCCGGACCACCCGACCTCCATCTTGAAATCACGCTGTTGCCACCACCGGGCGCCAGCGACCGCCAGTTGCGCTGGCAGTGGTCCGTAGTCACCGCCCGCGTGCCAAGCCATTTCGCGCTACTGGTGGTTGACGCGGACCTTGCCGGTGGGGTGCACGGATCGCGCGAACTGGTAGGCGCGCTTACCGCCACCCGACGCGAACTGGTGGTGGACCGGGGACACGCGGGCACCGCCGCGCTGTTTGCCAATGCCTTTGCGCTTGGTGCCCACCACATCGCGCAGGGCTATGACCATCTGCTGTTCCTGCTGGCGCTGCTTCTGCCTGCCCCCCTGCTGGCCGCAGGCGGGCGCTGGACCGGGCGGCGTACGCCCGCCGCCACGGCCCGCGCGCTGGCGCTGATCGTAACCGCCTTCACACTGGGCCATTCGGCCACGCTGGTGCTGGGCGCGGCGCTGGATCTGCGCCTGCCGGTACGCCCGGTAGAGGCAGGCATCGCGCTGTCGGTGCTGGTATCGGCAATCCACGCGGCAAGGCCGCTGTTTGCCGGGCGCGAACCGCTGGTTGCGGGGCTGTTCGGGCTGGTGCACGGCCTTGCCTTTGCCACGCTCGTCGGCAATTTCGGGCTGGGCGCATTGCCCCGCGCCACGGCGATCCTCGGCTTCAACCTGGGGATCGAAGCCGTGCAACTCGCCGTCGTCATCGCCGCGCTGCCGGTGCTGATTGCCATGGCGCGCTGGCGACACGGGCCGCGCGTGCGGGTGGCAATGGCTGCAGCAACCGGCACAGCCGCGCTTGTCTGGCTGGTCGAGCGCCTGTCCTGAACCGTCAGCCGTGGGCGCCGAAATAATTGGCGATGGCCACCGCGATGCGGATGTTGAGCGCGTGGGCGCGCTCGATCGGGTCGATGAAGCGCGCGCGGATCGCACCATAGTCTTCGCCGCGATGGTCGGGATAGTCGGTTGGTTCGTCGACGGCGAAATCGGTGATCTCCGGTTCGATCACCGGATAGGCGCGCCGCAACTGCGCCAGCGCATCGTCCACCCGCAGCGACAGGACCATTTCCAGCACGTCTTCACGGCTGACATCGTTCGACCGGGCAAATGGCGGCACCTGCACCGCGCGCAGGAACATGTGCATCAGAAGCGAAAGACGGACCGACTGGAGCAGGCCGATATTGCGCCGTTCGGCATCCTGCACCGGATCGCGCCCGGCCTTCTGCCCCGGCACAAGCGAAAGCAGCCGATGCAGCTTCATCCAGTCCACCCGCAACCGCGACGTCAGGCGGCGGAAAACGCCGGACCGGTCATCGCGCGTCAGGTATTCCGCCAGCGCCACGCAGGCCGCCTCCAGCGCGGTTTCAGTGCCACGATAGGGACGGCTGGCCCAGTAGGCGGAATTGAACAATTCGCCATGCGCCGCCACCGTCTTGATAGACGCAAGCCCGTTGGCCGTGCGCAGCAGGCGCACCAACTGGTTGCCGCGCTCGGACCGGCCCAGCAGTTCGGCAACCGATTCCATTTCCTCCCCGGCAGCCGTCCCGGCACCGGCAATCACGTTCACCGGATAGCCGATCTGTTGCAGGATGGCGTTGTGCGGAATTGCGCGGATCTGGCGCAGGTTCATCGAACGGTCCGCACCGACATCGGACTGGCGGCGCGATACGCGGCTGCCGGTGGTCTTGAGCAGCCCCAGCCCGAACGCCGTCAACGCGCGTGAATAAGTGGCGCTTTCCAGATGTTCGCGCTGCACCCGGCGGATCGAACGGTAGAAATCGAGCGAAAGATCGGTGCGGTCGTAGAACGGGTCTTTCTCGCCGTTGGCGGGAATCGCGCTCTGCGCTTCAGCTATGCGGACAAGCGTGGCCAAGGCCAGATCGGCGTTTCGGAAAAACAGATAGCCGTCCCCGCCCTGAAAGCTGGCTTCTGCCTCGATAGTGATCCCGGCCCTGGCAAAGCGCCCGCGCGCCCAGCGCGAAAGCGGCCAGGTCAGCCGGTCGGCAAAGCCCGAAGGGTGCGCGCCACGGCCCATCGATTCGCCGTGGGTGTTGAAGATCAGCGCAGCGACATCGGTCAGGCCGTTGGCTTTCATTGCATCGGCAAGCCGCCCCTGGAGGCGCTCGATGGCCAGCGCAGCGGGCAATTGCCCCATGAAGCGCCCGGCGTCCGAAAAGCCCGTCTGGATCGAAACGCGGCCCCGGCGGCGCGCATAATCGCGGTAGGAATCCTCCGCCAGCAAGGCATCGAGAAAGCGCCCGCCATGTTCGAGCGCGGCTTCGGTTTCGAACAGCGGAGAGACATCGACCTTGCCTTCGATGCCGAACAGCCGCGCGAAATAAAGCGCCGCCAGCACGGTCTGGGGATGTTCGCATTCCGCGATCAGCATGCGGATCGGGGCATCGGCGTCGATATGCTGAAGCATCTTGGCCATGACCAGGAACTGGCGCATCGCCGTGCTGGTCTCGATGGCCAGCGCACCGAAGTTGACCCGCAGCGGCTGCACTTCCTCCAGTATTTCGCGCAGGCGTGAGAGCGCGCCCTTGCTGGCAAGGTCGAGCGTGCCGTCCGGGTCGATGCGGCGGCGTAAGGCGTTGTGGAGTTGCGATGCGTTGACGCGGAAGTGAATCCAGCCAATGCCCAGACCGTCCGCCCGCATGGCGGCAACCAGTGTGGCCAGTGCAATCGCCCGCTCGTCATCGGCCTCGCGCGCTTCGGCCTCCAATGCGTCGATCAGCGGTGCAAGGCTTAGCAGTTTGGCCGGGTGATCGGCCGAAAGGCGGTTCGCCACGTCGGCCAGGGCTTCGGGTTGGTCCAACTGGCCGGAAAACAGCTCTGCCATTTCCGCCGAATGGGCCTGTGCCGCATCCAGCGTAGCCAGCAGGGCATGCGACGCGTCTATCGCGCGCAAGGCCATGGCATAGCTCGACAGCCGCTGCGCCTTTTCGCGCAGACGAAACGCGATGGAGGTTGTCCAGCCAATGTCGGTGCGGCCGTCCATGTCATAGCCGACCCATGAGGCAAAGCGGAACGGCACCGGCTGAAAATCAAGCCATCGCCCCGGCCAGCGTTGGCGCGCATGGCCCAGCAGCGCGGCGTTGATGCAATCGCGCGCCGCAGCCGCCCGCTCGATCGCCGCGCTGGCTTCGGCGTGTTCGTGCTGCAAGGTGATCGCAGGGCCGGCAGACGGCACAGCGCAAACGGTGGCGCGCTGGGGATCGTCCTGCAACGCAGCTTGCGCGACAGCATCGGATTGCGCGGGGCTGAGCAGGAAGGTCGGGTGCGCCGTGAACACGGCATGGAGCAGCGGCCTTTCCCAGCGTGCGCGGAACTCTGAAAAACCGTCCTCTTCCGGGTTGAGCGCGGCGATCCGGGCAAGATTTTCCGATGCGGCGGTTGGCGCGATCAGGCGGCGCAGACGCAGGGCGCGGCTTTGCAGCGCCTCACACTCCAGTTCCGCAACCAGATTCTCGATATCGCCAAGGTCCATCTCCCCGGCTTCAAGCCGCCGCGAAAGATCGTGGCTGAGCTGGAAAACCGGGTTGAATAACGGCGTTTCGGCCGTCCGCTCATGCAGTTGCTGCAACCGTGCCCTGAGCTTTTCGACCGTCTTCATACCGCCAATATTCCCCGTTGCTCTCAGCGCCCCAATCCGCAGGCTTCGCGTGCGGCAGCTTCAATCGCCGCTTCATCCGGTGCGCCCTTGCCGACCACCCAGCTTCCGCCGACACACAGGACAGGATCAAAGGCCAGCCATTCGGGTGCGGTGGCGGCCGTTATCCCGCCAGTCGGGCAGAACCGGCATTGCGCGAACGGCGCGGCAAGCGCCTTGAGCGCGGGCAGGCCGCCGGATGTGGACGCCGGAAAGAACTTGAAGTGCGTCAGGCCAAGATCCAGCCCGCGCATGATGTCCGCCGCGCTGGCCGTGCCGGGCAGGAACGGTATGCCCGAAGCGACCGCGGCCTTGCCCAGATTGTCGGTCAGGCCCGGCGAAACGATGAACTCCGCCCCGGCATCTATCGCAGCCTTGAGATCATCGGGGTTCACGACCGTTCCGGCGCCGACGATAGCGCCATCGACCGCCTTCATCGCATGGATCACGTCGAGCGCAGCGGCGGTGCGCATGGTCACTTCAAGAACGCGCAAGCCACCTTTCACCAGCGCGCGGGCAACCGGCAGTGCGTGAGCCACATCCTCGATAACCAGCACCGGGATGACCGGCGCGGTGCGCATGATGGTTTCGATCGGCTTCATGGCGTTCCCTTGCGCAAACCTTGCAGGAGCGAAGGCTTAGCGCGTCAGAACGCCTTTGTGCACCTGCAGCACGCGGATGCATAGCTATTCTTGAACCGTTCAGCGGTGTTTTCAGACCGCAGAGCTGAACTTGCGGTCACCGCCGCGATAGGCATCGAACACGGCAGCGATGGATCGGGCATAGGGTTCGCTGCCAGCCAGCAGACGCAGCGTCCGCCCTTCCAGCGTGGCAAGGCCGCGTTCGGTGAAAGGTGCCAGCCGATCGCGCGCGCTGGCCAGCAGATCCGCATCCACGGCCGCCTGCCCCCGGCACAGCAGGGCGGTGATGATCGCGGCGCGACGACAGTCATCCGCCGTGCGACCGATACCCTTGCGCCCGGTCAGCCGCCCCGCGCCGGCCAGCATGCGGTAGCGGCCAGCGTTCTTTTCGTTCTGCACGAACAGGTCAGGAAACTCGCTGATCGACGATGCGCCAAGCCCGATCAGGACCGGGGCGGGATCGTCGGTAAAGCCCTGGAAGTTGCGGCGCAGCGTGCCGGCGCGGGCCGCTTTGGCCAGATCGTCGCCCGGCAAGGCAAAGTGATCGAACCCGACCGCCTGATAACCCGCCCCAAGCAATTGCGCGTGACCATTTGCCGCCATGCGAAAGCGCGCGCGCTGATCGGGCAACTGGCTGGCGTCGATCCGCTGCTGGCGCGCGATGAGATGCGGGACGTGCGCATAGCCGAACAGCGCAACCCGGTCCGCCCCCAGCGCGACGGTCTGGTCCAGCGTTTCAGCCAGCATGGCATCATCCTGAAACGGCAGGCCGTACATCAGGTCGAAGTTAATGGACTCCACGCCGGCCTCGCGCAGCCCGTCGGTGGCGCGGGCAATGGCATCGCGCGGCTGCACCCGTCCGATCGCCGCCTGAACGCGCGGGTCAAGCGTCTGCACGCCAAGGCTTGCCTTGATAACGCCGATCCCGCGAATGGCGCGCAGCCATTCCGGGGAAAGGCTGCGCGGGTCCAGCTCTATCGAAAGCACTGGCTGTTCGAGCCGGAAGTTGAGCGTGAGGCGATCCACCAGCCGGACAAAATCGGTAGGCGCTATGGCGTTGGGGCTGCCCCCGCCAAATGCGATGCGCGACACCTGGACCGAAGGGTGAAGATACCGTCCCACCAGTTCGATTTCATGGTGCAAGGCTTCAAGATAGGCGGCAAGCCGCTGCGTCCGGTTCGCCGCCCCGGTGTTACAGCCGCAGTACCAGCAGATTTCGTGACAATAAGGGATGTGCAAGTAGAGCGAAACCGCTCCGCGCACCGCGCGCAGTGCCGCGCCTTGCATTTCATCGAAGCTGTCTTCGACGAACTCTGCCGCCGTGGGATAGCTGGTGTACCGCGGCACCGGCCGGGCGAGCAGATCGGGATGGTAGGCCCAACCAGCGAACCGTTCGATTCCCGCGCATGCGAACCTTTCGGTTTCGATGATCGTGTCAGCCGACATCAGGCTCATCCTCTTCGCCACAGCAACCGTCTCCACCACCGTTGCTAAACGCCCCGGAACGCTTGCGCATTGCGATATGACAAACTTTGCAGCAGGGCAGGTTCTGTCCGTCATCTCCCTTGCCGGGAATCCGCAGCGGCACTGTGCCGCCAGCCCCGCCGCACGCCGCGACCATCATGGTGCGGCCCTGCGCCGGTGCGGGCAGCGCCATCTGCACGACCGCAAGCGGGGCAAGAATGGCCATGATCCGGCTCATTCGGGCACGTCCTCGTCGTCCTCGATCAGGATGCGCGCGGCGGCCCCATCAAGATCGCTGAACTGCCCGCGGCGAAGCGCCCAGAAAAACGCGCCCAGCCCGAACAGGCCCATGCCCAGCGCGATGGGCAACATGAAGGCCAGTCCGTTCACCGCGCGGCTCCGGCAAGGCGCAACGAATTGGCAACGACGACCAGCGAACTGGTGGACATCGCAATCGCAGCGATCAGCGGGGTAACCTGACCGGCCATGGCCAAGGGAACGGCAAGCAGGTTGTACCCGATGGCCAGCGCAAAGTTCTGGCGCACAACGCGCATCGTCTTGCGCGCCACGGTGATGGCGCGAGGAATGGCCAGCAGCGATTCCCCGGTGAACACCATGTCCGCCGCCTGTCGGCCAACATCGCTGGCACTGCCGGGCGCAATGGAAGCGTTGGCGGCAGCCAGCGCAGGGCCATCGTTCAGCCCGTCGCCCGCCATCAGGACCGTGCGGCCGCTGTCCATGAGCCGTTCGATTGCGGCCTGTTTTTCAGCCGGTGAAGCGGCGGCCTGCGCCGTCAACCCGGTGGCGCGGGCAACGGTCGCCACAGCGGGGGCCGCATCGCCCGAAAGGATGGATGCCTGCACGCCCATCGCCGCCAGTTGCGCCAGCGCAGCGTCGGTATCAGGCCGCAGGGCATCGGCGAACGGGATCACACGTACCGGTCCACCTTCGACCCGCAGCGCCGTGGCCATTCCGTAAGCAGACAGCGGACGCCCCAGCGCGACGGCGATACCGTTCCAGCGGGCGGTCACCCCTTTTCCCGGCACTTCGCTCACGTCTTCAAGCACCGCTGCGCGCACGCCACGCTGTGCAAGCGCCCGTGCCAGCCCCAACGACAGCGGGTGACGGCTGTGGCTGGCCAGCGCCAGCGCGACCGCCGCTTCGGCATCCGGCAGGACGTCAAGCGCAGCTTCATCCGGCACCGGACGCCCAACGGTCAACGTGCCGGTTTTGTCAAGCAACAGGCGATCCACCGCTGCCATGCGTTCCAGTGCCGACCCGTCCTTGACCAGCACACCGCGCTTCATCAGCGCGCCCGCCGCCACGACCTGCGCGACTGGCACGGCAAGGCCCAGCGCACACGGACAGGTAATGATAAGCACGGCAATGGCCACGACCAGCGCATGGTATACCCCGGCACCAGCCAGCATCCATCCGGCGAAGGTGAGCGCCGCAAGGGTGTGCACGGCAGGGGCATAGAGCCGTGATGCGCGGTCGGCGATCCGCACGTAGCGTGACCGCGACTGGCCCGCCACGTCCATCAGCCGTGCGATTTCTGCCAGCGCAGTATCCTGCCCGGCGGCGCTCACGCGCACATCGACCGGCGCATCGGCATTGAGCGTTCCTGCGTGAACCTGTGCACCGGGACCGGCCTGCACCGGCGCACTTTCCCCGGTCAGGAGCGACTGGTCGAAACGGGTCGTCCCGCGCACGACTTCACCATCGGCGGCAAGGCGTTCCCCGGCGGCGACGCGCATGACCATGCCGGGGTGAAGCGCCTTTGCCTCCACCCATCGGGCCTGGCCATCGGCGGCGATAACCATCGCCCCGCTGGCGGCCTGGCGGAGCAACGCATCCACCCCCGACCGCGCCCGGTCGCGCATCATCGCATCCAGCACGCGCCCGGCCAGCAGGAACATCAGCAGCATCAGAACGCCATCGAACCACGCCTCTGCCCCTCCGGTCAGCGTTTCGTAGAACGATAGCGCCGTGGCGATGACCACCCCGATGGAGATCGGCACATCCATGTTGGTCTTGCCATGGCGCAAGACCTTGAGCGCAGACGCAAAGAACGGTCGCCCGGCATAGACGATCGCCGGAACGGCGATCAGCGCGGAAATCCAGTGGAAAAGCTGGCGCGTACTGCCTTCCGCGCCCGACCAGACGCTGACCGAAAGCAGCATCACGTTCATGCAGGCAAAAGCCGCCACGCCAAGCGGTGCCAGCAAGGGCCTGACTGCGGAAACCGGCGCTGCCTCTGCCTCACGCAATTGCGCTTCGAAGCCGATGGCGCCCAGCGCGGCGACCAGTGCGGGCAGACCTACCTGCGCTTCGTGGACAACCTCGACCGTGCGCGCGGTCAGGTTTGTACGCGCCGAGGCGACGCCGCCAAGCGCCGCGAGCGCCCGTTCGACCTTGCCCATGCACCCGGCGCAATGCATTCCCGGCACGGCCAGAGTGGTGTGGGAAAGCGACGCCTTCACCGCGCCGTAGGCGTCCACGCGCAGCGGGGCATTCACAGCACGTCCCCGACCATGCGCCACGTCCGGCCACTGGCAGTCACCGCCACGCGCAGACGCCAGCGGCCCGGATCGAGCGGCGCCGCGTAAAGGCCAGGAGCAACCTCGTGCAGTGCCAGAGTCATGGAGGGGCGCTGGCCGAGCGGGTGTTCGGCAGTGGCCGAAATCCGTGCACCGGCAATCGGCTTGCCAGCGCGGTCGGTCAGGCGGATCGTGGCACGCCCTGCACTGTCGCGGGAAAGGTCACCGTTCCAGCCCAGTGCCTTCTGTTCGCTGGCCTGCCTGAGCCAGGCGTTGAAGTGCTGGCTGGCGACGTACGAATTGTCCACCACCACACCGCCGAACGTGCCGGTCGCCAGCCGTGCCATCAGCAGATTGACCGCGATGACCACGCCGAAGAAGCCAACCAGGATCGCGGCCATGTGCCACCCGGTGAACGGTCTGCTGGCCTTGCCAGAAAGCGATGGGACCTGCCGGGTCATTGGCCGTTTCCTTGTGCCGTGGTGAAGGTCGTTTCGCTGCGGTCGATGCCGCCTTCCTTGTCCGCGGCGGTCATTGTGAAGGCGAAGCTGGCAGGCTGGCTCCCGCGCGGGCGAACCGCGTAGATCCGCAGCCGCTGCGTGGTATCGGCCGGAACGGTCGTGGTGATCGCTAGCACGGCATCGCTCGCGTCCATCTCGTCGGTAAAGATCGCACCGTCGGCAAGGCCCTCGGTCGCAATGCGGAAGGTGCGCGGCCGCTCTTCCATGTTGCGCAGCTTCAGGGTGTAGGCATTGCGCACCGCGCCATCGGACAGCATCACGTATTCCGGGTTGCGGTCCTTGGCGACCGAAACGCCCATGCGGTCCCGCTGGCCCAGCGCGAACAGCAGCGCAAGACCGATCGCCGACCACACACCGAGGTATACGAGCGTGCGCGGGCGCAGGATTGTCCTGAGAATGGGCACAGAGGCTTCCCCGCGCTTTTCGCGTTCGGCATCGTCGAGCGTGCAATAGTCGATCAGCCCGCGCGGGCGGCCGACATCGGCCATCGCCTTGTCGCAGGCGTCGATGCACAAGGCGCAGGTAATGCAGCCGATCTGCGGCCCTTCGCGGATGTCGATGCCGGTGGGGCACACCGCCACGCACTGCATGCAGTCGATGCAATCGCCCAGCGGGGTTGCCGCCTTCAGCGCCGCCTTGACCGAACCGCGCGGTTCGCCGCGCCAGTCCTTGTAGGTGACGATCAGCGATTTCTCGTCGAGCATCGCGGTCTGGATGCGCGGCCAGGGGCACATGTAGATGCACACCTGTTCGCGCATGAATCCGCCGAAGATGAACGTCGTCATCGTCAGCACAAACGTGGTGGCATAAGCGACCGGCGCGGCAGTACCGGTCCAGAATGCGTGCTGGAGAGTGGGCGCATCGGCAAAGTAGAAGATCCACGCCCCGCCCGTGGCAAAGCTGATCGCCAGATAGACGCTCCATTTGAAAACGCGCCGGGCCAGCTTTGCAGCGTTCCACGGCGCCTTCTGCAGGCGCAACTGGGCGTTGCGATCCCCGTCGATCAGGCGGTCAACGTGCTGGAACAGATCGGTCCAGACGGTTTGCGGGCAGGCATAGCCGCACCACGCGCGCCCCACCGCCGAGGTGACAAGGAACAGCCCGATCCCCGCCATGATCAGCAGCCCGGCCACGAAGTAGAACTCGTGCGGCCAGATTTCGATGTCGAACATGAAGAAGCGGCGCTTGCCCAGGTCGATCAATACGGCCTGATCGGGCGCATACGGCCCACGATCCCAGCGCAGCCAGGGTGTGCCCCAGTAGATCGCCAGGCACACGGCCATGACCAGCCATTTGAACCGCCGGAACGATCCGTCGATGGCTTTGGGAAAAACGGCCTTGCGCTTGGCGTAGAGGCCGATTTCATTGGAGTGGTCCGCGCTTGCCTTGGGATCGTGCGCGTTCATGGCCGGTGTCCTGTTTCTGGAGGCTACTTGGCTGCGGCCGGTTGCACGGCAACGGCAGGGTCTGTTGCGGGGTCAGGTGCGGACGCCGCCTCGCCCCCGCCCAGCGAATGGACGTAGGTAGCGAGCATCTTGACCGTGACCGGATCGAGACGGCCGCCCCATGCCGGCATCACGCCATAGCGGGCGTTGGTCACCGTCTCGGTCAGCGCCTTGCGGTCCCCGCCATAAAGCCAGATCGCATCGTCCAGCCGTGGCGCACCCACGGCGCGGCTCCCTTCACCGGCTGCCCCGTGGCAGACGGCGCAGTTATCGGCAAAGATCTGCGCCCCTGCCCGCGCCGATGCGCTGGGCTTTTCCTCGCCCGCCAGCACGCGGACGTGGCTGACCACTTGCTGGACCTGCGCGGGCGTGAGAATACCATCGCGTCCGAATGCGGGCATCTGGCTCATCCGCGTGGCATCGTCGCCGGGCTGGCGCACGCCGTGGACAAGTGTCTGGTGAATCGTGGCAAGATCGCCGCCCCACAGCCAGTCATCGTCGTTCAGGTTCGGGTACCCCACGCTGCCCGCCGCGCCATTGCCGTGGCACTGGATGCAGTTGACCTTGTAGGCCGCGCGGCCGCCGTCGATGGCGGCACGGCGCAGGCGTGGGTCGGCGGCGATAGTTTCCAGCGATGCCGCGCCAAGTTCGGCCATCAACGCCGCCGTTCGCGTGCGTTCAGCCTGCATTTCCGCTTCAAGCTGACCACGGCTGGTCCAGCCAAGCGTGCCTTCGGTGCCCTTGGCGATCAGCGGCCAGGCGGGATAGGCTATGCAATAGCCCACCGCAAAGACGATGCAGGCATAGAACGACCACAACCACCAGCGCGGCAGCGGGTTGTTCAGCTCCTCGATCCCGTCCCATTCATGGCCGACGGTTTCGACGCCGGTGGCATCGTCGATGCGCGATCCGGTGGCGTGCCGGTGATGTCCGGAATCAGTCATCGCTTTCATCCTTGAAGATCGAAGTCGCGGCTTCGTGGTTCAGCGGCCGTGCGCCGGGCCGGAACGGCCACGCGCTCAGTCCCAGGAAAATCGCCGTCATCACCAGCAGGCCCCAGCTATCGGCCATGTGTCGGAGCATTTCGTAGGTGGAGTGCGCGTTCACCGGCCCTTCTCCTTCGCCAGTTCCTCTTGCGCCGCCGGTGCATTCACATCGACCAGCGTGCCGAGCATCTGCAGGTAGGCGACCAGCGCGTCCATTTCGGTCAGGCGCCTGGGGTTGCCGTCGAAATCGCGGGCCTGCGCCTTGGCATACCGCTTCTTCAGATCGGCAGCGTCGGCATCGGGATCGGCCTGCGCTTTCAGGTCCGCATTGGCGTTTTCGATCTGGTCGGCCGTGTAGGGCACTCCGACCTGGTAGAGCGTGCGCAAGGTTGCCGTGGCATCGCCCATGTCGAGATCATGTTCGGCCAGGTGCGCGTAAGGTGGCATCACCGATTCCGGCACGACAGCGCGCGGGTCTTTCAGGTGCTGGACATGCCATTCGTCCGAATAGCGGTTGCCGACGCGGGCAAGATCCGGGCCGGTGCGTTTCGACCCCCACTGAAACGGATGATCGTACATCGATTCAGCGGCGAGGCTGTAATGGCCGTAGCGTTCGACCTCGTCCCGGAAGGGACGGATCATCTGGCTGTGGCAGACATAGCAGCCTTCGCGCACATAGATATCGCGCCCGGCCTGTTCCAGCGGGGTATAAGGGCGCATCCCGTCCACCTTCTCGATCGTGTTGTCGATCCAGAACAGCGGGGCAATTTCGACGATGCCGCCCACGGTCACCGCGGCAAAGGCCGCCAGGCCCAGCAGGGTGACGTTGCGCTCAAGCGTCTTGTGGCGTTCCACGATGGTCGTCATGGGTCTTGTCCTTGAACTTGGCGGGAGCGATCAGGCCGCAACCGGCGCGGAGGCGAGCGGGCGGTCCTTTTCGGGGTCGTAGGCGGCATCGCGCATCGGCGCTTCGCTGCGCTGCTGACCAAGGATCGTGCGCCAGACGTTGACCGTCATCACCACGGCCCCGGCAAGGTACAGCAGCCCGCCAAAGGCGCGCAGGAAGTACATCGGGCGCAGCGCCAGCACGGTTTCGGCAAAGCTGTTCACCAGATAGCCGTCAGCGCCATATTCGCGCCACATCAGCCCCTGGGTGATGCCTGCCACCCACATCGACGCCGCGTAGAAGACGATGCCGACAGTGGCGAGCCAGAAGTGCCAGTTTACCATGCGCAGCGAATAGAGCCGTTGCTTGCCCCACAGGCGCGGCACGAGATAATAGATGGCCGAGAAAGTAATCATCCCGTTCCAGCCCAGCGCGCCGGAATGGACGTGGCCGATGGTCCAGTCGGTATAGTGCGACAGGCTGTTGACCGACTTGATCGACATCATCGGCCCTTCGAACGTGCTCATGCCGTAGAAGGCCAGCGCCATCACCATCATGCGGATGATCGGATCAGTGCGGACCTTGTCCCACGCCCCGTTCAGCGTCATCAGCCCGTTGATCATGCCACCCCAGCTCGGCATCCACAGCATGATCGAAAAGACCATGCCCAGCGTCTGCGCCCAGTCGGGCAGAGCGGTGTAGTGCAGGTGGTGCGGCCCGGCCCAGATGTAGAGGAAGATCAGCGCCCAGAAGTGGATGATCGACAGGCGGTAGGAAAACACCGGGCGTTCGGCCTGTTTGGGCACGAAATAGTACATCATCGCCAGGAAGCCGGCGGTCAGGAAGAAGCCGACGGCGTTGTGGCCATACCACCACTGCACCAGCGCGCCCTGCACGCCCGCAAAGATCGGGTAGCTGCGGCTGCCGACAAAGCTGACCGGCCAGTTCAGGTTGTTGACGATGTGCAACATCGCCACTGTGATGATGAACGACAGGTAGAACCAGTTGGCCACGTAGATATGCGGTTCGGTCCGCTTGATGATCGTCCCCACGAAAACCGCGAGGTAGGCCACCCAGACAACCGTCAACCACAGATCAACGTACCATTCCGGCTCGGCATATTCCTTGCCCTGCGTGATGCCAAGCAGATAGCCGGTGGCGGCCAGCACGATGAAAAGCTGGTAGCCCCAGAACACGAAACGGGCGAGGCCGGGGAAGGCCAGCCTCGCCCGGCAGGTGCGCTGCACCACGTAGAACGACGTGGCGATCAGCGCATTGCCTCCGAAAGCAAAGATCACGGCAGAAGTATGCAGCGGCCGCACCCGGCCGAACGCGGTCCATTCAAGGCCCAGGTTCAGGACCGGCAGCGCCAGTTGCAGGGCAATGAACAGACCGGCCAGAAACCCGGCCATGCCCCAGAAAACCGTGGCGATGACGCCCCAGCGAATCACGTCGTCGTCGTAACGCCCCTGATCCGGGGCCAGGATGGCGCGCGAAAGATCAACGCCGCGCAGCGTCACCACCAGACCGATGATGCAGGCCAGCGCAACGATGGCCATGTGAATGGCAAAGCCGCTGTCCACGGCGGCGGCGCAGGCGACGACAGCAAAAAGAAGCGACACGAGCCACAAGCCCGTGCGCGAGAGTACCAATTCCATGGAGCCTTCCTTCCATGCGAGATGCACGGCTGCGCTGCACTGCAACCGGGCATCGAACATTGACCGGCATCAAATCAGGCAAAATCAGGTGCCTCACATGCCTTTCCGCTGCGCTTTCGCAATTTTGCGCTTCGTCAATGTCGGGCGATTCGCAGGCGTGCATCAGCAGGGCCAGTCACGGACAAGGTTTGGGTCAACGAGGGGTTGGCCAGCCGTGGCGCAGGATACACGCAATGAAAAAGCTGATCTCCACCACCCTGCCCGCGATCATGGCAGCCGCTGCACTGGGCACGGCGATGGCTCCGGCACCGGCGCTGGCAGGGTCTGCGGATGGCAAACTCCAGGTCAAACTGCTGGGCACCGGCGTCCTGCCCGATGGCAAGATCGTCGACGTGAAGAACGACCCGCTCGGCCTGACCGTCGGCGCAAACACGAAGGCAAATGACAATGTCGTGCCGACGCTTGCGATCGAATACTTCTTCACGCCGAACATTTCGGCTGAAACAATCTGCTGCCTCACGCAGCACCACGTCAGCGGCACCGGCGCGCTCGCCGCCGCAACCGAAATCGTCGACCACGTGCTGGTGCTTCCGGCGACGCTGATGCTCAAATATCATGTCCCGATGGCTGGCGGGATCAAGCCCTATGTCGGCGCTGGGCCGGCGATGTTCCTCTACATCGATGAAAAGCCCGGCTCCAGCATCGTGCCGCTGGGCGTGACGCGGGTAAAGTTTTCCAACGACGCCGGTTTTGCCCTGCAGGCAGGCGTCGACATCCCGGTCAACGACAAGGGCCTGGGCGTCAGCCTCGACGCCAAGAAGTACTTCATGGACACGACCGCGCATTTCTATGCCGGCGGGGCGGAAGTGCTCACCACCAAGCACTCGCTCGACCCCTGGGTGGTCAGCGCCGGCCTAGCCTACCGCTTCTGATCCGGTAGCAGGCACGCAATTCCCTGCCCGCACGCGCAGCATCGCACATCGGGCAAGGGGACGGCGGGCAGGAAAGCCATGGGTTCTGGGATCACCCGGCCGCTTTCCTGCCCGTCACTCCCGAACAAGGCACCGCGCCAAGGACGGCCGCGCCTTGTCGAAGTGCTATTGAGACTGCAAAAAAAGCGGCTGCCTATCCCGCCATGGCGAGCAGCGCCCCGCGGTTGATAATCTCGACCTCGCGGCGCGATGGCAGTTCGATCACGCCATCGTTCTTGAGCCGGGTAAACTGGCGGCTCACTGTCTCGATCGTCAGGCCCAGCACATCTGCCACCTGCTGGCGCGAAAACGGCAGGGCGAAGCGCCGCGCCGGGCCGGGCGATGGCAGGCAACCGGTTTCGGTCATCCGTTCGGACATTTCGATCAGGAACGTCGCAATCTTTTCAGACGCGTTCTTGCGGCCCAGCAGCATCATCCACGACCGCGTCCGGTCCAGCTCGGCGAGCGTACGTTCCAGCAGCTTGTGTTCCAGTTCGGGGTGTTCGCGGGCGAACCGGTCAAAATCATTGCGTGAAAAAACGCAAACCCGCGCATCGGTCAGAGCGACAACGCTGGCCGTGGTGGTCTGGCCGAATGGCCTGCCGATGAAATCCGACGGATAGGCAACGCCGACAATCTGTTCGCGGCCATCTTCGGTGCTGGTCGTCAGTTTGAGAACCCCCTCGATCACATTGGCGACGAGGAGGGAATCATCATCTTCCCAGATCAGGGGTTCGCCAGCCGTGACGACGCGGCGCCGACCAATGGCGTTGAGGGCCGCAATCTCGTGGTTGTCGAGAGCGGAGCAGATTGCGCGGTTGCGAACTACGCAGGTATCACAGGCCGTCATGGCCGGAGCGATACCACCGCACCGCGCCGGTCGCAATTGCAGAAGCAACCATCGAGAGCCGCCGCAATGGCCGGAATCCGCCGGTGAAGCGGAAAAGTGGGGCGGTCCGTCAGACGCACCGCCCAAGTGGGGGAGAAGTTGGCGGAACGGGGCTGTATCCGATGGGAGAGATCAAGGCCCCGCTCCGTCGAAACCATGGTTAGCGCGCGCCCAATCCACCTGCGTTGACGGATGTCAAAACAGGCGAAAGGGCATCGAAAAACCGGTTTGCCGTGTGCTTAAAGCCCCGGTGCCTGCGCCACATCGTGGTAACCGCCGCGGAAGAACAGCAGCGGCGTGCCATCTTCGCGCCGATCGAGCGCATCGACCGCGCCCACGACCAGAAGGTGATCGCCAATATCCTCGACCCGTTCGATACGGCAATCGATCCATGCAAGCGCATTGTCGAGCAAAGGCTGGCCCGAAGGCGTGGTACCGTGCGCCAGTTCGTTGAACTTGTCTTCTCCGCGCGCGGCAAAGCGTTCGCACAGATCCATCTGATCAGCGCCCAGCACGTTGACGCAGAAGCGACCGGCTGCTTCGACCTTCGGCCAGGTGCTCGACCGCTTGTCCGGGAAGAACCCGACGAGCGGAGGATCGAGCGAAATCGACGAGAACGAGCCAACCACCATCCCGTGGCGCAACCCTTCGTTGTCTATGGCTGTGATGACGCAGACACCCGTAGGCCAGGTGCCGAGCACGTTGCGGAAATGGCGTGGATCAATCATGCGGGCATGCCTGTCGTCAAACCGCGCGCGCGTCAACCGTGTTCAAAGGCCATTTCACGCCATTTTCTGCATTTATCGCCCGCGCCCCGCGCATCGCCCGGACTGGGCCTATTCCTCGCCCATGCGCAGCGCCGCAATGAAAGCTTCCTGCGGAATGCTGACATTGCCGTATTCGCGCATCCGGGCCTTGCCCTTCTTCTGCTTTTCCAGAAGCTTCTTCTTGCGGGTGATGTCACCGCCATAGCACTTGGCGGTCACGTCCTTGCGCATCGCGCTGATCGTTTCGCGCGCAACAACCTTGCCACCAATGGCCGCCTGAATCGGAATCTTGAAAAGGTGGCGTGGAATCAGGTCTTTCAGACGCTCGCACATGTGTCGTCCGCGCGCCTCGGCGGCACTGCGGTGGACGATCATCGACAGCGCATCGACCGGTTCGTTGTTCACCAGAATGCTCATCTTGACCAGATCGCCTTCGCGCAGGCCGATCTGTTCGTAGTCGAAGCTGGCATAGCCCCGGCTGATGCTCTTGAGCCGGTCATAGAAATCGAACACCACTTCGTTGAGTGGCAGTTCATAAGTGATCTGTGCCCGGCCGCCCACATAGGTCAGCCCGGTCTGCACCCCGCGCCGGTCCTGGCACAGCTTGAGAATCGACCCCAGGTATTCGTCGGGCGTATAGATTGCGCCCTTGATCCACGGTTCATCAATCTGGGCAATGCGGCTGGGATCGGGATAATCGGCCGGATTATGCAGCATGATTTCGCGCGCGTCGTCAGTGCGGCTCTTGTTCAACTGGATACGGTAGACGACACTTGGTGCGGTGGTGATCAGGTCCAGATCGTATTCGCGGCTCAGGCGTTCCTGGATGATTTCCAGATGCAGCAGGCCCAGAAAACCACAGCGGAAGCCGAATCCCAGCGCGGCGCTGCTTTCCATTTCAAAGCTGAAGCTGGCATCGTTCAGTCGCAAGCGGCTGATGCTTTCGCGCAGCTTCTCGAACTCTGCGGCATCGACAGGGAAGATGCCGCAGAACACGACCGGCTGGACTTCCTTGAAGCCCGGCAGCGCCTTGATCGCCCCGCCCTTGACCGTGGTTATGGTGTCACCAACGCGGGCCTGCGCGACTTCCTTGATCTGGGCAGTGATGAAACCGATTTCGCCGGGGCCGAGTTCGGCCAGCGTCTCGATCTTCGGGCGCATGCAGCCCACGCGGTCGATCAGGTGTTCGGTGCCCCCGGCCATGAACTTGACCTGCAGCCCCTTGCGGATCACCCCGTCGATCACGCGCACGAGGATGACGACCCCAAGATAGGGATCGTACCAGGAATCGACCAGCATCGCCTTCAGCGGCGCATCGCGGTCACCCCCCGGTGGCGGGATACGCTCGACCACGGCATCGAGCACTTCCTCGATCCCGATGCCCGACTTGGCGCTGGTCAGGACCGCGTTGCTGGCGTCGATACCGATGATATCCTCGATCTCGGCCTTGACCTTTTCGGGTTCGGCAGCAGGCAGGTCGATCTTGTTGATGACGGGCACGATCTCGTGGTCGTGCTCGATCGACTGGTAGACGTTGGCCAGCGTCTGGGCTTCGACGCCCTGCGCGGCATCGACCACCAGCAACGCGCCTTCGCACGCCGCCAGGCTGCGGCTGACCTCGTAGGCGAAGTCGACGTGCCCCGGTGTGTCCATCAGGTTGAGCTGATAGGTCTTGCCGTCCTTGGCGAGATAATCCAGCCGCACGGTCTGGGCCTTGATGGTGATGCCGCGCTCGCGCTCGATATCCATGTTGTCGAGCACCTGCTCGCTCATTTCGCGCGCGCTCAGCCCGCCTGTATACTGGATCAGGCGGTCGGCCAGCGTCGATTTGCCGTGGTCGATGTGGGCAATGATGGAAAAGTTACGGATCAGCGCGAGGTCGGTCATGGTCGGGCCGTTAGCAGCGCATCTGCGGAGTGTCAGCAAGGAAAGATGGGCACATCGGCCGGGCCAGACGCACCAGCCACACCACATTGCGACCGTCCGTTGGCCTGAAGGCTGCACAGATTCGGCCCCCGCCGCCGCCCACACTCTCCACCATCATCACATTTCAGCAATAATTTTCGAAGCAGAGGCATTTTTCTGACAATTTTCATTTTAATGAAATATATTTCATCTTTGTTTTTAAACATTAAAATATGAAATTGCTGCTCTCCGCCTGAAAATCACGTCAATATAATGTCACATTGCCGTCATCTTTGACGCCTAGCCGCCCGGTCATCAACCGACGTGGAGATATTCGGGAAATGACCGGCAGAATGACAGGCAAGGCGTTTCGTGCAGCCTTGACGGCCAGCGTATTCATCAGCGCGGCAAGCATTGCGCAGGCGCAGGAGGTGCCGTCCAGCGCGCAGGACGCAAAGATTGCCGACCTGCAACGGCAGGTCGATGAACTGAAAGCCATTGTCAGCGCACTTCAGGCCGCCAAGGCACCTGTCGCACCCGCCCCGGTCGAAATGGCCGGTTCTGCCGGTTCCGCCGCATCGCCAGCCCCCGTCCAGATGGCAGCAGCCGCCCCCGCGCCCGCTGCCGTCCCGGCCGAAAAGAAGAAAAAGGGGTGGTACGAAAAGCTGATGATCCGCGGCTATACCCAGTTGCGCGTCAGCGAAATCATTTCGGGCGACAAGACGGCACCGGCGGGGGTTTCGCGTCTGCGTTCGCCGCATGATTCGGGCATCAACGAAAACGGCAACTTCTCGATCCGCCGTGCGCGTCTGGTCGTCCAGGGCGATATTTCAGACCGCGTTTCGCTGTACATGCAGGGCGAGCTTGCCGGGTCTGTATCCAACCAGTCCAACGGCGAATCGCGCCTCAACTACATGCAGATGCGCGACGCTTACGCCGACGTCTATCTCGACAAGGCCAAGACGCTCAAGGTCCGTCTCGGCCAGTCGAAAATCCCGTTCGGATGGGAAAACCTGCAGTCGTCTTCCAACCGCCTGCCGCTCGACCGCAGCGATGCGATCAACTCGCCCATCCCCGGCGAGCGCGATCTGGGCGTGGTCGTCTACTACACCCCGCCCCGCATCCAGGGCATCTGGGACGAACTGTCACACGAAGGGCAGAAGCTGTTCGGCAATTACGGTGCGCTTGGCTTTGCCGTCTACAACGGCCAGACCATCAACCGTGTTGAAAAGACCGATGGCGTGATGCTGATCGGCATGGCGACGATGCCCTTCCGGCTTGACGGCCTTGGCGGCATCTTCGAAGGCCAGGTCGCGGAAATCGGCGCATCGGGCATGCTGAACACGTTCAAGCCCGAAGTGCGCACCGGCGGCGTTTCGGCCACGGCGTTCAAGGACAACCACGTCGGCGTCCATGCCATGATCTATCCGCGCCCATTCGGCATCCAGGCTGAATGGACCTGGGGCAAAGGACCGCAGTGGGATGCGACCACTGGCTCGATCCAGGTCAAGAAGGCCAGCGGCGGCTACGTCATGGGCATGCTGCGCGCCACCGATACGCCGGTCGGCCAGATCATCCCCTTCGCGCGGTATCAGCATTATCGCGGCGGCTGGAAGATCGCCACCAACGCCCCCCGGTTGGAAACCGACGAATACGAAGTGGGTGTGGAATGGCTGCCGATGAAGGAGCTGGAGTTCACGCTAGGCTATTCCAACGTCAGCCGCACCGAAACCGATGATCGCCGTACCGGGCGCGCCAAGGGCGATCTGGTGCGCGCGCAGGTGCAATGGAACTACTGACCCGTTCGTCAGGATAGTCCTGCTTGGTATCACAGGCGGTTCGTCGCATCTGACGAACCGCCTGCCTTGCGTTTTCCGTGCGCGCAATCCGTTCATCTGGCGTTGGGGATCAAATCGCAAAGCTTCGGGTTGTCCCATCAAGTCCGCGCAAGGCATCCACTTTGCCGGACATGAAGAGATCAACGGAGCATACCCGATGAAAAAGACCATTCTTGCGGCAACCCTTGCCGCCATCGCCATCCCGGCCGCTCCGGCCATGGCCGACCCACCGCATTGGGCGCCTGCGCACGGGCACCGCGCCAAGGAGCGCAACGCGCTCTACGACAGCCGCGGCCGCTACATCGAACCGCGCAGCATCAGCCGCAACGATCAGGTCTGGCGTGGCCGCGACGGGCGCTACTACTGCAAGCGCAGCAACGGCACGACCGGGCTGATCATCGGCGCCGCAGGCGGCGCGCTGCTGGGCCGGGCGATCGACACGCGCGGCGAGCGCGCGACCGGCACCAGTCTGGGTGCTGTTGGGGGCGCCTTGCTGGGCCGCGAGATCGAGCGCAGCGGCGGACGTTGCCGCTGATCGTCCGCATGCCCCATCGCAGGCGTAGAGGATGGGCGGGGCCGCAAGGCTCCGCCAGAACTACACGAACAGCCCTTTTCCTGGGTTGCCTTCCATGGCGAACATCATAGGGTTCGATGCATGTGGTTGCTCGACAAGATGCTCTCCCGCCTGATCCGCAAGGGTCGCCTGATCGTGATCGACCATGACGGGCGCGAATATGCCTACGGCGATCCGGCATCCCCGCCCGTCACCATCCGGTTGACCGACCAGGGCGCGGCCATGCACATCGCCCGCGATCCGCGTGTCGGCGCCGGCGAAGCCTACATGGATGGCCGCCTGGTAGTGGAGCCGCCGCACGACATCCGTGACATGATTCTGCTGGTCATGGGCAACGCCAATGCCGGCGGCGGGATCGACCGAAAGGGGACGCTGCGCAAACTGGCCGAAGCCGCCATCGCCAAGGCCGACCAGATCAACCAGCGCGCCAAGGCGTCGAAGAACGTCGTCCATCACTACGATCTGACCCGCCAGTTCTACGAACTCTTCCTCGACGAAGACCGCCAGTACACGATGGCTTATTTCCGCGATCCCGCGAACACGCTGGAACGGGCGCAGGTGGACAAGAAGGCGCTGATTGCCGCCAAGCTGCGGCTGGACCCTGCCACGTCGCGCGGGCTGCGCGTGCTTGACATCGGCTGCGGCTGGGGCGGGCTGGCGCTTTATCTCAACCGCCATTTCGGGTGCGAAGTGCTGGGCGTTTCGCTGGCCCCGGACCAGATCCGCTTCGCGCAGGAGCGCGCGCAGGCCGCAGGCATTGCCGACCGTGTGAAGTTCCAGCTCATCGACTACCGCGATGTGGCCGGATCGTTCGACCGCATCACCAGCGTCGGCATGATCGAACATGTCGGCGCGCCCCATTTTGGCGAATACTTTGCCAAGACCAACGACCTGCTGGACCCCGACGGCATCATGCTCACGCATACCATCGGTCGCACCGGTCCACCGGGCACGACCGACAAGTGGACGCGCAAGTACATCTTCCCCGGCGGCTATATCCCGGCGATGAGCGAACTGGTCGGCGCGCTGGAAAAGACCGGATGGGAAGTGGGCGACATCGAAGTGCTGCGCTACCATTACGCTCACACCCTTGCCGAATGGTATCGCCGCGCAAACCTGCACCGCGATGAAATCGTCGCGCTCTATGACGAACGCCTGTTCCGCATGTGGCAGTTCTATCTTGCCGGCGCCGAACAAAGCTTCCGCCACGGCAAGATGGTCAACTTCCACATCCAGAGCGTCAAGCGCCGCAGCGCCTTGCCGATGACGCGTGACTATATCCAGGTGGAGGCGGCACGCCTTTCAGCGCTTGACGAAGCGCCATCGTGGCACCTTGAACCGGCAATCGCTGCAGAATAACCCGGCGTTCCCGCACCGCTGTCGCCATGCCAAAGGTTGCGATGATCCCCCCCGCCTGTTAGGCGCGCGGCGCGTGTTTCCACGGGAGTCGTAACGCCCATGTCCGATACCAAGACGGTTGCCCCCAAGAAGGTCGTGCTGGCCTATTCCGGCGGCCTCGATACCTCCGTCATCCTCAAGTGGCTCCAGGTCACCTACAACTGCGAGGTCGTGACCTTCACCGCCGACCTGGGACAGGGCGAGGAACTGGAACCCGCGCGCGCCAAGGCCAAGCTGATGGGCGTGCCCGATCACCACATCTACATCGACGATCTGCGCGAAGAGTTCGTGCGCGACTTCGTGTTCCCGATGATGCGCGCCAACGCCCGCTACGAGGGCGACTACCTGCTGGGCACCAGCATTGCCCGCCCGCTGATTTCCAAGCGGCTGATCGAAATCGCCCGCGAAACCGGCGCCGATGCCGTGGCGCACGGCGCGACCGGCAAAGGCAACGACCAGGTTCGCTTTGAACTGTCTGCCTACGCGCTCGAACCGTCGATCAAGGTCATCGCGCCATGGCGCGAATGGGATCTGACCAGCCGCACCGCGTTGATCGCCTGGGCCGAAGCACACCAGATCCCCGTCCCCAAGGACAAGCGCGGCGAAAGCCCGTTCTCAACCGACGCCAACCTGCTGCATACCTCGTCCGAGGGCAAGGTGCTGGAAGATCCGTGGGAAGAAACCCCGGACTATGTCTATTCGCGCACGGTCAACCCGGAAGACGCGCCCGACGTTCCGGAATACATCACCATCGACTTCGAAAAGGGTGATGGCGTCGCGCTGAACGGGCAGGCCATGTCGCCCGCCACGCTGCTGGCCGCGCTCAACGAGCTGGGTCGCAAACACGGGATCGGCCGGCTCGATCTGGTCGAAAACCGCTTCGTCGGCATGAAAAGCCGCGGGATGTACGAAACGCCGGGCGGTGAAATCTATGCCCGCGCGCATCGTGGCATCGAAAGCATCACGCTCGACCGTGGCGCAGCCCACCTCAAGGACGAGCTGATGCCCAAGTATGCCGAGCTGATCTACAACGGCTTCTGGTTCGCACCCGAACGCGAGATGCTGCAAGCCGCGATCGACCACAGCCAGGCTCGCGTCAACGGCACCGTGCGGCTCAAGCTCTACAAGGGCAGCGCATCGGTGGTTGGCCGCAAGTCGCCTGACAGTCTCTATTCCGAACGGCATGTAACGTTCGAGGACGATGCGGGGGCCTATGACCAGAAGGACGCGGCAGGCTTTATCAAGCTTAACGCGCTGCGGCTGCGCTTGCTGGCCCAGCAGGGTCGCTGACCAACGCCACGTTTGCATCAACTCCCTGCTCCCCAGTTTGGAGCAGGGAGTGAGCGGCACGCGAAATTAGGCTGATCGCCGAGCGTTCGTCATGCCGGATCGTCAGTGCATGACCGCTGCAGAGCCGGAACGGTCGCCGCGCAGAAGCAGGGCGAGCGGTGCGATAATTACCGCACCCAGAGCCAGCATCAGGAATATGTCATTGAATGACATGACCAGCGAATCCAGCCGCACTTGTCCATCGAGCATACGGTAAGCCCCCGCCATGCCTTCCGGCCCACCGCCGAGCATGGCCGCATTATCGGTCATCGCCTGCTGGACGGCGATGTCGTTGGCGCTGATCGAGGCGTGAATCTGCCAGCGGTGCACATCAATGCGCTGTTCCTGAAAGCTGGCGATCATGGCAAGGCCGATTGAACCGCCGAGGTTGCGCGCCGCCATGAAGATCGCCGATGCCTCATCCGCGTATTTCAGCGGAACGGCGATGATAGACGATTGCTGGAGCGTGAGCGTGGCGACCGCTGCGCCGCCTCCGAACAGCACTTGCGGCAAGATGAATGCGCTGCCCACCGATTGTGCCGTCATTCCGCTCAACAAATAGGCGCTGATACCGGCAACAAGGCAGCCCAGTACCACCGCCGTTCGCGGGTCGAGCAGTTTGACGATCAACGGGAACGCCATCATCATGAACACGGAACTAAGGCCCGGCATGAACACCACCTGCCCTGCCTGAAAGGCGTTGTACCCCGGAATGGCTGCAAGGAACTGTGGCACCACATACGACAGGCCGAACAAAAGCGCGCCGAACATCAGCATCATGGAAACACACGCCGAAAAAGCCGGAACGCGCAGGAGCGCCAGCCGGATGATTGGCCTGGGGCTGCGGAATTGTGTCCAGGCGACCGCCACGAAACCGGCAGCGGACAACAGCGCCAGCCGGATAATGAAGCCGGATTCGAACCATTGTTCGCGGTGCCCTTCCTCCAGCATTACGGTAAGGCAGCCCAGCCCCAGCGTCATGCCGAAAAGGCCCAGCCAATCGGCATTGCGCAAATCGCTCCAGTCAGGCGCAACTTTGGGCAGGCTGAAGATCAGCAAGCCGACAAGGCCGATGCCAACCGGTACATTGATGAAGAAGGCATAGCGCCAGCTTATTGCCTCGGTAATCCAGCCACCCAGCAGTGGCCCGGTGAGTGGCCCCAGCAACATGGTCCCGCCGAAGATTGCAATACCAACCGGCTGCTGCCGCGCCGGAAGCCGGGTTGCGATAATCGTAAGCGCGGTGGGGACGAGCGTGCCGCCGGCAAGGCCCTGCCCGGTTCGACCGACGATCATCGTGGTAAGATCGCCCGACAGGCCGCACATGACGGAAAAAGCCGTAAACAGCACGGTTGCAATGAGCATGAACCGGCGCAGGCCCAGCATCCGCGACAGCCACGCAGTGATCGGCGTGATGACAATTTCAGCGACGAGATAGGACGTCCCGATCCATGTCCCTTCGCTGGGGGACGCACCGATCTCGCCCTGGATGGTTGGCAGCGAGGCATTGACGATCGAAATATCGAGCGTGGCCATGAACGCGCCGAGCGCCCCTGCGGCAACTGCCAGCCATGCAGCAAGATCGGCAGCTTCCGGCTGCGCTGTGACGATCGGCGCGCCCGCGCGCTCTGCCGGTTGCCGGCCCCCACCCATTTTCGCCTGATCCCCACCTAAATTGAACGAAATCGTACGATTTTGTCAGCACGGTGTAAAGTGCGTGCCTGCCCGGCGCAGCAATGGTGCGAGATAGCTGCCGGTAAAGCTGCGTGGGTTTTCCGCGACGACTTCGGGAGTGCCTTCGGCCACGATCTCGCCTCCGCGCACCCCGCCTTCCGGCCCCAGATCGATGATCCAGTCGGCGGTCTTGATGACATCGAGGTTGTGTTCGATCACCACCACCGAATTGCCCTGATCGACCAGCCGGTGCAGCACTTCCAGCAGCTTGCGCACATCTTCGAAATGCAGCCCGGTCGTGGGTTCGTCGAGGATGTACAGCGTCTGCCCGGTAGAGCGACGGGCGAGTTCCTTGGCTAGCTTTACGCGCTGGGCCTCGCCGCCCGAAAGCGTCGTCGCCTGCTGCCCGACCTTGACATAACCCAGCCCCACTTCGTTGAGCATGTGCATCCGATCGCGGATCGGCGGCACTGCCTTGAAGAACTCCTCCGCATCCTCGATCGTCATGTCGAGCACATCGGCGATGGAGTGGCCCTTGAACTTCACCTCCAGCGTTTCGCGGTTGTAGCGCCGACCGTCACACTCCTCGCAGGTCACGTACACGTCGGGCAGGAAGTGCATTTCGATCTTGATAAGCCCGTCACCCTGGCACTTTTCGCAGCGCCCGCCCTTGACGTTGAAGCTGAACCGACCTGGCTTGTAGCCGCGCGCCGCGCTTTCGGGCAGGCCGGCAAACCAGTCGCGTATCAGGGTGAAGGCGCCGGTATAGGTCGCCGGGTTGGAGCGCGGCGTGCGGCCAATGGGCGACTGGTCGATTTCGATCACCTTGTCGCAATGTTCCAGGCCACGGATCGCGTCATGCGCGCCCGCAATCACCCGCGCACCGTTCAGCGCACGCGCTGCGCCCGCATGCAGCGTGTCGATCGTGAAGCTGGACTTGCCCGAACCGGAAACCCCGGTCACGCAGGTAAAAGTCCCCAGCGGTATCCGCGCACTGACGTTGCGCAGGTTGTTGGCCCGCGCACCCTCGATCGAAATCGCCAGCCCGTTTCCGGGGCGGCGGGTGGCGGGCACTTCGATCCGGCGCGCGCCCGTCAGGTACTGGCCGGTCAGGCTATCCGGGCTGGAGAGGATATCCTCCAGCGTGCCCTGCGCCACGATCTGCCCGCCATGCACGCCCGCGCCGGGGCCAAGATCGACCACATGATCGGCAGTGCGTATCGCGTCCTCATCGTGTTCGACCACAATCACCGTATTGCCCAGGTCGCGCAGCCGCTTGAGCGTTTCGAGCAGGCGGTCGTTGTCGCGCTGGTGCAGACCGATGCTGGGTTCATCAAGCACATAGAGCACGCCTGAAAGCCCCGACCCGATCTGGCTGGCCAGGCGGATGCGCTGCGATTCCCCGCCCGACAACGTACCGCTGGTACGATCGAGATTGAGGTAATCCAGGCCGACGTTGTTGAGGAAACCCAGCCGTTCGTTGATCTCTTTCAGAATGGCCTTGGCGATCTGGCTTTGCTGGCTGGTCAGCTTCGCGTCGAGCGCGCCGAACCATTCCACCGCCGCCGCGACCGAAAGGTGGGTTATGCTGGAAATATCGGCTTCGGCCACCTTCACCGATAGCGCCTCCGGCTTCAACCGCTTGCCCTCGCACGTTTCGCACGGCTGCGCAGTCTGGAACTTGCCCAGCTCTTCACGCATCCACGCCGATTCGGTTTGCAGCAGGCGGCGGTTGAGGTTGCCAATCACCCCTTCGAACGCCTTGGTTACGGTGTAGGACTTCTTGCCGTCGACAAAGGTCAACGGCACAGGCTTGCCGCCGGTGCCGTAAAGGATCACCAGCCGCACCTCTCCCGGCAGCTTTTCCCAAGGCGTATCGAGCGCGAACCCGAAATGGTCGGCAAGACTGGCCAGCACCTGCATATAATAGGGTGAAGGCGGGTTGCTCTTCGCCCAGGGCACTACCGCGCCCTGCTTCAGGCTGAGGCTTTCGTTGGGGACGACCAGTTGCGGGTCGAACAGCAGCTTTTCGCCAAGCCCGTCGCAGGCCGGACAGGCCCCCTGCGGCGCGTTGAATGAAAACAGGCGCGGCTCCAGCGCGTCAATCGTGAAGCCGCTGACGGGACAGGCAAACTTTTCGGAAAAGACGATGCGGTTGGGCGGCAGGCCGGTCTTCTTCATGCCCGATTTGGCCTTACCTTCGGGCTGCGCTTCATCTTCACGCCCCGGCACGACGCCGTCGGCAAGGTCGATGTACACCAGCCCGTCAGCCAGCTTGAGCGCCTGTTCGAAACTGTCGGCCAGCCGGGTCTGCAGGCCATCCTTCACGGCGATACGGTCGACCACCACTTCGATGTCGTGCTTGAGCTTCTTGTCGAGCGCCGGGGCATCCTCGATCGCCATCATCACGCCGTCGATGCGCACGCGGGTATAGCCCGCCTTCTGCCATTCCAGCAGTTCCTTGCGGTATTCCCCCTTGCGCGCGCGCACCACGGGCGCAAGCAGATAGGCGCGCGTGCCTTCAGGCAGGGCCATCACGCGATCGACCATCTGCGAAACCGTCTGCGCCGCGATGGGCAGACCAGTAGCCGGGGAATAAGGCACACCGATCCGCGCCCACAAAAGGCGCATGTAATCATAGATCTCGGTCACCGTTGCCACGGTTGAGCGCGGGTTGCGGCTGGTCGTCTTCTGCTCGATCGAAATGGCTGGCGAAAGCCCGTCGATATGTTCGACATCGGGCTTCTGCATCATCTCAAGAAACTGACGCGCATAGGCTGAAAGGCTTTCGACATAGCGCCGCTGCCCTTCGGCATAGATCGTGTCGAACGCGAGGCTGGACTTGCCTGAACCCGAAAGTCCGGTGATGACGATCAGGCTGTCACGCGGGAGATCGACATCAATCCCCTTGAGGTTGTGTTCGCGCGCTCCGCGCACCGAAAGCATGGGCACCGCAGATGTCTGCGCCGAAGTTCTGGAGGTGGACATGCGCGGCGGTGTTCCATATTTGTTCGGGTCAGGCAAGAGCGTTGTACAGCCAGATAGGAGCTGCGGCCGGCAAGGCAAGACGGCCCTTCAGGGAAGCAGCCTGGCCGCTCTTTCGCACGAATACCGCATGGCAAGAAAGATTGTCGAAACCATACAATTTAATGTTACGATAGTTTGCTAGACATTGCTGGCAGACAACAGGAGATACGGTTCAACGTCATGGTTATCGAAGCGCCCTTTCACGAGCAACCCGCGCAGAGCCTCTTCTGCCGCGGCGCCGCCATGCGCGACGATCGCCCGGCGATCGCGCTGGATGTGAAAGAGCATTTCGCCGCGCGCTTCGCACCCGACTTTGCCGCCGCCCTGACCGAACACTGCCATCCCGAAAACAGAGTTGCTGCAAAGGCGGCATGATTTGTCGCCCCCGCCGGGCGGATTGCAGACCGGTTTTACATGCGCAAGGCGCGATGCCCCTTATCGCCCAGCCACTCCGCCTCGATACCCCATACCGTGGCAATGACCTCAGGTGACAGTGCCTGAAGCGGCGCACCGCTTGCTACAACGCGCCCCTTGTCCAGCACAACGACGTGATCGGCATGGTTCATCGCCAGCGCAAGGTCATGCACTACCAGCACTACGCCTACCCCTGCTACCGCGTCGCCATGGTCCGATGCGACAAGCGCGCGCAAGTGCTGCAACTGCGCCCGCTGCTGCGCCAGATCAAGCGCGGCCAGCGGTTCATCCGCCAGAATCCACTGCGGCTGGGTAGCCAGCACGCGGGCGAGCAGCGCGCGCGCGCGCTCCCCGCCCGAAAGCGTGGACAAGGGCCGCTGCGCCAGTTCTTCCAGCCCAAGCGCCGACAGCGCAGCACCGACCGCGCGCGCATCGGCGGCGGCCCCGGTGCGGTGGGGCAACCGCCCCAGCCCGACCAGCGTCCGCACCGAAAGGTTCCACGCGACCTCCGCCGCTTGCGGCAGGTAGCCGATCCGCCGCGCGCGCTCTGCCGCGTCGAGTGTAGCCAGCGGCGCGCCATCCAGCGTGACACTGCCCGCATCGGGCGCAATCAGCCCGGCGAGGACGCCCAGAAGCGTCGATTTGCCCGCGCCGTTCGGTCCGCAGATTGCCGTCACCGCACCGCCGCGCACCTGCACGGCGGCATCATGCAACCGCCCGCCAATGCAGATTCCCGCCGCTTCTAGCATCATGCGATCTCCCGCCGCATTCTGAGCAGCAGGCGCAGGAAAAAGGGCGCTCCGGCCAGCGACAGCGCAATGCCCAGCCGCAGTTCTCCCCCGGCCAGCGGCAGGATGCGGCACAGGCAATCGGCCACCAGCAGCAGCAATGCCCCGCCCAGAGCCGACGGCAGCAACGTGGACGAAGGGCGCTGGTCGGTGAATGGCCGGACCATGTGTGGCACCATCAACCCGACAAAGCCGATCATCCCGGCCACCGCGACGCCCGCACCGACCACCAGCCCGACTCCGACGATCATCAGCCACAACAGGCGCACCGGGTTCACGCCCAGCGAACGCGCAGCCGCTTCACCCAGCGCCAGGGCATCGAGCGCGGGCGCCGCACGCCACAACACGCCCAGCCCCAGCAACGTGAGCGGCGCGGCCAGCCGCACTTCCGGCCAGCCCCGGTCGGCCAGCGCCCCCATCAGCCAGGTCACGATTTCGGACAGGGCAAAGGGATTGGGCGAAAGGCTGATGGCAAGGCTGGTCAGCGCACCGGCAAGGCTGGCAATCATCATCCCGGCCAGCGTGAACAGTGCGATGCCGCCGCTCCGCCCGGCGATCAGCGCCAGCAGCCCCATCGCACCGCCCGCCCCGCCCAGCGCCAGCAGCGGCAGCAGCACGCCCTGCGCCTGAAAGCCGCCATAGAAGGACAGCACCGCCCCCAGCCCGGCAGCGGGGGCGATGCCGAACAGGCCGGGATCGGCCAGCGGGTTGCGCAGATAGCCCTGCATAGCCGCGCCCGCCGCGCCAAGGCCCGCCCCCAGCACAAGCGCCAGCACGGCACGTGGCAGGCGCAGTTCCATCAGTATGGCCGTGGCGTTGGGCACGGGCGGGCTGAACGGGCTGATCCACACCTGCCCCGCCAGCAGCGAAAGCGGCAGAGCCAGCGCCAGCACACCGAGCAGCAGGAAAACCGGGCGGGTCACCGCACCACGGCTCTGTCGGCAACGGCCCGGCGCACCTGCGCCAGCCGCTGCACCGCACCGATTATCGTCGGGCCGCCACAATAGAGCAGACGCGGGTTCAGCCGTGCCCGGCGGGTCTGGTCCAGCGCAGCCAGCGCCGGATGCGACAGCACGCGGTCATCGCCATTGCCGGTTTCCGCGCTTTGCCCGGCAACGAGGATCAGGCCCGGCGGATCGGCCAGCATCCGTTCCAGTGGCAGGAAGTCAGCCTGGCCAAAGCCGCGCGCGGCGGCGAAATTGACGAAGCCGGTGCGCCGAAGCAGGTCGGCGATCAGCGTCCCGTCACCTGGCACCATCCCCCCCGACTGCCAGACCACCGCCGGAATCGGTGCGGCTCCGTCCGGCGGCGCGGCAGCCGCCAGCGCAGCGTCGATCCGTGCGACCAGTGTCTCTCCCCGCAGGGGATGACCGGCCAGCGCGGCGATCTGGCGCACCTGCGCGCGGCTGTCTTCCACCGTTGCGGCCATGCCCACGGTTTCCAGCCGCAGCCCCAGCCGGGCATAGGCCCCGGCGCTGGCCGGGTCGATGAAACTGGACCCGATGACGATATCCGGGCGCAGCGCGAGCACTTCTTCCAGCGTGCCGCGCGTGGCCGGGAGCTGCCGCGCCATGGCCGGATCCATGGAGGAGGAGCGGCGATCCTTGCTGTAATGCGATATCGCCAGAATCTGCGCTGGATCGGCCACTTCTGCCAGAATCGCGTCGGTGCAGGGGTTCAGGCTGACGATCGTGGGGTGGCGCGGGGCACGACCATAGGCGTCTTCGCGCAGCGCCGGGCCATCCGGCGTGGCCTGCGATTGGGGTATGCAGCCGGCCAGCAGGCTGGCCAGCAACGCCGCCGCCACCCGCGCCGTGCGGCAGGCCGCCCTTCCGTTGGGAAGAGCGGCCTGCTGGCGTTGCGCGGGCGTGGCGTGAAGCGCGATCAATAGCGCGCCCGGATGCCGACAAAGGCTGACCGGCCCCAGGTGCCGTACGTCGCCGTGGTGGTGTAACCAACGTCGAAGAGGTTTTCGACGCGGCCGTAGAGTTCGACCCGTTCGGTCACCGGCACACTCGCCCGCACGGTGGTGAGGGCATAGCCATCGAGCCGGTTGGTGTTGGACGGATTGTCAAAGCTGTCTCCCACGAGGCGCAGGTCCGCACCGAGGGTGAGGCCAGCCAGCGGGCTTGTCCAGTCACCCGACAAGGTCAGCGCGTGGCGGGGGCGGCGGGCCAGATCGCGGCCGTTATTGGCGTTGCCCGGCGTCAGGTTGCGCGCCTTGAGGTAGGTATAGGCCGCCTGCACCTGCAACGTGGTGCTGGGGCGTGCGCCCAGTTCCACTTCCACGCCTTCGGCGCGGGCCTTTCCAACGTTGTCATAGAGGTCGAAGGGCCGGTCGGCGCAGCGGCTAAGGCTGGCGCAGGTGACGAAGGCGATCAGGTTGCGGCTGTCGCGCCGGAACACCGTGGCCGAGGCATGCAGCGGCCCGCCCCGGCTGCCCCACTCCAGCCCGGCGTCGTAGCTTTTGCTGCGTTCCGGTACGAGGCTGGCGTTGCCGTAATCCGACAGCAACTGGTAAAGCGTCGGCGCCTTGAAGCCTTCGCCATACGAGGCGCGCAGGCGCAGGGCGTCGATCAGCGTGACCGAACCGTTGGCGCCAAAGGTCCAGGCCGTTCCAAAGCGGCTGTGATCGTCGACGCGCACCCCGGCGGCCACGCTGGCCCGGTCGCTGCTCCACCCCAGCAGCGCATGACCGCTGGTCAGGTTCGCCTTCGCTTCGGCATCGAACGTGCTGGAAAAGCGCGTCCATTCGCTGTCACCGCCGAAATCGAGCGTGAAACCCGATGGCAGGGCAACCCGCCCGGTCAGGTCGGCCCGTTCGGACCGTGCCTTGTAGCCGTAGGACGGCGTGCTGGCAGTGTCATTGGGGAAATAATCGCGCCGCGTGTCGGACAGCGCAAACCCGGAATTGAGCGTCAGCGCACCGCCGGTATAGCGCAAGCCAACGCGGCCGGACGACTGCCGGGTTTCCTGCACATCCGTCGTATCGCCAAAGGTGAACGTCGGCGCAGCGAAACCGTCGATATCGGTGCGGCTGTTGGCATGGCGCGCGGTGGCGACAACCGCCAGTTCGCGGGAAAGGTTGAGCCGTCCGCGTCCGCCGATGCGCCACTGGCGGAAGCCATCGGGTTCGGTGCCCACGGCCGCTGCGGAAACGCCATCGTTGCGGGTATAACCACCGTTGAGCGTCAACGCCCCGGCATCCGAGGCAAGGCCGGCACTGGCATCGGCAGTATAGCTTTCGTTCGCGCCATATTCGGCGCTGGCTTCGACGCCGTTGAGTTCGCGCGACTGGATGGCAATCACACCGCCGATCGCCGCGCTGCCCCAGACGACCGAGTTCGACCCGCGCAATACGTCGATTCGCTCGATCCCGCCCGATGTCAGCGTGCCGAAGTCGAACCCGCCGGACGGCGCGGCCACATCTTCCATGCGCACCCCATCGACCAGCACCAGCACCTGCTCGGCATCGGCGCCGCGCAGGCGCACGCCCGTAAAGCTGCCGGGGCCGCCGTTGCGCGTGATAATCAGGCCAGGCACGCGTTCGAGCACGCGGGCAACGTCCGGTCCCTGGATCGACTGGATTTCAGCAGCGGTCAGAACCGTTACCGGCTGGCCAAGGCGATTGAGGGGTACTTCGCTGCCCGTGGCGATGACGGTGATGGCATCGGCTGCAGGACCGGAATCGACCCCTTGCGCAAGCGCGGGAACGGCAAATGCAAGAGCGGAAACGGAAAGCAGGTATTTCTTCACGATAGAGTCTCCCGGCCACGAACGATACTGTCGTTCATGGCGGGAGAAGCGCCGGGCCTTGATGGCGCGCCTCCTCGCGTGCGCCCGGTACACCCCGCCCGGCCGCGGAACGACGACCATCGGCAGGTTTCCTGGCTTCCGGGTCATCGCGTGCGGCCCGCCTTCCCAGCGCCGGGATAAAATCCGGCGCCAGTGGCACAGTGGGCAGCACGCTATCCGGTTACAGTTGCGGGGGCAGCGCCGGATTGTGACCGGCTTCCCTCTTAGCCCGCTTGCGCGGGCACCGTCGGCGTCGGGGCGGAGCGTTAGCGTCAGGAATGCTGCACTGCAAGAGGCGATATTCCCCTTTGGACAGGTTAACCGGATCGAAGGGGGCTGTGCCGCATCGGGACAGCGGGAAATGCGCAGGTGCAGCCGCGCACGCCGCGCAGTAGCCAACCGATGGAGTATCAGGATCTACCGCCCCGCCATGCCGCTTGAAATCGCCTACCGGCCGATTGACCTGCCCGATGCCCTTCCGGCGCGGCCTGTCAGCGTGCCCGCAATGGCGCTACGGCCTGGCGCCCTCCTTCCGCTGGACGAAGCCGAGCGTCCACGCGATTTCGCGGCACGCATCCGGCGACGCGACATGCGCTCTATCCGCCGCGCCTTGCGCGCGCCCTCACTCTTGCGTCAGCGCGCTGCCGGTGTGGCGATGTTCGGTGCGCTCGGCCTTGTGCTGGGACCGCTCGGATGGGGCGAACCGGGGGGTATTCACGCCGCGTCGGCACGGAGTCGGGTGGCTGGACTGCAACCGTTCGAACAGGCGGGTGAAAGCTTTCCCGGATCGGCGTTCTACTGGTTGGCAGCGGACGATGCCGGGCTGATCTCCCCTACCGAAGCCGCAGCGGTATGGCGCGAGCAGGAATCGCTTGCCGACACCAGCACCAGCGATGCCGCCCCCGCCCGCCCGGCTGAAGTGCGAATCGCGCGGCCCGTCGTCGCCACAGGCAGCGGAGAGGACCGCTGGCGCGCGCTGCAATGCCTGACCGCGGCGATCTATTACGAAGCCGCAAGCGAACCCGACGCCGGCCAGCGCGCAGTGGCGCAAGTGGTGCTCAACCGCGTATCGCACCCGGCATGGCCCAATACCGTATGCGGCGTGGTCTATCAGGGGTCGGAACGGCCATCGTGCCAGTTCAGCTTCGCCTGTGACGGATCGCTGGCCCGAAAGCCGATGCGCGCGTTCTGGGACCGGGCGCGGCGAGTCGCGGCCGATGCGCTGGCCGGGTATGTCTATGCCCCGGTCGGGCTGGCCACGCACTACCACACCACGGCGGTGCATCCCTACTGGGCGCCAAGCCTGACCTTCCTTGGCACGATCGGCGCGCACCGCTTCTATCGCTGGGCGGGCAGCGCCGGAAAGCCGCTGGCTTTTACTGCACGCTATGGCGGGGGCGAACCCATCGCCGCGCCGCACCCGCGCACGTGGACCCCGGCCCCGGCCGACGTGGCCGATCCGCTCACGCTGGAAAAGGCATTCGAACAGGGCCGGCTGGTGGCCAATGGGGCGACCGCAGCCGGCGCAACGGGACCGGGCGCCGCAGGGGGGGTACTCCCCGCGACCGCCGCCCCTCTGCAAGCTCCCGCCTATGCGCCGCAGATCCAGCAGCGCGGCGGCGACGCACTGTATCGCGCTCGGCCTCCGGCATCGGGCATGACAGCGCCCAACGGCGGTGCACCGGCATCGGGCAGCGGCTCGGTCCTGCCGCAATACGAAAACGCAGGGCGCTGGATCGCCCAGCCGGGCGCCTGAGCAACGCGCGCGGGCGCGGCATGTCTGCAAAAAACCGTTCCGCGGCCTATGGTTATCCTTTCCTTTACCGTGTCATCCAACACACTCTTAGGCGTGCGGGGGTATGAGGGGTGCCCCAACGGACGCCCGCCAAGGCAGCGTCACCGTCGCAGAATAAAGGAAAACCATGCTGCGCTTCGCACCTCGCTACGGAATCATTTCGCCGTGCCTTGCCCGCCCGATTCTGGGGCGGCACCTGCGCGCGGTGAACGACAATGCCGATGCGTGGAGCGGTTCATGGTCCCAGCAGAACGCTGCGCTGGACAGCGCGCTGCGGCTCTTTGCCGCACACGGCTTTTCCGCTGCCGCGCGCGCACGCGATGCCGCAGAGATCGCCCGCATCAGCGGCGATGCAGGCCGCGCCGATTTCTGGCTTGAGGTCTGCCGGACGCTGGACCGGCGCATGGCGGGCGAAATCTCGCGCCAAGGCCAGGAACTGCCCTCATCACAGTTCGGCATGACGTAGAGCAAGCCGAAATAGCAACGCCTTTCCTGCGCCATATTGCTATTGCGAACTGTTATCGTAAAAACCCCGCAGACTGGGGTTTTTCGCGGTTGCAATCGCGCGCGCACCGTCTTACGGGCCAATCTATCCGCCAGCACTTCCCTGTCTCGCGGGGCATGGGGAAGGACTGGACCGGTTTGAACGCCGGTTTGAACGCCGGTTTGAACAGGGCCGGTTGTCGGCTTGTATGCTTGTCCCCGCGAACGGGAAAGGACCGTAAAGCATGGCACGCAAGAAGATCGCGCTGATCGGCGCGGGCAATATCGGGGGCACGCTTGCCCACCTCGCCGCCCAGAAGGAACTGGGTGACATCGTGCTGTTCGACGTGGTCGAAGGCGTGCCGCAGGGCAAGGCGCTCGACCTGTCGCAGTGCGGCCCGGTCGAAGGCTTCGACGCAAAGATCACCGGCACCAACGATTATGCCGACATTGCGGGTGCCGATGTCATCATCGTGACTGCTGGCGTTGCCCGCAAGCCGGGCATGAGCCGTGACGATCTGCTCGGCATCAACCTCAAGGTGATGAAGTCCGTCGGCGAAGGCATCAAGGCCAACGCACCTGACGCATTCGTCATCTGCATCACCAACCCGCTCGACGCGATGGTCTGGGCGCTGCGCGAGTTTTCCGGCCTGCCGCACAACAAGGTCGTCGGCATGGCGGGCGTCCTCGATTCGGCGCGCTTCAGCACCTTCCTCGCCTGGGAGTTCGGCGTCTCGATCCGTGATGTGAACACCTTCGTGCTCGGCGGCCACGGCGATACCATGGTGCCGGTCACCCAGTATTCGACCGTCAACGGCATTCCGGTGCCCGATCTGGTCAAGATGGGTCTGTCCACGCAGGAAAACATTGACGCCATCGTGCAGCGTACCCGTTCGGGCGGCGGCGAGATCGTCGGCCTGCTCAAGACCGGTTCGGCGTTCTATGCGCCTGCCGCCAGCGGCATCGCCATGGCCGAAGCCTATCTCAACGACCAGAAGCGCATCCTGCCTTGCGCAGCCTACGTCAACGGCCAGTATGGCGTTGACGGCCTCTATGTCGGCGTGCCGGTAATGATCGGCGCGAACGGCGTGGAAAAGGTGATCGAAATCGAACTCGACGATGAAGCCAAGGGCAACCTTCAGGTTTCGGTCGACGCGGTCAAGGAACTGCTGGACGCCTGCAAGGGTATCGACGGCAGCCTGGCCTGATTGCCAACTGTGCCCTGCCCGCGTGGCGGGGCACCCTGTTTTCTGCGCTCCTGAGCAGCGATCCTCCCCGGAAAGGAACACCATGTCCATTCTCGTCGACAAGAATACCAAGGTCATCACGCAAGGCATGACCGGCAAGACCGGCAGCTTCCACACCCAAGCCGCGCTCGATTACGGCACGCAGATGGTTGGCGGCGTTACCCCCGGCAAGGGCGGCACCACGCATATCGGTCTGCCCCAGTTCAACTCCGTGCACGAAGCCAAGGCTGCCACCGGCGCAACCGCATCGTGCGTCTACGTGCCGCCAGCGGGCTGCGCCGACGCGATCCTCGAAGCGATCGACGCTGAAATGGAACTGATCGTGGCGATCACCGAAGGCGTTCCCGTGCTCGACATGGTCAAGGTCAAGCGTGCGCTTTCGGGTTCGAAGAGCCGCCTGATCGGCCCGAACTGCCCCGGCGTGCTGACGCCGAACCAGTGCAAGATCGGCATCATGCCCGGCTCCATCTTCAAGGAAGGTTCGGTCGGCGTGGTTTCGCGTTCGGGCACGCTGACCTATGAAGCGGTGTTCCAGACCTCGGCCATCGGCCTTGGCCAGACCACGGCTGTCGGCATCGGCGGCGACCCGGTCAACGGCACCAACTTCATCGACGTGCTGGAACTGTTCCTGGCCGACGAAGCCACCAAGTCGATCATCATGATCGGCGAAATCGGCGGCGACGCCGAAGAAATGGCTGCCCAGTTCCTGATCGACGAAGCCAAGCGTGGCCGCAAGAAGCCGATGGCCGGCTTCATCGCAGGTCGCACGGCGCCTCCGGGCCGCCGCATGGGCCACGCCGGTGCCATCGTTTCGGGCGGCAAGGGCGATGCCGAAAGCAAGATCGCGGCGATGGAAGCCGCTGGGATCAAGGTTTCGTCCTCGCCTTCGCTGCTGGGCGAAACCCTGGCCGAAGTGCTCAAGGAACGCGTCTGATCGCGTGAATGCTACCGCCCGGCTAGGCCTTCTTGCGTAGAAGGCCACCGGGCGGATGCTTCAGATTTTTCCGGTAAGGCGCCCATTCGGATGACGCCGACCGGAACAGGGATCTTGCGCCAGTCGCCCACGCGGCTTGCGGCAGAACCGGATTTTGAAGCGCGCCCACGCGCGCAACGTGACGACTGTCCGAAGCCCCCCATTCCTCCCCAGGGGGACCAGGAGTTCATTATGGGTTCTGAACTGCACGACTTCGATCTCGATCCTGCCCAGGAGGGTCCGCAAGCCGGTCCATCGTGGCAGAACCCGCGCTGGCCTCTGACCGATGCCGCCGCCGGTGACGATCTGACCCAGGCGATGGACCCGATGGCGATGAAGCTCGCCGTCGAAAAGGCCGCAAAGAAGGCAGGCGCGCAGCTCGACGAAGCTGCGCTGCAACAGGCGGCGATGGATTCGATCCGGGCGATGGGCCTGATCCGCACCTACCGCGTGCGCGGGCACCTTGCCGCCGATCTCGACCCGCTGGGGCTTTCCCGCCAGAAGCTGCCGGCCGACCTTGCCCCCGAATACCACGGATTCACCGCCGCCGACATGGCGCGCAAGGTCTATATCGGTGGCGTGCTGGGGCTGGAATGGGCCACGGTCGATGAACTGGTGGCGATCCTGCGCGCCAACTATTGCGGCCATGTCGGCTTTGAATACATGCACATTGCCGACGTGGAGGAACGCCGCTTCATCCAGGACCGCATCGAAGGCGGCGACAAGTCGATCGACTTCACGCCCAACGGCAAGAAGGCGATCCTCGCCGCCGTGGTGCGCGGCGAACAGTACGAAAAGTTCCTGGGCAAGAAGTACGTCGGCACCAAGCGGTTCGGTCTGGACGGCGGGGAATCGATGATTCCGGCGCTGGAAGCGATCATCAAGTACGGTGGTCAGCTCGGCGTGCGCGAAATCGTCTATGGCATGGCCCACCGTGGCCGCCTCAACGTGCTCGCCAACGTGATGGCCAAGCCCTACCGGGTGATCTTCCACGAGTTTTCCGGCGGCACCGCCAACCCGCTCGACGTGGGCGGATCGGGCGACGTGAAGTATCACCTCGGCACATCGACCGACCGCGAGTTCGACGGGATCAAGGTGCACATGAGCCTTGTGCCCAACCCTTCGCACCTTGAAACGGTCGATCCGATCGTGCTGGGCAAGGTTCGCGCGCAGCAGGTCTTCCGCGACGACATTGGCGACGACGTGGGGCCGGACGCGCGCCACAAGCAGGTGCTGCCGGTGCTGATCCATGGCGACGCCGCCTTTGCCGGGCAGGGCATCGTGTGGGAATGCTTCGGCCTTTCCGGCGTCAGGGGATACAACACCGGCGGTTGCATCCACTTCATCATCAACAACCAGATCGGCTTCACCACCTCGCCCCAGTTCTCGCGCGGGTCGCCCTACCCGTCGGACGTGGCCAAGGGGGTTCAGGCGCCGATCCTGCATGTCAACGGCGACGATCCCGAAGCAGTGACCTTTGCCTGCAAGCTGGCGATCGACTACCGCCAGCAGTTCGGCCGCGATATCGTTGTGGACATGTGGTGCTATCGCCGCTTCGGCCACAACGAAGGCGATGAACCTTCGTTCACGCAACCGCTGATGTACGCCAAGATCCGCCAGCACCCCGGCGTCAGCGATATCTACGCAAAGCGTCTTGTCGGTGAAGGCGTGATCGACGCCAATTACAAGGGCGAGGTCGAAAGCCACTTCGTCGCGGCGCTGGAAGCCGAGTTCGACGCATCAAAGGACTACAAGGCCAACGAAGCCGACTGGTTCGGCGGACGCTGGTCGGGTCTGAACAAGCCGGCCGATCCGGTCACGGCGCGCCGCAACGTGGCCACCGGCATCGACCAGAAGATGTTCGACAGTCTGGGCCGGACGCTGACTACGGTGCCCGATGACCTGACAGTGCACAAGACGCTGACCCGCGTGATCGACGCCAAGCGCGAAATGTTCAACAGCGGGCAGGGTTTCGACTGGGCAACCGGCGAGGCGCTGGCCTTTGGCAGTCTGGTCATGGAAGGCTATGGCGTGCGCCTGTCCGGTCAGGATTGCGGGCGCGGCACGTTCAGCCAGCGGCACGCCGTCTGGGTCGATCAGAAAGACGAACGCAAGTACGTGCCGCTGACCACGCTGCCGCACGGCACGTTCGAGGTGCTCGACAGCACGCTTTCGGAATATGGCGTGCTGGGCTTCGAATACGGCTATGCCAGCGCCGATCCCAAGGCGCTGGTACTGTGGGAGGCGCAGTTTGGTGATTTCGCCAACGGCGCGCAGATCGTGATCGACCAGTACATTGCCGCGTCCGAAGCCAAGTGGCTGCGCGCCAACGGTCTGGTCATGCTGCTGCCGCACGGCTACGAAGGTCAGGGGCCGGAGCACTCGTCGGCGCGCATGGAGCGTTTCCTCCAGCTTTGCGCGGAAGACAACATCCAGGTCTGCAACATCACCACGCCGGCCAACTACTTCCACGTCTTGCGGCGCCAGATGCACCGGCCGTTCCGCAAGCCGCTGGTCATCATGACGCCCAAGAGCCTGCTGCGCCATCCGATGGCCAAGTCGGTCGCTTCCGATTTTATCGGCGAAGGGCACTTCATGCGCATTCTGTCCGACACCAACGGTGCGGCAGACAAGGATACCCGCCGTGTCGTGCTGTGTTCGGGCAAGGTCGCCTATGACCTGATCGAGGCGCGCGACGCCGCCGGGATCGAAGACACGCAGGTCATCCGTCTCGAACAGCTTTACCCCTTCCCCGGCGAACCGCTGGCGCTGCGCCTGTCGCGCATGGCCAATCTCGAAGAGGTGGTGTGGTGCCAGGAAGAACCGCGCAACAACGGTTCGTGGTTCTTCGTCGAACCCCTGATCGAAGAGGCACTGGCCACTGCCGGAAGCAAGGTTGCGCGTGCGCGCTATGCCGGACGCCATGCGGCTGCATCGCCGGCAACCGGCCTTGCCAGCCGCCATGCCAGCGAACAGGGCGCGCTCGTCGCCGACGCGCTGGGCCTGTCAGTACGCGATGAGATCCGCCGCCAGAAGAAGCACTGATCCTCCGGTATTTTCCTTCTTCCCAGGGAATGCACATTATGTCGATTGAAGTGAAAGTCCCGACACTGGGCGAAAGCGTGAGCGAGGCCACCGTCGGCCAGTGGCTGAAGAAGCCGGGCGAGGCCGTGGCGCTCGACGAACCCATCGTCAGCCTTGAAACCGACAAGGTTGCGGTCGAAGTCCCTGCCCCTGCCGCGGGCGTGCTGGGCGCACAGGCTGTCAACGAAGGCGATACGGTCGCGGTTGGCGCGCTGCTGGCATTGATCGAGGACGGCGTGGCCGCTGCCGGGGCACAGGCGCCTGCGCCGCGCACCGAAGCCCCTGCCCCCGCGGAAGCCCCCGCCAAGGCCGCGCCCGTGGCCGAATCCGCTGATGCCGCCGCCCTTTCTCCCGCCGTTCGCCGCGCAGTGCTGGAATACGGGATCGACCCGTCGACCGTGAAGGGCACCGGCAAGGACGGCCGCCTGACCAAGGAAGACGTGATGGCCGCCGCGCAGGCCAAGCAGGCTGCCCCGGCCCCTGCCGCAACGGCTGCAGCACCATCGCCCGCTGCCGCCCCCGCCGCAGGCCGCAACGAAGAACGCGTCAGGATGACGCGGCTACGCCAGACCATCGCCAAGCGCCTGAAAAGCGCGCAGGACACCGCCGCCCTGCTCACCACGTTCAACGACGTGGACATGACCGCGGTGATGGAAGCGCGCAACAAGTACAAGGACGTGTTCGAAAAGAAGCACGGCGTGAAGCTCGGCTTCATGTCGTTCTTCGCCAAGGCATCGGTGCTGGCGCTGAAGGATATCCCGTCGGTCAACGCACAGATCCAGGGCGATGAGATCGTCTATTTCGACTATGTGGACATTTCCGTGGCCGTATCTGCGCCCAACGGACTGGTCGTGCCGGTGGTGCGCGATGTCGACAAGCTGGGCTTTGCCGATATCGAAAAGGCCATCGCCAATTACGGCAAGGCTGCGCGCGACGGAACGCTGACCATGGCCGACATGGCCGGCGGCACGTTCACCATCTCGAATGGGGGCGTGTTCGGCGGGCTGATGTCCACACCTATCATCAATCCTCCGCAGTCGGCGGTGCTTGGGCTGCACCGGATCGAGGATCGGCCGGTCGTGCGCAACGGTGAAATCGTGGTGCGCCCGATGATGTACATCGCGCTGTCGTATGACCACCGTATCATCGACGGGCGCGAGGCGGTCACCGCACTCAAGACCATCAAGGAAGCGATTGAAGATCCCACACGGTTGCTGATAGATCTATGAATCTAGCACTCTCTCCATAAGGAACCTTGCATGTACAAGTATCGGCTTGCGGCAACGGCGTTGAAAGTTTTTTCGGTCAATGAATTGACACGGAAGACCTACCGCGCACTTGGCAATGTTCTTGGTGGAAAGCAGCGCGGCTCATCCGTTCAATCGCACTATTTCAGCCGCGCTGAAGGTAATCTGCGTGCGATTGAAGAGTGTGGCGCCATTGCCGACGGGATGCAGTTGGTCGAACTTGGCACTGGCTGGGTGCATTGGGAGGCAATGTTCACCCGCCTATTCTACGATGTAAAGATCAAGCTTTTCGATGTGTGGGATAATCGCCAGTTTCAGGGTTTCCTGCATTATGTAGGGGAGTTGCGCCACCGTCTGGCAAGCGAGATCAAAAGAGACCCGGAAGCGATCAAGAAGGCTGAAGCACTTCTCGACCGTGTACTTGAAACAAAATCTTTCGAGGAAGCTTACGCTCTTCTCGGCTTTGAATATATCATAGAGCCGACGGGTTCGCTGCGCGCCATCGAGGATGGCAGCGTCGACCTTGTGATTTCGAGCGACGTGATGGAGCATGTTCCACGCGATGCAGTGCCTGCACTTTGCGCCGATTTGAAACGAATCCTGCGGCCGGGTGGCCATGTCTCTCAGCAGATTGTCTATGTCGACCATCTCACAATCTATGATCGCGCTGTTCACCCGAAAAACTATCTACGCTATTCCGATCGCCAATGGCGGTGGTGGCTGCAGAACGACGTGCAATACATAAACCTTCTTCAGCCGAGCGATTTTCAGAAGGCCTTTACTTCAAACGGCTTCGAGATCGTAAATGTGGAAAATGTCCAGTTGTGCGACAGCTCCAAACTGAAGATTGATGAACGCTTTCGTCATTACCCACGCGAAGAACTTGATGTGGCAGTGGACCGCTTGATCGTCAAAACGCCGAGCTGACCATTTCATTAGGAAACACCCTTTACATGGCTGAATACGACTACGACGTTCTTGTCATCGGTGCCGGTCCCGGCGGTTATGTTGCCGCGATCCGCGCGGCGCAACTGGGGCTTAAGACTGCCTGCGTCGAAGGGCGCGAGACGCTGGGCGGCACCTGCCTGAACGTCGGCTGCATCCCTTCCAAGGCACTGCTGCACGGGTCGGAAAAGTTCGATGAAGCGCGTAACGGCACCTTTGCCAGCTATGGCATCAAGACCGGCGCGGTCGAACTCGATCTGGATGCGATGCTTGGCCAGAAGGCGGATTCAGTGGCGGGCCTGACGCAGGGCATCGCGTTCCTGTTCAAGAAGAACAAGGTAACCTGGATCAAGGGTTACGCCACGTTCGAGGATCCGCACACCGTCACCGTCGCGGGCGAGAAGGTCAGCGCGAAGAACGTGGTCATCGCCACCGGGTCTAGCGTGACTCCGCTGCCCGGCGTAACTGTGGACAACGACGCGGGCATTATCGTGGACAGCACCGGGGCGCTTTCGCTCAAGAAGGTGCCCGAACACATGGTCGTGATCGGCGGCGGGGTAATCGGGCTGGAGCTTGGATCGGTCTGGCGGCGTCTTGGCGCGAAGGTTACCGTGGTCGAGTTCCTTGACCAGTTGCTCCCCGGCATGGACGGAGACGTGCGCAAGGAAGCGGCCAAAATCTTCAAGAAGCAGGGCATGGACCTGAAGCTTTCGACCAAGGTGACCGGGGTTTCGGTCGCGGGTGCAAAGGCTACCCTCACCCTCGAACCTTCGAAGGGCAGCGATGCTGCAACGCTCGAAGCCGATTGCGTGCTGGTGGCAATCGGGCGGCGTCCGAATGTCGAAGGGCTTGGCATCGACAAGATCGGCCTGGAACTCAACGCGCGCGGCCAGATCGAAACCGACCATGACTTTGCCACCAAGGTGCCCGGCGTGTGGGCCATCGGCGATGTCATTCCCGGCCCGATGCTGGCCCACAAGGCCGAGGACGAAGGCATTGCCGTGGCGGAAAACATCGCTGGTCTGACCGGGATCGTGAACCACGACCTGATTCCCGGCGTGGTCTATACCATGCCCGAATTCGCCGGTGTCGGCCTGACCGAGGAAGCCGCACGGGAAAAGGGCGAGATCAAGGTTGGCAAGTTCCCGATGATGGCCAACAGCCGTGCCAAGACCAACCACGAACCCGACGGTTTCGTGAAGGTCATTTCAGACGCAAAGACCGATCGCGTGCTGGGCGTGTGGTGCATCGCCAGCGTGGCGGGCACGATGATCGCCCAGGCAACGCAGGCCATGGAGTTCGGCGCGACGAGCGAGGACATCGCCTATACCTGCCACGCCCACCCCACCCATTCCGAGGCACTGAAGGAAGCGGCCATGGCGGTGACGGGCAAGCCTATCCACATGTGATCGCAACGTCCGGCGCAGCGAACGGGCCGTCCTGCGGGGCGGCCCTTTTCGTTTGTGCCCCGCGCCGGTCGGCGGTAACCGCAGGCGGTGAATCAAAGGAGTGCCGCCGTGGCCATCAAGCTTACCCTGACCGAAGACGAAACCGAAATCCTGATCGATGCGCTGGAAGCCGACATGGAAGGCTACGTTGAAGCGGCCAAGGAAGCGCGCGGCAACAACAACCGCGAAGATGTGAAGACCTTCACCGAAGCGGCCGAACGCATCCTCGCGCTCAAGGGCAAGCTGGAAGCCTTGCTGGGCGAATAAGGGCCTAGCCCCGCCGTGCGGGCCAACCGGCGCCTTGCCCTGGGAACACTGGCCACCACGCTGGCCACTGCCCTGCTGCCGCGCACGGCGCTGGCGCAGATCGCCGCTGGCGCGCACTCCGGCATCGCCGCCTTGCTCGCGCAGCCGCTTACCGCCGAAACGCTGGCGATGATCCGCACTGCGCTAGGCACGCCGGGAATGGCGGCGGGCTGGGCCACGGGCAGCGCAGCGCCGGTGCTTCTCGCAGACGGCTTGCGTGCGGCGGGGCATCCTGAAGCCGTCGAAGCGCAGGACAAGTGGCACATCGGTTCGATCACCAAGTCGTTCACCGCCACGCTCTTTGCCCGCGCCGTCGAAGCAGGTGCGATTGGCTGGGACACGCGGCTCGGCACCGTACTGCGGGATGTACCGCGCCACTATCGCAAGCTGTCTGCGATCGAACTGTTGAGCCATCACGCCGGGCTTGCCGCCAATATTCCGATGCCCGACCTCCTGGCCCTTCCCCGGATCGCAGCCGATGCCCGCATCAGCCGCCGCCATTACGCCGATCTGGCGCTGGCGATGCCGCCCATCGCCCGACGGCGCGAACGTTTCTCCTATTCCAACGCCGGCTATGTTCTGGCAGCGCGGATGCTGGAGGAAGTGACCGGCCTTGCGTGGGAAGACCTGCTGGCACGTGAAGTACTCCAACCGCTGGGTCTGGCCAGCGCGGGATTTGGCCCGCCGGGCACGCCGGACTCCATTGACCAGCCGCGCGGGCACGACAACGCGCAACCGATCTTTCAGGACAATCCCGCCGCGATGGCGCCTTCGGGCGGTCTGCACCTTTCGTTGCCCGACCTGATTGTCTATTTGCGCGCCCACCGCGACCGCAGCGCCCTGCTTGCGCCTGCAAGCTGGGCGCAACTGCACCAGCCCCGGTTCGGCAGCGATTATGCACTGGGCTGGTTCGTCGATGCCACGGGCGCGCTGTGGCACAACGGATCGAATACCGCGTGGTACGCTGAAGCGGCGGTCGAACCGCAACGCGATCTGGCAATGGCGCTGTGCTGCAACGATGCGGCGCTGTTGGGACAGCTCAAGCTGCTCTTGCCAGCGATGCGTGCAGGCGCGATGACAGCGCCATGACCCCCGGCGCCATCCCGCAACTGCTCGACCTTGCCGGGATCGCGGTGTTCGCATTGACCGGGGCACTGCTGGCCGCGCAGTTGCGGCAGACGTTCGTGACCATGGCGTTCTTTGCACTGGTGACCGGCGTCGGCGGCGGATCGGTGCGCGACCTGCTGATCGGTGCACCGGTGTTCTGGGTGCGCGATCCGTGGGTGGCTCCGATGTGCCTTGGCGTCGCGTTGGTGGCATGGTTCACGCCGCACCGCTGGTGGCAGCGCCCTGTGCTGGAATGGGCCGATGCCGCCGGGCTGGGCGCCTATGCGGTGCTGGGCACGGCCAAGGCGCTGGCGTTTGGCGTCGCGCCGGTCCCCGCGGTGATGATGGGGGTGATCACCGGATGTGTTGGCGGGATCATCCGCGATGTGCTGGCCGGGCGGCCGTCGATCCTGATGCGCCCCGAACTCTACGTGACCGCTGGTGCGCTGGCCTCTGCCCTGTGCGCGGCAGGACACGCACTGGCGCTGGACAAGGCGCTGGTCTGGCCAGTTGCGGCGCTGGCCGGGTTCATGCTGCGCGGCGCGGCGATTCACTGGCGGCTCGGCCTGCCAACGTACCGCACCGCGCCGGAATAGAACCAGCGTTCAGCCGATCATTTCGACCACGACCTTGCCCAATGCCTGGCGGTTTTCCAGCATGGCGATGGCTTCGTGCCCGCGCTCCAGCGGATAGCGTGCCGAAACCAGCGGCCTGATCGCCCCGCTGCGGTACAGCGCAAAGAGTTCGGCCACTTGCGCCTTGAACGCGGCGGGTTCGCGCGCCAGCCACGCCCCCCAGAACACGCCGCACACGTCGCATGCCTTCAGGAGCGTGAGGTTGAGCGGCAAGCGCGCTATCCCGGCGGGGAAGCCGACCACCAGGAACCGTCCTTCCCACGCAATCGCACGCAGCGCCGGTTCGGAATAGTCCCCGCCAACGATGTCGAACACGATGTGCGCCCCGCCCGGTCCACATGCGGCCTTGAAGGACTCCGCGAGCGCCTTGCTCTGTGCCTTGTCGAACGGCGCGCGGCCATAGATCACGACATCATCCGCCCCCGCCGTGCGCGCCACATCGGCCTTTGCCGCCGTCGATACTGCAGCGATCACGCGTGCACCGTAAGCCTTGGCCAGTTCTACCGCAGCAAGGCCCACGCCGCCTGCCGCGCCGAGCACCAGCACTACATCGCCCGGCTTGATCCGGCCACGGTCCTTCAGCGCATGAATGCTGGTGCCGTAGGTCATCAGCAGCGCCGCTCCGGTGGCGAAATCGACATCGTCGGGCAGGGCGAACAGGCGGTGCGCGTCAACCGCCACCCTTTCGGCCAGACCGCCGTTGCCGATCATGGCGATGACCCGGTCGCCCACCGCCCACCCTGATACGCCTTCGCCGATCTGTTCGATCACCCCGGCCAGTTCGCCGCCGGGAGCATAAGGGCGTTCGGGGCGGAACTGATACAGATCGCGGATCATCAGCGTATCGGGAAAATTGATCGCGCAGGTGTGCGTGCGCACGACGACTTGTCCCGGCCCGGCCACCGGATCGGGCACGTCATCGATGACCAGCGTTTCCGGGCCGCCTGCCGCGTGCGTGCGCAAAGCCTTCATCGAACCATCTCCCGTGCCATGCAGAATCGTTCTGCCTGTCCGCAGGGAAGCAAGTTTTCGGAGGCTTGGGAAGCCTTCTTAAATGCGCGCTTAAGCTGCCGCTACGGCATCGGTGCCCTTGGCAAGAAACGGAAGATCGGCGCGCATCTTCGCTTCGTGGGTGGCGATGGCATCACCGCGCGCCATGGTCAGCCCCACTTCATCCAGCCCGTTGACAAGGCAGTGCTTGCGGAAAGGGTCGATCGCAAAGGTGAAGCGGTCCTGAAACGCCGTGGTGACGGTCTGCGCTTCAAGGTCGATGGTGACCGGATCGGTCTGCGCCACTTCCATCAACCGGTCGATTGCCTCTTGCGGCAGGACAACGGTGAGGATGCCGTTCTTGAAGGCATTGCCCGAAAAGATATCGGAAAACGAAGGCGCAATCACCGCCTTCACGCCGAGGTCGAGCAGCGCCCAGGCGGCGTGTTCGCGGCTGGACCCGCAGCCGAAGTTATCGCCCGCAATCAGGATCGGGGAACCGGCAAACTCGGCACTGTCGAAGATATTGTCAGGATCGGCGCGCAAGGCTTCGAACGCACCACGGCCCAGCCCCTGCCGCGTGATGGTCTTGAGCCAGCGCGAAGGGATGATGACATCGGTATCGACGTTCTTGCGGCCGAACGGGATAGCCCGCCCTTCGATCTGCTTAACCGGTTCCATGCGCGTGCTATAGCCCGGCGCACCGGGGATGCAATATCCCCGAAGGCACAACGGTCAGTCCGTTTCAGGCGGCTCTGCCGGGGGGGCCTTGGTTGCCGCTGCCTTCTCCGCACGTTCCTTGCGCTGCGATGCATAGAGCAGCGCCGCCGCCAGTGCCGCCGATCCGATCGCTGCGCCCGCCATCGCGGCCTTGCCAGTCCAGTCGGTCTTCTTGGTCACGCATCACACTCCTTGAATCGGTGTGCGCAAGATCGGACGGGAGAGCGGCGAATGCAAGGATCAGCCAAGGTATTTCCGCAGCTTCAACCATGCATCCAGCTTGGCATCGAAACGCATGGCCGCATGGGCCGGGCTGCTGGAAGGCAGGCGCAGCACGGCGGATGCCTGCCCCTCCAAAGCCCGCTGTGCGATAGCGGCAGATTTCGCCCCGTTGCAGGCGACGCAGGCAAGCGCCGGCAGCGATGCCGCAAGCTCTGCCAGCGGATTGGCCGCTATATCGCGGATCGCCGTATCGAGGCTGCCGCGGCGCTCGGCCGATGCGATAGCATCCCACAGGCCGATGCCACGGCGCAGCAGGGCGGCAAGACGGTCTGGATACGCCAACGCCACCAGATCGACGCCGATGACCGCGCCGGTCAGCGCCCAGAACTGGTTGCGCGGGTGGGCGTAATAGCGCGCTGCGGCGAGGCTGGCCTCCCCCGGCAGGCTGCCGAGGATCAGTACGCGGGTGCGGGCATCAACAACCGGCGCGAACGATGCCTTGCGCGAAAGCGGCGGCATCAGCGGCGGACGATCAACGCCATCCGGTCACCGCTGCACCAGCGGGCTGACCCGGTCGCGTTCGCTTTCCCACTGCTGCCACTTGTCGCCAAGGCCGGGATGGTCGATCGCCCCTTCGCGCATGGCGGCGGCGGCCTGCGCGGCGGGCAAGGGCGGTAGCGGACCATTATCGCCCAGCATCAGTTCATCGCCCAGCAGGCGAAAGCCCTGTGCGGCGGGCCGGAACGCCTGGATCACGGTCATCACGCTGCTGCCGTTCTGCACCACGTCGATTACCAGAGCATCGACATCGCCGGTCGGCGTGCCGACCCGGACCTGGCGGGCAATCGCGCAATCGGGCCATGCCGCCGCCCCTCCGCCCTTGGCAAAGGCCTGTGCCGCATCATCCTGTGCCTTGGGGGTTGGTCCTTCGAAGGTCTGCAATGTGCGGCTGCCATCGCCGCGCATGCACAGCGATTGCGGCTGGTAGTGCCCTTCAGCCGGAAGGTCCGACGCGCTCCAGAAGGCGTGCGCCATCAGGAACCCGGCCAGTTGCAGCGCAGCCGTGGGCAGAAACGCCACAGGATCAGCCGATCAGCTTGCGCACGTCGGTCAACCGTCCGGTTACGGCAGCAGCGGCGGCCATGGCCGGGCTGACCAGGTGGGTGCGCGCACCCGGCCCCTGCCGCCCGACGAAGTTGCGGTTGGAGGTAGAGGCGCAGCGTTCGCCTGCGGGCACCTTGTCCGGGTTCATGCCAAGGCAGGCCGAACAGCCCGGTTCGCGCCATTCGAACCCGGCTTCGATAAACACGCGGTCCAGCCCTTCGGCCTCGGCCTGCTGCTTGACCAGCCCGGAGCCGGGCACGACGATGGCCCACTTGACCCCATCGGCCTTCTTGCGTCCGCGCAGGATCGCGGCGGCGGCGCGCATATCCTCGATCCGGCTGTTGGTGCACGAACCGATGAACACGTTCTGGATCGCCACGTCTTCCATGCGCTGCCCCGGTTCCAGCCCCATGTAGGCAAGGCTGGCGCGCGCTGCGTCCTGCTTGGAAGGATCGGCAAAGCTTTCGGGCGCGGGTACAGTGCCGGTGATCGGCAGCACGTCTTCCGGGCTGGTGCCCCAGGTGACCGAAGGCGCGATATCCGCAGCGTCGATCACCACGACCTTGTCGTAGGCTGCGCCGGGGTCGGTGGCGAGGCTGGTCCACCATTCCACCGCCTTGTCCCAGTCTTCGCCCTTCGGCGCATAGGGCCTGCCCTTGACGTAAGCGAAGGTCTTTTCATCGGGCGCGCACAGTCCGGCACGCGCGCCATGTTCGATCGCCATGTTGGAAATGGTCAGGCGACCTTCGATCGACAGATCGCGGATCACCGACCCGGTATATTCGATCACCGAACCAGTGCCGCCCGCAGCCCCCAGCACGCCGGTGATGTGCAGCACCACATCCTTGGCCGTGACACCCGGCTGAAGCTGGCCATCGACGCGCACTTCCATCGTCTTTGATTGCTTGAGCAGCAGCGTTTGCGTGGCCAGCACGTGCTCCACTTCGCTGGTGCCTATGCCAAAGGCCAGCGCGCCCAGCCCGCCGTGGCAGGCGGTGTGGCTGTCACCGCAGACAATGGTGGCGCCGGGCAGCGAAAAGCCCTGTTCCGGGCCGACGACATGGACGATGCCCTGTTCGGCATCGGCATCCCCGATATAGCGGATGCCGAATGCAGGCGCATTGCGTTCCAGCGCCTCAAGCTGCTGGGCGGATTCGGGATCGGCAATCGGCACGCGCTGGCCATCGGCAGTGCGGCGCGCGGTCGTGGGCAGGTTGTGATCCGGCACCGCCAGCGTCAGATCGGGGCGGCGCACCGTGCGGCCCGACGTGCGCAGGGATTCGAACGCCTGCGGGCTGGTGACCTCGTGGACAAGGTGGCGGTCGATATAGATCAGGCAGGTGCCATCGTCGCGCTGTTCGACAACGTGGGCGTCCCAGATCTTCTGGTAGAGTGTGCGCGGAGTGTTCGACATAGGCCAAGCGGTTAGGCCCGCCCCGCCTGCATTTCAAGCAGGAAGGGCGGGCCGGGATCACTGCCGGCGCAATTTTCTTGCGCGCCGGGCCGCGCGATCAGCCGCGGCGCCCGTCACGGTCGTGCCGTTCCTGGCGCAGCCGGACGTCGATCACCGCCACGCGGCGTTGCAGGGTGCGGTATTCGCCTGCGGAAAGACCGCGGTTGGCATAGCGGGTGTAAAGCTGCTTCACTTCACGCGCATCGCGGCGCAGCCCCTGGGCTTCGCGCACCGAGATGGTCCGGAGTGACTGCGCGCGGTCGATCCGGGTGTCGAGCTGGTAGATGTCGCGGCGGATATCGGCATTGCGAGCCGGGGTGATATAGGCCGCTTCGGCACGGTTGCCGCCGGGCAGGCGGTCGCGGTCGTGGGCCAGCGCCGGGCTGGCCGACGCGGCGGCGAGGCTGGCGAACAGGACGGCGGAAAGAACGGTCTTGCGCATGAGAAACCTCCTTGGTTGCGACTTGCCCTGATTGCCGTCGCGCGGCTGAACGGGCGTAAAACAAGCCGTCGCGCCTTTCGGGCAAAGTGTAAGAATGTGTCGCGGCGGGCGATCCACGCGTGTAAGGAAACGCCATGGAAACGCTGGTCGCCACCGCCATTGTCCTTGCCACGGTCATCGCCATGGAAGTGGTGGCCTGGGCCAGCCACAAGTACATCATGCACGCCTGGGGCTGGGGCTGGCACCGCGATCATCACGAACGCCACGACGGCGTTTTCGAACGCAACGATCTTTATGCGCTGGTCGGGGCGGCCATTTCCATCGGGTTCTTCATGCTCGGCAGCCCGCTGGTGGCAGGCGAAGGGGCATGGCCGCCTGCAACGTGGATCGGGCTGGGCGTGATGGCCTATGGCGCGATCTATGCCGTGGTGCACGATGGGCTGGTGCACCAACGCTGGTTCCGCTGGGTGCCCCGGCGGGGCTATGCCCGGCGGCTGGTCCAGGCGCACAAGCTGCACCACGCCACGCTGGGCAAGGAAGGCGGGGTCAGCTTCGGCTTTGTCTTCGCGCGCGATCCGGCGGTGCTGAAACAGGAACTGCGCGTGCAGCGTGAACGCGGCATCGCCGTGCTGCGCGAAGCGGTGGAGTGATTACGCCACCGCAGCAACACGCCGCGTGGCAAGGCGAGCGTTGAACCAGCGAGTCACGGGCCTTTCAAACAGGGCGTGCAGCGCAGCGGCGGCCAGCAGCGAAGCCACAATCATGCCCAGCGCAAACGCCCACGCCTGCGCCGGTCCATACGGCAGACGAAAATGCCGCCAGACGAACTGCGCCACCATCAGCAAGGGCATGTGCACCAGATACAGCGCATAGGACACGTCACCGCCCCAGTTCCACAGCGGCGCGGCAGGCAGGCGGCAAGGCCCCAGCACGGCAGCGGACAGCACCAGCCATCCGGCCACGCCCCAGGTGGCTGTCCGGTTCCATCCGGCGTTGCCTGCGCCCGGCCCGGCCCAGTCTGGCAGGACCAGCGCAACCGCCAGCGCCAGCAGCGCCAGCCGCAGCGGTGCGGAAAGCCGCACCCCGTGCCCATGGAGCAGCGCGATGCCCATGCCGCCTGCGAACTCCAGCACGATCGGGTCGGTCCAGTAGGCCAGTGGTTGCGGCAATGTCAGGGCCATTCCGCATGCCACCGCTACCGCCAGCACCGCAGCCACCCGCGCCACTGTAATCTGCGGCCGGGCGGCAAGGCACAGCGCAAACACGGCATAGAACAGCATTTCATAGTTCAGCGTCCAGCCAACTTCGAGCGGCGGCACCATCCGGCCATGGGCGGTTACCGATGGATAGGGCAGGAAGGCAAAGCCATGGACGATGCCCGCCAGGTCGCTCGCCGGACCGAAACGCCAGCCCCATGCAACGACGAAGCCAAGCATCAGCCAGTACAGCGGCACGATACGGATGATCCGGCGCATGGCGAATTGTCGCCGCGCCAAGGCGAGGTTCGCGCCAGAAGGAAGGCCCCGCCGTGCGGCGTGGATCATGACAAAACCGGAAATGGCAAAGAACAGATCTACCCCGAAGGCGCTGCGATCCAGCCACAGGGGCCGGGGCAGTTCGTGCCCCAGATAGCGGCCAAGGTGATAGGCATAGATCTCTGCATGGCCGACCAGCACCGCGAACGCGGCCAGCAGGCGGAGCGCCTGAACCGGCACGATGCGCTTGCTATCCCCGTCCACGCCCCGGCCTTTCTGCGCGGGCGATCATTCGGGCCGGGTCCATATCCACGTGCCGGTTATACCCATGACCGCCGCCGGGATCAGCACCCACGGCCAGCCCGCCGTCAGCGCCGTCACACCCACGCCAAACGCCATTGCCGCCAGAGCGCCCTGCTTGGCCCGGCGCGAAATCGCCCGGCGTTCGCGCCACTGCCGCAAGGGCGGACCATAGCGCGGATGGTCAAGCAGGCGCTGCTCCCACGCCGGGTTGGACCGCGCAAAGCAGAAAGCCGCCAGCAGCAGGAACGGCACGGTCGGCAGGATCGGCAAGAACGCCCCCACCGCGCCCAGCGCCACGCAGATCAGGCCGCCCGCCAGATAGAGATGGCGGCGCACGGATCGCCTCAGTCTGCTGCCGCGATGCGCGCGGCATGTTCGCGCACCAGCGCGATCATGTTGGGCACGCCCTGGGTGCGGTTGGAGGACAACTGCTTTTTCAGGTCAAACGGGGCGAGCGCGGCGGCGATGTCGGTTGCCGCAACTTCGGCTGCGGGGCGGTCCTGCACGGCGGCCAGCACCAGCGCGACGATGCCCTTGGTGATCGCGGCGTTGCTGTCGGCCAGAAAGTGCAGGACGCCCCCCGCTGCTTGCGTGGGATAGACCCAGACGCTGGCCGAACAGCCGCGCACCAGCGTGGCATCGGTTTTCAGCGCGTCGGGCATCGCTTCCAGTTCCCGGCCGAGTTCGATCAGCAGGCGGTACCGTTCATCGCCATCGAGGAACATGTACTCTTCAAGGATATCGTCAAGGCTGCGCATGGCGCCGCTCTAACGCCGTGCGCCGCGCGCGTCCATCGCCTGCGCGGCGATCAGCCCCAAAGACCACCGGGCCGGGTCAGTGCAAAATAGAGCACATAGAGCCAGGAAAGCACACCGTGCACCGAAGCCCAGAGGATAGATTTGTTAGGCCGTAAACGCATAAACCACACCGTCGAGGTTTGAGGCAAAACGGCCAGGTGCAAGGAAGGAGGGCGCAGGAATATGTCGATATTTCAAGCCCGACTGACACGGCAGATGGTCGTTTTGGTCAAATCCGTAGGACGTCGAAATGACTTCCATCTCGAACCAAGCCGCCCTTGGAAGGGCAACCAGCCCTCCCAGCGGGCGCCTTGGCCCGATATGTTCGTCATTTCGACGCCTCGACGGTGTGGTTTATGCGTTTACGGCCTAATGCTCCACGAAATCGCCACGGCCAGCGCGCTGCCCAGCCCGATCCCGGCCTTGGCGGCACCGTGGGCCTGCTTGCTCACAGGTCGACTCCGGCGGCAATCGCTTCAAGGCGGCGCAACCGTTCGCGCAGGTCGGCCAGTTCGATCAGGCTCGCGGCATCGCCGGTATCGGCGCGTTCCAGTTCCAGGCGTTTGAAGGCCAGCCAGCCTGCCCAGCCGCGCAAGGCAGCCAGCGCGATCATGGCAAGACCTGCAAGACCGGCAATGGCAAAGACAAGATCCGAACTCATGGCGGCAACTCCCTTGCAGGGTGGGGGTTTACTGATCGCGCAGCGATTCGATCTCGCGCGAAAGGCGGCGGGTTTCGCCATCGTCGGTGGCGATGCGTTCCAGCACTTCCAGCCGCTTGCGCAGATCGGCCACTTCGCGTTCCAGCGCGGCGGTATAAGCCGGATCGGCGCCCGGCAGGTCATGCTGCCCGCTGCCACCGTGGCGGTTGCGGTGCATGCGGACATTGGCAAAGGCGATGATGGCCACAATGGCCACGATGGCGCTCCAGAAACTCATGCGGTCTTGGTCCTCAATTGATCCCGGTGCCGCGCAGATCCTCGATCCTTGCGGCCAGATCGGCGTTGCGTTCGGTGGCGATGCGTTCCAGCACGCGCACCCGCTGTTCCAGACGTTCGGCGTTGGCGGCGTATTGTGCCGCCTTTTCCGCCGTTTGCAACGAAAGCAGTTCCAGCTCCCGCTCGCGCAGGGCCAGCCGCCGCTTGTGCGCATCGCCCAGCAGCCCGGCGATCACCGGCACCACCACCAGCAGAAACGCCAGCGCCAGCATCGTGGCCCCGCTCACGACGCCCTCCCGTCAGCCAGCGCGGCGCTATCGCGGCGCAGGGCTTCGATCTGGCTGGCGGTGTCGAAGCCGCGGTCGGTGACGATGCGTTCCAGCACGCGCACGCGCTCTTCCAGTTCGCGGGTATGGGCGGCGTATTGCGCGGCTTTTTCGGCGCTGAGTTCGGCGGTCGCGCGGACCTGCATTTCGGCGATCGTGCGGCGGTGGCGGGTCCAGATCGCCAGCATCGGGATACAAAGCGCCAGGATCGGGATCATCAGGGCAAGTTGGTCGGGTCCCATCGGTTTCAGTCCCCCTCAGGACGGCTTGATGTACGCGTAAGGGCGGTTCAGCGCAGCTTTTCGATCTCGGCCGAAAGGCGCGGATTTCCGTTGACGTAGAAGTTTTCGACTTCGGCCAGACGGCGGTCGATATCGCGGAAGCTGGCGCGCACTTCACGCGCGGTGCGGGCGGGCGACTGCCGCACGCGTTGCCAGAACTGGGCTTCATCGCGGTCGGAATAGAGGAACGCAGGCTTGCGGCTGGTGATCATGGCGATGGCGAAATAGGCCAGAAACGGCCAGCCCATCGAAAAGGCCAGGATCAGGAAACCAAGCCGGACCCACAGGGAATCGACTCCGGTGTAATCGGCAATCCCGGCGCAGACGCCCAGAACCTTGCCGTTGACCTTGTCGCGGTAAAAGCGGGTGCGCGGGCTGTTCACTTCGAGATCCCCTTCTTTTCGGCAAGCATGCGATCAAGTTCGCGCAGCTTCTGGTTGTCGATTTCGCGGTCGTGCACGATGCGCGGTGCGCTGAACTCAGGATTGTCGGCAGCGACAAGGCGCTCGACGGTATCCATCCGTTCATCAAGGCGGCGGGCAAGCTGGTACAGCTCTTCCAGCAGCGCCTCGTCGCCGGTCGTCAGTGTGGCGGCGGTTTTCCACTTGGTGATGTAGTGCAGGATCAGCCAGGGCAGGCCGACGAAGATGGAAATGACGGCGGTCAGCGGAATCAGATCTTCCATGGTCTTACCCCTCCTTGCCGAGCGCGCGCTTCATGGCTTCAAGCTCTTCGTCGATCTTGTCCTGCCCGGCGAGCGCGGCGATTTCATCGGCCAGCGACTGCTTTTCGGTGCCATCGGCCAGCCCCAGCGCATCGGCACGGCCTTCGGCATAATCGACGCGGCGTTCGAGCTGGTCGAAGCGGGCCATCGCCTCGTCTACCCGCTCGCTGGCCAGCAGCGTGCGCAGGCGGACGCGGTTTTCGGCGCTTTCGAGCCGCGCCGCGATAGCGGTCTGGCGGCTGCGGGCTTCGCGCAGGCGCGTCTGCAGCTTTTCGATATCCAGTTCATAGGCCCGCATCGCATCGTCAAGCACGGCGATTTCGGTCCTGAGCTGTTCGGCCATGTCGGCCGCCTTCTTCTTTTCGACCAGCGCGGCGCGGGCAAGGTCTTCCCGATCCTTGGACAGGGCAAGCTGCGCCTTTTCCGACCAGTCGGCCTGCAAGCGATCGAGCTTGGCGACGTGGCGGCCCATTTCCTTTTGATCGGCAATGGTCCGCGCAGCAGAAGCGCGCACCTCGACCAGCGTTTCTTCCATTTCCATGATGATCATGCGGATCATCTTTGCCGGATCATCGGCCTTGTCCAGCAAGTCATTGAAATTGGCGGCAATGATGTCACGCGTGCGGGAAAAGATGCCCATCAGGTTCACTCCGGGGGTAAAGGTTGTGCGCGATTGACCGCTGGCGCTTCTGGCCAGACGCAATTGTTCGAGTTCGGCGTCGAGCCGCGTGGTACGGCGGCCTTCGCCGCGGTCGGGCCGGATCGGGGTGAGGTCGTCGGTCATGCAAGTTCGCCGGTAATGGCCGCGCTCGACGCCATGACCGCCGGCACGGCATCGACCTGCTGGTTCAGCGCGAAGCAGCACAGGACCGCCATTGCCCCGATGCTGGCAAGGCTGGCGCGTCCGAGCGAGGTGGCAAAGAAGCTGGCGGTGTACATGGCAAAACCCTTTGGTGGATGATGCGGCGCGGTGGCCGGGATTGTTCATGGATTAGCAAGGGGTGTGCCAAATAGCCTGGTGCAAGGATTTCCCGCCTTTTTCGCCGCGAACCTCTATTTCAGCATTGGGAAATATTGCCGCACCTTGGGAAAATGCGCTATTGATTGGGGATGGATCGGGAAGTTCAGTTCATCGGGCAATCGGGCGCGTTCCTTGACGCCGTTGAACGTGCCAGCCGCGCCGCGCCGATGCGCCGGCCCGTGCTGGTGATCGGGGAACGCGGCACCGGCAAGGAACTGATCGCCGAACGCCTGCACCGCCTGTCTCCGCGCTGGACCGAACCGCTGGTGACCATGAACTGCGCCGCCCTTCCCGAAACGCTGATCGAAGCCGAGCTGTTCGGCCATGAAGCGGGCGCCTTTACCGGGGCAACCCGCGCCCGGACGGGCCGTTTTGAAGAAGCGGACAAGGGCACGCTGTTTCTTGATGAGCTCGGCACGCTGTCCATGGGTGCGCAGGAACGCCTGCTGCGCGCGGTGGAATACGGCGAAGTCACGCGCATCGGATCAAGCAAGCCGATCCGGGTGGACGTGCGCATCGTCGCCGCCACCAACGAAGACCTGCCCCGCATGGCCGAACAGGGCCGTTTCCGTGCCGACCTGCTGGACCGGTTGAGCTTCGAGGTTATCACCCTGCCGCCCTTGCGCGTGCGCGAAGGCGATATTGCGGTACTGGCCGACTATTTCGGGCGGCGCATGGCGGCGGAACTGGACTGGGACGCCTGGCCGGGCTTTGCCGAACCGACCCAGAAGGCGATGGAAGAATACCCATGGCCCGGCAACGTGCGCGAACTGCGCAACGTGGTGGAACGCGCGGTCTATCGCTGGGACGACCCTTCCACGCCGATCGCCCACGTCCAGTTCGATCCGTTCGACAGCCCGTGGAAGCCGATCGCGCCACCCCGCCCTGCGTCTGACGCCGCACCCGGACACGCCTCGCCCGCGCCGCGCCTTCACGCCGCGCCTGACCTTGATGGTGTGACCGACCTGCGCGGCGCGGTCGACGCGCATGAACGCGCCATTCTGGAACACCATCTTGGCCGCAACCGCTACAACCAGCGGCAGACCGCCAAGGCGCTGGGGCTGACCTATGACCAGTTGCGCCACTGCATGAAGAAGCACGGACTGACCGAAAAGGGCGCGGCATGATGCCGGAGGAAATCTGGTTTCGGAAATGGCTGTGGAGCTATGTGCCGGTCCACTGGAAAGGGCTGGTGCTGATTTTCGCCACGGTCGTTGCGGTACTGACCAGTTTTGCCGGTCTGGTGATTCTTGCCGATGTGTTCAACTGGCCCGCGCTGGCCTTTACCATCCCGGTGCCGTTTGCCTTCATCGTGCTGCGCGCACTGGCGATCGCACGGCGGCATAGCTGCTGATCCGGGGTGGCGTTGCGAACGCCTGCGCCGGGAGGAATCGGCTGCGCCCCCTTTGCACCGTGGCGTGAAACGCCCTAACGCCGCCGGACCATGGCCCTCACCCGCCTGACCTTGCGCGATTTCCGCAACCATGCCGCCACGCGGCTTGAAGGTGCGCGCGCGTTCAACGTGCTGATCGGGGAAAACGGCGCGGGCAAGACCAACGTGCTCGAAGCGATCAGCCTGCTGGCGCCGGGGCGCGGCTTGCGGCGCGCGCAGCCCGCCGAAATGGCCGGACGGTCCGGGCCGGGGGGCTTTGCCGTGGCGGCGGATCTGGAAGACGGGGCGCTGCATCTGGCGACCGCTACCGATCCTGCCACGCCCAACCGGCGCACGGTGCGCATCAACGGCGCGGAAGGCCCGGCGGCGCGGCTGGCGGAATGGCTTTCGATCACCTGGCTGACCCCTGCGATGGACCGGCTCTTTGCCGAAAGCGCCGGATCGCGGCGGCGCTTTCTGGACCGGCTGGTGCTGGCGCGCGATCCCGGTCATGCCCGCAACGCCACGCGCTATGAAACCGCGCTGCGCGAACGCAACCGCCTGCTGGGCGCGGCGGACGATCCCGATCCGCTGTGGCTTGACGGGATCGAAGCGCAGATGGCGGAAAGCGGCGCGGCCCTCGCCACATCGCGCGCGGCGCTGGTCGCAGACCTTGGCAAGGTGCTGGAAACCGTGCCGGAACACCCCTTTGCCCGGCCCGCTCTGGCCTATGCCAGCGAGGTGCCGCGCGACGCCGGGGCGTTACGCGCGGCGCTACGCGAAGGGCGGCGGCGCGAGCGCGTGGCCGGGCGCAGCCTGACCGGCCCCCACCGCGACGATCTGGCCGTTACGCTGGCCGCCAAGAACGCTCCGGCTGGCGATTGTTCGACGGGCGAACAAAAGGCCATGCTGATCGCCATCGTACTGGCGCACGCCGAGCTTGCAGGCGGCGAAAGACCGCGCCTGCTGTTGCTTGACGAGATCGCCGCCCACCTTGACCCGGTCCGCCGTGCCGCGCTGTTCGAACGGCTGGCGCACAGCGGCGCGCAAGTGTGGATGACCGGGACCGAAATCGCCCCCTTTGCTGAAATCGCCGGGGCGAGCGCGGTGTGGAGTGTCCGGGACGGAGCGGTTACGGCGCTGTCGCAGCCTTGAGCGCCTGCGCCACCTGACCTTGCGTGGCAGCGACGATCCGCTCCACCCCTTGCGCGTTAGGGTGGATATTATCGTCCAGCATCAGCGCCTTGTTGCCTATCACGGGTTGCAGGAAGAACGGCACGAGCCCGGCCTTATGCTGCTTTGCAAGTTCGGGCCAGATCGCATTGAACTGGCGGGCATAATCTTCTCCCATATTCGGTGCGGCCAGCATCCCGGTCAGCACTGCCGGAATACCCCGCCGGTCCAGTTCGGTCAGGATCGCGTCAAGGTTGGCGCGGGTTTCGGCAGGCGGCAATCCACGCAGCATGTCGTTCCCGCCAAGGCCGACCAGCGCCAGCACCGGCTTTATCGGCTGGTTGTCAAGCGTGAACGCCAACCGCTGCAGGGCCGCCGCCGTGGTATCGCCCGAAACCCCGGCGTTGACCACACGTGCGGGCGTTCCGGCCGCGTTCAGGGCCACTTCGAGGCGCGTCGGGTAGCCTTCACCGGGGTTCAGGCGATACCCGGCATAAAGGCTGTCGCCAAACGCCAGGATCACCGGAGCGTCCGCAGGCACCGGCATGCTGGCCTGCGTCGCGGCAGGGACCGGATCGGGCGCCTTTTGCCCGGAACAGGCAGTTATCAGCGCCATGGCGGAAAAAAGGGTGGCGGTTGCAATCAGGCGGCGCATTGAAACTCCTTGCCCGCGCCCCCAAGTGCCGGTTGCGCGCTTTGCGCTATCTATGCCACCTGAGGCCCGTGACAAGCACCCCCCAATCGCCATACCCCGACGCGGTTATCGCCGCGCAGGGCCTGACCCTCGCACTGGGCAGCGGCGATGCCCGCGTGGATATCCTGCGCGGCATTGCCTTGCGCATTGCCGCCGGGGAAACCGTTGCCCTGCTTGGCCCTTCGGGTTCGGGCAAATCGTCACTGCTGGCGATTCTCGCAGGTCTGGAACGCGCCAGTGGCGGAACGCTGCACGTTGCCGGTGCCGATTTTACCGCTCTGGACGAAGACGGCCTTGCCGCCGCGCGGCGCGGGCGCATCGGCATTGTCTTGCAGGCGTTCCACCTCCTGCCGACCATGACCGCCCTGGAAAACGTTGCCACGCCGCTGGAACTGGCAGGCATGGCCGATCCCATGGCGCGGGCGCAGGCGGAACTGGATGCCGTCGGGCTGGGCCATCGCCTGCATCATTATCCGGCGCAGCTTTCGGGCGGGGAACAGCAGCGCGTGGCGATTGCCCGCGCACTCGCCCCGCGTCCCGCCATCCTGTTTGCCGATGAACCGACCGGCAATCTTGACCATGCCACCGGCGAGGCTGTGGCCGATCTTCTTTTCGCCCGCGCGCACGAGGCCGGCGCGACTTTCATCATGGTGACGCATGACGAGGCACTGGCCGCGCGCTGTGGCCGCATCGTTCGGCTGGGCGATGGCCTGATCGTGGCGGACAGCGCGGCGTGAGGCTTGGCTGGCGCAGCGCCTGGCGGCTGGCCCGGCGCGGGCTGGACTGGCGCTTCAGAGGCCTGCGCCTGCTGCTGGTGTGTCTGGTGCTGGGCACTGCGGCGCTTTCCGCCATCGGCACGCTGACCGGCGCGATCGAGCGTGAACTGGCCGTGCGCGGGCAGGAGATGCTGGGCGCGGACCTTGAGTTCACGCTGGCCGCGCGCCAGCCTTCGCCAGCCGAACAGGCGGCAATCGCCGCGCTGGGCGATCTTTCGCAAGGCGCGCGGATGCAGGCCATGGCCGTGGTGCCGGGCGCACAGCCGCGCACCACCCCGGTCGAACTGAAAGCAGTGGACGGGAAATGGCCGCTCTATGGCGCGTTCACGCTGGAGGGCGGACACCATGCAGGCGCACCGCCGGGGTTGACGGCATGGATTGCACCGGGGGTAAGCGATCGGCTGGGGGTCAAGCCGGGCGACCGGCTGCAGGTCGGCAAGGCTACGCTGACCGTGGGCGGCGTGATCGGCAGCGAACCGGATCGGCTGGCTGAAGGCTTTGCCCTTGGCCCCACCGTAATCATCAACACCTCCGCGCTGGAGCAGACCGGGCTGGTTCAGCCCGGCTCGATGGTCCGCACCAAGCTTCGCCTGAAGCTGCCGCAGGGCGCCGATCCCGTGGCGCTGGGCGAGGCCATGAAAGCCCGGTTCCCGCTGGCTGGATACGAAGTGCGCACCCGCGACAAGGCTTCGCCGGGGCTGGACCGTTTCGTTTCGCGCATGGGGCAGTTTCTGGTGCTGGTGGCGCTGGCGGCGCTGGCGATTGCCGGTATCGGCATCGGCAACGGGGTCGGTTCCTATCTGGAGGCCCGGCGCGGCAGCATCGCCACGCTGAAGATCCTTGGCGCGTCGAGCGCCGACATCGCGCGCATCTTCCTGCTGCAACTGGCGGCCGCATCGGCGCTGGCGATCATCGCCGGGCTGGCCATTGGCGTGGGCATCACGCCACTGCTGGGCCGGGCGTTGCAAGGGCTTTTGCCGATCGAGCCGGGCTTCGTCGTCGATGGCGGGGCGCTGGCGCTGGCGGCGGCTTATGGCGCCCTGATTGCGCTGACCTTCGCCGCGCCGCCGCTGGTGCGCGCACGCGATTTTCCGGCGATGGCGCTGCTTCGCGCACGCGTCAGTCCCTTGACGGCGCAGTGGCGCGCTGCGGCCCTGCCGGTGGCGCTGGGCATAGGCGGAATTGCCGCGCTGGCCGTGACAACCGCGCCGCAAAAACTGTTGGCCGCCGGGTTTCTGGGCGGCGCAGCGGCGCTGTTCGCGGCACTGTCCGCGCTCGGCTGGGGCCTGACCCGGCTGGCGGCGCGCCTCCCCCGGCCGCGCGGAACAATTGCACGCATGGCGCTGGGCAACCTGCACCGCCCCGGCGCGCAGACATCTGCGCTGGTCGTCGCGCTGGGCTTCGGCCTTGCCGCCTTTGTCCTGCTGGCGGCGGTACAAACCAGCCTCGATGCCAACATTGCCCGCCGGGTGCCCGACCGTGCGCCCGATTACTTCGTGCTGGATTTGCCGCGGACCCGGCTGGCCAGCTTCGAACAGGTGGTCAACGACGCCGCGCCCGGCGCCTCCGTCCGCACCGTGCCTGCCTTGCGCGGCACCATCGTCGCTTATGGCCCGGCCGATGCGATGATCCGGGTTGCCGATCTCAAGGAGATTCCCGACAACGCCTGGCCGCTGCGGGGCGATCGCGGGCTTACCTATGCCGCCAGCCTGCCCGAAGGCAACGTGTTGACACAAGGCGCGTGGTGGCCCGCAAACTACAGCGGCGAACCGCTGGTGTCCGTCGACGATGACTTGCGCGATGTGCTGGGCCTCAAGCTGGGCGATCGTATCGCGGTTTCGATTCTGGGCGTGGAACGCGGCGCACGGATTGTATCGTTCCGGCGGATCGACTGGGATTCGATGGGCTTCAACTATGTCCTGGTGTTCAGCCCCAATGCGATTGCCGATGCGCCGCACAACCTTGCGGCCACCATCAGCCTGCCTGCTGGCGCGCGCACCGCAACCGTCCGCCGGGCCATCCTTGGCGGGCTGGTCAAGGCGCTGCCATCAAGCTCGGTCATCGAAATCGGACCAGTCCTGGGCCAGGCACGCGCGATCCTGGCGCAGATGAGCACCGCAATCCTTGCCGCCGCCAGCGTGGCGATTCTGGCCGGCATGGCAGTGCTGGCGGGCGCGATTGCCGCCGCCCGCGAAGCCAGAACCTATGACAGCGTGATCCTGCGCGTGCTGGGCGCCAGCCGCCGCCAGTTGCTGGCGCTGGTGCTCGCCGAATATGGCCTGCTGTCCGCCCTGCTGGCGGGCGTTGCGCTGCTTCTGGGCAGCGCGGTGGCGTGGGGGGTGATCGTGCTGCTGTTCGATTTCGACTGGCTGCCTGACTGGCCCCGCATCCTGATGGTGCTGGGCGCGGGGACCGGGCTGGTCATGGCGCTGGCCACAGCCGGGTCGATCGGGCTGCTGCGAACACGACCGGCCCAGGTATTGCGCGAACTTTAGGCCGTAAACGCATGAACCACACCGTCGAGGTTTGAGGCAAAACGGCCAGGTGCAAGGAAGGAGGGCGCAGGAATATGTCGATATTTCAAGCCCGACTGACGCGGCAGATAGCCGTTTTGGTCAAATCCGAAGGACGTCGAAATGACTTCCATCTTGAACCAGGCCGCCCTTGGAAGGGCAACCAGCCCTCCCGGCGGGCGCCTTGGCCCGATAGGTTCGTCATTTCGACGCCTCGACGGTGTGGTTTATGCGTTTACGGCCTAAGAAAATACGTCCGCTGAAGTGGGATCCTTGGGATCGACACCAAAGCGGTTCGGCCCGCGCGTGCCATCAAGGCACATGAAGATGAACACGATCAGGCCACCGACATAGGGAATGAAGCCAAGCAGGACCATCCAGCCCGACTTGTCCTGATCGTGGAAACGGCGCACCTGAACAGCGATGGAAGGGATAAGGCTGCCCAGGACGAACACGCCCAGCAACGCCGCGCCAAGCCAGAACAGCGGACCGGCATCGGCTTCGCCACCTTCATCCAGCGACATTCCGCCCGCCAGCATCAGCCCCATGCACACAAATGTGACGATCACCGAGAACAGCACGAACATCCAGTATTCCTTGCGCCGCGAACGCCCCGAAAAATCGGCATAGCGGCGATACGGCATCAGCATCCATTCCATCGCTCTTCCCCCTTTTGCAAACAGCGACAGAGCACCACGAAACCGCCCCGGCGGCAAGCCCTGTCGCCCCCGATACGGTTAGGCAGGCCTAGTTCCCGACGAGCACGAAAGGCGCCCAGGTGGCCGGATGCGCGCCGCCGGGCACCTTGCGGTCGCGCAGCACAGCCACCTGCGCGCGGCGCAGCGCCTCCGCCCGCGTCAGCCCTCTGCCCGTGCCCTTGAGCGTATCGAGCGTCAGGCGACTGGCCACATCATCGCGCACCGGCCAGTGCGACAGGAGCAGCGAGCGTGCGCCCGCCGCCACGAACGCGCGGGCAAGGCCGGAAAAAGTCGGCGCGCTTTCCCCTTCGCCCGCGCTGGTATCGCAGGCGGAAAGGATCACCCAGTCGGCATCAAGCCGCAGCTTGGCAATTTCCGATGCGGTCAGCAGGCCATCGTCGGCGTCGGTCGCAATGGCGGGCGGGGTCAGAACCAGCGCGGGTTCCAGCAGATCGCGGAACGCCCCGCCAACCAGCCCGTGCGTGGCAAAAGCAATGACGCTGACCGTATCAAGCCGCGCGGCCTTGACCGCCGTTTCCGTTGCCTGCGCACCGATCAGCAGCGATGGACTGCCGGTAAAGGCCCCGGCCATGCGGCGCAGCTCGCCCTCCGCGCCAGGCAGACTGGCCAGTTCGCGCAAGGCCCGCGTGCTGGTATCGCCCGACCGCAGCAGCGGGGCGGAACGGGTGGCAAGGCGCACCGGCCCCCCCAGCAGCGGCGCGCCGATTCCGGCAAAGGTTGCCACCGCTTCGCCACGCGGCCGTTGCGGCACAGGCACGGCCGCGAGCGGCACCGACACGGCATGGTCCAGCGCCAGCCAGTGCGTGCGGCGCAAGGCAGCCGGTGAATCGTCAGCCCCCTTGGGCGCCTGCGTTACCAGTGCGGAAAACGGCAGCGCGGCAAGGCTGCCGGTGGCAAGGATTCGCAGGTCGTCCATGCCCTTGATCGCATCACGCACCGGTTGCGGGAACAGCGTCTGGTAAAGCCGCCACGCGGAGGTCCGGTCGAACGCCCCCTCCCCGGCGTTGGCCAGACCGTTGTCGATCGACCCGCGCAGCCGCTGTTCAAGATCCAGCAACGCGCGCGGCGCGATGGCCGACGATGCGACTACGGCCTTGTCCTGCGTGATGGCAACGATCAGCAGGCCATCCTCATCCTGCCCATAGAGCACCATGGCCTGCCCTTTGCCCAGCGACTTCTGCGCATCGCCAAGGCTCGCCGGTTCAACCGCCGTTTGCATTGAATAGCCCGGCACCAGCTTGGCGAGACGCGCATCCTCCTCACGAATCTTTGCGTCGATCCCGGCCAACTGGCGATTGATCTCTTCAACAGTGTCGCCCTTCCCGGCGGCGACCTGAGCATTGAGCGTGCGGCGCAGGCGGGCACCATCGGCAGCGAGCGACTGATATCGCCGGATGGCCTCAGTCGCTTCGGGATTGTCGGACGCGCGCAGCATCGCGAGACTCGACATGGCACTTTGCAGATCGCCGAGATTGGCAAGTTGCAGAGCTTCGAAGGCCTGTGCCGGATCACCCGCCGCCATGGCAAGGCGCGCGTGCTGGACGAACAGGAAATGGTACTGCTCGGCCAGCCGCGTCACTTCGCTGCGGGGCGTAGCGCGGTCGAGAAGGCGGGCGCGAGCGGGGGCCAGTGCTTTGGCTGCACGCGCAAGCGCAGATTTCGTATCGCCGCGTGCTGATTCAATCAGTGCGTCATAGAGTACACCGCCGATGCGCCGGGGGCTCGTTTCAAGAGCGCGCGTTGCGTAAGCTGCGTTTGCATGGTCGAGCAGGCTTTTCGCTTCCGCCTGCCGGTTGGCATACAGGAGTTCGCGTGCGAGATTTATCTCCGCGAAAAGGACATCAGGATGTTCGGGCGAAGGTGCCCGCTCCCGGCCTAGCCGCACGGCCTTTTCGCGCAGTGCCAACGAACCAGCCTGATCACCGCGCCAGCGCCTCACACGAGCGAATTGACCTATCGCCGTGGTTACAAGGGCGGGCTGTCCGGGCATGACGGATCTCTCGAATATCTCCGCGCCGCGTTCATAGAAGGGGTAGGCTGCGTCCCGCTGGCCGGAATTGTCGAGCGCGAAACCCAGCGCCTCGACCGTGAAGCCCAGTTGCGGATCGTCAGGGTCCAGTACTTTGCTGCGCTGGTCGAGCACTTTCCGCAGGATGGGTATCGACTGGGTGAACAACCCGTTGTCGTTGTAGACCGATCCAAGCCGATTGAGCGCGGCCATCGTGACCCGGTGATCGTCCCCCAGATGCGTCTCAGCCCAGACCAGCGCCTCGCGCGCCGGTTCGATGGCTCCGGTGCTGTCACCGGTCGTGCCGAGCAGGGCGGAGAGGCTTATCCCGAATTCCGCAGGCAGTTCGACATCCCGGCCAGAAATGGTCGCGGACACTGCGCGGCTGATCTCATACGCCTCGCGTATCTTCGGGATGGCTACGAGTGGCTGGCCGCGCTGGAAATCGATCAGCCCAAGACCGTACTGGGCTGACGCATATGCTATGGACCTGCGCCCAGCCGTTCGCTCAGCCATTGCACGGGCGCGAGAAAGGAAATCTTCCGCCTCGTCGTTTCGTCCGAGACCGGAAAGTGTCGAGCCGATAGCATCGAGTAATCGAGCACGCTCGACCGATTCTGATTGTGATGCCCCTGCCATCACCGTGTCCGCTTGCAGTAGAATTGGCAGTGCTTCATCATAGCGGTCGAGCGCATAAAGCGCATGGGCCTTGGCGAGTTTGGCATTCGCAAGATCAGTTTGATCTACATCACGATGCTTGACCGCTTCGGTTAGCACAGCATCAATTTTTGCAAGCGCCTCAGACGGGCGATATCCAGTATCCAGTGCACTTATTGCCCGCAGATCTTCGGCAAGTGCCTGCAGAGAAGCAGAGGCAACCGGACGCTCACGATAATCTGAGGAATAGCAAGGCGTTGATGCGGCACCCAAAAGAATGGCGATCGACAGAAATCTCACCATTACACCATTCCGATAATTTAGGTCGCCTTCTCAATTTCTTACGAAAAAATCACCGTGTGTAAATGCTATTGTTTAACGCGGCCGTCCAACAAGAACCCTGCCTTTGACGGCCTGCGCCGCTTGAACCGACATAGCTGAATAAATCATTGCCATTGTCGATCAGTGGATTTCTACCCTAAACTCAATGACCGCCTAGGCAGCATTAGGCTATTTTATTGATTGAGGCCGTAAACGCATAAACCACACCGTCGAGGCGTCGAAATGACGAACATGTCGGGCCAAGGCGCCCGCCGGGAGGGCTGGTTGCCCTTCCAAGGGCGGCTTGGTTCGAGATGGAAGTCATTTCGACGTCCTTCGGATTTGACCAAAACGGCCATCTACCGCGTCAGTCGGGCTTGAAATATCGCCATATTCCTGCGCCATCCTTCCTTGCACCTGGCCGTTTTGCCTCAAACCTCGACGGCGTGGTTTATGCGTTTACGGCCTAATTGCAGAGTTTTCCAGAACGCAGCGAGCATCACTTCAGCCAGCCCGCTTCACGATACCACGCCGCCGTGGCATGCAGGCCCATGCGGGTTTCCACTTGCGGGGTCCAGAGCGAAGGCGGGGGCATTGCGTTGGCGCTTACCCGCCAGTCGGGGTGGCACATGTAGCCAACGCGGTCGGGGGTAAGCTTTGCTGCGCCCTTGCGGAACCGCCCGTCGAGCGCCGCCCCGATGCGCAGCGCGCGGGCGGGCAGGTTCAGCGCGAACACCCGTTTTCCCACGGCCATGCCGATCGCCCTGGCCATAGCATTGTGGCTCCAGCCGCCCGGCGTGCCGTCGTCCGGCTCGAAGGTCTTGTGAGTCACATCCTCTCCGCCGGGGATCAGCGCCAGAAGCAGCCGGGCCAGGTCGTTGACATGGATGATCGAAAGATGCCCCTGTGGCGGCAACGGAACGATACCCCGCCGCGCCAGCTTGAACAGTTCGAACATCTCGGTATCGCGCGGGCCATATACCGCAGGCGGACGCACCACGGTCCAGTCCATGCTGCTGGCCTTCACCACCTTTTCGCCACGCAGTTTCGACTGGCCATAGGCGGAAAGCTGCGGTTCGCGGGCGGAAAGCGAGGAGACGTGGACAAAGCGCGGCACCCCGGCATCAAGCGCGGCGTTGACGACGTTGAGCGTGCCCCACACGTTGCCTTCGTCAAACCCCGCCGCATCGGGCGCATTGACCACACCGGCAATGTGCAGGACCACGCTGGCCTTGCCCACCAGCCGGGCCAGCGCGCGTTTGTCCGCCAGATCGCCCTGCACCCATTCCACACCGGCGCGGGCTTCCTGCGGGCGCCGGGCCAGCGCGCGCACTTCGATCCCTGCACGCCCCGCAAGGTCCAGCACGGCCTGGCCAACGAACCCGGTCGCTCCGGTGATCGCCAGCAGTTCTGCCGCCATTACAACAGCACCATCTGGTCGCGGTGAATCAGTGCGGAACGCGGGGCATAGCCCAGCAGCGCCTCGTGTTCGCGGCTGTGGCGGCCCATCAGCCGGCCGCATTCCACCGCATCGTATTCGCACAGACCGCGCGCCAATGTCTGCCCGTCAGGGCCGATCACCGCAATCGCATCCCCGCGCTGGAACGTGCCATCGACAGCGGTCACGCCAGCAGCCAGCAGGCTGGACCCGCGCGCAAGGGCAGACGCGGCTCCGGCATCGACATGCACGCTGCCGCGCATACGCAGCTTGCCGCCCAACCAGGCCTTGCGAGCCTGCTTGCGCCCGCGCGGCAGGAACAGCGTGCCACGGTCGGCACCAACCGCAGCGGCAATCGGCGCCACGGGCTGGCCGTCAATAATCGCCAGCGCCATGCCCGCCATTTCCGCGATTTCGGCGGCCTGCAACTTTGACGTCATCCCGCCCGAACCGAGGCCGGACGATGAACCGCCCGTGGCCATCGCATGGATTTCCGCCGTCACGCCGCGCACCACCGGGATGCGTACCGCGCCTGCTGCACGCGGGTCACGATCGTAAAGTCCGTCGATGTCCGACAACAGCAGTACACCCGCCGCCCCTGCCGCCTGCCCGACACGGGCAGCCAGCCGGTCATTGTCGCCAAAGCGGATTTCCTGCGTCGCCACCGAATCGTTTTCATTGATGACCGGCACGGCACCGGCTGCCAGCAAGGTGCCCAGCGTGGCGGTTACATTGAGATAGCGGCGGCGATCCTCAAGATCTTCAAGTGTCAGCAGGATCTGCGCCGCAGTCAGCCCGTGATTGGCCAGCAGTTCCGCCCACAGCCCGGCCAGCGCAATCTGTCCGACCGAAGCGGCGGCCTGCGCATCGGCAAGGCTGCCGCGCCCGCCCTTGGCCAGACCCAGCTTGCGCGCACCAAGCGCAATCGCGCCAGAGGAAACGACGATCACTTCCTGTCCCGCGGCGCGCGCGCGCGCAATTTCCGCCACCAGCGCGGCCAGCCATTCGCGGCGTGGCGCGCCGTCCCTGCCGACAAGCAGCGCCGACCCGACCTTGACCACAAGGCGCGGACAGGCAGTTACATCGGTCAGGTGGGAAAGCTGGGTGATCTTCATGAATGCGCCGCTTAAGCGAATTGTGACGGGGCGTGAAGGGCTGCCGGTCGCAACGATCCACCATTCCGGCCCACCGCACGCCCGGTCAGGTCAAGGCAACATGCCCCGGCACGAACGGACTGGCGCCTAGAGCGGGGACCACGGCTTTTCGGTTCCGGCATCCTCGACCTCGCCGGTCGGACGTTCGGTGACAGTGGCGGCAGGCAGGTATTCCAGCACAGCATCCAGCAGCGCGTCGATGCCCTTTCCAGTGGCGCCGGATATCGGGAAGACCTTGTCCGCCCCGGCCTCAAGCAATTCCTGGCTGAAGGCACGGACCAGCTCGGCATCGACCAGGTCGATCTTGTTGAGCGCGACCAGCCGCGGCTTTTCATCAAGCCCCGCGCCATAGGCTTCCAGTTCGCCTTCGACGATGTGCATCGCCTCGACCGGATCGGTATCGCTGTGAATGTCCACCAGATGGATCAGCACCCGGCAGCGTTCGATATGGCCAAGGAAGCGGTCCCCGATCCCTGCGCCATCGGCAGCGCCTTCGATCAGACCGGGAATGTCCGCCAGCACGAACTCGCGCGCGCGGTGGCGCACCACACCAAGTTGCGGGCGCAGCGTGGTGAAGGCATATTCGCCAACCTTGGCCTTGGTGTTGGTAATCTGGTTGATGAAGGTCGATTTGCCCGCGTTGGGCAGGCCAACCAGCCCGGCATCGGCCAGCAGCTTCAACCGCAGCCAGACGTACATTTCCTCGCCCGGCCAGCCGGGCCCGCACTGCCGCGGGGCGCGGTTGGTCGATGATTTGTAGCTGGCGTTGCCGCGTCCGCCATCCCCACCGCGCAACAACACCACCTGCTGGCCGACTTCGGTCAGATCGAGGAGAACGGTTTCGCGGTCGTCGTCGAGAACCTGCGTGCCGACCGGCACCTTGATCACCAGATCGTTGCCGCCCGCGCCCGTGCGGTTCTTGCCCGCACCGCCATGGCCGCGCTGCGCCTTGAAATGCTGGGTATAGCGAAAGTCGATCAGGGTGTTGAGGCCGGTGACGGCTTCGAACACGATGTCCCCGCCCTTGCCGCCATCGCCACCATCGGGACCACCATATTCGACGTACTTTTCACGCCTAAAGCTGACGGCACCAGGGCCACCGGCTCCGGAACGGATGAAAATCTTGGCCTGATCGAGAAAGTGCATGGCAGGTACCGGTTGTCCAACGACAGGCTCAGGACAATCAAGAAGCGGTGTCGAGAACCGCGGCTATTGTAACCCGTTCCTGATGCGCTTGTCGAACGCCGACAAAGCGGAACCCCGCAGGCCTGCCTGAATGATGCGGTTCCGATGATACCTGGTGGAGCCGAGGGGGATCGAACCCCTGACCTCGTCATTGCGAACGACGCGCTCTCCCATCTGAGCTACGGCCCCGTTCCCGGTATCCCCGACGGCGAATCCCGACGGAAGCGCCGCCCTTAGCGCAGCGCCTCTGGCCTGAGAAGCCCCTACGGGCAATTTTGCATCCGCGCCCGTCCGGTCAGTTCGATGCGCCGTTTCCGCTTGTCCCGACCGTCGCGGGCATCGCCACTACGGGCTGGCCGTACTGCGCCTGCCAGATAGCCAGATCGTTGCGGTAAGTTTCATAGCGGCGGTAGAAATCGTCGAACACCACTTCGACACTGGGCAGCGCGCGCACGGCAAACTGTTCCAGCTCCGACGATTTGATGGCGGCGGCATCGTTGCTCATCGCCAGCACGGCGTCGCAGAAATCGGTCAGCGTCGGTGGCAGGGCGAAGTGGTTGTACACTGCGGTCGAATAAGCCTCCCGCGGGGCGATATAGCGCGCGCCGTATCTGGTCTTGAACTCCGCATCTACCTTCTTGTTGGATGCGGTCAGCGTTTTGGCGTGCGTTGTCAAAAACGCCTTGTAGCGCGGCAGGATGGCGGCGTGCTGCGGCGCGCTGCAGTTGAGTGCGGCAACATTGAAGGCAGAGCGCAGGTTCCACAGCATCTGGTTGGGCGAGATGTTACGGTTCACGGATTGGCGCAGCCCGCTGGCATCGGCCGGCGGCAGATAGATATTGTCCGAAGCGCCATTTGGCGGGCGCGGCTTGGGCGGGATGACCACGACCTTGGGCGGCGGCGGAGGAGGTGGTGGTGGCGCCGGCTTGGGCGCGCACGAAGCCAGGCCGATGGCCAGGGCGGAAACCAGAACTGCTGGCGCAACCAGACGCCCGAAACGCAACATTGCCAATCCCCCGGAAACCCGTGACCACGCCGTATGCACGATCATGCTTGGGGCTCCCTTTCTGCAAGATGAAGCGCGGTGATAGCCCGCATTTGACGCAATGAGAATCCCCTGCAAACGAAAAACCCGGCGAGCCGAGTGCCCGCCGGGTCCATTCCGTTGCGCCTGCGCGCGAAGTTCAGCGGCGTTCGCCCATGAACTGCAGCAGGAACGTGAACATGTTGATGAAGTCGAGATAAAGGCTCAACGCGCCAAGCACGACAGCCTTGCCCGCGAAATCAGTCCCCGCCACGTAGGCATACTGTTCCTTGAGGCGCTGCGTATCATACGCGGTCAGCCCCGCGAAGATCAGCACGCCCAGGAAGCTGATCGCCCAGGCAAGGCCCGAAGACTGCAGGAACAGGTTGACCAGCGATGCGATCAGCAGGCCGAACACACCCATGATCAGGAAGCTGCCGAACCCGGACAGATCCTTCTTCGTGGTATAGCCGTACAAGCTCAGCCCCGCGAACGCGCCCGCCGTGGCAAAGAACGTCACCGCGATCGAAGCGCCGGTATAGACGAAGAAGATCGAGGCCAGCGAAAGACCCATGGCGACGCTGAAGCCCCAGAACATCGCCTGCAGGGCGGTGGTCGAAAGGCGGTTCGCGCCAAAGCTCATGATCATCACGAAGGCCAGCGGCGCCAGCGCCACTACCCAGCGCAGCGGGGTGCCGAACACAGCCCCTGCCGCGCCGGAAGAGGCGAACAGAAGCGCGACAATGCCCGAAAGCAGCACGCCCGAAGCCATGTAGTTGTAGATCGACAGCATGTGACGGCGCAGGCCCGCATCGAATACTTCGCTGCGGCCACGCGTACCGGCAAGGCTCGGAGACACGCCGAAGCCCGTTCCGTTGGGCTGGGGGTCATTCCAATTTGCCATTTTCAAAGCTCCGTTCTGTGGCCCCAATGGCCACCTGACTGCAATATCGGCCTTGCCGCCCGCAGTTTCAAGCGAAACCGGCAACGCTCCAGCGGATTGCAATGTAACGAATTGTTGCAGACTTCATAGATTTGCGCGTGCCTGCGCAGTCATTTCCGCGCTGCGATCGCGCGCGCCGCGCAAGGTATCTTCCATAAGCCGGGCCAGACGGCGGTCCGCATCCAGTACGTCCATGCCGACTTGCGTCACGCCACCGGGGCTGGCCACGCGCCGCGCAAGCTCTGCCGGGGCATGCTCCGATGCCGCCGCCAGCAGCGCAGCACCCTCGACCATCGACAGGGCAAGGCGGTCGGCCTGGGCACGGGGCAGGCCAAGCGCCGCCGCTCCTTCGGCCAGCGCATCAATGAAACGATAGACAAAAGCCGGTCCCGACCCCGCCAGCGCCGTGACAAGATCCATCTGCTCTTCGCCAGACAGCCATTCCGCCACCCCCAGCGGGGCCATCAGCGCATCGGTGCGCGCGCGCACCGCGCTATCGCCTTCCCCCACCAGCGCAATCGGCGATTTGCCAAGCGCGGCGGCAAGGTTCGGCATGACCCGCACGATTGAACCGGCTTTGGGAAACGCCGCCC
>Ga0075012_10000056_pt1 | contig 102289 bp, 100 predicted proteins | sample All_14_2_FD_71474 | JGI IMG/M metagenome (GOLD analysis project Ga0075012, IMG submission 71474) | Freshwater microbial communities in response to fracking from Pennsylvania, USA - Allegheny Zone_MetaG_DW_15 | ecosystem: Environmental > Aquatic > Deep subsurface > Groundwater > Drilled... | reverse complement strand
GCTAATCTTTTGGCGATAAATCTTTACCCCGGAGGGACCATACGGTATTAGCGTTCGTTTCCAAACGTTGTTCCGTACCAAAAGGCATATTCCCACATGTTACTCACCCGTGCGCCACTCTGTATTGCTACAGCGTTCGACTTGCATGTTTTAGGCCTGCCGCCAGCGTTCATTCTGAGCCAGGATCAAACTCTTAAGTTGAATTTAATCCCTAATATCTCAAAGGATCTCTGTATAGTTTAGAGACCTGCATCTTGCTTGCTTGCTTTTCACTGTCGAACACAATTCAAATCTTGCGACTTAAACTATGTTCAGTTGATTGTGCGAGATACACAGATACAGGTCGTTTGTAAAACACGAAACGTAATCACAAACCGCTGCCTGCGTATCTCTTCTCATCGATCTACAATGTTCAATAACCCTGTGGCCGAAGCCACGACTTTCAGTAAACTCTGTGGCCGAAGCCAACCAACCTTTGCAGATTTCGCCGCAAAAAGCCCCCGTGCCGAAAACCGAAGTTTTTGCGAACCGGAGAGAATCTGTCAGAGCCAGAAACCTATAGGAACCAAGTTCCCAGGTCAACAGGAAAAACAAAGTTTTTATTCTTTTTTTGTTTCCCCTGTGGCCGCCACGAATCTGCGGCAGACAGTGATCAGGTTTATACGTATCCACCCTCAACTTGTCAAAACAATTTTGAAATACTGCCCAATCCCTTTATTGGGCACCAAAACGCATTTGGCCAGTCTGGATGTTTTGACGAATCTTCGGTGCTGTTTCTCGTTTTAGAAGGACCACGGCCCCGGCCTTACGGCTACCGGATCACGCTTTATTTGCAGCCACTTTCGGCTTGCCTGACAATTTCAGGCCATTTTGGGCTTCATCGCGCTCGCGAATCTCCCGCTCGGTATTCACCAGAGCATCGGCAAGGGTTGCCATGCCCTGGCGGTTGGCCAGTTTTGTGTTCGTATATTGGTCGTAAGTACCATCGGCATAGCTTTTGTGTTTTTCTGCCGCTTCTTCGAACAATTCCCAAAGCTTTGTTCGCAGCGTTTCAAGATCACGCGCCATTATCGTAAACCTTTTATATATCGTTATATCCCGACAAGGGTATTATTTTTACATAAACAACGGCACTGCGTCAATGAAAGCGTATATATGCGATACAAATCAGTCTATTAGGTTTTGTTTCAGCACCTGTCCCACGCGGGAGGCCAAGGGTTTCTGTACCGATTCTGCAATAAACCGGCCGGCCGCAGCCAGCTTCACCAGGTCAACGCCGGTTTCAATCCCCATGCCATGCAGCATATATAAGACATCTTCTGTGGCAACGTTGCCGGTAGCGCCACGCGCATAGGGGCACCCCCCCAAACCGCCGGCTGCGGAATCAATCACCGCAATTCCCTCTTCCAGCGCCACCAGAATATTGGCCAATGATTGGCCATAGGTATCGTGAAAATGTACGGCGACCGCATCGCGTGGGATTTGCGCCACCACCTGCTGCAACAACGCACGTGTTTTCACCGGCGTACCGGTGCCGATCGTATCACCAAGCGAAATTTCATAGCAGCCCATGGCAAACAGGGCCGATGCCACACGCACCACAGCCTCCGGCGCCACGCCGCCTTCATAAGGGCAGCCCAACACGCAAGAGACATAGCCCCGCACGCGGATATCAGCGTCTTTCGCCATCTGCATCACAGGCGCAAAACGCGCAAGGCTTTCATCCACGCTGCAATTGATATTCTTTTGACTAAAACTTTCGGAGGCTGCCGCAAAGACTGCGACTTCTTTCACACCCGCCGCAAGGGCCGCCTGCATCCCTTTTTCATTGGGTACCAGCACTGGGTAAGATACACCCGGCTTTTGTATAATGCCTGCCAGCACTTTATCTGTATCCGCCATCTGCGGCACCCATTTGGGAGAGACAAAAGCGCCCGCTTCAATTGTTTGCAAACCGGCCTCTGTCAGCATGTTGATAAAGGTAATTTTGGTCTCCACCCCCACCTGCACGGCTTCGTTTTGCAGCCCGTCCCGCGCACCAACTTCCACAATACGTACAAATTCCGGCAACATCATGCTCCCTCTTGGTTGTGAAAATGGTCATCGTATGATTTAAGCACATCTACCAGCGGTTTACCGCCGTATTCATCCCAGTAAATTGTCAACGAATTGCGTGACAGTTCCATTTCAAAATGACGCTTTTTCCAGCGCGGATCAGCGGCAATTTTGGCAAGAAACACTTGCACACCCGCATCTTCCGGCCCCCTGTGCCACTGCAATTGCCAGCCCACAGGCATGGTGGCAGAGACATGGCCAGGCCGTTGCCACAAAGACCATTCGGCATTGGACGGGATATGTTCCGGATACACATAGCGCGCGCAATATTGCCGCTGCAACGGGCCCGGCGCATCCACCGATAAATCCGGCAAGAGACGCTCCACATCATCCGCCATAAATCCTTGGGCGCGGGCCGCTTCACGTGTTTTTATTTTGTCTTTAGGAGAGGTTTTGGGAATGCGCGGCACCGCTGTTGTGCCTTCGGTTTCCTTGCGGCGTTGCAGGTATAAAATCATCCCCACCGTCACCATCAAAATGACAACCACAACTGCGGAAATCAGGAAGCCCCATATTTCCAGCGGCACATGTGCCTTCATATTTTCGATGGTTTTTAACAGATCATCCAAATTGGTATTCCTGTTTATCGTCAGCGCTTTTATTCCAGCGCGATCAATTCACGCTTTTCATCCACCTGTTCGCCGATATTGGCATGAATGGCCGCCACAATACCATCTGCGGGGGCAATAATGGTATGTTCCATTTTCATGGCTTCCACAATCACCAATGCCTGTCCCTTTTTAACGCTATCGCCCAATTGCACGCGCACGGCGACCACCTTGCCGGGCATCGGGGCGTGCAGCCCCCCTGCGTCCGCCTGATCACCATCTTCAAAACCGAGGGGGTCCAGATAGGTCAGTTCTGCCCGCAGGCCCTGTGCCAGCACCGTCAGCTGTGTACCGTCCTGCAAAACAGCACCCGCGTATGACACGCCGCCGAATTTCACTTCGAAACTGTCGTCATAGGCAATCTGGGTGAATTGTGCGGGCTGCTTTGTGCCATTGGGCAGGGTGACCACAGGGTCCGTAAAACGCCCCTGCGGGCAGGAAATGCCCACGGTGACCGTCTCGTCACCTTCTTTGAACACAAACATATCCGTATCCACACCGCCGATGCGCCAGCCGGAAAGATCATTCCACGGCGATACATCTTCGCTATGCATCGCCCCATTCGTTTCGCGGCGGATAAACAGGCCAAGGGCTGCCAAGGCAAAGACATCGTCGGCTGGGCGCGCGCGCGCGGGCAGCAAATCTGTGCCATGTTCAGAAATAAACTGCGTGGTCAAATCCCCCGCCACAAAGGATGGATGTGCTGCCAGCGCGCGCAGGAATACCAGATTGGTTTTCGGGCCGGCCACCAGCGTTTCGTCCAGTGCCATGCGCAACCGCTCGATCGCTTCGGCGCGGCTTGCACCATGCACAATGATTTTGGCAATCATCGGGTCGTAATAAATCGAAATCACATCACCTGCGCCACTGGCTGTCTCGTAGGTCGTTTCGCGCACGCCTGTATCGACACGCACCGCTGCACTTTCCAACGGAAAGCGCAGAAATTTGATCTGCCCTGCACCCGGCAGGAAATTATTGGCGGGGTCTTCGGCATAAAGACGCACTTCAATCGCATGACCCTGAATTGCCAGATCTTCTTGCGTGAAAGTCAGGTTCCCGCCCTCTGCCACACGGATTTGCCACGCGACCAGATCCAGCCCCGTAATCATTTCCGTGACAGGGTGTTCGACTTGCAAGCGGGTATTCATTTCCATGAAATAGAACGACCCGTCCGTATCCAGCAAAAACTCTACAGTGCCTGCCCCTGTGTAACCAATGGCCTTTGCCGCCGCCACAGCCGCAGCCCCCATTTTGGCGCGCACATCGGGCTTAAGTCCCGGTGCAGGGGCTTCTTCCAGAACTTTTTGGTGACGGCGCTGAATGGAACAATCACGCTCGAACAAGTAAACCGTATTGCCTGCTTGGTCTGCAAAGACTTGAATTTCCACATGGCGCGGACGGGCCAGATATTTTTCGACCAGAACGTGCTGGTCACCGAATGAGGCTTGTGCCTCGCGCTGCGCACCGGCCAAGGCTTCTTTAAAATCCGCTGCTTTTTCAACAACGCGCATTCCCTTGCCCCCGCCCCCGGCAGAAGCTTTGATGAGCACGGGATAGCCGATTTTATCGGCTTCTTTTGCCAAAAACGCTTCATCTTGCTGGTCGCCATGATAGCCGGGCACCAGTGGTACGCCTGCTTTTTCCATGAGCGCCTTGGCCTCGGATTTGCCACCCATGGCACGGATGGCAGAGACAGGCGGGCCAATAAAAATCATACCGGCAGCCGCAACAGCTTCGGCAAAATCTTCGTTCTCGGATAAAAAGCCATAGCCAGGGTGAATGGCATCCACGCCATGCGCTTTGGCGACATCGATAATTTTTTGATAAACCAGATAGCTTTCGCGGGCTTCGGCCCCACCGATCAAAACCGCTTCATCGGCCATTTCCACATGCAGCGCATGGGCATCGGCTTCGGAGTAAACGGCGACGGTGGCAATCCCCATCTCGCGGCAGGTCCGCATCACACGGCAGGCAATTTCACCACGGTTGGCGATCAGGATTTTTTTAATCGGCACAGCAGCATCCTTTTGTTTCGCATTGCCCCAAGAATATAACTTTAGCCACAGCAGAAGGCAACGCCGCACTTTCAGCAGGCTTTCGTTAAACCGCTGAATATTTTATGTTTTTTGCTCATATAACACCGGATGCCACCAAAAACACTGGCCCTTGTTTGCATAAAGCTATACAATTGAAATAATTATGTTTTCAGCCGACAGGTATCCCGACGATGTCCCAGACAGCGCCCACAGCCGAAGCCGATCAAAGCGCATCACGCTTCTTTGACTTCAAGGCCGCTGTTGCGCGCACAACACAGGATTTTCCCGAGACACAAAAAGGCACTATTTTTCTGCGCACCGATACACCACACGAAACATATGGCCACTGGAAAGCAAAGCTGCGCGCGGCCCTGCATGGCCACGGGTTGATTGGTCAAAAGAAAATACAGCAATCTCTGGCGGATGACACATCCTATGCCTTTCAACCGCAATGGCCCAGCCCGCTGCAAACACTGGTCTTCAAACCCGATGACCTGATGACACAGACACTGACCGCCACCGTGCCGGCGCACCAAGCCCAAAGCTTTGTCTTTTTTCACGAACTGGGGCACCTGACAGTTGAAAATGCCAGTGGCGGCTGGCAAAGCGGCAAGCCTTTCCCTGAAAATGCGGCAGATAGTTTTGCCACCATCAAACACCTGCAGGAAAACAAGGAAGATATTCTGCTGCCTCTCGTTAACAGCTGGGCGCGGGCTTATCGTTTTGTGGTGACCAGCAATGCCACACACCTGACCTCCACCAGCACCGAAGCACTTGTTGCGTTGCGCGACACACCTGAATTGTCGGGCCTGCGCGGCAAAACCCTGTCACGGTTTGCCGCAGACCATGCGCATCAACACAGCCCTGATCAGGAAAACATTGACGAAGCGCTGTATATATTCGGCCCCTACCGCGGGATGGATAAACTATACCCCTTCACCGAAGGCACCGCGCATAAACTCGCACAGCTGGCCGAAACGGCGCTTGCGACAGAAAACAAATTTGCCTTTCAAATCGGCCTCAGCCTGTTCCGCCCTTTCCTGCACCCTGCCGGTGCCGAGGTTAACGGACAACACATTCAACTGCCCGAAGGACAGCGCGCAGACTTTGTAAAACGGTTTGAAGAAAAATCCGCACAGTTTGGCGTGCAAAGCCTGATCACTGAGTGGTGCGAAAATGTGGATGCGGTGTGTGCACGCGCAGGACACAACCAAACAGCCCCTGCACAAACGCAAAAGCCCCTTGCCTTAAAGCTTTCATAACGCCTAGCGGTCGTCGCCGGCACCTTTGATCATGTCGCGTTTTTGGCGACTTTGGATTTTTTCGATATTCAGGGCGGCAATGTCACCGAGATCCACACCGACATCTTCGGCCAAGGCCGCCAGATACCACAGCACATCGCCCATCTCGCCTTTGATGCCCGCGATCAGCTCTTCACGGTTGCCGTCACCACGGATGATTTTTTTGACTTTATTGGCAAGCTCCCCCGCTTCCCCCGCCAAGCCCAAAGCGGAATAGACCAGATTGTCTTCCCCCGGATAAATACGGGTTTTCATGGCCTCTTGCTGATAGTTTTTAAAATCGATCATCATGTTACATCCTTTGGTGTCAGGCTTTTTTACGCCATGCGGGTTCGGATTTATTGAGAAAGGCGGAAAGACCGTCTTTGCCTTCATCCGATGCACGGGCTTCGGCAATTTGCTCCACCGTATGGCGGATCATGGCATCATCGACATGCTTATTGGCAATGCCCAAAATCAATTCTTTGCCACGGCGCTGCGCATCGGGGGCACCTTCCATCAGCGGCATCAGGATTTTATCCAGCGCGGCATCCAAGCCGCCTTTTTCGCAAACTTCATGCACAAGGCCAATTTTTTGCGCCAGCACCGCATCAAACCGTTCCGCCGTCATAAAATAACGCCGCGCCTGACGCTGGCCAATCGCCGCCATCACATAAGGGGCGATGATGCTGGGGATCAAACCGATGCGCACTTCCGACAGGCAAAACTGCGTGCCTTCTTCGGCAATCACAATATCGCAGCAGGCAGACAAGCCCACACCACCGCCAAAGGCATTGCCCTGCACCAGCGCAATTGTGGGCTTTGGCAATGTATTGATGGTTTTGAGCAAAATGCCCAGCTGCATCGCATCTTCAACGTTTTGATCATAGGTGTAATCCGCCATGCGGCGCATCCAGTTCAGGTCCCCTCCTGCTGAAAAACTTTTGCCATTCCCGCGCAACACAACCGCACGCACCAGCGCATCGCCACCGGCCGCCTGAAATTTTTCTGTCAGTTCCAAAATCACATGCTCGTTAAACGCATTGTGCAACTCGGGGCGGTTCATTGTGATGGTCGCAATGCCGTTTTCAACATGGTACATGATGGCTTGTTCGGTCATGGGTCACCTAAAACTTGTGCTATGGGCAGATTGTTATTCTTTATAAGCAAAACAAAGGCTTAAATCCAAGACTCTCTGTTTAACAGAGTCTTGGCGACAAAATTGACGCGTAACGGTATCTCTGGTAAAATATTTACATAAAGTTAAGTCGTTCACCCCGCGAAAGTGCCGATGCATAGTAAGTTTGGCAATACCACTCCCGCCGCCCCAGCCGCCGATGATCCCGCGACGGGTGCTGACGCGCTGAAAGGCTGGTACTTGCTGCGCGGGTACGATGCCGCACACGATGCACTCTCGTCCCTTATGGACCTGCCGGAAAAAGACGCGATTGAAACCATGAAGCAGATTCATCCGCATCGCGGTTCCGGCCCTGCGGAGGAAAACGGCCTGCGCCCGCAAGAAGCATATTACGCAGAACGCCGCGATGCCGATAACTGGCTGCGCGATTTTGCCGACAGCACCGATATCGCACGCGACCGCAAAAATCCGACATTTTTTGCCCTGACGAATGACCCAGACACCGTCAGCGCCGCCATGGCCAAAGGTGGCAGCACAGTCATTGCCATGCCGCTTGAAAAAGCCGATCTGTCACAATGGACATTCACCTGCGGCGACAGCATGGGCAATTATTTATCTCAAAAAAACATCAGCGCTTTTTTAAGCGAAAAACACGCCCTGACCGGCACCGCTATGGATGCTAAAAAACTCGCCGCCGTTATTCAGAAAGGCGACATCCCCAAGGATGGTTTTGAAGCGCAATACTGGAGCACAACGCCCCTGCCCGCCACGGTTGTCTCGGCCCCGAAAAACATGGTGCCGGATACTACACAAAAACCAACAGCACCGCCGCCCGCCACACCGCGCGCGCAACGTCCGTAAAATATCAATCAACGGCGTTTGTATGCACCTGTTCGATCATCTCTGTTAAATCACCCTGCATGATGCCCAGAAGCCTGTTACGCTCCTGACCCGCCTGCCAGTTAAAAAACAGAAAAACAGCAATGGATGCCAAAAGCAGCACGATCAGCATCCATGCCGAAAGCTTAATGAGACGCGCCAGAACAAGCGGATCTTTTTCTTTCTTATCCTTTTGCATAGGATATTACATCCTGAAAACACCAAACTGCGTTTTTTCAATCGGCGCGTTCAGCGCGGCGGAGAGAGAGAGGCCCAGCACCATACGTGTATCGGCGGGGTCAATAATCCCATCATCCCACATACGGGCGGAGGCATAGTATGGATGCCCTTGCGTCTCATACTGGTCACGGATGGGTTGTTTGAAAGCTTCTTCTTCGGCGGCAGGCCAGACCTGACCTTTTTTCGCCATGGCATCTTTTTTAACCTGCGCCAGCACGCTTGCCGCCTGTTCCCCGCCCATGACGGAGATACGGCTGTTGGGCCATGACCACAAAAACCGCGGGTTGAACGCACGGCCACACATGCCGTAATTGCCAGCCCCAAAAGACCCGCCGATCAACACGGTCAGCTTGGGCACCTGTGCGCAGGATACGGCGTGTACCAGCTTCGCGCCGTCTTTGGCAATGCCGCCTGCTTCGTATTTACGGCCCACCATAAAGCCTGTGATGTTTTGCAAAAAGATCAATGGAATGCCGCGCTGGCAGCACAGCTCCACAAAATGCGCGCCCTTCAGCGCGGATTCAGAAAACAAAATACCGTTGTTGGCAATAATGCCGACAGGATAGCCATACAAATGCGCAAAACCGCAAACGAGCGTTTCGCCGTACATTTTTTTGAATTCGTCAAAATCGCTGTTGTCCACAATACGTGCAATCACTTCGCGCACATCATAGGGTTTGCGGCTGTCTTTGGGGATCAGGCCGTAAATTTCCTGCGGATCATATTTCGGCGGCACGGGTTCACGCATCGCCAAGCCTACTTTTTTGGTGCGGTTCAGGTTGGACACGATTTGACGCACGATTGAGAGCGCATGGCCATCGTTTTGCGCATAATGGTCCGTCACGCCGGATTGTTTGCAATGCACATCCGCCCCGCCCAGATCTTCGGCGGAAACTTCTTCGCCTGTCGCAGCCTTCACCAGCGGCGGGCCGCCCAGAAAAATCGTGCCTTGCTCTTTGACAATCACAGATTCATCCGACATCGCCGGCACATAAGCGCCACCTGCGGTGCAAGAGCCCATGACAGCCGCAATCTGCGGGATACCCTGCGCGGATAAATTCGCCTGATTGTAAAAAATGCGGCCAAAGTGTTCTTTATCAGGGAAGACTTCATCTTGCAGCGGCAAAAACGCCCCGCCGCTATCCACCAGATACACACACGGCAGATTGTTCTGCAGGGCGATTTCCTGTGCACGCAGGTGTTTTTTGACGGTCATCGGATAATACGTGCCGCCCTTCACCGTCGCATCGTTCACCACGATCATGCATTCCTGACCGGAAATGCGGCCAATGCCCGCAATCATGCCGGCAGCAGGTACAGCGTCATCATAGACATCGTGCGCGGCAAAGGCAGAAAGCTCCAGAAACGGCGAGCCCGGATCAATCAAGTGCCGCACACGATCACGTGGCAGCATTTTGCCACGTGCCAGATGTTTGGCCCGGGCATTTTCATCGCCGCCCTGTTGAATGATTGCCAGCTGGGATTTGAACGCAGCCACAATTTCTTGCATGGCTTCTGCATTTGCCTTGAAGTCAGCCGATTGCGGCGAAAGCTTGGATGCGAGCGCGGTCATGAAAAAATCCCCAAAGGTTATGTTCCTCTGGGGATTTTAAATCATGGGGCCGAGGCACTCAATATTTATAATATCTCGGTGTTTATGGGATTATTTGCCACCCATTTTGGAAACATTGTCCCAAAACTCTTCAATTTTGATATCGGCATCTTCCTGGCTGAATGTGTAATCTGTCCACAATTCCAGCTTGGGTTTGCCGTTTTCATCCAGCTGCGGAGCATCATCCATATTTGCCGGCGCCTGAATAATTGTGGGCGACAAATCGTAACCGGTGGACTGCTCCAATGCTTCCATGACCTTGCGGTCAGATCCAAACCACTTCCAGAACATGTTCGTACTCCTTAACTTCTGATGGGGCGGAAGGCCGACAAATTTTCTTTTTGTTTCTTATTATCTTCTGCGTTTCTTGCAGGGGCCCGGCACTTCAACTTTCAAACCTGCGCGGATATTATGTTAATAAAGTCTTAATGTCAACCCCAAGCCAAATTTACACCATTAACGCGCTGATTCATATGGGTATTTTAAAAGTTATCCCCGCGGTTTCGGCCCCGCTTTGGGTTTCAAACGCTGTTTTGATTCGAGCGATTGACGCATACGTGCATGATTTTGCTGAAAAATTTCGGATAAAGGCTGCGTCGAACCAGCCTTCAAAGCCTCCCGGCTTTCACGGTCCAGACGCTTGCCATGATTTTTCAGCATATTTTCGATATTGGCGCCTTTTTCGATGAGATAGGCGCTTGCCCGATGGTCCCGTGCGCGCAAGGTATAATACAAAGCCTCGTCTTCGCCTGCGTGCACATTGGCACCCTTTTCAACCAGCAGCGTCAAAATCTCGAAATGGCCGGAAAATGCAGCGGTCAACAGCGGCAAATCGTTTTCAAAAGAAACATCTGCGCCACCGGCAAGGCTTGTCTCCACTGCCGCTTTGTCGCCTTTGACAATCGCGGAAAGCAGTTCATAGCCCTTGGTTTTCTTTTCCAAACCAAACATGCGCAAGCCCCTTTCTCGGATAATGATGAAAGGCATGGTAGCGCAAATATCTTGCGATCAAAAGGGGCTGAAGGCCGTAAACGCTCAGGCGCGGGGCGTACGGTAGCGCAAGGCGCAGGTTACATCCGCAGCGGTTTCATCTGCTGCATCGCCACATATATCAAGTGCTGCACGCACCGCATCCGGGACAGACGACAGATTTTTCGGTGAAATATCATAGCCTTTCGACTGTGCCAAGGCCGCCGCCACCCGTGCATCCGATCCAAATAATTCCCACAACATACCCCATACTCCTGCTCTGACGGGCCAGCGTTTTATCGCCGCTGACCGCACATTTGTTTGCTTGCTATAGGTTGATACGCAGGCCGGGGCAAAAAACCTGCGCACCAAATAAGCGGCGCGCGCGTTGTCATATCCGAAAAGCGTAAATCAAAAGCGTAAAAAAGCGTGTTTTTTAGCCGCACAGTGCTATTTTACTCTTAATTGAAAGGATTTTTGCCCATGCCGTCGCATATTCTTACGACTGACGAGATTTTTTACGCCAAAAACAATCTCGACCCGCAAAAGGTGAACCGGATGGTCAATGACCATCTGACGGGCGCCGATGACGGGGAGCTGTATCTGGAATACGTGCAGTCCGAGTTTTTTAGCTGGGACGATGGCCGGTTGAAAACCTGTACCTATGATACCGACATGGGCTTTGGCATGCGCGCCGTGGCCGGTGATACGTTTGGCTATGCCCATTCATCTGAAATGAGCGAAAGCGCAATTGCCCGCGCCGGCGAGACAGTCACAAGTGTGACCAAGGGATTTTCCGGCACGCTTGACCTGCCACCGCAAAAAACCAACCAGCAGTTATATGTGGAAGACAACCCGCTGCTGCAAATGCCTTTCGAGAAAAAAGTAAAACTGCTGGAAGACATTGATGCCTATGCCCGCGCGAAAGACCCGCGCGTGAAGCAAGTCTCTGCGCAATTGGCCGCCTCCTGGAAAGCAGTGCAGATTCTGCGCAGCGGCGGCGAAAAAAGTGCAGACCTGCGCCCGCTCGTGCGTCTCAGCATTTCCGTTTATGTCGATGACGGCAAAGGCCGGATGGAAGATGGCTATCAAGGCATGGGCGGCCGCTATACGTATGATCTGCTGTTTGATGACAAGACGTGGAAAAAAGCTGTGGACGAAGCCTATCGTCAGGCCTGCGTTAATCTGGAATCTGTCGCGGCCCCGGCTGGTGAAATGACCGTGGTGCTGGGCCCCGGCTGGCCCGGTATTTTGCTGCACGAAGCCATCGGCCACGGATTGGAAGGTGATTTTAACCGCAAAAAAACCTCCGCTTTCTCCGGCCTGATCGGCCAGCAGGTTGCGGCCAAAGGCGTGACAGTTGTGGATGACGGCACCTTGCCGAATTTGCGCGGGTCTATCACCATTGATGATGAAGGCACGCCGTCGCAGCGCAATGTGTTGATTGAAGACGGTATCCTGACCGGCTATTTGCAAGACCGCATGAACGCGCGCCTCATGGGGGAGAAATCCACCGGCAGCGGCCGCCGCCAAAGCTACGCCGACCACCCGATGCCCCGCATGACCAATACCGTGATGCTGAACGGCACGCATGACAAGGACGAGATTTTGCAATCCGTCACCAAGGGTCTCTATGCCGTGAACTTCGGCGGTGGTCAGGTGGATATTACCTCCGGCAAATTTGTGTTCGAAGCATCGGAAGCTTACCTGATTGAAAACGGCAAGATCGGCCGCCCCGTCAAAGGCGCCACGCTGATCGGCAACGGGCCGGATGCGCTGACCAAAGTTAAAATGGTCGGCAACGACATGAAACTGGATGACGGCATCGGCACCTGCGGCAAAGATGGCCAGAGTGTGCCCGTTGGCGTCGGGCAACCCACATTGCGCATCGACGGCCTGACCGTTGGCGGCACGGAGGCTTAAAACCATGAAAAAGTTTTTACACCTAATGCTCATTGCACCTTTGCTTTTGTCCCTCGCCGCCTGTGCCGTGACACGCGAAAAAAGCATGGAGCGTATGAACAGTTTTGTCGGCCAGACCGAAGCCGCTGTCATTGACAGCTGGGGCGTGCCGGATAAAACATACGAAATGTCAGACAAGACCAAAGTCATCGCCTACCGCGAAGAACGCGAACATTACGACAGCCCCGGCAGCACGGTCTGCCTCGGCAGCTACCCTGGGCCCTTCGGCTATTCCATGTGCGGTGGCGGCGGCCCGAAACGGATCAAAAAACTCGCCTGTGAATACAGCTTCCACCTGAAAGGCGGTGTGGTCACAGAATGGTCGCAGCACGGGAATAATTGTCCCGTCAAAGAATAAAGAATAAAAACAAAAATCCCCGATGTTATGTCGGGGATTTTTGTTTGCATGAAAACTTTCAGCTTATCCAGCGCGACGGGCACGCAATTCACTGGCGTGGCTTTTCATGCCGCCGCCCATGGTGTGGCAGGAGGCCGCACAGGCGGTACAAGCATCGGCGCAGGTTTGCATGTCTCTGGTTTGAAGAGCTGCGCAAGAGCGTGCGCAGGCTTCGCAAATATCTGCACAAACTGCACAGATGGCAGTGTGCATATCCGACCCGCGCGTCATGGCGCGCGCGGCCGTGCGGCACATGTCGATACAATCGGCCATCAGGCGTACATGCGTTTGTTCCACATGTTTGCCGCCTTTTTCAAGGCAATGGTTGAAAAGCGTTTTTTCACAAATATCGCTGCAGTCATAACAAAGTGCGATGCATTTTTCTAAATCTTTGTCTGTCATGTCGGGGGCTCCTCTTTCTTTTTTTTCAAAACCGCCAAACTTACAGACCAGCGCCCCGCTTTGTTCCACACAAAAAAACACCCCCGAAAAATCGGGGGTGTTTTTTTTGAAAGGTATAAACCCTTAGCCGTTTTTGGCGCCGGGGATGTAGATTTTTTTCTTGGCCTGTACGGGTGCCGGGGCACGCAGGACAGAAGGATTGGCCTCGTAAGACATTTCCGTGAACAGGTGGCTGATATCGCCCTTCCATTCGTTGCGGAAACGGCTTTCCAGACGCTGCGCCCAGTTCAAACCGCTTTGCGCAATTTCATGCAGCGGTTCCAGATAAATACGCTCGTCCTGACCGTGTTCGTTTTTCACGCCGCGGCGTTTCAAACCGGCTTCGGACAAGGCCAGACAGTTTTTGGCAATTTCTTGCACGGTTGTGTTCATAAACGGTGTTTGCAGACCATGTTGCGGTGTCATCACGCGCAGGTAATCGCGGTCTTGGTTGTTCCAGTCTTTCACCATATCGTAGGCTGTGTCCAAAGACTGTTTGTCGTACAGCATCCCCACCCAGAATGCGGGCAAGGCTTTGATCATTTCCTGCGGGCCGTTGTCTGTGCCGCGCATTTCCAGGAAGCGGCGCAAGCGTACTTCCGGCCAGATGGTGTTCAGGTGGTTCTGCCAGTCGCTGATCGTGGCTTGCTGGCCGGGGCAGATGCCCAGTTTACCTTCCATGAAGTCTTCAAACTTGCCGCCTTTGGCATCCATAAAGACGTTGCCTTTATAGATCCCCAGCATCGGCATGGTTTGTGCCGCGTAATCGGCGAATTTTTCAAAACCGAAGCCTTCTTCAAACGCGACAGGCAGCATAAAGCCATAGCGGCCGCCCATGTTGTTGTACAGCTTGTGGCTGCGATAGCTTTGATAGCCTGTCAGCTTGCCTTCCGCGAAAGGCGAATTGGCAAACAATGCCACCGCAATCGGTTGCAGCGACAAAGACACACGCAGCATTTTGACCATATCTTCTTCGGACTGGTAACCCATGTTGACCTGCACAGTGGATGTGCAAGACGCCACATCAGCCGCGTTCGGGAATTGTCTTTCCTTGAACCAGTTGAACAGGCCCTCGTAACGGGTCTTGGGCATAAAGGGCAGATCTTTTGACATATGCGTGGGGTGGAAGCCCTGCGCCAGAATACCGAAGCCCAGCTCCTTGGTCATTTCGACAGCTTCTTTGATGCTGTCTTCTGTTTCCTTGGCATTCTGGTGCACGTTGCGCAAAGGTGCGCCGCCGGTTTCCATTTGCAAGCCAGGCTCGAACGTCCAGCCGGCGTTATTTTTGTTCAGGTCAACAACCAGACCATTTTCAGGCTGGCCGGGATACCAACCGCGCTCGGTCGACATTTTGGAAATAAAATCGGAAATGCCCTTGCGGCCCTGTTCACCCTTGAAAGGCACAGGTGCGCAATTGTCCAGATAGAAAGGCGGCTTTTCATGCTCCACGCCAATCAGGAGTTTATCGGCCGGGGTACACCCCTTTTCGAACCATTCTACCAATTCGCGTTTGTTTTCGATTGGTTTTTTATCTATCTGACTAGCACTGGACATTTACACACCACAAAATAACGAGTTATCGCAAAAAAAAGGACGCTCTGTTTAACCTAAAAAATCCGGCCCGCCAATGTTTCTTTTTTTAAGTAAAAATGAATGATTTGGCAGCTATCCGGACTTTAGTGTTTTATACCGAATCTTTACGGTTATGTCAATATTTTTTTTATTATTGTAATTATATTACCTCAAAAAGCCGCCGCCACGTGAAACATTCGCAAATGCCATAAGAAGGCCGCTGAGGGCCTTCCGGTCTATTTGCCCGCCCAATCACCCGACACAGCTTGCACCGCGCTCAGCGCCGCTATCAGGGCGGTCTCCGCCCGTAATATACGCGGGCCGAGGGAAACAGGTTCCACGCTGCCGACAGATTTGATCATTTCAATCTCGGTCTCTGAAAATCCGCCCTCCGGCCCCACCAGCACAGCCACGGGCGGGCGAATACCGGCTGATTGCAACCGCTGCACAATCATCGGGGCTGCCGCACGCTCAATGCAAAAAATAAGCTTTCGCTCCAAAGACCATGAATTTAAAATATTTTTTAGATCTTGCGGTGGTTGTACGCGCATCACATCCAGCCGTTCACATTGCTCCGCTGCTTCTACAGCAATGGTCTGCAGGCGGTCTTGGTTCACACGGTGGATGACCGTTCGCTCGCAAGTGACTGGCCAAAAGACTTTCGCACCCAATTCGCTGGCCTTTTGCGCCATAAAATCAAAAGCTTCTTTTTTAACAGGCGATGCCAGTACATGAATATCGGGCACCCCCACCTGTTCACGTATTTTCTCAATAAAAGAAATAATCACGTTCTTTTTGCTAACTTCTTCCAGCCTTGCCAGCCATTCACCATCCGTGCCATCAAAGACGCGGACCATGTCACCGGGGTTACAGCGCATCACATTGCGCAGATAATGCAATTGACGGTCCGACAAAGCACATTGCCGCCCGGCCTCAGGCGGTTCCTGCGGGACAAAAAGGCGGATCAGGTTTTTATAAGCGTCCGGATTGCTCATACTTCCAAGATACCACTTTTCCCCCGCTTCGTTCAAATATACACTCTGCCCATGGCCACAGATTTTCAATTATCCAATCAACTGTTCAAAAAAACCCCCGCAAGCTGGCACCCGTATATTCTGCTGGCACGGCTGGATCGCCCCATTGGCACTTGGCTGCTGTTGCTGCCCTGCTGGTGGGCACTGATTCTGGCAAGCGGCGGCATCGGTGGATTGGACGGACAGGGCTGGTTACAGGCCCCGCTTTTTGCCCTTGGCGCGATTGTGATGCGCGCGGCCGGCTGTGTGATCAACGACCTGTGGGACCGTAAACTGGATGCTGCGGTCGAGCGCACCCGAAACCGACCGCTGGCGGCTGGCACCATCACGGTGCGTCAGGCCCTGATTTTCCTGTCCGTGCTGCTGCTGGCCGGTTTTTTTGTTCTGCTGTTTTTTAATACCATGACCATGCGGCTGGCCATTTTGTCGCTGGTCCTGGTTATTTCATACCCCCTGATGAAACGCTTCACGTGGTGGCCGCAGCTGTTTTTGGGCTTTACATTCAACTGGGGCGCATTGGTGGGGTTTACGGCGGTCACAGAATCTGTCCCGCCCGCTGCATGGCTTTTGTACATCGGCGGCATTTTCTGGACGTTGGCCTATGACACCATCTATGCGCACCAAGACAAGGAAGACGATGCATTGATCGGCATCAAATCAACCGCCCGGCTGTTTGCCGGCAAAAGCAAAATCTGGGTGGCAGCATTTTTTATTCTCAGCCTTTGCTTTTTTATCGCCGCGAAAATCAGCGCTTATGGCGGCATCATTTTGACGACAGGGTTGTTTGCACTGCCGCTGGCCCATGCCGTCTGGCAAATCAAACGCTGGGATATGGATGCACCGGCCAGCTGCCTGGGCATGTTTCGCGCCAACCGCGATTTTGGTGCGCTGGTGCTGCTGGCCTTTGCGTTTTAAACCGCAAGCCTGGCGCAGTGCCGCATTTTCCGTGCTGTATTGACACCGCCACCCCCCGCACCTAAAATGCCCCCAATTTTATACATAACGCATATACGGGCCTCGCAGCGGATGACGCTGCCTTGTACACGCCTGTTTTGAATTCAGGAGACGTTGATCATGTCGATCCGCAAATTTTTTAATGACAAGGCCCGCAACATGGGCAAAAAAACCCGCATCCTGCTGGCCTCGGCCACTTTGGCCTTTGGCGCGGCGGGCGGTGCCTATGTCGGTCAGGAAATCATTGTGGATCAGGCCCTGCCCCAGGTCAGCAGTTTTACTATGCAACAACTGCCCGAAGATATGACCGAGGCGCAATTCTACCGTGGTGACATGCCCGCAGGCGCGATTGCAGACCCGATGCAGCAAACCACCATCGATGCTTTCACTGCCCGCATTGACCGCATGGAAGCCATGACCGAAATGCCGTCCCGCCATGCGGCGGCCGTTGATTTTATCAATGACCTGCGCCTGTCGGACCATTTGTCCGAGAAAAATTACAACCAGTTGCTGAACGATTATAACACCCGCATTGGGATGGATGTGTCATCCATCACCGGCAATTACACTCTGGGCAGCATGTACTGGCAAGAAGCACAAGTCGCCGATGCCTTCAGCTTCTTTTTTGATGATGAAGATTTAACCGATGCCGAACGGTCCAAAGACATTGGCCGTATGATGGCCGATGCGCAAGGGATGCATAGCGAGCTTGAAGCAACGGGCGGCTTGGCCGGTGGCCTGTTGGGTACAATGTTGATCCTGCCCTTCTGGATGCGCCGCCGTAAGGAAGAAGAGTTCCTGAAGCTGCCCTTGAAAGGCGCAGACACCGTACCCGCCAACAACAACGACACAGACCCGATTGCGCAGGCTGCCAAAAAAGCGACAGGCAAAAACCTGCCCAAGCCTTAAAAAAACAAAGACTGTTTAAAACAGGTTTTTAGGAGCGATCTTGAAGCGGATACCGACCGATGCGCCCCTGTCCGTATCATACCTGATTTCCGGCCCGATGCTGTAATTCACGCCGCGTCCGTCGTTGCTGAAGTCATTCACGTAAATGCCGATTTCAGCCCCCTGGGAACGGGTGCCCGCATAGGTGCGCACACTGCCCGAGATACGGCCAAGGCCTGACTGATCCCCCGCCGTGCCCGCGTTGAACAATGCCGGAAAATCCAGCTGCTGATAGATTTGCGTGTCGGACCCGGGACGGTCCACATCGGGCCCCGTCACACGGTTAAACGATACCCCCACAATCAAATTGGCCGGCGTTTGGCCAATTGAAACATCGCGCGATGCTTCCAGATTGGCGCTGAGCACATTATTGTCACGATGTTCGCCCTGTGTGTGACGCTCACCGCGCTTGTCGCGTACAGGGCTTTCAAAATTGCCGATATAAAAACCGCTGCGCACAAACCATTCGGCTTGGCCAATTTCAATACCGTTGCCGATATCAAGGTCGATGCCATAGCCCACGCCTGTGGCGCGGCCATACCATTCCTTTTTCAATGGGCGGAAATCAATATACTGGCGCGTCACTGTCACGGCACCATCTTCGGGCAAATTGATCAGCGGAAAGTTATAGCGCTGCGGCTGGCCGATAAAAATGCTTTCTTTCGTGGCATAGACTTTGAATTTCTGCGCAAAGAAATCATCCGTCTGTTGATCCTGCCCGCGGCGGTCCAGGCTGCGCGGGCCTGCGCCGTTATTAACATCCCCGCCATCTGCGCCTGTGGTATTGGGTTGGGTGGCGGGCACATTGTCCTGTGCCGCAGCCTGCGAAGGCAATACGGCGCCTGCCAGTAATGTCGCCGAAAATGCGGCCTTCAGGGAGTTTAAAAGAGGTTTGGACATGAGATCACCGTGCCATATGCATCTGGCTGCAGAAGGATGTCTGCGGCACAGAGATTAGGACGATAAAATAGTTATGTCAATAAAAATTTCGCTTCAAGCTGCGGTCCCGTGCACCGGAACAGCTTCGGCCAGATCATCCAGCACGGGCGGGTGGTAATTCGGCCCCTTCATAACCTTGCCGTCATCGCGGCGCACAGGTTTGCCGTCATCACCCAGCTTCGACATATTGCTGTCATGCACACGGTCAAACACGGCATCGGCCGGCATCCCAAAAGTCACCGCCATGCCGCTCAGGATATATTGCACATCGGCCATTTCCTTCAGCATATCCGAAAGCGTTTTTTGCGAGACGCTTCCCCTTGCTGCGCATTCGTCCATGGCGCGGTCAATCTCGGCATAAAGTTCCTGTACTTCTTCTTCGATCAGCTTTTTGCGAAAGGCCAGAAGATCTGCCGTCAGCGGCAAATCCACGCCGATATCAAAAGCCAGATGAAAATCGCGCACCTTGCGTTCGTAACTATTCATGGTGTTTTTTCCTTTAAACAAGCGCCGAGCCTATACCAAAAGAAATACAGAAAAACCCGCCCTGTTGCCAGAGCGGGTTTTTCTGTATTTTTCAGCTGCCCGGCGCAATGCTGCGGGCGGCTGTCAAATTATTTGCCAACGGCTTCTTTCAGTTCTTTCGCAGCGCGGAAAGCAATTTTCTTTTTCGCTGGGATTTTGATGGTTTCGCCCGTTGCAGGGTTGCGGCCCATGCGAGCAGCGCGTTTGCGCACTTGCAGGATGCCCAGGCCAGCCAGACGAACGCGGTTGCCTTTTTTCAGGTTTTTAACCAGAGCAGCAATCAGATCGTCCATGATCAGGTTGACGGATTTTTTGGTCATCTCATGCTTTTCAGCAATATCAGATGCAATGTTCTTGAGGGTAACGGTGGGTTGTGTTGCTTTAGCCATTATAAAACTCACTTCGTTGGGTTGAACGACCGGCGCGGAAAATGCACGGAAAGCCTTTAAATACGGCACTCCCCCTTCATCATCCCCTCGCGCGCGGTGACTATTAATTAATGACAGATTCATCAGGCACCGCCAACAAGGATTTGCATTTAAAGCCTGTTTTAGAGGGTTTTTCGCCGTTTTTTTGTCCTGAATCGGGAAAAAAGCCCTTAAAATCGCCTTTTTCGCCAAGTTATCCACAGGACAGGTGCCGCAAGACCCGCGAGAATCAGGCGATTCTTCAGTTTTCCACAGCCTGGCGCATGTCTTCGAGTTCCAGCCAGCGATGCTCTGCCGTGGCCAAATCCGCACGGGCCAATACCAGACGTTTTGATGACGCTTCAAACAGCTCGCGGTCGCGCTCATAAAGCGTTGCATCATCCAGCAAGGTCTCCAGCTCGGTCAGCTCTTTTTCAAGCGTTGCGATTTTTTCCGGCAGATTGTCCAACTCGTACTGCAATTTATACGTCAGCTTTTTTGCCTGTTTGGGCGGCTGTGCGGCAGCCGGTTTTTTGGCCGGCATTTTTTTGACAACAGCGTCACCGTCTTCGATGTCTTCATCGTAGTCATCATCATAGCCGCCGCGTTTTGCGCGGGCTTCGCGCTCTAAACGTCTTCGCTCGCGCACGGCCAAATAATCGGAATAGCCGCCAATGCAGGCTTCCACGGCCGCATCCCCCTCAAAGGCCAGAATTTTGCTGACAGTTTGATCCAAAAAGTCACGGTCATGGCTGACCACAATCAAGGTGCCCGTGTAATGCGACAGGATTTCTTCCAGCCTGTCCAGCGTATCCATGTCCAGATCGTTCGTCGGTTCATCCAGTATCAACAGCCCCTTGGGGTCTGCCAGCACTTTGGCCAGCAACAGGCGGTTTTTCTGCCCGCCAGACAATGTACCGACGCGCTGATGCACCATAGACGGATCAAACAGGAAATCTTTCAGATAACCGCAAACATGGCGCGATTTTCCCATGACGCTGATATGATCCCCGCCGCTGGGACAGAGGGTATATTGCACAGTATGATCCGGAGACAGATCACGGCGCTTTTGGTCGAAGTAGGAAAATTCCAGATCCTTCGCCAGCTTCACCTTGCCCATATCCGGCTTTTGTTCGCCGATCAGCATTTTTAAAAACGTCGTCTTGCCAGATCCGTTGCGGCCCAGAATGCCAATGCGGTCGCCGCGCATCATGCGCAGGCTGAATTTGTTGAGGATGTTAACCTCGCGGCCCTCTTCGTCGGTGAATTTTTTATCCACCTTGAAAAACTCCGCAATCACGCGCGACCCCAGTTCGGTATCTTCCATCTCGCCCACTTGCACGCGGGCCATCATACGGCGAAAAGCGCTTTGGTCCTGCTTCAAACGGCTGCGTTCTTCATGCATGGTTTGCAGGCGGCGCTGGTTGCGTTTGCGCCGCGCCTTCACGCCACGGCTGGCCCATTCCACTTCCTGCTCCACCAGTTTGGCGCGGTTTTTCAGCTCGCGCTCTTCTTGTTCCAGCAACAAGCTGGACCACTCATCAAAATGCGCAAAACCTTTGGGGCAGACCCGCATCCGCCCACGGTCCAGCCAGAAAATTTTGTCGGATGTATTGGCCAAAAAGGTTTTATCGTGACTGACGCACAAAACCGCGCCGCGATAGTTTTTCAAATACCGCTCCAGCCATTCGATGATATCAAGGTCCAGATGGTTCGTCGGCTCATCCAGCAGCAAAATATCGGGCTCTTCCACCAGCGCGCGCGCCAAGGCTGCGCGGCGCAACTGCCCGCCGGACAATCTGTCCATGCGGTCATCCGGCTTCAGCTCCAGCGGTTCGATCACCATATCGACCTTGTAGAGGTTTTCTTCCTCCTGCCCTGATTTTTTCAGCTGCTGGAACACAAAGTCATAAACCGTCTGGCCGGGCACGGGCACAATTTCCTGCTGCAAATATCCGATGGTGGTGCCGTGCAGCAGCCACCGCTCGCCGCTATCCAGGTCTTTTTCATCTGTAATAATATTCATCAATGTAGATTTGCCCGTGCCGTTTTTACCGACCAGACAAATTTTGTCGCCTTCATGGATATTAAAGGTCAGCCCGTCGAAAATAACCTTTTCGCCGAAAGCAATACTGCCGTCTTGAACACTGAGAATAAGGGTGGATGCCATGGTGCTTTTATACGAGTCCTGTTTTTTGCGCCAATTTGGCATGAATAAACAAGATTGTCACACTTTATGTATTCCAGCCCTCCATATAAAAAACAGGCATAATCATCGCCGCAAGCCCCGTTAAAGGGATGATCAAGGCCGTAAATACCGCGAAAGTGTGCAAGGTCACTATATTTTAGAAACCCATTCTACTTAGGAAAACTCAAGATAGAGAAAGCCGTGACAGCCATACCGGAAACCGTTACAAAACTCCAAATCAGCTCGCGCAACACGGCGCTGGTTATCTCTTGCCTTCGCACCCATAGACGGGTGAAAACCCAAGCAGCTATCAGGCAACCGCCCAAAAGAGCGAGCAACAAAGCCGTCTGAACCATATCCAGGACAATAGCAAAAGCCGCCATATAGTAAGGCACAAAATATCCGACTGTCCCCATTAAAACAAAGAACAATCCATACCCCACGCAAAGAATTTTTAGAAAAACAGCACCGCCGCGCCACCACCAAAACTTTTGGTAGCGTTGCGCATCATCTATCACCGTAGCTATGCGGCATTCCAGACGAAAAACCATATAGCACAACAAAAAAACAATCACGGTAATCTCGTACATTAAATAAAACGGCTGCCAAAATCCTACCTGATGTGTTCCACCGCCGAAGAACCCATATTGCCAGACATCGCCACAAAGCCCCTGGCATGTGGCGGATTGCGGCTGGCGCCAAATGTCCAGCATCCATGTGAAATAAGTAAAACATACACCGCAGACTAGAACCGCGATAACAAAGGCAATATATGTCGCCAAGTTTTTCCTGTGTGCCTGACGCTTATCCTTACATACCGCTTGATCAAAGGTCATATCGTCATTCCTTGCGCATCGGCCATATGCCTCTATTATTATATAATGCCGCACAAACAAAGGACAGCCACCATGCCCAAAAACATCCCCCCAAACCTTGCCCTCTGGGACCGCTTGCTGCGCGTGGCGGTGGCCGTGGTTTTGCTGGTTTTGTGGTACATGGGCGTTTTGGCGGGCTGGTTGTGGCCTATTCTGGCAGGGGCTTTGCTGGCCAATGCACTGGTGGCACGGTGCGGGCTTTATGCGGCTTTGGGCTTTTCGACCTGCAAACTACCCGCAGCAAAGCCAGCGCCTGATAAAACTTCCCGCTAAATTTTGCCCTGAAAGCATATAAATCCGTACCCTTTATTGCCTGATTCTGGTTATGATCAGGCTCGCCCTTAGATCAGGATTCGCCGTGAACACCCCCGTATCATCCCCTATGCCCCCTGCCCGCCATCGCTGGTGGGATATTTCCTATCTGCGTTTGTGGCGCGAAGCCTGGAGCTATGCCGAGGGCGAGCGCCGGACGATCATTGTTTATCACCTCATGTTTGTGCTGGCGATTGCGTTTGAGCTGGCAACGCCTTACCTGTTTGGCCAACTGGTCAATACACTGCAAAAGGCGGAGGCTGATCTTTTCAACGACTGTGCCTATTATCTGGGCCTGATTGTTTTGTGCAACTTTTTGATGTGGACATTGCACGGCCCCGGCCGCGTGCTGGAACGCCGCGCGAGCCAGACCGTCTATATCCATTACATCACCCGCATGTTCGAGCGGTTGACCGCCTTGCCTCTCAGCTGGCATCAGGACCATCATTCCGGCAGCACCATCAACCGCATCCGCACCGCCGCACAGGCGCTCAAGGAATTTGTGGCCACCAGTTTTATCAGCTTTCAGCGCGTGGTCACGCTTGTCGGCTCCCTGGCTGTTTTAATGTGGTTCAATCTGGCGATTGGCATCACCAGCATGTTCAGCTTTTTAATTTCAATGGCCATTATTCTGGCGTTGAACAAACGTATGACCACGGCCATTCACGACAGCAACGAAGCCACCCACGCCGCCAGCGCCACGTTTTTTGATTTTGTCAGCAATATCGTCAGCATTGTGATTTTACGCCTGCAGGATTTTTCACGTGATACAATGGTGGCCAAACTGCATCTGGCCGTGCCGCCGTTTATGCGCGAAGTCAAAATCAACGAATGGCGTTATTTTATCTACACCATGCTAAACATCGGGATGCTGAGCATGATTTTGCTGGGCTATATCTGGTTTCAGCTGGATGCGGGGCTGACCATTGCAGCAGGCACGCTTGTGACTGTTTATATGTATCAAGACCGCGTGGGCAGCCAGGGCTTTAGCCTGATGAACATCCACGGCAACTGGCTGAGCGCGCTGACGAATATGCGCGCGACACAGGCGATTGTGGATGATTACGCAAGACTGGTCAACCACGATGCCCTGCCCCCGCTACCCGCATGGCAGAATATTGCACTGACCAACCTGCACTTCACGCACAAGGGGGGCGCACATGGCAGACCGTCCACATTGGCGCACGTCAACCTGCACCTGCACCGCGGTGAAAATATTGCGCTCATCGGTACCAGCGGTGCGGGCAAAAGCACGCTGCTGACATTGTTGCGGGCATTGCGCGCGCCGGACCATGTGGATGTGGCAATTGACAATGCGCCTGCAAATTTCTCGACACTGGCGCAGCTGACAACGCTCATCCCGCAAGATCCGGAAGTATTTGAAAACACCATGCGCTTCAACGTCAGCTTCGGGCTGGATGTGCCCGATACGGATGTGTACCGTGCCCTTACCCTTGCCGAATTTATGCCCGTGCTGATGCAATTGCCCATGGGACTGGATACGGATATCCGCGAAAAAGGCGTGAACCTTTCCGTCGGGCAACGCCAGCGGCTGGCACTGGCACGGGGCATTTTTGCGGCCGAACAATCCGATATTATTTTGCTGGATGAACCGACCAGCAGCGTGGATTTGATGACGGAAGCGCAAATCTTCAAAAACATTTTCACGCATTTCAAAGGCAAAACCGTGATTGCAACGCTGCACCGGCTGCACCTCTTGCCCATGTTTGACCGGATTGTTTTTCTGGATGGCGGCACGATTGTGGCCGATATGAATGCGCAGGATGCCTTGACGACACCTGGGCCGATCCGTGATATATATATGGCCTACCAGCAAAAGGATGCCTGAACCCATGACCGAGAACAACACAGCAAAGCCCGCCAACAAAGGCATCACCCGTCTTGTCCGCGCCTTTGGCTTTTCGATTGATGGGTTAAAATCCACCTTCGCCCGCGAAGCGGCCTTCCGTCAGGAAGCGATTGCAGCGCTTGTTCTGGTGCCTTTAAGCTTTTTTGTGACCAGTGACGGTGTTGAACGCGCGCTGCTGGTGGCGGTTGTCCTGCTGGTGATGATCACGGAATTGATGAACTCCGCCATTGAAGCCGTGGTGGACCGTGCCGGATTGGAGCGGCACCCGCTTGCCAAACATGCCAAAGATGCGGGCAGTGCGGCAGTGCTTCTTGCGCTGATTCTGGCAGGCATTGTCTGGCTGGCCGTTCTGACATAATGCCGTAAGAAAATTATCACTGGAAAATCAGCCAGATAACATACCTGTCACCCATAAAAACGCCGCAGATTCTCGTTGCCGCGAGGATATGAATGCGTTACTCCTATTCTTAAGGCTGGACTGTATTCACCAACGATCGATTTTCGACACGGCTTAGAGCACACCGGCTACCCACTATCAATGCCATGGGGCAATTCCCGTGACATTGGACGAAACTGACGACAAGGAGAGACTGGTATGCCAAGCGGTACCGTAAAATGGTTTAATACAAAAAAAGGTTTTGGTTTTATTGTTCCCGATGATGGCGGCAACGATGTGTTTGTACACATCTCTGCTGTTGAAAAATCCGGTATGCAAAGCCTGAACGAAGGCCAAAAAGTTGAATTCGAACTGGCACCCGATCGCCAGGGCCGTATGACAGCTGTCGAACTGAAAGCTGCTTAAGGTCTTTTACGGATCAAAAAGCCCCTGAACAGGTTTCAGGGGCTTTTTTCTTTCTCTCAATATAACATCGGTGTTTTTCATGCTGTCTTACCAACATATCTATCACGCGGGCAATTTTGCCGATGTGCAAAAACACGCCCTGCTGGCGCAAGTGCTTAAAACACTGGCCGCCAAACCGCTGCCGCTGGCCGTGCTGGATATGCACGCAGGCCGAGGCAAATACAGCCTGACCGACAACGAAGCCGAAAAAAACCGCGAGTTTGATAACGGCATCAGTGCCTTCTGGCCGGTGCGCGATACCCTGCCCGCTTGTTTGAAACCGTATATGGACATTGTGGCCAAGTTCAACCCCGAAGGGGGCCTGACCACCTACCCCGGCAGCGCCTTGATCGCGCGCGAACTGTTGCGCCCAGCCGATAAAATGACCGCTATTGAACGCCACCCCGGCGAATATGAATTTCTGCGCCAAGCCTTGGCGGGCCGCCCCAATACGACTTTGCTGCAAGATGACAGCCACAAAATGCTGACAGATAAGGTCCCCTTTGCCGAGCGCCGCGGCGTGGTGATTTGCGACCCCAGCTACGAAATCAAAAACGAATATACGGATATTCCCAAACGTATTTTTCAGGCATGGAAAAAATGGCCACAAGGCTGTTATTTCATCTGGTACCCGTGTATGGCGGCCGGCGGACACATCACGTTGCTATCAGAGCTTGCCAAATACGGCGTGCGTCAAGCGATGGTGAGCGAGATTACACTGGAGGCTCCGCCGGAAACACATTTCCGCATGTATGGCAGCGGCATCATCATCATCAACCCGCCCTGGCCCGAAGCCGTAATGAACGACATTACACAAGCTGTGGCCACCCGCCTGCCCGCGAAAGCCACAGGCAAAGTTTTCTGGCTCGATAATTGCCACATTGATCCGGACAACGGGCGCTTACAGTTTTAAAAGTTCATCGACCCATGCGGGCACTTGTTCGGTGGCAAGGCCATAACGTGCATCATCAAACGCGGAATGCACGGCGGATTGTTCCAGATTGATTTCAATCGTTTCGGCCCCCGCGCGCGCGGCCAGTTCAACAAAGCCTGCTGCCGGATATACATGGCCCGATGTGCCGATGGCCGCAAAAACATCGCATTGCATCAGCGCTTGATAAATATCATCCATATAAAGCGGCATTTCACCGAACCACACCACATGCGGGCGCAAATGTCCGGCGGTGTGACAAGCGGGACAGCCTGTCTTGTCATCAAACCCATCATCAAAATCAGGCACAGCGTGGCAGGCATCGCATCTTGTTTTGCGAAGTTCCCCGTGCATGGGCAAAATACGTTTGTTGCCGGCACGTTTATGCAGATCATCAATATTTTGTGTGACGAGCAAAAAATCATCAGCCAGATGTTCTTCCAAGCGTGCCAGCGCGTGGTGCGCGGTATTGGGTTGAATGTCCGGCTGCAGCAGTTGTGCGCGGCGTTCGTTGTAAAAACGATACACCGTTTTGGGGTCGCGCTGAAACCCCTGAGGGGAGGCAACATCTTCAATCCGGTGACCTTCCCAAAGACCATCGGCCCCGCGAAAGGTACGAATGCCGGATTCCGCTGAAATACCTGCCCCTGTCAATATCACAACGCGCATCTTGTCAGCCTCCGGCCCTTGCGGCAAAATACAAAAGACAGGTAACAACACCCGCCCGTTTCAAAGGATTTTATCACATGTTCTGGCCCGCCGCCAAAATTCTCATCTCCGCCTGCCTGATTGCTTTTGCATCATGGCTGTCGAACAAAAAGCCGGAACTGGCAGGCTTTATCATCGCGCTGCCGTTGACATCGCTGCTGGCCCTTGGCTTTTCCTATGCGGAATTCAAAGATACAGAAACCAGCGTGCGCTTTGCCAAAAGCATTGTGACGGCCGTGCCGTTATCGCTGTTGTTTTTTGTGCCGTTTTTATTGGCGCAGAAATTACAATTGGGTTTCTGGCAACTTTATGCACTGGGCCTTGCCCTGCTGGTGGTTGGGTATTTCACACATGTTCTGATTATGAAGCAAATTGCATGACCGATTTTTATCCGGATAAAATGTCCTACATCCGCGCCCTTTTCGCACCCGAAAACGATACGCAGGCCACAGCCCGCGCCAGCCTGACAGGCGAGAACGATAAAATCAGCATCTATGCCGAAGAAGGGAAGCTGCTACAACTTCTCATGCGCATCGCCGGCATCAAAACCGTGGTGGAAATCGGCACACTGGGCGGATATGCCGCGCTGTGGATGGCCGCTGCCCTGCCACCGGATGGACATTTATATACCATTGAAAAAGATGCCGCGCGCGCAACACTGGCACGTGCAAATTTACAAGCACAGAAAAACATCAGCCCGCTGGAAGGAGATGCGCGTACGGTTTTGGAAACACTTTCCGTCAAAGGCCCGTTTGATATGATCTTTATCGATGCGGATAAACTGAATTACCTGCACTACCTTGACTGGGCGGAGAAAAATATCCGCAAAGGCGGGTTGGTGATCGGGGATAATACGCTTTTATTTGATGCGGTCTGGCAAAAAGAACTGCCGCCGCGCGTACGCCAAACCGCCTTGGAAGCCATGCGCCAGTTTAACCTGCGCCTGTCAGACCCTGAAAAATATTGCAGCCTGATGCTGCCCACGCAAGAAGGCATGACCATAGCGCAGAAGCTTTTCTGATGAAATCAGGGGTTGAGACGGTACAGCTGGCCGGTTTGCAGCAAAACACCAAAATCACGCGATTCATTAAAAGCTTGCTGTTTTACTTTGGCGGCTTTTTCCTGAAAAGTCCTGCTCAGGCCATGTTTTTTATTGTACAGAATATCCGATTCAACCATCGCGCGGTTAATGTACACATTGCTTGAAAAACGATCGCCATAAGCAACCGCCGCTGTCGGTGTCGGCCCGCCGGGTTTCAGGAAATCAATCGCTTCACCAAGGCCACGGCGTACAAAAAGAAACATGCTGTAAGGGACTGCCACAAAAGCATGAAATACTTTTTCACCAAAATTCGTTTGCTGCCACAGCAAGTCATCTTCGCGGCGGCGCATTTCGCCCCACTCCACAAGTTTTTCACGCGGAGATTCTATTGCGGCTTTGTGCGGGCATGTATCGCCTTGCGGTTTTTGCATGGCCTTCACTCCTTGATCCATCGAGTCTAAAAAACTATGGTAAAGGTAATAGCATAAGGCAAAAGCGCAAGAATAAACGCTCAAACAAGCGTAAATACAGTAATATTTAAAATATAATTACAAACTCACGGTACACTTGTACCCGCAAAATTATGCCATCATATCCGGCATACTGCTGGAAACGGTGCGACGCAAAACGGTGGCCAAGGCCGCCACTTCGCCTTTTACATTGCTCCAGATTTTTACGGGGCTCATGCCGTCACGGTCGTACTCGGCTTGCAAAACAGTTTCTGTCGTATCGCCGCGCTTGTCTTTTACATCCACCAGTTTCAATTTAAAACGGCTCTTGTTGATGGCCGCTGCTACCAATGCATCTTTCAGCGTGGCGGCAATTTCATTGCTTTGCGTGGCAGATTCACCAGGCAGCAAAACAGGTTCCCCCGCTGTCTGGCCGGGCGGAATGATCATAATCACACCCGCTTGCGGCGATTTGCATTGCGGCATACCCGATACTTCCAGCGGTGCCTGCTTTGCAGCCGGTGCGGCCGCTGCGGTTGAATCTGCTTTTGTTTTCAACTGATCAATGTTTTTGAAAATATGATTGAGTGCATCACTGAAATGTACCTGTTCCCCCTTCAACATGGCCTGAAGCCCGCGCAGGCCCATGACCGCATCCGCATCGTTTTCGGATTCCATCATTTTCAGGATTTTATCAAATGTGTCTTTGTCCATATTGGCCTCTCCTCGTTTATCTATAATGACTTTGCAAAAAAATCGGGCTTTTGCGGGCGGTATTTCACATCGTAATTGTCTTCAAATGATTTAATCGCCTTGTCCAGCACAACCATGCGGGCGGTACCGGCCCTCAGCTTTGTGGCATCAGCCGAGGCACGGGGCACTTCCTTATCACGCACCTTGGCCTGCAGGGTTGCCACGCTGCGCTGCAAATCAATTGCTTCCACAAAGGCGGCCGCAGTGATCAGCGACTGCACAATTCTATGCGTCACATCCCCGCCCTCTGCCGTGAAGTTGAAGGTTGAATCGCGGCCATTCAACCGGTGAATAATGCCACAGCGCATCTGCGTGTCATTGTCGACAAAAATAGCCGCCACGTTGGATGAGTGGTTGATGCGCATGGCATGGCCAATGCGCCGCAGGGCATCTTCTGTCACGCTGATGGCGGCATCGTAGTTATCAATGCTCAACAACGCGCATTGTTCCACCACATCCACAAATGGCGATTTAACTGTTTTAAAAACAGAATGCCCGTTGATATAAACTGCAGCCCAAAGATCGGGCACGAAAGCTTCATCATAGCCCGACAATACAGAGGCCCATTGCGCCGGCCAGTCATAAGGTTCCGCACGCTTCAAAAAAAGGCCGTTGCGGTAATAGCTGAACATGACCTTGCTGGCCAGCCGCAGGGCTGTAGGCATGGTCTGCGTCCGGATAACCATTTTCTCCGTGCCTTCCGGCGTTTGCAGATGCAAATAAATGCGGTTGCTGCGCACGGTCGATACGGGCGGCGCCACAACATCGGGTGCGGCAGCGTCATCGATAAAAACGATTTTTTCACGGACAAGCGATGTGCTGAATTCTGGCATTGTCTTCCTTCATACGGACTGCAAAAGGATGCCATGAAGCCCCTTAAATTGCAAATCCGCCCAAAGGTTAAGCCATTTTGCGAACCGGCGCTGTAAAGCGCGTGACAACAGCATCATAGCGGTTGGCATCGCGGATTTCTTTCAGTCTGTCATAAACCGCTTCTTTGGTGTCCAGGCGGATCATGTGAACGCCTTCGGCTTCCATATCGCTCAGCTGGTCCAGCATTTCGGACATGCAGGCGATTTCGGCCTGTGCATCGCGGCTGAAGCGGCTGTTATCATTGGCAGATACCAGATTGAAGCGACGGTTCAGCGGACGATCGAAGATCGGATCATCGCGGCGGCCTTCGGGATAGTCGTTCAGTTTGCGTTTGCGGTTTTTGTTGGCTTTGTCATCCCAAACCATGCTGACGCCATCAAAGGCTGCGCATAATGTAGGGTCTGCCATGGTGTTGAAGACATCCATATCTTCGCCCAGCATGTTTTCCAGCCCCAGTTCCATACCTTGGAAGAAAGCCCCCCAGACCAAAGCGCCAAACAACAGGCTGCCGATCATGCTTTCTTCGGAACCGCGGCCCGCCTGGTTAAAAGATGCTTTGGGGTCCAGACGCTTATAGGCGCTTTCCAGACGGGTGTTGATTTGGCCGCGCAGCTGGCTGATGCCAATCATGGCTTCGTGATCGTGACCCGCTTTTTTGTTAAACCCCAGTTGCATCCCCGTATCTCCCCCAAGTGTCTCAAGTTCCCCTGAAGTGAGCCTACGTTTGATCTATGAAAAATATATTAAGGAAAGATATTATGACATTAACCTTGCGTTAAGCCCCCTTAAGGAAGGGTTGAAATGCAAAAAAAAGCGTTTATTGTCAGAGTCCTAGAAATCAGGATCGGACCCAAAAATGGCCGCAAAAAAGCAAAAAAAATTTTCAGACGGCAGCACAATTGATGCAAAAGACCTGCAACAGTTCGAAGCGCTGGGTGAAAAATGGTGGGATGAATCGGGCCCGATGAAGCCTTTGCATAAATTAAACCCCACCAGACTCGACTATCTGCGCCGCATGGCCTGTGCACACTTCGGGCTGGATGACCGCAAGATCGGTGCACTGACAGGCATCAGCGCCCTTGATATTGGCTGTGGTGGTGGTTTGGTGACCGAGCCGCTCTGCCGCATGGGGGCAACCGTCACAGGTGTCGATGCAGGCCCCGAGAACATCCGCGTGGCCAAAGCCCATGCCAAAGCCGCAGGCTTAATAACAAAGGCCGAAGGGTTAACAATTGATTACCAGGCGACCACCGCCGAAGCGCTGGCGGCTGCGGGTAAAAAATACGACTTGGTCACGGCCTTGGAAATTGTAGAACACGTGGCCGATGTGCCGCTGTTCTTGCAGTCCTGCGCCGCCTTGGTCAAACCGGGGGGGATGTTGATTGTCTCCACCCTCAACCGCACGCCCAAATCTTTTATGCTGGGGATTGTGGCCGCCGAATACATTCTGCGCTGGCTGCCGACCGGCACACATAACTGGAAGAAATTCCTCAAGCCATCGGAAATAGCCACGCCGCTCGCACGGTCCGGCCTGAAGGTAACCGACGTGCGCGGCCTCGTCTACAATCCCCTCACCCGCCAATTCTCCCTCAGCGCGGATGATCTGGACGTCAATTACTTTTTAACGGCGGTGAAGAAATAAATTTTACGGCCGCGGCGGTTTTTGTTTTGCTTTGGGGCCGAATTTATCTTCGAAGCCCGGCAGCAGTGCGGGTTTTGGCCATACGGAATCGACTTCCCAAAAAAGATAGCGACCGTGATATTGCGCAGGGTTTGGCCCCCAGCCTGTAAAAGTGACAGGCCCCATATTATTCGCATCCCCATTTTCCGCCCGTACCTGTATGCTCATGCTCTGAACCATATCCAGCGACTGGTGCAAGGCAAAATACGCAGCCCGTTCTTTTTCAGATTTAATTTTTTCTAAACCCTGCATCGTTTCCATGCCGCTCTTGGGGTCAATACCCGTGCGGCGCATTTGTGCGATAACGCTTTCTTCGGATGTCACAATATTCAAGAAAACGTGATCGCCCCAAAGAGAATTGGACCCGTTGATGACACAATTGATATGCGGGAAAGCGTCGATAATTTTTTCTTCAAACACACGTAACACACGGCCCGTACGTTCTGCAGCAGCTTCTATATCTGCGCGGCGCTCATCCATGGGCTTTGTGACGTCATGCCCGTTATCGACCGGCACCTGTATCAACAAAATATCTTTGCCTGGATGTTCTTTCTTCATACGCTCAAGCTGAGCAGGCAAATGATCCAAGACCTGCTGCAACCGGGAGGCCAGGCTGCGGGTGGTGTTATCTGCGTTGTTAAATATATCAGTGAGCTTTTGGGACATCGCCAAGCCTTTGCATTTTGAATACACTTATTAAATGAATGAGGCAAAACTACGCAAAGGTCATAAATATGTCAATAGCCATCAAGGCTTCGCCGGATCATCCGTTAACTGTTCGGGCGTTTTGAGGGCATCGGCCAGGCGGATGCTGGCACTGCCGGGTTTGAGGGGTTTTTGCTGGCTTTGGTGTGGCTTCCAGCCGATGGCGTAGATCACCTGAAAGGTTGCGGGCACACGGCCTGTGACATTACCGTTTTTTTTCTGGCCGTATTTTTCCTGATAAATCCGCCCGGCCTCCAGCAGCACTTCGCGGCGTGTCGGGATCATCAGGCGGTTGCGGGTGGCATTGCTGGCCCCCATGCCGCGTAAATCCTGCATCAGCTTCAACGCGTGCGGGTAATCCACCGTGATCATGTCGCTATCGACCACGGGAAGTGCAAAACCTGCGCGCTGCATCAGGGCCCCCATATCGCGCATATCTATGAATGGCGAGACGCGCGGGCTGGCACCACCGGTAATGGCAAGTTCTGCCTGCATCAGGCTGTCGCGCAGCTCTTTCAAACTCTCTCCGCCCAAGACAGCGGTTAAAAACAAACCATCCGGTTTTAAAATCTGGCGGATTTGCAACAACGCACCCGGCAGGTCATTCACCCATTGCAGCGATAAATTGCTGACCACCGCATCCATGATGTCTTGCGCAAAAGGCAGAAACTCTTCATCCGCCACCACGGCTGGCACAGATGTCAGGCGTGCAAAACGCAAGGACATATCCGATGCAATGACTTCCGTTGTCCCGTTTCGTGCCTTTAACAGGTCCGCCAATACACCGTGATGACTGCCCAGATCAAGCACGCGGGGGAAGTCACGTTTGATCACATCCATCCGCTCCAGCAGACGGGCCGCCACATCGCGCAGCAGAAAATCGTAATTGCCAATGCCCATGGCAGCGCGGTCGCGGCGCAGGCGCAAAAGCTGACGGTCAAAGACCTCGATAGAAGATGGTTTATGCATGATATATCAACGGCGGCCCTTGGTGCTGGGGTCCACCGGTGGCGTGGGTGCCAGCTCGAGCCGTTTCAGCCGCTGCGCGACCTGATCTATATCCTTGTCGATCTTGGCAACCGGCGGAGTTTCCTTCATGCGGATATTGGCGTTTTCTTCACGCAATACTTTTTTGGCTTGCGCATAACTGTCCGACAAACGCGGACCCACACGCGGGGCCATGATGGTTTCGATCAAGGCTTGCGCGGCCTTGCTTTCGGCCAGCACTTCGGATGTAGGCTCCCACAACGGCTCTTCCGGTTTCACAGCAGCGCCCACGCCGCCCCCCGCAGCACCACGTTGCCCCAAAACACGCGACGGCACGGCGGAATAGCCGACGTTCTTGGCCTCCACGGCTGTTTTTTCGGTCGACAATTCCGTGCCTTTGTTTTTCAAATTCACGGGGCTGCGTGTCATGGTCATATCATTGTTGAAATCCATCGACATGTGCAACCGCGCAATCAGCTTCAGCAACATGCCGCTGCCACGGTTGAAAAAGCCCAACATCCACAACCGCTTCAGCGGGGCGTATTGCCATTTGGCCGTCTCCCCCGGTTCGGGCGGGGAGGATACGCAGAAAGGATAAACACGCTGGGGGGTCACGCCGGTGTGTGTAAAATAACTCTCGCCCAAAGAACCCACTTGTTCAATCGGCACGCGGAATTTCTTGGCAATGAACAGCTTGGCTTCTTCCACATTGCGGATGTCTTTGGGCAAGACGAAGCTTGGCGCGTTCAACATGGCACCATCGCCGCCCAGCCGGTTCGGCACGGGCAGGATTTTAGGCTCCAGCGCAACGAGCAGGTTATCATCCCAGTCGCGGGTAATCGGGATCACAACGGCAATATTCTCGATCCCCTCGTCCGTTACAATAAATTCAACGTCCTGCGCCGACAGGCCGCGCGTGCCACGGCCCACTTTGCCTTCTTCGACAAACACCGCCTTGACGGGGCGCAGCTGAATGGCGCCTTTTTTCTCTTCTTCAAATTCCGCAGGCTCTGCCTCCGCCAGCAAATCTTCGGGGTCACGCACCCGCACAGGCTGACCCGGCATTTTGGGCATGGTTTCACCAATCCAGCGCGGCAGCGGAATGTTGAAACGCGACATCAGCTCGAACACATGCAGCTCCAAACGCGGCTCCGGCAGCAGGCCCACTTGCGAGGCGAGCAGAATGTCGGATGCATCCAGTTCCGTGATCGTGCCGATCTCGGTAAAGTTCACATCTTTGTCTTCGTCAATCTTCCATGTGGTGCGTTGCGGATTTTCCACCTCGACAAATACAGGTTCGATGGCTTCATCGATACGATCCGGTGACGGGAAATAGGTCTCTCCCACATACCAGCTTTCATCCGTTTTGGGGCGCAGCGTGCCATAGGTGCGGACGAAATCAAAAATCATCTTGCGATTTTCTTCGACATCATCCGTCATATTGACAGTATCCATCGTGATCGGCTCGATCAGGTGGCCGGACCATTTTTTGCCATCCAGATTGTGCGAACCACGTGACACCGCGTTGACAATCGGGCGCGGATAGCCACTGCGCACATAAATCAGCAAACGGTTATCGGGCGTAATACGATAGGGCACGATATCGCAGTATTCACCGGGGCGCTTTACCAGTTCATGCAGCGTGCCCGATTTTTTATCGCGCACAATCATAATCTGCAAATCGCCCACAGGCTTTTGCGATGGGCGGCGTTCTTCAATGGCAAGGCTTTGCTTGTCGCCGACCTTTTGCGCCACGATAAAGTAGTTTGTGGCCGGCGGCCCCATGGGTGTATAAGCCGCCGTATAGAGCTGGAAGCGACCCTTGAAGCAGTTTTTCACCACCCACGGGTTCCAGTAAGGGGCGGAAAACACCATACGCATCCCAAGCCGTGCAAATTCACGTTTGAAATCGTTATGCGTGGCGAAGGTATATTCTTCCTTCAAGTCCTGTTCCCAGCTGCCACGGCTGTTTTTACGGTGAATGAATTCCAGCGCCCATTTGTGCAACAGGCGAAACAGACGCGTGCCTTCACGCCGCGGCATCAGTTCTTCGATAAAGAAGCCTTCACAGCCATTTGTCATCGGGCGGGCGGTCTGGGAAAACTGCACCAGCAAATCCGCATCCGATAAATCACGCGGGTCACTGCCGCGGCTGGGCAGATTGGGCAGTTCAAGCAGAACAAATTCATCATCGCCCGGCAGCATATAATCGCGGATCAGCAACGAGCCGCCGACTTTGAGCTTCTGGATTTGTTTTTCCAGCAGGTTGAAGACTTCGTCGTGGTTATACCCGCCGGAAGAATACACGCGGTGCAGCACGTTGGAATTAATGATACCGTCTACCGATTCATCTTCCAGATCGGGGATGGCAATATCGGTCAGGCGGAAGGACAGGTTGGGCAGCCTGTATGTCTTGCGCGCAAATTCGATGGATTTGGGATCGCGGTCGATACCGATGATTTCTGTACGCGGGTTCAACAATGCCAGCGCATAGCTGACCTCCCCCGTCTCGCAAGCCATGTCCACAATACGCGAACCGGCAGGCAGCAAAAAGTGCGCCGAGATCAATGCGGCTTTCTTTTGGATAAATTCAGGCATTTCAATGACAAGACGCTCACGTGATGTCTCGTCCTTCGCCAGCATCGAGAAGTTTTTGATACTGGCTGCGATTTGCTCGTTGATGTCTGTTTTATCGACTTTTGACACTGCGCTACTACTCTAGAGGAGAGTTAATCCTCTTATTATAGCGAAAAGCGATTGTTCATCTCCAGTCCCGCCGCCTCGCGCACAAATATTACAACAGTCAATACGTAAAATCAATAGATGTAAAAACTTTGTTTTCGTATTGATTTTAAACAGTTTTATAGGCAGAGTCAGGCCATGCAATCTTTGGCAAATAAAAAACCAGAAAAAATCGGATTCTCTGTCCGTTCCAGTGCTTTCGGCAGATTCTGTCTTCAAGCGGTCGATTTACTGCTTCCGCCGCGCTGTTTGGGCACGGGGGAGATTGTCGATTCACAAGGCATGATGACCCCCGCTTGCTGGTCTCAGCTCGATTTTATCGATACGCCCTATTGCAACTGTTGTGGCCTGCCCTTTTCATTCGGGGCCACGCCAGACATGCTCTGCGCAGCCTGCCTGGATGATGAGCCGCAATTCGACAAAGCACGCGCCTGTGTTCTTTACAACGACATCAGCCGCCAGATGATTTTGGATTTCAAATACGGTGACCGTTTACATGCCGTAGATACATTCTTGCCGTGGCTGCAACGCGCCGGCACTGACATGCTGGCACAAACAGATATAATTGTGCCCGTGCCCCTGCACGCAAAGCGGCTATGGCAACGGCGGTTTAATCAATCCGCGCTGTTGGCACAAAGCCTGGCGCGGCACAATAAACACACAACCTATCTGCCCGAAGGCATGATGCGCAAACGCCATACCCTGCCACAAAAAGGCCTGAGCCGGAAAGAACGGCACGAGAATGTTAAAAACGCCTTTGCCGTCGCGCCACGCCATGCGGCACATTTAAGCCGAAAAACAGTGATGATTGTGGATGATGTTTATACCAGTGGCGCAACATTGAACGAATGCGCCCGGGTTTTGAAAAAAGCCGGCGCGGCACAGGTTTTTGTGCTGACCATCGCCCGTGTGACTTTGGAAGAATTTTAACCTATATTAACGCCACAATCGGTTTGACGAAACCGCAGCGGCCCTATAGGTATTGCTATCGTATTTTATGACACTGACAGAAACGAGAAAAACCCATGACCGAAGCCGCCACGCATTGCAAAGCCTGCGATACCGCCATCAACCCTGCGACCGACAAAATCGGCCACAAAAACGGGTATGACCTTTTAAAATGCACAGGCTGCGGCACGGCCACTATTTCCCCCTTCCCCAGCATTGCGGAGTTGATTGAGTTTTATCAATCCTACGAAGGCACGGTGGATTATCAGAAAAAAGCCGATAAAAAAATCGCGCGCGCCAAAAAACGCATTGCGCGCCTGAAGGGCATGGCCAGGGGCAACACGTTTCTGGATGTTGGCTGTAACTATGGCTTTACCATCAAGGCAGCCCTTGATCTGGGTCTTGATGCCACAGGCATTGATATTGATGACACGGCTGTCACACAGAGCAAGAAATCTTTCGGGGATAAGTATTTCTATACCATCCCTGTGGAAGATTACGCAGCCGCTGGCAAGAAAGCCGACATCATTTACACCAGCGAAGTGGTCGAGCACGTTCACAATCCCGACAGCTTCGTGGCAAGCCTTGCCAAAATCCTCAACGACGATGGCATCATTTACCTGACGACACCGGATTCCGGCCACTGGCGCGTGCCCAAGCCGTTCCACAAATGGGAACAGGTAATCCCGCCCGAGCATATCAACTATTTCAGCCGCCGGGGCATGACAAAGCTGTTTGAAAAACATGGCCTGACGGTGGAAAAATATGCCTTTAACCTGAAGCCTGGCATCCGCCTTTTTGCCCGCAAGAAAAAGGCCTGAGCGCACCTTTGCTTCAGCTGTTTTGTGCATAGCCGCAAATTTTTATTGAAAATAATAAAGTTCCATGATGTAATAAACATCAAGGAGAACAACCATGCGTGCCTATCAGCACAACATCACCGTGAATTGGAACGGCCCGATTGCATCCACCATTGCCAAACAAACTGGCATGGCGGGTACGGCGTCCCTTTTTGCGCCGGAAACCACCGGACCGACCATCGGTTGATGATGTAGTATTCTCCATCTGTCAGCCACCACAGGCTGACAGGACAATTCCCCTTAAAATTTCCTGACGCATCTTTCAGAAAACCCGTTTGTTTTTTTATACGGCCTTTTTCTGTCCGCCTGTTTTTAAAACTTTTTATTACAGGCGAAATATCATGCGTGCCGATCGAAACATAAAATTGCTGGAAGCCCATGCCATCTGCATGAACATGTGCTTCGTGGTGCCTGTCATCGTCCCTTATTACCGGGACCGGATGGGCCTGGGCTTTGACGACTTCTTGCTCGGGGAAGCCGTTTTTGCGGCAACTGTCGTGCTGCTGGAAGTGCCCAGCGGCTGGCTGTCCGATGTCTGGCGGCGCAAAAACGTGCTGCTGGCGGGTGTCCTGTTCGAGATTCTGGGCTTTGCCCTGATGTTGATCGCAGACAACCTGTGGCTGGCCATGGCATCGCAATCCGTGATCGGTATCGGGATCAGCTTGTTGTCCGGCACCAACACGGCGCTGCTCTATGACAGCTTGCTGGCAGAGGGGCGCGAGGCTGAATTCCGCCGCCATGAAGGACGGCGGATGGGACTGGGCCTCTACAGCGTCGCCGGTGCCAGTATCATCGGCGGCCTGACTTACGGGCTGGATGCCCGGCTGCCGGTATGGCTGACCATCGCGGCCTTGTGTGCGGCGGTTGTTGTCTGCCTGATGATGGCAGAACCTGTGCGGCATAAACGTGCGGCAGAAAAGCATCCGCTGGCAGATATGGCCGATACGGCGCGCTATGCCTTGTCGGGCCATGCGGAAGTGGGATTGATTATCCTGTTTGCTGCTGTGATGTTCTCGGCCACCAAAGTCATCATGTGGGCACAGCAGCCCTACTACATGGCTTTGGGCGTACGCGAGGAAGCCTATGGCCTGTTAATGGCCGCAGGTTTCGTGCTGGGTGGTGCGTCCAGCCACTATGCCCATTTGCTGGATGGCAAAGTATCCAGTATGCGGGCGCTGATGGTGGTCTGGGCTCTGGCTGTTTGCTGTTGCTTAGGCGCCAGCATCGCCGTGGGCTGGTCCGGTGTGGGCCTGTTGATGCTGGCAGGCACCTGCCTGTATGGACTGGCCGCCCCGCGTGTGAGCGAGGCGATCAACCGCAACGTCGGCTCCGAACGCCGCGCAACGGTTTTGTCCACGCAGAGCCTGATCACCTCTCTGGTCTTCATCCCCTTGAGTGCGGGGATGGGCCATGTGGCAGACAGCTATAGCGTCACGGCCATGTTGGCCGCAATGGCGGGATGGCTGTCGGTGGCAGGGGTTTGTTTGGCACTGTGGTGTTTGCGAAGACGCTACCGTGCGGCACGGATCAAGGCTCCGGCTTAAAACAAAGGCCGCAACGATTTTGCCGTCAGGGTTCCTGCCCTGGCGGCAGAATTGTTTTCATGCTGGGCGAAAACGCTGTCTCCGACAGGCTGTCAGGGCCTGCGGGATTATCCAGCGGCTTATAAAATTCAAAATAATCCACCAGTGAAAGCGTTTCGGAGACTTCGTGCCGCAGGCCGTTCAACGCCTCCGCATCTGTTGCCGGAATGGTAATATCGGCAGGTTCGAAATGGTTTTTCTTGGTCTCGATCAAAATCAGAATGCGGTTGTCTTTGTAGGATGCCGCAATATGTTTGGAGACATGCGAATGTTCCAACCTGTTGATCCGCTCGATCATCGCAGGGTCAATCAAATAACGTGCTTCCACCTGATCGTTCGTGAAAACAGAATATTTCTCCTCAAAGACCGGATCCACAAGATCAGCCCGTTGCAGGCCGAGTGATTTTTGCTTCATCCATTCCGCCGCACTGTTGCTGTCAGCTGTTACAATCGTATGCCCATAAAATTTGCGCTTGGGCATATCGATCAAAATCGCAAGCCCTTTGAAGACGGAAACATAATAGGTGCGGTTTTTGGATCGCCTGCGCTGTTGCAGATCAATCTCGGAAAAACGGATACGCGCGCCTTTGTGTTTGCCTTCGAAATAATCTTCGGAATTATAGCGGTCATGCGACGGCACAATTTTTGTCGACTGCATATCGGGCATGGGAATTTTGCCGTCCACATTAAACGTCAGGCCAAATAGCTTGGCGATGGAGGGCATAATCTCGCGCTTATATGCCTTGGCATAGGCGCGCTTGGGGGCCGTCACCCAGCCATAAATCGCGCCCAGCATTAAAAACGTAAGCCCTGCCCCGCCATCATCGGAAGATGATTTTGCCCAGGTAAACAAGAGATGATAATCCACCCATGCCGTAAAGGGGGTCAAAACCGACCCCACCCAGGTCCCCACCTTGCGCCGAAAAACAAAAGAATCGTATTTCTCCATCCGCAAAGCTTCCATTTTTTCCAAATGCGGCTTTACGCGATGAAAAAAGTCAACGCTGTCTTCTTGCCCGACATCATCGTAATCAGGTGGGGTCATGGATTTTTATCCTCGGGGCGTTTTATGGCGCTGTCGTCTGCGAGTTGATATTGCAAGATCTCTTTATCTTTTTTACTGTTTATGAACATCCATAAAAATAAACCCGTAAAAAAACCTGACATACCGTACATACAAAGCCAGAATGATGCTGACTGTCCCTTGCCATTAAACACAAAGAGCACAACCATCGCATTGCAAAGTGCAAGAACCACGGCGGTCAACAAATACGGCAATAAAACCCGCTTTCCCTTACGCCACATACGAAACGTTAACGGCAAGTACACAAAAAACAGCAGTGGCGAAAGACAATACCCGACAAAGGCTACAAAAAGGCCGAACGCAAGAGCGCCCGCGAAGCTTGATGTTTCGTTAAAATTAAAACATTCATACCAAATGGAATCTTGCCGCGACAAACACGCCACAGCATTTGATCCCCACAAATACAACCAGAAAGACAAATTGACCGCCAAAAAAGATGCCACAATCAAGCGCGCAAAATGCCTTGGAAAATCAATCCAGACAATTTTCCAATTCTCGCGCATCTAACGCTAGCCTCCAGGCCCATAACTTTGCACAAGCGATCCTGCAATCAGGTACCAGCCGTCAACCAATACGAAGAATACGATTTTGAACGGCAGGGCAATCATAATGGGGGGCAGCATCATCATACCCATGGACATCAAGATAGATGCCGTCACCATGTCGATAATCAAAAACGGCAGAAAAATCAAAAAGCCGATTTCAAAGGCGCGCCGCAGCTCCGAAATCATAAAGGACGGAATAACCACCTGCAGTGGCGTTGCCATCGGGTCTTCCACCGGTTCGGTTTTGCTCAGATTCATAAACAGCACAAGGTCTTTTTCGCGCGTGTGCTTCAGCATAAATTCTTTGAATGGCTTGACCGCGCGTTCGATCCCTTCCATCTCTGCCACCTGTTCTTCCATCATCGGCTTGATGCCCTGTTGATAGGAAGCTTCAAACGTCGGCATCATAATGAACAGTGTCAGGAACATGGCCAGGCTGATCAGGACCGTGTTCGGCGGTGTTTGCTGCGTCCCCATGGCGGTGCGCAAAAATGACAGGACCACCACAATACGCGTGAAGGATGTCATCATCATCAAAATAGATGGCGCCAAAGACAAGATGGTCAAAAGCATCACCATCTGCACAATACGGGTGGCAACTGAACCACCGCCCCCTTCGCCACCCGCAGCACCGCCCATATCCAGCGTCAGGCTTTGCGCAAATACATCTGCGGGCAATAAAAACAACACAGCAAAAAGCGCCAAAGCAACGCCCCAGAAGCGGCGGGATTTAAGCATGTTTTTGCTCCTTTTCAGCATCGGTCAAGTCCACCACGGCATCGATAGCGGCGGGAATATTCGTTTCGACCACCGTCTCGCCTGTGGGACTTAAAATCAGCAAATGTTCACGGTCATCGCGGCGCACCAGCAACAGGCGGCGGCGGTGGTCAATTGGCAGCTGTTCAATCACCTTCAAACGGCGTTTGCCGCCTGGCAACAGGGAATGCCCCGCAAGCCCCGCGCGTTTCAGCACATAAGCCAGCAAAAACATCAGGCCCATCACAAACATGAAGGCAAAGAAAAATTTAAAAAGTGTTTCGCCGTCTGTCATCAGGCATTGCCTTCTTCGGCATCAATTTTTTCCTGCTGCGCTTTCATGGATTTGGCCAGCACTTCCAGATCCTTGATCAAGGCTGTCATCGCGCTTTCAAATTTTTGCGCTTCATCTTCGGGCAGTTCTGCCATCAGGTCGCATATTTCCATGACCGTGCCATCCAGCCCTTGCAGGTCCATGATTTCGCCACGGTTCACGCGGCGGTCACAATCCTTCACGTAATCGGCAACGCTTTTCAGGCGCTGGCCTACGGTCTGGCTGTCGGCGGCGGCGTTATCTGTCGGCTGGGTCATCTTTGGGCTCCCCCGGGGTTTCCCCGTGTTGTGGCGTCTTCGGACTTGGTGTCGCTGGTCTAGATTGATACGTTCCGTTCGTTTTGTAAACATAGGCGAGGATTTCAGCAACCGCGATCAGGGCCTCGGACGGAATATCGCTGTCCAGCTCGATGGCAGCCAGCATCTGGGCGAGGTCTTTGTCCTCCCGCACCTTGACGCCATTCTGGAAAGCAAGCTCGACAATCTGTTCCGCCAGCTTGCCATAGCCCGCCGCCACAATCTTGGGCAATGACTTTTCATCAATACCATATTTCCCAAGCGCCACAGCGGCACGCCGGCGGCTTTCCTCCGGCGCATCGCGCTTGCCCTTGGGGGCTTCCTCATCGTTGTTATCCAGAATATCCATGGTCCTGACTGACTATCTACACATAAACTCGCGCGGCGGCTTCTTCATTTTTAACAATACAATAACATCCCCTGCTGCTGTCTGCTGCTTAAAAAACATAACGTATTCTTCGTAAAATGACCGCGCGGCAATACCACGCAATAAAAAACCATAGGGACTTTGTCCGGCTTGCTGAAACTCTTCCCAATATTCGCAAAAATCACCGCAGGCGACAGAAAGGTCAAGGGCATGCTCACTGACATGCATCTGTTGAATTTCCTCTGATTTCAGCCCGCGCATGGAAGGCATGCCGCCATTGGCAAAAACAGCCTTGTAACTGGTAACCTTATCCGCCGAAGGCTGTGGAAATATATAAACAACTTTGTATTGACCGGAGAGTATAGCCTCTCCACCGTTCGCAAGACCGCCGAACAAATCCGCCATGACTGCGTCTTGGTCAAAACGCTCCCGCATACTCTCCAAATCCACTTGCGCCGAAAATTTCTCCACCGTACGCGCCATATGGCCAAAAGCTGACGCACGCCCTACATCGACAACATGCAGCCCCAGCAAAAGAACGACCGCAACAGCGGCTGCCGAAATATATTTAATATCAAACAAACGGACAAACACAGGCGACACCAAGTGTGCGTTTGTTTTCGCAGGGTCATAATTTTTTCCAAATCCATCGCCACGGCTAAAAGAAAAGAAGCTCACGAGAAGCAAGATTATAAAAAGACCATGGCCAAGGTCCAAACTACCCTGCGTTGAAAAAGAAAAACGCACGGCATTTGCAAAAATAAAGGTCACCAACACAAGGCCACATAGAGCAATAAACTCCTGTACGCCCTGATAGCGGTCACTGCGCAATGCCCTGCTGATCAACGAGGAGGCAAAAAGCACACTAAAAACAAACATAACAACGTCAGAAATGAAAAGCTGCCCCGCCATCAGATACTTGACGACATAAGACACCTGCCACAGAAAGTGCTGGATGAGCAATTTAGCGCAGACATATGAAACTAAAATCCACCAGCCCGCGATAAAGATATAATGCAGCACCCTTTGGCTGCGCGCTAGAAATTTAGCTAAATACACTGTTGCACTCACCTGCGCTGCATTGAAAAAGAAATATACAAGCCACTATCGGCAATGCCGCGGGCCGAGGGCTGAAGAATTACTCCGCATATTCGGGCTATAAACCCTCAATAGAACAATAACATCTCCCGCGGCTGTCGGCTGCTTAAAAAAGACTATATGTTCTTCGTAATATGACCCCGCTGTTACGCCACGTAGCAGAAAGCCATAAGGCTTTTTATTGGCCTGTAAGAACTGCTGCCAGTACCCTGCAAAACTTTTGCACGCTGCAAAATCAAACTCAACGCCCCTATTTTTTGTACGATTTTTGAAAAGAAATCCTTCTCTACCCGCAACAACCGCCCTATATGCCACAGCACCCTCTTCAACGTGCTTTGGAAAAATATAAGTCGTTTCATAGCTGTATCGATACGGCACATTATACATCCGCTTTTGCGGCATAACATCCGGCAAATATCCGTTCACGCCATTCCGGTCAAAATCCTCACGCATAGATTTAAAATCGGTTTGCGATCTAACGTGCTCTGCCGCCATCGCCATATCGTAAAAGGCTGTGCGACGCCCCGCATCCGTCACATGCAAACCGATCACAATTCCCGAAATGACAGCCGCTATCCCGACATACTTGACATCAAACATACGGCTAAACACAGGAGATATTAAATGCGTTTGCGTTTTTGCAATGTCATAGTTTTTATTGCGCCACATAGCCAGACAAACGGAAGGAAGTCGTAAAAAGTGCAATGCTATAAAAATAAAGAATAGATAGTCGACATAGTCATCATCATAAATGGTATAAAAGAGCAGTGCATAAAACCCCACAAAAAGGGCGATGCCGGACATAGCTAAAAAAATATGGAACTTATGACGCCGATCACAACGTAATGCGTAACTCACCAAAGAACCAACAAGTGACGCCATGTAAATAGATATTGCGGCGGCGGAAACAGACGCCTCTCCCACAACGATCAAATATTTGACGACATAAGATACCTGCCACATAGAATGCAGAATTAAAAAACCTGTACAAAAATATATGGCTAAAAACCACCATCCAGCGATGGCGATATAATCCAAAACTCTTTGGCTGCGCGCCAGAAACTTAGCTAAATACACTGTTGCCCTCACCTGCGCTGCACTGAAGAAGAAATATACAAGCCACTATCGGCAACGAAACCGACTGATGTCTGCAAATTTACCGCGCATATTTTTACTATACACTTTGAAAAGTACAATAACATCACCCGCATCTGTCGACTGTTTAAAAAAAGCGAAGTACTGTTCGTAAAAGTATATCGGTTCGTAATAGGGCCCCTCCATCACGCCGCGCAGCATAAAGCCATAGGGTTCTTCTCCGGCCTGCAAAAACTGTTCCCAATAGACGGAAAAATCCTCACACGCGGCGAAGTCAAAAGAGACTTCACTTATTTTTGCAATGCGCCGATCAACAGAAACACCCGGAGATAGCGTGATAGCTTTATAGACCACAGTGCCATCCTCTAAACGCTGTGGAAAAATATAAACATACTCATAAAAAATACTGGCGTGCCCATCAAAGCTTGGAAAAAGAGATACCCGATCCTTAGAACCGACGCTTGGTAAATCGCCTATCCGGCCATCTTGATTAAAACTCTTTCGCACAAGTTCAAAATCGGTCTGCGCCGCAACGCGTTCTATAGCGCTGGCCATTTTGTAGAAAACCACATTCCGCCCCGCATCCGTCACATGCAAGCACAGCAAGATCCCAGCGGCAACAGCTGCCGTTGCTACATATCCGGCACCAAACATGCGATTAAATACAGGTGATACTAAATGTGCATTTGTTTGCGCAGGGTCATATTTTTTTCCAATCCCCGCACCACTGCAAAAAGAAACGTTCAGCAGCATCAACATGAAAAACATCACCAGCAGCAATAGGCAGAAAAGAAGCCATGCGCCCGAAAAATCAGCCTGTGCAGAAAGAACAGAGCGGAATGATACTAAAAACATACCCGCCACAATCGCAACACCGCAAAGTGCACCAAAGGTGTGCAGTTTTTTATAACTGTCACAACGTAACGCCTTGCCGATCAGCGAAGCGACAAAAAGTGCCGCCCCCATGTGCAGGCTAACGAGCTCCAATATAGATATATCTGCCATCAGATATTTAACGACATAAGACACCTGCCACATGAAGTGCAGGATTATAAAGCCCACGGCGTAATATATCGCCTGAAGCCACCAGCCCGCGATAAAGACGTAATCCAGAACCCTTTGGCTGCGTGCCAGAAATTTAGCCCAATTCACGGATACCCCGCCCTCGCGACATCCCATAATAATGCCGCCCATAACAATGCCGCATTGTAGCAAAAATTAACAAGTTATTAACGGCAATAATGCGACACTAGAAATTCGGCACCTGAATTTCTTCAGGTATGGTATATTAACCGCGGGGACAATACTGGGTTTATGGCACGAAGCTTGCAAGGCTTCTGTCAACACCGTGCGCGGGGAGGAAAAAATGACTGAAGGTTTGACACTGATGAATGCGATGGTCCAGAAAATGGACTGGGTCGAAGAGCGCCAGAAAATCATTGCGCAAAACATCGCCAATGCGGATACGCCCGACTACCAACCGCACGACTTAACACCTTTAGATTTCAAAACCTTACTGGGTAATTCCACGAGCAAATTGTCACTGGGAACCGGGGTCATGTCACCTGCCACACCGGGCCTTGCCACCACCAATGGCCAGCACATGAATTTGGGGGGCAGCGCAGCAAAAACGACCAATGCCCAGGAAAAACAACAGAAGAATACATACGAAGTTGCCCCGGCAGGAAATGCCGTGGTGCTGGAAGAGCAGCTTTTGAAGATGAGCGAAAACTACACCGATCATCGCTTCATCACCAATTTGTATCAAAAAAACATCGATATGATGAAAATGGCGATCCGGTCACAATAAGCGCGGACACAGGTAGAGGGAGGATAAAATGGATCTCGTCAAGGCAATGGCACTCGCAGCAAAGGGCATGAAAGCGCAAGGCGTGCGTATGCGTGTTATTTCCGAGAACCTGGCCAATGCAGAGACCACCCCCACAACCAAAGAAGAAGACCCGTACCGCCGTCAGGTTGTGACTTTCAAAAACGAAGTCAACCGCGCGGATCAACTGAAATACGTTGAAGTGGGCGACATCAAGCCGGACAAGAGCGATTTTCTGGTGAAGTACGACCCGCACCATCCGGCGGCCGACGAGCAAGGCTACATCCGCACCCCCAACGTGAACTCGCTGATCGAAATGATGGATATGCGCGAGGCACAGCGCTCTTACGAGGCCAATCTTGGTGTGATTGAAATGGCGCGCTCCATGCTGACACGCATGGTTGACCTGCTGCGCGGTTAATTGAAGACAGGAGCTTAAAATATGGCAAATATTACAGACGCCACCAGCGCTTACATGAATACCGTCAAGCAATTGCAAGGCGATGCGCTTTCCAATCCGACCAAAGCAAACGATGCTGCGTCGGGAATGCCCTCCTTTGGCGAAATTCTGAAACAATCCGGGCAGGCCGCGATTGACGCACAACACAAGAGCGAACAAGTGGCCGCGGCCTCCTTGCTTGGCAATGCCGACATGACAGATGTCTTGCAGGCCGTGAACGATGCCGAAATGGCGCTAAATACAGTTCTTGCGGTCCGCGACAGAGTGGTGCAAGCTTATCAGGAAATTATGCGGACACCGATCTGACGGTTGTTATGACCATTGCCTGACAACCCCCTCGCGCCCATGTCCGCCACAGAAACCGTATTTGGGGATATGGCGTCGATATGACCGAAGCCGAAATCATGGATTTTACTCGCGAGGCGATCGTGCTCACGATCAAAATCTCCGCGCCCGTCATGCTGGTGGGGCTGGTCACGGGGTTGATCATCGCGCTTATTCAGGCCCTGACACAAATTCAGGAAATGACACTGGCATTCGTTCCTAAAATCATCACCATTTTTGTGGCAATTTTCCTGATGTTGCCGATGTTTGCGCAAATCATGATCACCTTCATGGAAAAAATTGCCGATAAAATCGTCGGCATGAGCTAGCGAAAGGGGAGCCGGATGCAGCCCCTTTTGCAAGATATCGTGCTTGGCAATGTTTTTGCCTTCCTGCTGATCTTCATGCGCTTTGGTACAGCCCTGATGCTGATGCCGGGTCTGGGTGACAGCTTTGTCAACCCGCAAGTGCGGCTGATGTTTGCGCTGTCTTTTTGTTTTATCCTGACCCCTGTGCTGGCTGGCAGCCTGCCCCCCATGCCGTCCACCACGCCAGGGCTTATCCTGCTGTTGCTGGCCGAAGGTTTTATCGGCATTTTTATCGGCACGGTCATGCGCATTATGATGTCGATGCTGGATACAGCAGGTTCCACCATTTCCATCCAGGCCGGCTTTGCCAACGCGCTGGTCTTCAACCCTTCCACCGCCACGCAGGGCTCTCTTATCGGCGCACTCTATTCCATGACAGGTGTGACGCTGTTGCTGGTGGCCAATTTGCACCACTTTCTGCTGGCTGCTGTTGTTGACAGCTATACACTTTTCCCTGCCAATGGCGGGATGCCGGATATGGGCTCCGTATCGGAAATCATCACACGCGCCGTCTCGGTTGCCTTTCGCACCGGGGTGCAAATGGCCCTGCCCTTTATTGTGGTTGGCCTTTTGGTGCACATCGGCTTTGGCCTTTTGGGTCGCCTGATGCCGCAGGTACAGATTTTCTTCCTGGCCTTGCCGGTTCAAATTCTGATGAGCCTTTTGATCCTCTCGATCGTCTTCTCGGCATGTATGATCTATTTCCTCAACAGCTATGCTGGCAACGTGTCCAGCCTTCTCGGATATTAAGGAAGGGATTGCATGGCCGAAGGTGATGACAGCACAGACAAGAGTCAGAAGACCGAAGAACCTACCGCCCGAAAGCTGGAAGAAGCGCGAAAACGCGGGCAGGTCATCAACAGCAAAGAAGTTTCCACCTGGCTGATGCTGTTTACAGGCACCCTGATTGTGGGCATGGCGGGGCCCGGCATTATGCTGGAACTGCAATTTATGCTCAAAAAATACATCGCGCAGGCCCATACCTTTCGCATGGATGCCTATGGCCTGAAGCAGATTATGAGCGAATTATTTTTGGATGTGGGCGCGCTGATGGCCCTGCCGATGCTGGTGCTGGTTTTTGTGGCCTTCATGTCCGGCTTTGTGCAAACAGGCCCGCTGTTTACGGCCGAGCCGATGAAGCCGGACCTGTCCAAAATATCCCCCATCAAGGGTTTTGGCCGCCTGTTTTCCATGCGCTCGATTGTTGAGTTTCTGAAAGGCATTGTAAAACTGGGCGTGGTGTCTGCCGCCTGTTTTCTGGCACTCTATCCTTATTTCGATGGTGTGGAGCATTTTGTCGGACAGGATTTTCATGCCGCACTGGCTGACCTGAACGCCCTGTTTTTAAAAATGATGGTCGCCGCCCTGGTGGTGTTGTTCGTTCTGGCTATTGCCGATTACGTTTATCAACGCTATGACTTCATGCAAAAAATGCGCATGAGCAAACAGGAAATCAAAGACGAATTCAAACAAACCGAAGGGGATCCGCACGTCAAGGGTAAGCTGCGCCAATTGCGTGAACAAAAAGCCCGCCAGCGTATGATGCAAGCCGTGCCCACCGCTGATGTCGTCATTACCAACCCGACCCACTATGCCATTGCGCTGAAGTACAATTCATTGGAAATGGACGCACCGGTACTGGTGGCCAAAGGGGCCGACCAGGTCGCCTTGCGTATCCGTGATCTGGCCAAGGAAAACAAAGTGCCACTGGTTGAAAATCCGCCGCTGGCCCGTGCCTTGTTTGATTCTATGGAACTGGACCAGATGATTCCGCCGGAACATTTCAAAGCTGTCGCCGAAGTCATTTCCTATGTCTTCAAGCTGAAAGGGAAACGCTCTTGAGACAACGACACACTCTGTTTGCATTGACCTTGCTTCTTTGCCTGCTGGCCCTGCCGGCCCTTACGGTGCAGGCACAATACCTGCCGCAAAAGCCGGTTGCCACAAAACCCGTGCAGATTGCCATGCTGTACCAAAAATTGACCCGCCAGCGTCCAGATTTTCGGGAATGGATCGAGCAATCCTCCGATTACATCGCCGCCGATATGTATGACCGTGCCGAGATGGTCAAATCGCGCCTGGATGAAATGCAAGAAACCTACAACATGCTGATGCCGAACGAGCCGATCATGCTGGAAGCGCAAATAGAGCTGACCGCCTATAGCCGCCTGAAAAAAGGCTTTATGGTGCCCATGTTCACCCCGCTGACTTTTTTCAATTATGTATATATGGGCGAGAACTATGCCTTGGTGCCGCATAAAATCATGCAATACCAATGGCTGCACATGAACGAAACACTGGCGGCGATTTTGTTAAAGGAAAGCGATGCGCAGCACCGTGTCAAAATGCGTTTGCATATGAAACCCCTGACGGCAGACAGAAAACCCGTCCAGATTGGCCCCCAGACCTATAAACCGCTGATGGCTGATATCACCGCGCTGGAGCTTTGGTCAGATGACGGGCAGCGTCTTGTCTGGGACAGCCGTAAAATAGATAAAAATGACAACGCTCTTTTAGAGCTACGTCGATAACCCCTCATAAAATGGCCTTTATCCAACTGACATCATGGATTTTTCAAGCGCCAGAGGGTAGACTATCCCTATCTTGAAAGGGATATAAAAAACGTGACCACACCACAGCCAGACCACAGCGGTTTCTTTCTGGAGAAAAAGGCAGCACCGGCTGTTAAATCCGGATCATCTACCTTACGCAAAGTTTTGCTGTTTTTATGCAGCGCAGCTTACGGCTTTATTCTGCTCTTTATCCTCTACGTCCAAATGTATGGCACCGTCGGCATGTCGATGTTTGCCATTTACATTTACGGATTGATCGGCGGCCTGGGGCTGTTTCTGGTCAACAAGGTTTACACCAATACCGACCGCAGCCGCCAGATTTTAACCGAAGTGCTTGAAAAAAGCGCGGAGGCCCGCATCATCACTGGTGCCGCCAATGAAACCGTCTATTCAAATGACCGTTTCAACAAACTGGTCGAAGGTCTGGGGCTGCCCACCCTGCACGCTTTCACCCGATTGTTTGAACACACAGGAAAAATAGAAAAAACACTACAAGACCTGCAAGGCAAAGCAGCGCCCGCAGGTTCTGCCACCACAGAAATTCAAACCCGCATTCGGGGCCGTGCCACATGGTTTCAGGTCACCTGCCAGTTTATCATCGGCTGGCCAGGCTATGTGCATTGGCGCTTTGACGACATTACCCACCGCCATATGATGGAATCCGCTATCCGCGAAGAACGTGAAAAACTGCGCGATTTCACCGACAACGCGCCCGTTGGTTTTTTTACCGTGGACGAAGATGGCAAGTTCCGTTTCGCGAATGATACTTTGCTGCGTTTGTTTGGCACCGACCAGCACACGTTGGTGGGAAAATTAAAGCTGCATGATTTTCTGGTCACGCCACCCGCCAAGGGCCGCGCCTATGACTGTTTCGACGAAGGCGGCTTTCACCAGCATGGCGAATTGCTGATGAAAGGGGCCGGCGGCCGCGTGTTCAAAGCCGCCATCACGCATTCCATCACCAAGACAGATGATGGCAATATCATTTCCCGCTCCATCGTCTATGACCTGACGACCGAACAAAAAATGCAGCAAGCCCTGCGTGAATCCGAAGACCGTTTCGAAAGGCTGTTTGAAGAAGCCCCCGTGGGTATTTGTATGCTGAATGCCGAAGGTTTCATCAGCGATACCAACCAGACACTGGCGGCCATGATGAAACTGCCCGCCAATGCCATCAACGGCAAGCCCTTGTTGCATTTTGTGGCGGCAGATACGCAGGTGCGCGTTGAAGAATGGCTAAAACAGCTGTCGCGCGGCACCCGCATGGAATCTTTTATCGAAGTCCCCTTGAAAGGCTCCGTCGATATCATTGCCCAGCTTTATGCGCGCAAATTCAAATCCGGTGATAATTTTGTTTTGCACTTCATTGACCTGACCGAACAGAAAAATCTGGAGAAGCAATTCACCCAGTCCCAGAAAATGCAGGCCGTCGGCCAGCTGGCCGGCGGTATTGCGCATGACTTTAACAACCTGCTGACCGCCATGATCGGCTTTTGTGATTTGCTGTTGTTGCGCCACAAACCGGGCGATCCGTCTTTTGCCGACATCATGCAAATCAAACAAAACGCCAACCGCGCTGCAAACCTTGTGCGGCAATTGCTGGCCTTCTCCCGCCAGCAAACGCTACAGCCGCGCGTATTGGATATGACAGATGTCCTGAGCGAGCTTTCACACCTGCTGCGCCGCCTGATTGGTGCCAACATCGAGCTGGCCCTGTCGCATGGCAGCGAACTTGGGTTGATCAAGGCCGATCAGGGCCAGATGGACCAGGTTCTCATCAACCTTGTCGTGAATGCACGCGATGCCATGCCACAGGGGGGCAAAGTATCCATCCGCACGCAAAACCTCAGCAACACACAAGGCATCAAGCTTTCGAATGATGATACCCTGCCCTCCGGCGACTGGGTATGCATTACAGTGGACGATACGGGCACGGGTATCCCTGCCGATATTCTGCCCCGTATTTTCGAGCCGTTCTTTTCCACCAAAGATGTGGGTGCCGGCACCGGGCTTGGCCTTGCCACCGTGCACGGAATTATTCACCAGACCGGCGGCTTTATTTCCGTGGCCAGCGTGGCCGGCAAAGGGACGACCTTCACAATTTATCTGCCACGCCATACAGAAACAGCCAGCGATGCCAAAGTGGAAGTGGTCGAAGAAAAACAAGCCACCAGTGACCTCACAGGCTCTGCCCGTATTTTGCTGGTGGAAGATGAAGATGCCGTGCGCACCTTCAGCGCCCGCGCCCTTTCCAACAAGGGCTATCAGGTGATGGATGCGCCAGGTGGTGCCGCCGCGCTGAAACTATTGGAAGACGGAAAAATTGTACCCGAAATTCTGGTCACAGATGTCATGATGCCGGAAATGGATGGCACCACGCTTGCCAAGCAAGTGAAAGAAAAATATCCGCAGGTCAAAATCATCTTTATCTCCGGCTATGCGGAAGACCGCTTCAAAGAACATCTGGGGGCCGATGTCTGGTTCCTGCCCAAGCCTTTCACGCTCAAACAATTGGCCACCAAGGTCAAAGAAGTCATCGACAACGACGCATAAAAAACGCTGCCCTACAAAGGCAGCGTTTTTTTTATACGTTTCTCAAGCCCGAATTATTTAGGCTTGGGCCCTGTGCCATTTTTCTTTTTAGGGGCGGCGGCCGGCGGTGTATTGCCGTTGGCGGGCGGTGTTGGTTTATCTGCATTTTCATTGAAGTCGAAAGATTTTCCTTCTGCTTCAAAAACAACGCCCTTGCTGATCGGCCCTGTGGTGCGCGGGCGTGTATCGGGCTGTTGCTGTTTTTGCTCAGGCTTCTTGGCAAACATACGCTTCAACAAACCGGGACGCGCCTTGTTGTCGGCCCAGCGGTCTTCTGCCGCGCTGACTTCGTTGGCCAGAAAGCGGCTCTGGCCCACTTCCTTGAAATCACGAAAAGCCTTGAAGGCAAAGTGAATGGCCGCAACCGACGATGCCAAAGACACCACCAACGGAATAAACGGCACGGCGGCAATCGCCGGGATCACAATCATATGCGCCACAAACAACGTGCCCACAGAAATGCCCGTGTTCTTGGCGCCGTTTTGTGCGTCTTTTTTTGTTGTGTAATCGCCAAAGGCCTTAAAGAAGGCCTTGGTGTTTTGGTACCCATACCAAAGTTTATTCGGGGATTTGCCTTTATATTGAATGGCCATCGCGCAGTGCCTCCGTGAAACGGTGTTACTAAAAGACCCTCTGGTACGCGGCGCTTGAACGCTCTTCTTGTTTTTGAATGCCCCTACGCTAGCGACCTTTCCTGCACAAAGCAACAGGCACGGCAGCGGTCAAAAATAAATATCGTTATTTTTCAATTATTTATAAAAATGTTCTCTTTTTGTCCGTTTTGTTCTTGCGCTCCGGAACAAAACACGTACAATGAGAACAGAGATTCGGAATTGATATTCATTCCACAGCATGAGACAACAACAGGGAAATCATCACATGTCAGTCACACCACTCCGTCAGGGTACAGAAATGAACGCAGCTGAAAAACAAAAAGCGCTGGATGCAGCACTTGGCCAAATCGAACGCGCCTTTGGCAAGGGCTCTATTATGAAGCTCGGCAGCGATGCCAAGCAAGAAATTGAATCTATCTCCACAGGCTCCCTCGGCCTCGATCTCGCTCTCGGGATCGGTGGTCTGCCACGTGGCCGGATTGTTGAAATCTATGGCCCCGAAAGCTCGGGTAAAACCACGCTCGCGCTGCAGGTTATTGCCTCGGCTCAAAAAACAGGCGGTCTCTGCGCGATTATCGATGCGGAACACGCGCTGGACCCCAGCTATGCCGGCAAACTTGGCTGCGACGTTGAAAACCTTATGATCTCCCAGCCCGATGCTGGTGAACAGGCACTGGAAATTGCCGATACACTCGTGCGCTCCGGCGCGCTGGATGTTCTGGTCATTGACTCCGTGGCCGCACTGGTCCCCAAGGCAGAGCTGGAAGGCGAAATGGGCGACAGCCACATGGGCCTGCAAGCCCGTTTGATGAGCCAGGCACTGCGCAAACTGACAGGCTCCATTTCCAAATCCCGCACCGTTGTTATTTTCATTAACCAGATCCGTATGAAAATCGGCGTTATGTTCGGCAACCCCGAAACAACAACAGGCGGTAACGCACTGAAGTTTTATGCCTCCGTGCGTCTTGACATTCGCCGCATCGGTGCCTTGAAAGACAAGGACGTTATTGTGGGCAACCACACGCGGGTGAAAGTTGTGAAAAACAAACTGGCCCCACCCTTCCGTCAGGTCGAATTCGATATCATGTACGGCGAAGGTATCTCCCGCACGGGTGAACTGCTGGATCACGGCGTGAATGCAAACATTGTCGATAAATCCGGTGCCTGGTTCTCTTTCAATGGCGAACGCATCGGCCAGGGCCGCGAGAACGCGCGCAAATATCTCAAAGACAATCCGCAGATTGCAGCCGAGATTGAAAAGAAAATCTTTGAAAATGCCGGTCTTGTTGCCAATGCCCTGCTGGGTGGCCCAGATGACGCGAATGATGACAATCCATCATCCGATGACGATGACAGCGCCCCTGCTGCAAAGACAACTTCCAAATCGCGTAAAGAGAAGGACGACTCCTCCGACTAACCCCTGACACCCCCTTCTCTTCGTACCCAAAGAAAGAGCCGGTCCCTTCCCTGACCGGCTCTTTTTTCATGCCGGTCAACGATGGCTATATATCTTTATCTAAAGCGCCAAACGGCCCATCCCCATATCCATCCCTTGACAGCACCCAGGTATTATGGTTAAATATTTAGATTCACAATCCAAAACAGCACCCGAGTAGACAAATATGAAAAACATTTTCTGGGCAGCTAGCGCCAAAAAAACTCAAACTTTTGAGCATGTTAAAAAAACAATCACGGAAAAATGGCAAGACGAGCAGCTCAGACCCAAAACCGACCCCAATACATCTGAACGTATACACTACGGCCGTATCATAAGCATTCCATGGCTTTGAACAGACAGGATTCCACGTCAGTGATGATGATCCTTTTCAACAGCCGCGTGCGCCTGACAAAAAACATACCGCACAATGCCTGATGCGGAAAAAGCCCCCCCTCTGGGTCACCCAAGACAGCCCGGTAATCACACGTGAAAACTTTCGCGAGCACTTGCAAACACAGCAGGAAATGGAAGCCTGTGCCTCCCGCCGCGCGCGCTTGACGTAAACGGAGCCCCAGATGCGCCCTTGACAGGGTGCAGCCATTATGGCTAATATCATCCCTCGCATTTACCCACCGAAATGACACACGGACGCACGATATGAAAGACGCCTTCTGGACGGCTGGCGCCAAAAGTACTGAAACCTTTGAGCATGTTGAAAAAACAATCAAAGGCAAATGGCAGGACGAACAGCCCAAACCAAAAGCCGCCCCCGCCACACCGGCCACACGGGCGTGCAAGCAATGCGGCCGCATCACCAGCAATCCGTGTCGTTAAAACAGACAGGTTCCCAGCAAATGATGATGATCCTTTTCAACAGCCGCGTGCGCCCTGACGAAAAACATACCGCAATGCCTGTGGCGGAAAAAGACCCCTTCTGGGTCACCCAGGACAGCCCAGTGATCACACGTGAAAACTTTCGCGAGCACTTGCAAACACAGCAGGAAATGGAAGCCTGCGCCGCTAAAATATTAAACGAGCCGCGGAACAATTATACCAAAGCACGCTATCAACGCCTGCCCAATGGTAAATCCGGCTCGATCATTTTCAATTAAGCAAGGCGCGCGCAAGATGTACCGTTCCTATTCTTCCAAACAAAGAAAAAAGCGCCGCGTAAAACAAGCACAGCGCTTGCAGGAATACACAGCGTATCTACAAGAAACAATCACAAGATATAAACCAGAAGACGATTATATTCTGATGCAAAAAAAGTACAGTCAGGCCATGCCGGCAACCCCGCCAATCCCCACAGACCCGCTCTGGATACCTGCAGCGCAATCCGGCTTCAAAAAAAGCTTTAGCGATGTGCAAAAACGCATTACGGGTTCAGCAAAACAAGAAGAACACCGGCATCGGGCGGAAACAAAAAGCACGCCATCGCGCCCCTATGGATTGCGCATCTTTTATTGATATTTTTTGAAACATTAAAGCCCGCTGCACAGCAGCAGTTAGCCTTTTTCGCGCATCAGGCGTGATTTTTCACGCTGCCAGTCACGCGTTTTAACGGTTTCGCGTTTATCGTGCTTCTTTTTGCCTGTGGCAATACCCAGCTCAACTTTGGCAATGCCGCGCTTGTTGAAATAAATCGACAGCGGAATCAACGTGGTGCCCTTGCGTTGCACGGCACCAATCAATTTGCTCAACTGGTTTTTGTGCAGCAGTAATTTACGCGGGCGCCGCACTTCGTGTTGCAGCTTTACATGCGCTTTGTTGTATTCAGGGATATAGGCATTCACCAGATAAAGCGCGCCACCGTCTACACTGGCATAGCTTTCGTTCACGCTGGCCTGTCCCGCGCGCAGAGATTTAACTTCTGTGCCTGTCAGCATAATACCGGCTTCCAGCACATCTTCGATAAAGTAATCGAACCGCGCCCGGCGGTTCTGGGCAACGGTCTTGTTGTTGGGGTCTTTCGACTTGTCACTGTTTTTGTTTTTTCCCGCCATTGTCTTACTTTTTGGCTTTGCCACCCTTCAAGATGCCCGCCGCCTGCAGCGCGCCATCCAGCAATTTGCGCGTCGGGGCCGTCACAGGAATCAACGGCAGACGCAATTCTTCACTAATTTTACCCATTTTGGACAGGCAATATTTGGCCGGCGCCGGGTTGGTTTCAGCAAACAGATATTTATGCAGCGGCAGCAATGTATCGCGGACTTTGGCAAAGGTTTTAAAATCCTGTTTTTGCCATGCCGTGTGCAACTGCGAACACAATTTAGGGGCCACGTTGGCTGTCACAGAAATGCAGCCATGCCCGCCTTGTGCCAGATAGGCAGCAACCGTTGCATCTTCACCGGACAGCTGGATAAAATCATCCCCCAGCGCATGGCGGATTTGCAAGGGACGTGACAGGTCAACTGATGCATCCTTGATCGCCACAACACGTTTTAGCGCCGCCAGACGGATAATTGTTTCCACAGCCAGATCCACGCCCGTACGGCCCGGGACGTTATACAGAATGATCGGCAAGCCTTGCTGATCGTTCACAGCCTTGTAATGCTGGTACATGCCTTCCTGGCTGGGCTTGTTATAATAGGGCGTTACGACTAGAATACCGTCAGCGCCGCTTTTTTCGGCAAAGCGCGCAAGTTCCACCGCTTTTTCAGTGGCATTGGATCCGGCACCTGCAATCACGGGCACACGGCCACGCGCCGCTTCCACGCAGGCCACGATCAGGGACTTGTGCTCGCTATCGGAAAGCGTTGGCGTTTCACCTGTTGTACCGCAAGGAATAAGCCCATGAGTCCCGCTGGCAATATGCCACTCGACAAGCTGCTGAAACGCATCAATATCCACCCGGCCCTTTTTAAAAGGGGTGACGAGGGCCACGCAGGAACCGTGAAATTTTTTCTTAGCCATTTTTATTCTCCTTGGCAAATGCCCCCCACTGTAGCCGCCTCCAGCGTGTCAGGCAAGCAGGTCAAGGCACCCAAGTCCTGCAAAAACACGCTTTTTAGCCCCATGTTGGCAGTTTTATCACTCCTGATGCTGGCGAATCCGCTTTCTACCACACCAGCACAAGCCGCCACAATTGCAACGGCCAGCGAAGATTTGCAAAAAACGCTCAGCCTTCTCTCCCAGCGACAAGATCCTGTCGCGCGCAAACTGCTTGTCTGGCTCTATGCAACAGAAAGCAATCTGCCCATTCACGCGCCCGACCTGATTGCCTTTACGCACAACAACAAAACCTGGCCGCGCCAACATGTTATTCGCCTGAAAATCGAAGAAAATATAGCGGGTAGCGTATCTACCGCTGAAACAATCACATGGTTCAACGAAAACCCTCCGGAAACGGTGGCCGGCATCAAAGCCTATATGCAGGCCCTGCTCACAACCGGGCAGACAGACCGCGCCCGCCACGCCATTAAAACGTTCTGGCAGAAATCGGCCCTCAGTCAAAAAGAAACCGCCCTGCTGGTCGGGCTCTACAAAAGATTTCTGGATGCACAAGACCACGCACAGCGGCTGGACCGTATGATCTGGGATGGGCGCTACAGCGAAGCCGAAGCCTTGATCGCTTTTGCAGGGCCCGATGCCCGTGCCACAGGCCGCGCACGCATCGCCCTTGCCCGCATGTCGCGCGATGCCAATGCAGCCGTGCAAGCACTGAACCCGATGCAATTGAAAAACGAAGGCGTGATGTTTGAACGTCTGCGCTGGCGCCGCCGCATGAACCTTGATTCAGGCGCGCTTGAAATTCTGGACCAAAAACCGGCAACACCGAAAGAACCGGATGCCTGGTGGGGAGAGATGAATATCCTGTCTCGCCGGATGATTGAAAACCGCGATTACAAAGCCGCCTATGACATCATCAAACGTCACAAAATGACCGAGGGCAGCGGCTATGCACAAGCAGAATGGCTGTTGGGATGGCTCGAGCTGCGGTTCTTAAAACAACCAAGCCTTGCCCATGGCCGGTTTGTAAAATTGTTCGATAAAGTCAATGCCAGCATCAGCAAATCCCGCGCGGCTTATTGGGCGGGCCGTGCGGCAGAAGCTTTACCAGACCAGATTATTGCTGCCGAATGGCATAAAAAAGCAGCCACCTATACATCTACTTTCTACGGCCAGCTCAGCTATGCCAAAATCTATGGCGCTGCCCGCCCGGGCACGTTCCAAGACCCGGTTCTGTCCACAGAAACCTTACAGGCATTTGAGAAAAAAGAAACCGTGCGCGCCGTACGTTTGCTGCACAAAGCAGGCATGACACAATTTATTGACCCTTTTCTGGCGCGTCTCACGGCCGATGCGCAAACGCGGACAGACTATGCGCTGTCCGCCAGATTGGCGCGGGAGACGGAGCGATATTATTACGCCGTGCAAACCAATAAAGATATTCAAATGAAAACCGGCATGTTTTTGCCCGGTGAAGGCTACCCCGTTTTGCCGCCCTTACCACTGCAATCGCCCGAAAAAGCCTTGGTCCATTCCATCATCTACCGTGAAAGCATGTTCAACCCAAAAGCCATGAGCCATGCAGGCGCGCGCGGCTTGATGCAGTTGATGCCGGGCACAGCCAAAGATCTTTCACGCAAAATCGGCGTGGGATATAGCGCGGATAAACTGATACTTGATGCACGCTATAATGTCTTGCTGGGCTCAACCTATCTGGGCCAAATGCTGGCGCGCTATGATGGTTTCTACCCCATGGCCATCGCGGCCTATAACGCAGGCCCCGGGCGGGTAGATGAATGGATCCGCGAATTCGGCGACCCGCGCAAGGGGGATATGGATCTGATCGATTGGCTGGAACATATACCGATTTACGAGACGCGCAACTATGTGCAGCGCGTCATGGAGTCATACTATATGTATCGCCTGCGCTTCGATGAAGCGCCGCGCACCGTGCTGGATAAAAGCCGCCCCTGACAAATGGCATGAATTTTGCGTGTTTCTTCCGAAGGCTTCATGTGGGGGGACACACAAAATGCTGCACACAGCGGATGAACAGGCACCAAAAACCAGCCTGCCAGAAAGCAGCCACTGGTCACGCCGTATACAAGAACCGACATACGACCATATTCCGGATGTCCGGTCTGAAATGACTGATTTCCTGCACAGTCATGCCTTACCACAAGCATACGTGGATAGGCTGGCGCTGAGCCTGAGCGAGATCCTGACCAACCTGATCAAACATCCCCTGCGCAAACCGCACAACGTTAATGCACACATCACCTTAACGTCAGAAGGGATGATCCTGGATGTTGCAGATGACGGCTCGCCTTTTGCGTCATTCGATGCAAAATGCAAGGATGCACTGTCCAATCTACACTCGGCAGAAACTTTGAATGAATCTGGATACGGGCTGGGCTGTATTTTATCGCAGCATAGCCGCGTATTCTACTATCCTGCCGGCAGTGCTGCACGTACGCTGAACCGTTTTGTCATCGAAGACGATACGCAAAGCATCGAAGCCGTGCGTGGGCCAGCCCCCATACAAGCAGAAAAACCTGTCATTTTTCTGGTAGATGACGACCCCATTGCTCTAAAAAGCCAGCAACGCATTTTATCTGCACATTACGATGTATTGGCATTCTCTTCGGCCACGGATGCTCTGGCGCTGTACAAAGAACAACGGCCTGATCTGATTATCTCCGACTTGCACATGCCGGGCATGAACGGCATTGGCCTTCGTCAGGCCTTGTTGACATTGAACAATGGCGATACGGTGCCTTTTGTTTTTTTAAGCGCTGTGACATCCGGTGCCACAAGCCCTTACATCAGCCACATCGGCATTGATGATTTCATGACCAAACCCGTGAGCGCTGCACAGCTGCTGGCAAGTGTCGGGCGGCTTTTGACACGGCGCAGACAGGTACAACGCGCTATAGAAGGACGGTTTCACCAAGACCTGACAAGCCTGCTGCGCCCTGCCCTGCCCGACAAAGCCGCAGGTTGGCAGATTGTCACGCTCAACCGCATGGCCGATGCAGGCGGGGGAGATTTTACGCTACATCATCTGGCCAAAGACCATCTCCTCGCCGTGCTGGCCGATGTGATGGGGCATGGTGCCAGTGCAAAATTTTTTGCCTATGCCTATGCCGGTTATTTACGCAGTCTTTTCCGCATGAGCGCCAAGCAAGCCACGGATGCCGGTGATTTTCTATGCAGCCTGTCCGATGCTGTCACCGATGATGACTTTCTCGATGGGACGCTTGTCACCTGCCAAAGTTTCCGGCTGTTTCAAGACGGCCGTGTGGACATTGCCAGCGCCGGTCACCCGCCTCCGATTTTTATCAGCGCCGAAGGCCGTATCAACATGCTGGATGTCGCAGGCCCGCTGCCCGGGATGGCGGGCATGTACGGCTACCAACAACTGACGCTGGAAGCAAAACAAGGTGACCGAATTATTTTTGCAACAGACGGTTTTTTTGACGTTTTTGACCCCGAAGGATACCGGCGGGCGGATTTGATCAAAACATTGCAATCGCGCCCCCAACGCCCCCTGGCCGCCGCAGCCAAAGACCTATGGCGGATATTTGAAAACAAAAGCAGCAGTCATGCGCACCCTGCGGATGATGCCACACTTGTGATGATAGAATTTGGAGGTACGCCATGACCAACCCCCGCAGCCTTTTTGAAGTACAAGCGCAAGGCCCCTATACGCTGGTGCGATTTTACGGGTTTATCGATGCATCAACTGTTGCACAAATCCGGCCCGTCTTGCAGCAGCAATTGGCGGATGATGTTCGCAATATTGTGGTTGATTTGCGCGAAGTTGGCTTTTTGGACAGCCATGGCGTGGGGCTTTTTGTCAGCCTGCTCAAACAAGCCCATAAAAATAATGGCCGCATTGTCTTCGCCGCGGCAAAAGGACAGCCGTCATCCGTCTTGCAGATGGTGGGGTTCAATGGCGGAATGGTAACCTATTGCCATGATGTACAAGAAGCATCTGCCCTGTTTACACAAAGCAAAGCAGCAAGCTTGAAGTGATCAGAAAAAAACGCTGCCGATTACTTGGTCGGGGCCGCAGGGCCTGACGGCGCAGCAGGTTGTTTTGCGGGCGCACCTGGAACGAAAGGAGTCTTGGATTGTTGACCGAGTTTCGCTTTCATACTCATAATCTTATATTCCCCGCAAGTCAGTTTGTGTGACGTTGTTCGTCATTGTAGTAAGGTGGCGGCACCGAAGTCAAACGGCTTTTCTTGAATGATTTATAAGTCATTGATATTAAACTATTTTATACCGCTTTCGCGCCACCAGACACCGATCATTCCCGCCAGGAGAATCAGTAAAAACAACCAGTTGGGCAATAATGCCGCGCTGCTGACGCTGTCGACCGTGTAGGCATCATTGCGGCTGACCCCGATCCAGTCTTTGCCACCGGACCGACTGGCATTGCGGCTGACCATACGCAGGTCGATATCAGGCGTTTCTGCAAACCAGATCATGCTGCCACCCGTCTGTGCCACCAGCGGCAGCAGCTTGTCTTCGGTGGTATGCACATCGGTAAATTCTTCGTTCTGCGCGGCCCCCACCACCACAAAGGCTTCGCGCTTGCTGTTGCTGAAACGATAAATACCGTTTTGCTCAACCGTACGTGTTGCGGTCATCCAGCCATCTGCCTCTGTCGTCAGGGCAACGTCCGATGTCTCACCGGCAGGTGTTGTCATCTGCACAATCTTTGCCTCAGGACCAATATCACGCTGGCTGACAGTGATGGTATAGCCCGATGCTTCGGCCTTGATATAATCTTCTTCCAACTCCGGCTCTTTCATCAGCCAATGCGCCAAGTTGCGCAGCAATTCATTATAAGGCCCCGCCGTTTTTTGGCCCTTGGCCCAAAGCCAGATATTATCGCTCGACAATACCGCCACACGGCCCTCGCCCACTTCATCCAGCACCAGCAGGGGATGATTGTCAGCCGCCGTCATCAACATTGTGCCACGTTCTTTATCAACATCCACAGACGTAAACCATTCGCCCCACGGCGCTTTTTTCTGCTGCTTCAGTAAATCCGCCGTCACAGGGTGTTTTGTACCCGCTTCGGTCAAGCTGGGCGAAAATGCCTTTTTAATGACATTTGCCTGTGTCTGCCCGCGCGGCTGGGTGGGCAGCAGCTTGCCCAAGGGGCTTCGGAACAGGGTCATGTCATTTTCATCTGTGCCCATCGCCATTAAAAAAGCACCGCCGTCTTGGATAAAGGATGCAATGTTTGAAAAATAATGCGGCAGCAAAAGACCGTATTGCTGATAGCGGTCAAAAATAATCAAGTCAAAATCGCGCAAACGGCGGTTAAACAGTTCTTCGACCGGAAAGGCAATCAGCGACATTTCATGTGGCGGCGTTGGATCCACCGCCGTGGGCGGGCGCAAAATCGTGAAATGCACAAGATCAATTGCGGGATCGGACTTCAAAAGGTTGCGCCACGCACGCTCCCCCATATGCGGTGCATCAGATACCAGCAACACACGCAAACGGTCACGAATACCGTTTACAATCACAGGGGCATTGTTGTTATTGACGGTCAGCTCGTCTTTATCTTCCGGAATTTTAAATTCAAAAATATTCTGGCCCGGATGTTTAACTTTAAATCCGAAATCGCGCGTCTCACCAGCCAGTACAGGCACTGTTTCTTGCAGTTTACCATCCTGATAAATGCCAAGAGAGATCATGCCACGATCAGCACGGCCAAATTCATCCACACGCACACTGATGCGGATATCTTCATCCAGTACGCCGTATTTCGGTGCAGAAACGATTGTAACTTTGCGGTCAAATTCATCTTTTTTACCGGTCAGTACGGCATGGAAGGGGGCCAGTCGTGCAAGCGCGCCCGCATCTGCCGGTACATCATGTACCTGCCCATCTGTCACCAGCACCGTGCCGGCGATCTGTGACAGGGGAAGCCCCATCATATTGTCACGCAGATAGGAAAAAAGATAAGTACCTTCTCCTTTGCCCGCACGGCCTGCCGCGCTGGCACGCATCACAATTGTTTCAAGGCCTGGAATTTTTTCTGCTTTCAGTTTCAGGCTTTCCACAACCTGTTCTGCCACGCGGTCACGCCCGCCAATGCGCTGGCTTGCCGATTCATCCACCACAATCACCAGCTTATCGGGCAGCGCGCTGCGTTCTTCTTCCATGAAAACGGGGTTTAGCAGCAGAAAAACCAACAGCAGCAGAAAAGCCCCACGCCATGCGGTATCCGGCATTTTTTTCCAAAACGCCAAAGCAATCGTCAGCACAGCCAGCACAGCAAGGGCGATATAATAAAAATCCGCCAGAAACGGGTACCACTGGAATGATGTCATCATCGGTTAATCCTTTGCAGGATATACGGCACGTGGATCTGATCTGCTTTATAATTCCCCGCAAGGGCTGTCATGATCAGGTTCACACCAAAGCGCAACGCCATTTCACGCTGGCGCGGACCGTTGGAAGTTTGATTAAACCGTGCTTTATCACCCGCATCAGATGACCACGCCGCCGCCCAGTCGTTCCCGCCAATCACCACTGCTGTCACGCCATCATGGCTGGGGCTGGGTTCTTTTTCTACCCAGAGCTTGCCGCCGGTGTACTTGCCCGGAAATTCATCCAGCAGATAAAAGCTTTTGCCCAGAATATGTCCGCTTTCCACGGGCATCAGCTCGGCAATACGCATATTTTCGGTCAATTTGCGCAGCTGTCTGGTGCCGATGGTGGAGATAGAGGCTGTCGTGCCCCCCGCAGGTGCGAATTGCTGGTCACGCGTATCAATCACAATCATGCCGCCTTCGGCCATATAACTTTGCAAATTGCGCGCTGCGCTGGCCGGCAATGCAGTTTGTGCATCTGTCATTGGCCAGTACAAAAACGGATAAAAATAAAGATTGTCACGCGAGGGGTCCACACCGCGCACCCCTTTGATATTGATATTGGTGCGGGCATTCACCGTCTCTTTCAAACCGTTCAGTCCGTTGAAGCTGATACGGTCCGTATCCTGATCACCTGTCTCGATATAGGCCAGATAAATTCCCGTCATCAAATCAGCTTCTTCGGGTGTCTCTGCGTGTACAGGTGCTGTGGACATCAACAATACAGCACAAAAAAGGACAGCCACGGTTGAGCGTGACGGCAGTGCCAGAACACCGCGCAGGAAAAGAGTAACAATGGTATCCACCAGCAAAAGCCACAAAGCCCATTTGAAAAATTCCGGCTTCATGCTGCGCTCCCCTGCTTGTGCATAGGTTTCTTCATCTACTTGCAGCGGTACATTCCCAAGCTTTTGCATGGCAGGCAACGCATTGCCCAAATTGAAAACCTTATACTGGCTTTCAACACCATATAATCCAGGCGGCGTTTCGGGCGAGGGTATAAATTTCTGGCGCGGGTCAATGGGGCGCACCAAGCCACGGTTATCCGGCGGATAAGGGCGACCAAAACCATCCAGCACCATCATGGGGGCCAGAATATTTTCACCCTTATAATCCGCAGCACCTGTGCTGAGCGAGATCAACCGCTGCAAAGCTTCCACATACAAGCCGGAATAACAAAAATTGGACCAGTCAGGACCTGCCGTTGTATGCACCAGCACAACGCTGCCCAACTCCAGCCGGCTTCCTGTCAAAAGCGGTGTGCCGTCCGATAATTGCAGCCATGTTTTTTCAAAAACTTCCGGTGTCGGGCTGGCAAGCACCTGCCTTGTCACCGTGACATCATCCGGCACATCCAGTCCTAAAAGGGGGCTGTGATCAGCAATGTCACCCAGACCAACCGGCTTTTCCCACGTCATGGCCCCCTGCATGGCACGCTGGCCATAACGGAGCGGCACGGGCAGAAGCGGATCATCCGGATTGCCTGCAAGATTAGGCCCGGCGAAACGAATCAAAAAGCCGCCCGCCTTCACCCATTCCAAAAGAGTGACACGCTCGACAGCCGTCAAAGCCACGCTATCCGGCCAGACAATGGCGGAGAGTGGCTCAGCCGTCAAATTTTCCACGGTATCGATCGAGGGGATGCCACCAGCCTCCAGCGCACGTTTCAGATAATAAATTTCATTCAAAAAACCTTCTTGGTTTTTCTTGGCCGAGTCTGCAACAATGCCCACGGGGTGCTGCTGCCACTGTGAATCCGTCATAAAAACGGTAGAGGCCATCGGCAATTGCCGCAAGGCCACCCGCGCCACACGGTTGCGCAGAGCGCTCAGCACATCCCAGGTGATGGACATTTTTTTATCGCCACCCGGGAAAGAAACAGCAAGTTCATCCAGCACATTGCCATCCGTGCCATAAGCGACCAATGTCAGCTTTTCTTCCATGCCGCGCGGGACCAGACGTTCCAGCGTGAACGTAAGGCTGCCAAGTGCACCTTCTTCACGGCGCAAAACATAGGGCGTATTGACCTCGTCATCGCGCAACAAGGTCAGGCCACCGCCGCGCATCAGATTGCCAATCATCACATCACTGTCTTTGGGGGATGTGGCCGTGCCGTCACTTAAAAACACAGTGCGGCTGAATGCATGTTTATCTTGTAATTCCAACACCCGTTTTGTGGCCGCCACATGGTCGGTTTTCCAAGGCTGTGGTTTTAGTTGTGTCAGCCATTTTTCTGCATCTGTAATATCCATTGGCCCGTGGCTTTTGACCTTACCGTCTTGCACACTCGCGGCGGTGGGCAGAAAAACAATGCTGCGCTGGCTGCGCTTTATTTGCGGCAGGTATTCCTTAAGCTTTGCCATACGCTCATCCCAATGCGCGGCAGATGCCCAGCCATTATCAATCACCACCAAAACAGAGCCATAGCGGCCCGGCAAACCATCTGTCAACCGCAACACAGGCTCGGCCAGCGCCAAAATCATGCACAAGACAATCAAGGAACGTAACAACAACAGCCACCACGGTGTGCGCGCTGCTGTTTTAATATCGGTTTTTAAATCCTTGAGAAGAAAAAAGGCAGGAAACTTTACCGCACGCGGCTTGGGCGGCATCACACGCAAGAGCCACCACAACACGGGGATGGACACCAGCGCCCCCAGCAAGAATGGAAACAGAAACGTGATGCCCGCCAGAGAAAACATGCCTTATCCCTTTGCCGACAAAAGGTGATAAAGGCGTGTCAATACCGTTTCGGGCTTTTCATCTGTAGAGACAGAAAAGAAATGCCAGCCAAAACTCTCGGCTGTTTCTACCAATGCCTGACGGTGCGCGGCAAATTTCTGTTGATAAGCTTCGCGCAGCGCTTCCACTTGCGGTACCGTCAGGGGGGATGCGGCCATGTCTTCAATGTCGTAAAACTTCATCCGCCCTTTAAACGGCAGATTTTCTTCGGCAGGATCTGTGACCTGCAGCAAAATGCCGCGGACATCGCGTGTGGCATACTGCGCGCAAAAATCGCGGATGTCATCGACCGGCATATAAAAATCGCTCAACAAAATCATATCGGACCGTGCAGCGACAGGGCGACCCGTCTGGTTAAAATCTTTTTGCTCCGGCAAATATTGATACAAACGCTCGGCCGCGCCGGCATGGGCCTGCGGTGATAAATCTGTGCCCAAGAGACTGACCTGCTCCCCGCCATCCAAAATAATCATAGCCAGTGCCAGCAGCAGTATCTCGGCATAATCTTTTTTATACGGCAGCTTCTGGCTGGAACGGTATTTCATGGATTCCGTCGCGTCGCGGTAAAGCCATACCGTTTGCGATGCTTCCCATTCCAGCTGACGTACAAAGGGCGCATCTCGCTTGGCGGTTTGCCGCCAATCTATATCGCGGCTTGAATCGCCCTGTTGATAATCGCGGAATTGCCAGAAGGTTTCCCCCTGCCCCACACGACGGCGGCCATGGGTGCCGCGCATAACGGTATGGGCTATTTTCTCTGCAGCCAGTAACAAACCCGGCACATTTCCCGCCAGCCGTGCGGCGGTTGCCAGATTGTCACTGTCATGCCGGTTCATCTTCATCTCCGGCGTCAGGGGCCTCTTCTTTTGCAGCAGGCACCAGATCATCCACTTTACGCACCAGCACGGCGGCAAAAAAACCATCCGTGTTATGCTGCGCCGGTGTCATTTGCAAAAAGCGGCCAGCCCCCTTCACTTTCAGGAAATCCTGCACAGGGCGCACGGAGAACTGCGGATGTTCTTTCAAAAATTCTTCGATCTGCAATTCGTTTTCTTCCGGCAACAAAGAACAAGTGGCATAGACCAACCGACCACCGGGGCGAACCATGCGGCAGGCACTGTCCAGAATGCTTTTTTGCAACGGCACCAAGGCAGACAAGCCCGGGCCCAGTTGGCGCCAGCGTTTATCGGGATCACGCCGCCAGGTCCCCACGCCCGTGCAAGGCGCATCGACCAAGACCAGATCAAACTTACCCGGATGGCGTTTCACGTACTTGTCACGCTCGCTCGTCAAGGCACGGGTTTCGATGTTGTGTAGACCGGCACGGCGGAAGCGTTCTTTCGCGCGTGACAAGCGGCCCTCCAGCACATCCATCGCGATAATACGGCCCTTGTTGTTCATGGCCGCACCCAATGCCAGCGTTTTACCGCCAGCCCCGGCACAAAAATCAACAACCTGTTCACCCGGTTTCGCATCGGCGACAAGCGCCACCATTTGCGAACCTTCATCCTGAATTTCAATCAGGCCTTCGGTGTATAGCGGATGCTGTGTGATGGAAGGACGGCCATGCATACGGATACACAACGGAGAGTTCTTACCCAGTTCGGCTTCAAAACCATCCGCCTTCAATTGCTCCATCACATCATCACGCCCGGCCTTGATCAGGTTTACGCGTAAATCCAGCGGGGCAGTGCCCAGCATGACGGTCATCTCATCTTCAAACCGCGGACCAAGATTTTTTTGCAAAGGAGCAAAGGCCCATTCGGGGCATTCCATACGTTCGCGCAAGGGCATATCCGGATGATCCAGCTGTTGCCCGTCCAACGCTTCGACCATTTGCATTTCATCTTCGGTCAAGGGCTCCGGCGCATATTTATCGCCGGAGAAAGAAGCTTCGATAGAAGCCGCACTATGTTCTTTATCAAACAGCAAGGCCGCAATCACCAGATTGCGTGCCGTAATTTTATGACCGGATTGTTCAACCCACCAGCCCAGACGGAAATATTCACGCATCACACGGTAAAAGCGTGCGCTGACCGCGGTACGGTCTTTGGAGCCAATATAGCGGCGGGACCTGAAGTAAAGGCTGGCCAATGTATCTGCAGGGCGCGGGGTCTGCATTACTTCAGCCAAAAGGTCTATCACCGCCTGTATGCGTGCGGCCGGTGTCATGTTTCACATCCCATCTATAAAAAATTATTTCGTACGGACCAGTTCAGCGTTTTCACGCAAGGCCGTTACATCTTTGTTGCCTGTGTAAGCCATCGCCGTTTTCAAGCCTGTCACAAGCTGGTTGACCATATGCACAACGGAGCCGCGATAGGGCACCGAAGTATCTACGGAATCTTCATCCAAACGCAACGGGTCCGGCGTGACGGTCGAGGTCAACGGGCGGTGCTGCGACTTGGCTTGCGGGTTGACGACTTTATACGCTTGCGCGTCTTGATACACAACTTCGCCGGGCGCTTCGTCTGTGCCTGCAAAAATATCTGCAATCATCACACTTTCTGCACCTGCGGCCAAGGCCTTGGCAAAATCCGCCGGACGGAAAACGCCGCCATCCACAATCACCGGCACGCCCTGCATATCACATTGTTCCACCACATCCAAAACGGCTGTCAACTGTGGCATTCCCACACCTGCCAGGCTGCGTGTTGCTGCACAACAGGTGGAGCCTATGCCCACCTTGATCGCATCCGCGCCGGCATCAATCAAGCTGCGCGCAGCATCGGCTGTGACCACATTGCCGGCCACCACCTGCACCGCGCTGCTGCGCTGCTGGCGGATCATGCTGACCGTTTGCAGGGCATCACGCGTATGGCCATGCGCCACATCGACAAAAACAACATCCAGGCCGGCATCCACCATGGCAGAAGCACGGTCCAACGCTTCTTTACCAAGCCCCACCGCAGCCCCCACGCGCAAACGACCATGCTGGTCACGCGCCGCATTTGAATAGCGGCTGAGTTTTTCAATGTCTTTCACGGTAATCAAGCCCGTGCATTGGCCTTGCGCATCCACAACCACAAGCTTTTCAATGCGGTTTTCATGCAGCATTTTCTTGGCGGCAGCCTGATCAATGCCTTCTTGTACGGTGACCACCTTTGTTGTCATCAATTCGCTGACAGGTTTGGCGTAATCTTCAAAGAAGCGAATATCGCGGTGCGTGATAATGCCAATGACTTTTTTGGAAGGATGTTCGATCACAGGCAAGCCGGAAATACGATAGGTCGTCATCAAATCCAGCGCTTCGGCCACACTTGATTCAGGAGAGATGGTAATCGGGCTCATCACCATATTTCCCTCCGCGCGTTTCACGCGGCGCACCTCTTCTACCTGCTTGCCCAAGGGCATGTTACCGTGGATGACACCAATACCACCCAACTGCGCCAGCGTGATGGCCATTTTGCTTTCGGTGACGTAATCAAGCCCTGCAGAAATCAGGGGGATGTTAATTTCAATCTCGCGCGTCAAACGTGTGCGGGTTTGCACCTCGTTCGGCTTCACATGACTTTCGGCAGGCACCAGCAGCACATCAGCAAAATTGAGTGCCTCGCGGATCACGGCGTTTCTTTTCATAAACTTACCCCCTGTATAAAAACCGTCCAGATCAAGATTTTAGCCGCGGAAACCTATTGCCACAACATACATTTCAGATGAATCGGCACGGCTTGCCGGTGGTTTGATGTGTTTGACCTTCACGAAGTCGCGTTTTAACTGGTTAAGGAAATCCTGCTCTGTCCCGCCTTGGAAAACCTTGGCCAGAAACACGCCCTCGGGCAGCAAAATATCTTTGGCGAAATCATATGCCATCTCAGCCAATGCCATAATGCGGATATGGTCCGTCTGCTTATGCCCCATGGTTGGCGGGGCCATATCGCTCATCACCACATGCGCTTTGCCACCAATGGCATTCTTCAAAATCTCCGGTGCATCATCATCGGTAAAATCCATCTGGAAAAATTCGGCTTCGGCCACAGGCTTCATTTCAAGATAATCAATCGCCACCACCTTGCCACCATTGGCGCCTGGTTTGACAATATTGCACACAACCTGCGTCCACCCGCCTGGGGCAGCCCCCAAATCAACCACCTTCATGCCAGCTTTGAAAATATCCAGCTCGTCATTCATCTCCAGCAGTTTGAAAGCCGCGCGGCTGTGATAGCCTTCGGTTTTTGCGGCAGCGACATACGGATCATTCAACTGACGTTCCAGCCAGCGCGCCGAAGAAATGCTGCGCTTGGCACGTGTTTTTACGCGTACTTTTTTTTGTAACCCGCGCGGGTTACCGGATGTGCCGGGAGGCTTGGGAGGTTTTTTACCAGTCATCTTCTTTTTGCCATTTATCTTGTATGCCGCAGAGAGATATTCTTTTGCGCATTATACACAAATCATACGATCCGGATGCGTATTTTCCGGCTATTATCTGACTAAATAGGCTTTATTTTTGTGGTTTTAGCGCGAAAAGGCTTAAATTTTCTCGCGTGTCATGCGCCACAGAACCGGCGTTTGCGGGCCTGTGGTCACGCCCGTTAAAACGATCTGCAAAGCACGGCGCGGGATTTCCCCCTCGCCTGCATAGACACTGTCTTCGATGGACAAGACAGCGCCTTCCGCGCTGAAACGCCAGCCGATGCCACTGCGGGCGCGCAGAAGAACCTCTTCCCCGTCTTTAATCAATGATGCCTGAATAAAAGGATGTAAGTGAAAGCGCACACCAAAATGCACACCGGATTTGCCACCCAGATAATCTTCACCCGCCAGAATTTCGCCGTTGTCCAGCAAACGTACAGTGCGACGGTGTGTGAGCCCATAGCGTGGCACATACCCTGTATGCGCCGCATCAATCATACAAATATCATCATCTTCGTGATGCTGCACAGTCACTTCCGGACGTGTTGTCAATTGTCCGGCATCATCAAACTGCATCACGTTGCGGTTATCCACCACAAGTGTGGAATGCGCAGCTGTCGCCCGCAACAGGTCGCGCCAGCGGCCAGCAATGGCCGATGTACCGCAATTTACAATCACACGGTCTTTGCCAAAACCATATTCAAAACTTAACAACCCTGCATGGGCGCGGTCACTGTATTTGGGAAGCCCCGGCAAACCGACATCCATCAACAAAGCCGCACGGCCTTGCTGGATTTTCTCGTAACCACAATACGGCAGCGATTTCATGGCACGGCCCCGTGCACCGGAATGCATCAAGGTGGCATCGCAAATATTCGGGTTGCCTTCCTGTCCGCCATTGAACTGACAAAAAGCACCGTCACTGTGGCGAAAAAATTTAACGGCGGGGGCCAGACGGTCAATTGCGTGTTGCAATTCTTCCGGCATATCCAGACGCGCGGCAGACAAAGCGGTGCGCAAATCTACCAGACACTGCAAAAATTCAAACGTGGCCTGCGGGCTGCGGGATACGTGGCCGCCATCGGCCAACACCTGCACTTTAATTTCACGCAGGATGAGACGAAAAGCCTGTTCCAGCCGCTCTTCCCCCTCTTCCAGCGCAAGGCCGGAATAGGCAAGGCCTTTGAGCGCGCGCATCAACGGAATACCCGATAAATGGCCCGGCAAGGCACGCGCCAGATGTTTGGATTGCTTCAGAAGACTGGTAAACCACATATGCCGGAAATCATCATCGGCGGAAGCACAAAAGAAATCATGGAATGAAATCCAGGCGGACAGGCGCACGCCTGTCACATCTGCCTGCCACGGTTGTCCACCGGGGCGCTTTTCGTGATGCTCCATCCAGTACGTCACCATTTCGCGGGCCATGCGGCGCGCACGGTCACCACCGACGGAGCGTAAATCACGCAACCATTCAAACCCGTGTAATTCTGCCAGCCATTCCGGTTTCGCACCTGCGGGCTGCCATGAAAGCTGATCCCGTTCGATACTTTGTCCCGCAAAGCGGAAGGTGCCTGCGATCATGTCGCGGCCACGTTGTGCATCACCGGCCCAGGGATCGGGCGGTACAACCCGCAATCGGTCCGGTACGCGCTGTGACATCGCCAATCCCGCAAAGGGATTGATGCGCGTCAGCTCGCCCAGTTTTTGCAACGGGCGGATTCCGCGATAGATGAGACTCTGCTCTGTTAACAACATGAATCAATTCCCCTGTGACGCCGAACCCCTTCGGCGTACACGCCCCCAAATCTCTTACCACCGACACACCGGAGGTCTAGCCGCGCAAGCGCGCGATAGCCTCCTTGTAGTCTTTTTCTTTGAAAACCGCCGTCCCCGCCACAAGCACATCTGCGCCCGCTGCAATGACTTGCTTCGCAGTTTCGGCATTGACACCACCGTCGATTTCCAGATCGATCGAGCGTCCGGTTGCGTCAATGCGCTTGCGGATCTCGGCAATCTTGTCGAGCAGCGGAATGAATTTCTGTCCCCCAAACCCGGGATTGACCGTCATAACCAGAATAAGGTCGAGGTCGTCAATCAGATGATCCAGAATAGATACGGGCGTTGACGGGTTCAAAGAAATGCCCGCTTTTTTACCGTAAGACTTGATCAGCTGGATTGTGCGGTGCGGATGCGCACCCGCTTCCGGATGGAAGGTAATAATATCGGCCCCCGCTTTGGCAAAACCTTCGATATACGGATCAACCGGTGCAATCATCAGATGCACATCAAAAGGCTTTTTCGTAACTTTGCGGATAGAGTCAACGATGGCAGGGCCAAATGTGATATTTGGCACAAAATGTCCATCCATTACATCAAGATGTATGTAATCTGCCCCAGCTTCATCGATAGCCTGAACTTCAGCGCCCAGTTTCGAGAAATCTGCGGAAAGAATGGAAGGAGCTATGCGAACCCGTTGACTCATAAATCTTTTATACCAACTGCCTGCGAATCGGGCAACTTGGAAATGCAGACTCTGGTAAAAAAGTTCGGAAATATGGAATCAAAGATTCAATTTTTGATAAAGCGGGCCGCATAGAAGCCGTCAATTCCACCCAAATCCGCCCAATGGTGCGGCAACGCGCGCAATTCGCCGCGACTTGTCAGCATGGGGTTGATCCCCGCAATTTCGCCCGGACGAATGGGGGCAAGCGTCACAGACAACCTCTCGGCAACGGCCCAATCGACCAAGGCTTCGCCTTCGGCTTTTTGCAAAGAGCACGTGCAATACACCAGTACGCCCCCTGATTTCAACATCTCGACGGCGTTTTTGAACAAACGCTGTTGAAGAGCCACCAGTTTTTCCTGATCACGCATATCTTTGAGCCACAGAACATCCGGCTGGTGGCGGATTGTGCCCGTCGCCGTGCAGGGTGCATCCAGCAAAACAGCATCCACCTTTTCAACGGGCTGCCAGACGGCACCATCGGCCACAACCGTTTCAACATCAAGCCCCAAGCGCGTGATATTTTCCTGCAAGCGGTGCACCCGCTGGGCAGAACGGTCGAGCGCAATCACCTGCGCACCCGCCACCGCCAACTGCGCCGTTTTACCGCCGGGAGCCGCGCATAAATCCACAACCGTTTTTCCACGCAGATCACCCATGAATTTCACAGGCAGCGCCGCAGCAGCATTTTGCACCCACCACGCACCATCTTCAAATCCGGCAAGGCCGGGCACAAACCCCGCACTTGATAAACGCAAAGAACCGCTTGGCAATACATCCGCCGCCAGACGATCTGCCCAAACGGATGGGTTTTCCCTCACTGTAAAATCAACAGGTGCCTCTGTAAAATGCGCAGCCGCAATATCCAGTGCAGTTTCCACGCCGTAATCTTGCATCCACTGCGTCCACAGCCATTCGGGTGTATTCATGCGGCCCGCATCGCGCGGCTCTACTTGCAGAATACCTTCTTGTGCCACACGGCGCATGATGGCATTAACCAGTGGTTTTTGGTGCGCCATGTTTTCAACCGCTGCCAGATCCACTGTTGTATTCACAGCCGCATGGGGCGGTGTTTGTAAAAAAACGATTTGCGCCACACCCAAACGAAACACGTTGATCAGTTGCTGTGGCTTGAGCTGGTCCAGCGGTTCATGTAACAAGGCGGCAAGGGCGGCATCCAGCTGCGGCGCACGCTTTAAAACAACAGAGACCAGCAGGCGCACAAAGCCACGGTCACGGCTCTCCAGTTTCTCAAACCCTTCAGCGCGCACATAGGCTTCATCAAGCGAGCGTTTGCGAAAAAACACATCGTTCAAGACAGCAAAAGCAACCTGACGCGCCGCCAGTCCATCGGACACAGCGTCCCGTTGTGCGGCATCACTTGTCACTTTTTCGCCCTTTTGGTTTTTGCCGCCGGTTTCGCAGCTTTTGCCTGCTGGGCGGCATGTTTAAGGATTTCTTCCTCCGCACAGGATTGAAAAATCAACATTGTGTAAACTGTGCGCATGAAATCCGGATCAATTCCATATTTCTTACCCAACTCGACGGCGTTGTTGCGCACTTCATTCACACGCCCCCCCAAAAAAGCCGGAATATCGTGCTTTATCTTGACCTTGGCCACATCGCGCACCACATCAAATCGGGCACCGAGGAGCTTTAAAATCTGGGCATCCAGCTGGTCAATGCGTTTACGGTGCTTTTTCAGGACATCTGCGGCGAGTAAATGCTTGTCTGCAGGCAGGTTTTTGGGGGCAGTTCTTTTCTTCATCTTCAATCTCTGTTAAATAATGACACGCATAATCAATACAATACTCGCGCCCACATGAGAAGAATAAAGGTTGCTATGCGTTTTATCGGATACCTGTCCCTGCTGGCTTTTTTTATGACCCTCTCCCCGGCTTTTGCCGCATCGGAGAAAATGTTCAATGCCGAAACTTTTACCCTCGGTAACGGATTGAAGGTCATTGTCATCCCCAATCACCGCGCACCTGTTGTCACCCATATGATGTGGTACAAATTTGGCGCCGCGGATGAACAACCCGGGAAATCCGGCGTGGCACATTTTCTGGAGCACCTCATGTTCAAAGGTACGCCGAGCGTGCCGGATGGACAATTCTCCCGCATCGTCAAGCGCCTTGGCGGTAATGACAATGCCTTCACCACACAAGATTATACAACGTATTACCAAAACGTGCCGCGTGCGCAATTGGAAACCGTCATCCGCATGGAAGCGGACCGGATGAAAAACCTGACCCTGCGCGAAGAAGAAGTCGCATCGGAACGTCAGGTCATCATTGAAGAACGCCGCCAGCGCATTGACAACCAACCCCAGGCTAAATTTCAGGAACAGTTGATGAGTGCGCTCTACGTCAACCACCCATATGGCCTGCCGGTGATCGGCTGGCTGCACGAAATGCGCACGCTGACACGCGAAGATGCCTTTGACTATTATAACGAATGGTACGCGCCCAATAACGCCATTTTGATTGTCTCCGGCGATGTAACAGCCGCAACGCTCAAACCGCTGGCCGAAAAATATTACGGCCCGATCCCCGCACAAACATTGCCGGACCGCACACGCACACGCCCCGCACCCATTGTGGCATCCCAACGCCTGATGCTGGAAGACCCGCGCATTGGCCAGCCGGTTATTATGAAAGTCTGGCGCGTGCCGCGCGGCAGCGATGCCATGCAGATACTGGCAGAAATTCTGGGTGGCACATCCACATCGCGCTTTTATAAAAGTCTGGTTGTAAACAAGAAACTCGCCGTGTCCGTTGGTGCCAGCTATGACCCGTTGAGTTTGAACGACACAACTTTCACCATCTATGCCACTCCCACCCCAGGCACCAGCCCCAGCGCACTTGAAGCCGCCCTTGGCCAGGAAATTGTCAATGTGATGGCACAAGGTGTGACATTAGAAGAACTTAACAGTGCCAAGGGACGCATAAGTGCCAGCATGACGTATTATCTGGACAGCCTGCAAGGCCCCGCCATCTTGTTTGGTCGCGCGCTTGGCAGCGGCTTCAGCGTGGATTACGTTGAAAACCGCCCGGCCCGCATTGAACGCCTGACGATTGATGATATCAGCCACGCAGCAGCCACCATCTTCCAGAGCGAAGATATGCCGGTTGCGGGGCTTTTGCTGCCGCAAGAAAAGCCGGCCGAAGGCAAGGGAGAAAAGAAATGATCCGCACCCTGTTCACCTGCGCCTTTATATTTATGATGACCGCCCCTGCCATGGCGGCACAGAAAGTGCTCGACATTAAAACATTCCAGACACCGGCGGGCATTACCGTCTGGCTGGTTGAAGATCACAGTGTGCCTGTTGTTTCGCTCAACTTCTCTTTTGAAGGCGGCCTGGCCTATGACCCTGCAGACAAACCGGGCGTGGCACGGCTGGTTTCAATCCTGCTGGATGAAGGTGCTGAAAACCTCGGCAGTCAGGATTTTCAGGAAAAACTGTCCAACAACGCCATATCCCTTGGTTTCACCGCTGGGCGGGATGCGTTTTTCGGCGAATTGCGCACCTTGCGCGATAACCGTGACCTGGCTTTTGACTTGTTGCGCATGGCGCTTGCCTCGCCCCGCTTTGATGCCGATGCAATTGAGCGCATGAAAAATGCAAACGTTGCCCAAATCCAACGCGATCAGGGCGACCCTTCATGGCTTTCTGCCCGCACCTTCAACGGCATGTTGTTTGAAGGCCATGGCTACAGCCAACCCGGATACGGGCATCTGGCCAGCATGGCCAGCATCACACGCAAAGACCTTCTGGCCTTTACACAGGCACAATTTGGCCGCGATGTTTTAAAAGTTTCCATCGCCGGTGATGTGACGCAAGCAGAAGCTTCGGCCCTGATTGATAAAACGTTTGCCAGCCTGCCTGAAAAAGCGACCAAGCTTGAAACGGTTGATGCAACGCTGCAATATCCCGGCAAAACCATTTTGCTGCCGCTGGATACGCCACAAACCTACATTGCCGTTGGCGCGCCCGGTATCCGTCGCGATGACAAAGACTGGCATAGCGCCGTTGTTATGAATTTCATCATGGGCGGCGGGGATTTTGACGCATGGCTGATGCACGAAATTCGCGAAAAGCGCGGACTGACCTATGGCGTTTACAGCAGCCTGCAAAGCATGAAACATGCGGCACTGTTACAAGTCAGCCTGTCCAGCAGCAACGAGAATGTTGAACAAGTCCTCTCCATCATCCGCGAACAGTGGAAAAAAATGGCCGACAAGGGACCTTCCGAACAGGAATTGAAAAATGCAAAGGCCTATCTGACCGGATCCTTGATGCTGGAGCTGACGTCGACCGGAGATATTGCGCAAGTGCTCAACGGTTTGCAGCGCGATGGCATGGATGCCGACTACATCAATCGCCGTAACGATATGTTGAATGCCGTTACGCTGAATGACATCAAACGCATCGCCAAGAGGCTTTTCAAAGCTGCTGATTTAACGACCGTTCTGGTCGGCAAACCAGAGAATATCAAGGTCGATATTCTACTGGACCAACCACCGGGCATGGCTTTGCCCGCTGCAAAATAAGTACCCCTTCAGGATCAAGACATGACAGACATTACCAAATTGAACGCATGGCAATCTCTTGTGGCGCATCATGCGCAATTGGTGCCGCTGCAACTGCGCGATTTATTTACACAAGATCCGGAACGTTTTAAGAAATTCTCCCTCCCCTTGCCCGGAATGCTGGCAGATTTTTCCAAGAACATGATCACGGAAGAAACACTGCGCCTCCTGACAACGCTTGCACATGAAACAGGGCTGGAGAACGCACGCAGCCGTTTTTTCAACGGAGAGAAAATCAATACAACAGAAAACCGTGCGGTAGCCCACATGGCCCTGCGCGCCGGCAAAGCAGATGTATTTAATATTGATGGCCAGAATGTTGTGCCGGAAGTGCAAGACACGCTGTCTCGTATGTCCAGCTTTGCCGAAGCCGTGCGCACAGGCAGATGGAAAGGCCACAGTGGCCGCGAAATGACAGACATTGTGAATATCGGCATCGGCGGGTCCAGTCTTGGCCCGCAACTGGTCACGCAGGCACTTGAATATTACCACCACCCCAGACTTAAAGCGCATTACGTTGCGAATGTCGAAGCCTCTGATCTGGCGCATACACTTGCCCGCGTCAATCCGGAAACAACGCTGTTTATTGTGGCATCCAAAACATTTACAACGGCAGAAACCATGCAAAATGCGCAAATTGCGCGCAACTGGTTGCTGGCACATTACAAAGATGACAAGACCGCGGTTGCCAAACATTTTGTGGCGGCATCCACCAATGCCGAAGCAGTTGCAGGCTTTGGCATTGCGCCTGCCAATATGTTTCCGTTCAACGACTGGGTCGGCGGGCGGTATAGCCTATGGTCTGCCATCGGGCTTTCTTGCATGTTGATGGTCGGGCCGGATAACTTCCATGCCCTGCTGGCGGGCGCGCGGGATATGGACCAGCACTTCAAAACCGCCCCGCTTGAAGGAAATCTACCGGTGCTTTTGGGCCTTATCGGCCTTTGGCACCGCAATATCTGCGGCTACCCCGCACTGGCTGTTATTCCCTATCATGCAGCCCTTGGCCGCCTGCCCGCCTTCTTGCAGCAGCTGGATATGGAGAGCAACGGCAAACGTGTGGACCACAACGGCAATACCGTACCCGCCCCCACAGGCCCGATGATTTTCGGCGAGCCCGGCACAGATGCACAGCACAGCTTTTTTCAATGGCTGCATCAAGGTACAGATATTGTACCGGTTGATTTCATTGCCGTTGCCAAAACACCCTATGGCAACCAGACGCAGCAAGACATGCTGCTCGCCAATTGTCTGGCACAAAGCGCCGCGCTGATGACAGGGCGGGACAATCCAGCGGAACCGCACAGGCACTTCCCTGGCAACCGTCCCTCCACCACTTTGCTGCTGGATGCCCTGACCCCGCACACCTTGGGCATGTTGCTGGCACTTTACGAACATAAAGTCTTTGTGCAAGGCGTGTTGTGGCAGATCAACAGCTTTGACCAATGGGGCGTGGAGCTTGGCAAGGTACTGGCCAAAAATCTGGAACCTGAAATTGCCGGCACACAAGAGGCTGGCACGCATGATGCCTCCACCTTGGGCCTGATCCAGCATATCCGCCAGCAACGTTAATTTGACAACACTGGCACATGACAGGCAGCCCGCAAAGGCTGCAGGATCAGCTATTTATTTGAAATTTATGAAAATTATAAGACCATTGCCATTTACGCAATAATTTTGCAAAATTACCCCTGATCCTGATTATTATATTTCGTAAACCCCCTTTAAGGAGGCTTTCATGGCTTTTGGCCGTTCCCTGCGCAATCTTGCTAACAAAGTTTTTGGCACCCCTGAAGCTGCCAACCAGAACCGCCGCCCGGACATGCGCTTCACCGTCAGCCCCGAAGAATTGACCCGCGCCGGTAACCCGCCCGTGGATAACAATCAGGTGGATGTGCTGCACGGCATCCCTGTCTCCGACCCTTTCCGCCCGCTGGAAAATCTGGATGCGCCGGAAACCGCCAAATGGGTGGCCGGTCAGAACAAGACATTCGAAAGCTTTATTGTCGGCAGCGAAGAAGGGATGCAACGCGCAGAAACGTTCCTGACCGATGCACTGGATTACGACAGCGCCAGCCTGCCCGCACGCTACGGCAAAAAGCATTTCCGCACCTTCCACAAATCGCTGGCCGCGCAAAGCGTTATTGAAACTGCCGATAGCGCAGACGGCCCTTGGACCACGTTCATTGACCCGAACACCCTGAGCAAAGATGGCACCGTTGCCCTGTCCGGCTGGGTACCCAGCCCCGATGGCAAACGCGTGGCCTATATGGTGTCCGAAGCGGGAAGCGATGCACAAACACTAAAAATTCGCGATGTCGAAACCGGCAAAGACCTGCCCGATGTGATTGAGAACTGCCGCTTTACCAGCGTGCTGTGGGACAAAGCAAGCCACAATAGCTTTCAATACACCTATCCGTCACACGACGGCACCCGCCGCACGATGATCAAGCACCACACCATTGGTGACGATATTGCCAAAGACAAAAAAGTCTATGAAGTGGCGGAAGAAGATTCTTTTCTCTCGCCTTCCCGCCTTGGCACGGGCAAATATGAATGGGTCTGGCAGAGCATCGGCACCGATAAAAACAGCGGCCTGTCCTACCGCCCCTATGGCAGCACGGATGATTTTACACAGCTGGTTGCCCCCCGCACCTATACACTGGCCCCGGTGGCCGAGTTGGCAGATGGCACCGTCCTCGCTGTCACCAACAAAGATGCCCCGCGCGGCAAACTGGTAAAATTCGACCCGAAAAAAGCAGGGCCGGAAAACTGGACAACCGTGATTGAACAGCACGACGAAGATATTCTGGACAGCGTCAAACTGCACAAAGGCAAAATGTTTGCCTTTTATACGCATGACACAGCAGATGCCGTGCGCGTGTTCACCCCCGAAGGCAAGCACTTGCATGATATGCCCTTGCCCGTGCAAACGGTTGCAGGCTATGCGCGTATCCATCCGGAAGATGATACTTTCACCATGAAAATCTCCGGCTTCCAGTCATCGGGCGATGTCTATACCTATGACATCGAAAGAAATGAATTGTCTTTCGTCAAAAAAGGCCCTGCCAAATATGACCTGAGCGATTGCATTGTCGAGCGCGTTCACGCCACATCCAAAGACGGCACGAAAGTACCCATGACGGTCATTCGCCATCCGGATACAAAAATGGATGGCTCTGCGGCCACTATTCTCTACGGTTATGGCGGTTTTAACGTGCCGCTGACGCCGGGTATTGGCAACAGCATGATCCACTTCGTCAAATCCGGCGGCATTTATGTGCAGGCCAATTTACGCGGTGGCGGCGAATTTGGCGAAGACTGGTACAATCAAGGCCGCAAAGAAAGCAAGCAGAACGTCTTTAATGACTTCATCGCCTGTGCCGAGCATCTGGTCAAAGAAAACTATACATCCAGCGAACGCCTCGTCATTCGCGGCGGCAGCAACGGCGGGCTTTTGACATCGGCCACCATGTTACAGCGGCCGGAATTGTTTGGCGCTGTTATTACCGAAGTCCCTGTCACAGACATGTTCCGCTTCCATCTGGCCACCTACGGCGCAGCTTGGAAATCCGATTACGGTGATCCGGGCGTGAAAAAAGATTTCAATATCGCGGCGAAATATTCTCCGCTGCACAATGTCAAACCGGGGGCCAAGTACCCGCCGCACCTGATCAAAACGGCGGACCATGACGACCGCGTGGTACCGTGGCATTCCTTTAAACTGGCAGCCACGTTACAAGCCAAATCTGCACCGGAGAATAAAACCCTCCTGCGCGTTGAAAAAGATGCTGGGCACGGCGCCGGTAAATCCATCCAGAAGATTATTCAGGACTGGGCCGAAACCTTCGGTTTTATCGAAAAAGCAATTGGACCGGTGGATCAGGAAGCGTATAAAACAGAACTGTCACAAAAAGCCGCCGCCAAACCAGATGGCAAGGTTGTTGATTTTATCAAACGAAAGTTCAAACCATGAGCAAGACCGTCGTTTTCTACGATACCGAATTCACCACATGGGAAGGGGCCATGGAGAACGACTGGTCCGGCCCCGGGCAGTATCGTGAGCTGGTCCAGATCGGCGCGGTACGCTTTGATATTGATACCTTGCAAGAAATTGACGAATTCGAAATTCTGATCAAGCCGGTCAGAAATCCGGTTCTGTCAGATTTCTTTTGTGAATTGACCGGCATTACACATGACCAGGTTGCGCTAAACGGTGTGCCCTTCCCCGATGCCTTCCATGCTTTCATCGCCTTTGTGCAAGGTGATCCTACCGCCTGTTATGGCTGGGATGCCCGCGTGATGCGTGAAAATCTGGGCTTCAACGGCATGAACGACAGCGAAGAGGACTTCGACAGCCTGAACATCGGCCTGTGGTTCCATGACAAGGGTGCGCCCTATGGCATTACACCCAAAATCAATTCGGGCAAACTGGCGGCAACGCTGGGGGCGGAAATGACCGGCATTCAAGAACATAACGCTCTACATGATGCCCGCTCGATTGCGGCATCGTATCGGTTTTTGGTGCAAAAGGGCGCAGAAACCCCCTTCGTTTAAATCTTATTTATCGTCACTCATACGCAGGGCTGAAATGAACGCAGACTGTGGAATTTCCACGTTGCCGTACTGGCGCATCTTCTTTTTGCCTTCTTTTTGTTTGTCCAGCAATTTGCGTTTGCGCGAAATATCGCCGCCATAACATTTGGCAGTCACATCCTTGCGCATGGCAGAAACATCTTCACGGGCAATAATTTTTCCGCCGATAGATGCCTGAATGGCCACTTTGAACAACTGACGCGGGATCAAATCTTTCAGGCGTTCACACAGCTGGCGGCCACGGCGCTCCGCTTGTGAACGGTGAACAATCATGGACAAGGCATCCAGCGGTTCGGTATTCACCAAAATATTCATGCGCACCAAATCGCCTTCTTCAAAACCATCCAGCTGGTAATCCATACTGGCATAGCCGCGGCTAATTGATTTTAAACGATCATAGAAGTCAAACACGACTTCGTTCAGCGGCAAACGGTACACCGCCATCGCACGGGCCCCCACCCATGTCAGCTCAGCCTGCACACCGCGGCGCTCCTGACAGAGTTGCAAAATACCACCCAGATATTCATCTGGCACAAAGATGGTGGCCTTGATCCAAGGTTCTTCAATTTTCTCAATCCGCACCACATCCGGCATATCGGCAGGGTTATACAAATCCATCTTCTCGCCATTGGTCAGATGCAGTTTGTAAATAACCGAAGGCGCGGTCGGGATCAGGTCCAGATTATATTCACGGTCGAGACGTTCTTGAATAATTTCCAGGTGCAACAACCCCAAAAATCCACAGCGGAAGCCCATGCCCAAAGCATTAGAGCTTTCAGCTTCGTAATGCAGACTGGCATCGTTCAGGGCAAGTTTGCCAAGAGAATCGCGCAGTTTTTCAAATTCACTGGAATCCAGCGGGAAGATGGAGCAAAAAACCATCGGCACAGAAGGCTTAAAGCCAGGCAAGCGCGCATCGCACGGGTTGCGGTCCAGCGTAATAGTATCGCCGATTTTGGTTTCGTGGATGCTTTTGATACCACAGGTGATAAAGCCCATCTCACCAGGCTTCAATTCCCCCGTCAAAACATGCTTGGGCGTAAAAATACCGACACGGTCTGCTTCATAGGCAGCACCCGTGCTCATAAAGCGCATCTTGTCTTTTACTTTTACAGTGCCCTGCACCACGCGGACCAGAATAACAACGCCCAGATAGGCATCGTACCAACTATCCACCAGCAGGGCCTGCAGCTTTGCATCCGGATCCCCCTTGGGAGAGGGCAAGCGGTGCACAACCGCTTCCAACAAATCTTCAATGCCGATACCTGTTTTGGCCGATGTCAGCACGGCATCAGATGCATCAATCCCGATCACATCTTCAATCTGGCTGCGCACACGCTCCGTATCAGCCGCAGGCAGGTCAACCTTGTTAATGACAGGAATAATCTCCAGATTGTTATCCAGCGCCTGATACACGTTGGCCAGCGTTTGTGCCTCCACGCCTTGCGAGGCATCGACGACCAGCAAAGCCCCTTCACAAGCGGCCAGCGAACGGCTGACCTCATAGGCAAAATCCACGTGGCCCGGTGTGTCCATGATATTAAAAATATAATCTTCGCCGTTTTTGGCTTTATACTGCAAACGGACCGTCTGGGCCTTGATGGTGATCCCGCGTTCACGTTCCAGTTCCATGCTGTCCAGAATCTGTTCTTTCATCTCGCGCGCGGTCAGGCCGCCACAGAGCTGAATAATTCTATCGGCAAGTGTTGACTTACCATGGTCGATATGGGCAATAATCGAGAAGTTCCGGATGTGTTTTTGATCTGTCATAATTTTTATTTTTAACCGGGTTCGACGATGACGCAACGTTTGCCAACCGCCCTATTGTTTTTCCTAATTGTGCTCAGTTTTAGCTGGAATACGGCCAAAGCTCAAGAGCTGGACGCGCTTCCGGCCAAGATTCAGGGCAACTGGGCCCTGCCGGACTGTGGCATTTATGACGAAGCGCTGGTTTTCAGCCGTTATTTTTACCTAAGATCGACCAAAGACACCCAAACCCTGCTGCCGGCTGGCATGGAACGTGATTCCGGCGATTACACGATTCTGTCCCTCAAAGACCAAAAAGCGCCTGTGCAGCTGGAAAACGACGGCATCCTGACGATGGCCGTCCTAAGCGAGCCGCCCGCGCGCCGTGTACGCAACTGGCCCACCAAATGGGAAAAACTGCCCATTGACCAGACGGTTGAATATACGGCCTGTACGGAGCCGCCCAGTCTGATCCCGCAAAGCATGTTACGCTTGATGCGCTACATTGACCGCGTGCGCGACCAATGCACCATGAGCATCACGAACGATTGCGCCCGCGTCATGTTCAAATTTGCCGATGATGACAGCAACCAGAAAATTACGCGCACTGAAATTAAAACATCTCTGGTCAGCATGATGCTTTTTGCCGAACTTTCACAAAGCGGCACATTGTCTGTGGAAGACGGGCGCAAAGCCATTGACCGTGCCAAACTGGAAAGCGACAGCATTGCCGATAAACTTTTCACGCAATACGACCAGAATAAATCAGGCGCACTTGATTACAATGAATTGATGGAAAATTTTACAGCACCTGATGCGCCGATTATTCGGGAGATTCTTGAGAAATCCGGCAACCTGTTGCCCGCCATGAAAATTGCGGCCATGGCCCTGTCTGACGGTACCGAGAACAACACAATTGCTACAATAGAAAAAACCGCACCAGACACCCCCGTAGATCAGGCAAAGCCCCTCGAAGTTAAAAACTACTTTAAACGTGATTATTAATCGCCAGCTTCTTTTTGCGCACCTGCGGCACGCCGCAAACGGTCATTGATGGCAAGACCCAAGCCTGTCTCCGGCACATTCATCACCGCAATGCCTGAAAACCCGCCCGCATCAAGCAGATGCAACATGCTGAATAAATTGGCCGCGGCTTCATGTAAATCGCCCGTATCACTTAAATTCATACGCTGATTTTGCGGCAAATCTTTTGCGTGGCCGCCGCCTTCAACCCCCATAAAACGCAACGACCCAAAGCCCAATAGCGCTTCACCCTTTTTCACATCAACGGCTTTTAACCGAAGCGGTGTGCGCGGGGCATAATGCTTAAGCAATTGACCTGGCGATTTTGGATTTTCACCAACGGCTTCCATCTCCACCAAGACCTCACCGATATGCATATCCAGATCATCCAGCGTGATGGCGCCCGGGCGCAGCAACACAGGTATATCGCCCGACATATCAACCACAGTTGATTCAAGCCCAACGGTTGATTTGCCGCCCGCCAATATCATACCCGCATTTTCACCCAAGCTTTCAGACACATGTTGCGGTGTGGTCGGGCTTAATGTGCCGGAAGCATTTGCGCTGGGCGCGGCAATTGGTTTTCCCAGTTTTTGTATCAACTGCCGTGCCACAGGATGTGCGGGGCAGCGCACGGCAAGTGTTGGTAAACCGGCACTGCACAGCAAAGACACGGGGCAATCAGCCCGTCTTGGCAAAATAAGCGTCAAGGGGCCGGGCCAGAAAATTTCAGCCAGCAATTTGGCACGGGTACTAAAGACAACCAATTGTTCCGCAGCGGCACGATCATTTACATGCACAATCACCGGATTAAATGTCGGGCGGCCTTTGGCTTCGAAAATAGCCGCCACGGCTTTATCATTTGTGGCATCCGCACCCAAGCCATAGACAGTTTCCGTCGGGAAAGCCACCAGCCCGCCCGCCTGCAGCCTTGCGGCAGCATCTTGCAAATTTTCATCAGAAGGAAGAACGATCAGGGACATCGTTTATGCAGCTTCTGGCATATTCAATTTGCCGCCTGGCATGGGTTGCGGCACACCTGTTGTGGTGGGGAAGCTGATAGGCAACCCCTTCAGGCTGCGCACGGCCATATAGGCGAAAGCCTCGGCCTCCACCGCATCACCGTTAAAGCCGACATCTTCAATAGCATTCACAGGCACGCCCAGATTTTCGCGCAGCAAACGCATCATCTCTGCATTCAAGCGTCCGCCACCAGAGACAATCCAGCGCGCCGGTTTCTGGGGTAAAAAGTCCAGTGATTTTAAAATGCTTTGCACTGTAAAAGCCGTGAGCGTGGCCGCCCCTGCCTCCAATGGTAAAGGCTGCCACAAGGGTGATACAAAATCATTCCGGTCCAGCGATTTGGGCGGTACGGCGTTAAAAAAGCTGTGCCCCATCAGGTTTTTCAAAACAGCCTCATCCGCCTTGCCTGCGGCTGCAATGTTGCCATGCGCGTCAAATTTCTTGCCCGTGTGCTGCAGTATCCAGTCATCCAGCAAGGCGTTACCGGGGCCTGTATCAAATGCCAGAATGTTGCCATCTGCGCCCACATAGGTCACATTTGCCACGCCACCAATATTCAGAAAGGCGACAGGCTTATCCAGATGCGTGGCAAGCGCGCGGTGGTACACCGGCGCCAAAGGAGCACCCTGCCCCCCCGCCATGACATCCGCTGTGCGAAAATCATTCACAACCCGAATGCCTGTCAATTGTGCCAGCAAGGCGCCGTCACCCAACTGGCATGTCATTTTATTTTGGGGCGCATGGGCCACGGTTTGGCCATGAAAGCCGATCAGGTCAATGTCTTTGGCTGTCAGGTTTTTGCTGGCCAGTAAATCGGCAATCACAGCTGCATGGGCTTCTGTCATTTTCCGCTCTGCCACATCAGCACTGGCACGGTTTTCTGGTGGTAAATTCAGGCAGGCACGCAAGGCCTGACGCAAAGTATCTTCATAGGGACGGCTTAAGAAAGCTTCCCGCTCAATATGGCCCTCGCCGTCTGTGGAAATAAGGGCTGCATCAATACCGTCCAAAGACGTGCCGCTCATCAGCCCGATAACCCGATATACCTGCATTTAAATGCCTTTCCATTCGATATTGCCGCACAATATGAAATATTCTATACTCTGATCTTCTTATTTAGAAGGGTACCCGATGAAAAACGCAATCGCTTTTTTAAGTCTTGGACTGATGATGGCACTAGGTGGCGTCACAGTTTCCATGGCCGATGTCACGAAAGATGCCACACAACGCGTGCTCGAACGCGTTTTCTCTGCGACTGAAAAAGCCGTGATCGAAGAATATTTCGATATTAAAACGAATAAAAGCGATACTGGAAAAAAAAGCAAAAAGAATAAACACCAAGGTCTGCCGCACGGCCTTGCGAAAAAAGACAGTCTCCCCCCTGGCCTGCAAAAGCAGCTGGTGAAAAATGGCCACCTGCCCCCAGGACTTGCCAAAAACGAACTGCCCGCAACCCTGCAAAACAAACTCTATCCCCCCAAAAAAGGCACACGCCGTTACGTGGTCGGCAATGATGTTGTGCTGATTGATACTGCGACGGATGTTGTTCTTGATATCATACGCGGCGTTGTCCGCAACCAGAGGTAAAAATGCCCCATACGGATTTTCTGCACATCATGCAAGAACGCGGGTTCTTGCATCAATGTACTGATATAGAAGCACTTGACAAAAAACTCGCCGAAGGGCCAGTCACTTGCTACACAGGGTATGATGCAACCGCAGCCAGCTTGCATGTTGGAAGCTTGCTGTCGATTATGATGATGCGCTGGTTCCAAAAATGCGGACATAAGCCGATCGTCTTAATGGGTGGCGGTACGACCAAGGTTGGCGATCCTTCCGGTAAAGACGAAAGCCGTAAATTGCTGGATGATGCAGGCATTACGGCCAATATCGCAGGCATTCGTCAGGTGTTTGAAAAGTACTTGGCCTTCGGCACGGGGAAAACAGATGCCCTCATGGTCAATAATGCCGAATGGCTGGAAAAACTAAACTACATCGAATTCCTGCGCGACTATGGCCGCCATTTCACCATCAACCGCATGATGACGTTTGACAGCGTCAAAACACGGCTGGAGCGTGAACAGCCGCTGACCTTCCTTGAATTCAATTACATGATTTTACAAGCCTATGACTTTTTGGAACTGAACCGTAAATACGGCTGCAGCCTTCAATTTGGCGGCTCTGACCAATGGGGCAATATCGTCAATGGTATTGACCTGGCGCGCCGCATTGATCAGGCTGAGATTTACGGCTTTACATCCCCGCTGCTGACCACATCTTCCGGAACGAAAATGGGCAAGACAGCCTCTGGCGCCATCTGGCTGAATGCCGATATGCTGAGCCCGTATGACTATTACCAGTTTTGGCGTAATACCGAAGATGCCGATGTGGGTCGGATGCTGAAATACTTCACAGAACTGCCCATGGACGAGATTGCACGCCTGGAAGTACTGAAAGGTGCCGAGATCAACGAAGCGAAAAAAACCCTCGCCTTCGAAGCCACAAAAATGTGCCACGGCGAACAAGCGGCAACCGATGCCGCCGAAACAGCCCGCAAAACATTTGAAGAAGGCACATCTGCCGAGGGATTGCCCACCATTATCCTGCCCCGTGCCAAACTATCCGAAGGCATTCCTGTTTTTGTGCTTTTCAAAGATGCGGGGCTTGTTGCCTCCGGCGGGGAAGCGCGCCGCTTGATTGCCGGCGGCGGCGCAAAGGTGAATGACATGAAGGTTGAAAGCGACCAACAGATCATTTCGCTGGCAGATATGAATACGGAGCAAGTCATCAAGCTTTCCGCAGGCAAGAAGAAACACGCGCTTGTGATGGCGGGCGAATAAAAGTCTTTATTCAAAGAATATCTTGCGCAAGATACCAGGGGCCAGCACCGCCAGCGGATTAACCACCACCGATGGCTGCGACATAGAACCACGAATGGTATATGTAGCCGCAAGCAATCCTTCCCCTCCCGCCGTCAAAATATCCCCCACCAGCGGGATACCGCTGATAATAGAGCTGACTTCGGATACCGGAATAATGGTCCCGTTCAAATCAAACTGGCGTGCCCAATAATCAATTTGCCCTTCGAACGTCAGGCCCAGCGATGTGCCGGATGTCCGGCCGTCGCGGACATTGATCAGCCTGACATTTTTTTGCTGGTCCGGCTGGCCACGGTCCGTATAGCTGAAATTCGCGCGCGCTTTCTTGAAAGACAAGCCAGAACCATTAAGCAAATCCAGAACCCCCACCAACGACATGGCGTTCAACAACTTGGCCAGAACGGGTGTGTCTTTTAAGGTGAAATCGCCGATCTGTACTGTTCCTGTCAAATCCCGCGGACCGCCTTTCGGGTTCGGCTCGCCATATAGTGCAAGCTTTCCACCGCGAATGGATTGCGAGATGCCAAAGACAGCCAGTGCCGCCCCTGCATTGTCTGCTTCAAACCGCAAGCTATGCCCTGCTTTCTCAGGCATATAACGCAGGTACAAAGCCTTTCCGCCAACGGTTGCATCCACTTCCATCTGATCCAACCGTTGCCATTTATTACGCTTCAGGAACATTTTCACATCTGTTAAGGCCTTGTCCTTGCCCAACAGCAAGCGCTTGACGGCCATACTGATCTGTAGTGGCGTTACAATTTTGGCAGCTGCTGCATCACTATTGGCCGCGGGTGCGTCTTTATCTCCCATAAACGCGGAGGCATCAAACTGGCTCCCCGTCACTTTGACCGCAAGCCCCTCGGCGCCACGATCATCTGCCTCCACCGCAATTTGTGTTTCTCCAAACATCAAATTGGAGAACGTGGCCTTTTTAAGTGCCGTTTCGCCTTTTGCATCACGGTTAAAACTTAAATCTCCGGCCAGCAAAATACCTGCGGTTTCCAGTGACAAATCATCAATGCGCTGTAAATTATTTTTTAACAACGTCAGATTTAAAGACAATGTACCGCTGGCATTCGCCTGTTTTTTAAAATCAAGCATTGGAATGGTCAGGGCCATGCCGGACAATTCGCTTTTTAGATCAAGCCTTGCCTTGCCATCAAACCCCGCCTGATAGATCACATCGGATGCCATCTGTCCCTTGGCTTCCAGTACATCCGGTAAACCAAAATGCTCCAGCAACGCTGTATTCAGATTAAGCTTTGCTGTTACTTTCTGATCGAAGGCAGCGTTGGTATTAAAGTTTTTTGACCAATCAAATTTGACAGGCACATCCGTCAATAATGCCTGCCCTTTAACATTGACGGCACCATTATCCACGACCAGATCCATAGGCCCACCGGAAAGCGTCAGGCCTGCCACAATGTTTTTCAACACAACATCATGTGCTTTGGCCTCTGCCCGCACATGGACTTCACGAATATCCAGTTTTTTATGAATCGGGAATTTGAATGTCACATCAACATCCGCATCACCTGCAACATCTGCCGAATTTATGCCCAGCATTTTTGGATATTCCAACGGCTTGCTGTCCAGCACAGATAATGCGGTTTTCAACGGGCCCTTCAAGGACACGGCAATATCAATCTCTGCATGTTGCGTCGGCGACAGCTTGGACAATTGTGTAATGTGGATGGTCGACTTTGTTGCCTTCATATCCCCCAGCTTGCCGCCGGAAATATCCAGATTGAACGCATCCGCATCATAAAAAGCACGGCCTTGCGCACCCAATACCGGCATTAAGGGCGGGAAATAATCCACCTTGATGCCATCAAACATAATTTCACCGCCCAGTTTTTTGACGGCTAGTTTTTTACCTTCCGCCAAGGGATCATATGTCGCGGCCGCCGCAATCGTGGCGCGGTGCGCGGTGCCTGCCGACAAATGCTGCGTCACCCATGCACGGGCATCCGTGGCCAGCGCTTCGGGCCAGTAGATGTGTAAATCATCCATCGGGGTATCTTCCAAGACACCGTCCAATAATGCTGTATAAACACCAGCGGCATCACGTTCCACTACAACTTGCGCCTGAAGTTTGGGCCCGCCTGTGTTGATTTTCAGCTGGCTGATTTCAAAACGCCCCAACCGGGGCCGCGCGGAACCGGCGGCATAAAACGACGACAGCGGTAACGGCGCGTCTTCATACAAACCAAAGCCGCTGAAGCTGCCCGCCTCACCACCCAGCACAAATTCAAAACCATCCGGACGGAAATCACGGTCGAGCACAAACTTTACCGCTCCGCGCAACGGGACTTTCAGTCCCGCAATTGGCTTAAATGCCTCGCTCCGCTCTGACAGCTTTCCCAGATCAAGATCATAAAAGTTAACAACGGCAGCGGTTTCTGCCTTATCCCATACATGGGTTACATTTGCCGTCCATAAGGCATGTTGATCATCGGCCAGTTCCACCGACATCTGCACGGCGGCTTGCAACCCGCCGCGACGGCGGTTGATCACAATATCTGTTTCATGCGAAAACCATGAAGCGTTCAGCGCTTTATCTTCATAATAAATTTTTGCATTCGACACCGAAATTTCCCGCAGGCCGCCCAAAAGAGCTGCCACGCCTGTACGGTCACGCAATTGCGCCAAGACACCGCGCACCAGCTCAACTTGAGTTTCTGCAGCTTTGACGGCAAGATCCGGCGGCAACGGTGGTCCTGCAACCGGCAGGGGGGCAGCATCCAGATTAAAACTGAAATGCCCGTCATCCCAACGCATCACACGGAAAGATGGTGCATAAATCTTGATCGTGCGCGGCATCAGCTGGCCAAAAACAAGATGGCGTTTTGAAAGTTGCACACCCAAGCGATCTACCGTCATCACAGGGGTGCCGTCTGTGCGGTCAACCTTGACCGCACGCATATCAACCTCAAATGGTGAAAGTTTGCCACCCCATGTCAGGAATGTCTGGCCGATATCAAAATGAAAGCCGGTCTGCCGCTCGTTCATCGCCGTTTCAAGCTTGTCTGCCAGAAAACCAATATCCAGCGGGCCCTGGGATAAACGCCAGAGCAAGCCCGCCCAGCACAGCACCACAACAATTGCTAAAAAACCGATGATCTCGAATCCGATCATCAGCCCGCGGTTGAAGTGGTGTATTGCCTTTTTGATCATTTATCACCGATACTGAACGGGGATATTATACCCCCGTCCACATTAAAAGAGTAACCCCTTTGCGCCGCGATTTTCCACAAAAGAACAAGAAAAAACAAGATAAATCAGCCGCTTCCGCTAAAAAAGCAGATGGCGCTGCTTTGCTGGCACAAAGCCCCTACCTGCAGGGGCTCGCCGCACGCCTGCCAGATGTTTTGGAATTACCCGCAGAAGATGCTTTTCAAGAAGCACTCTCGGCCGCAACCAAGGCCCTGAACGCCGATATTGATATAGACGATGTCATGCGTGTTTTGCGCCAAGCCAAGCAAAAAATTGCCTTGATCACCGCCCATGCCGATCTGACCCAAGCATGGGATGATCTGACCGTCATGCAAAAATTATCGGACTTTGCAGATTTTGCCGTCACGACTGCGTTACGGTTTTTACTCACCGCCGCGCAGCAACAACAAACCATCAGAATGCAGGCCTCAAAAAAAATAGATCAGTCTTGTGGTGCAAGCATTATCGCACTTGGGAAATGGGGCGCTGGCGAGCTGAATTATTCCAGCGACATTGACCTGATGATTATTTTTGACCCGCAGAAATCACCTGTTAAAAATAAAGATGAGACACAAAACTTTTTTATCCGCCTGACCCGTGACCTTGCCAAAATCATGGAGTTGCCGACAGCCGATGGATATGTTTTTCGCTGTGACCTGCGATTGCGCCCGGACCCCGGGGCCATGCCGCTTGCTGTATCCATTGCCACGGCTGAAACCTATTACGGCAGTCTCGGCCAAAACTGGGAACGCGCCGCGATGATTAAAGCACGCCCTGTTGCAGGCGATACGCGCGTGGGATATGACTTCAAACAATTGATGTCAGCATGGATTTGGCGACGCAATCTGGATTTCGCCTCCATTCAGGATATCCATTCAATCAAGCGGCAAATCAATGCAAAACACAATACTGCCAGGAAACCAAAAGCCGGGCACAACCCCTACCTTGGGGTCAACATCAAGCTTGGACATGGCGGTATTCGTGAAATTGAATTTTTCGCTCAAACACAGCAATTGATTTTTGGCGGACGCGATATGACGCTGCGTACGCCGCAAACACTTGCGGCACTTGCCGCATTATCGAATGCAGCACATATCAAGCCTGCTGAATATCAGGCTTTGCACAATGCGTATCTTTTTTTAAGGCGCATCGAACACCGCCTGCAAATGATAGATGACCAGCAAACCCACAGCTTGCCCCCACAACCGGATGATTTCAAACGCACGGCACACTTTATGGGCTACAACAAAGAACAAGCGCTGATCGAAGACCTTGACCGGCATATGGGCGTTGTCAAAAAACTATATGGCCGCCTGTTTACTGAATCCGAAAGCCTTTCATCGGCAGGAAATTTGGTTTTTACCGGTGTCGAGGATGACCCTGAAACGCTGCAAACCTTGCAACAAATGGGCTTCGGCAGACCCGCCACCATTACAACAGCCATCCGCAGCTGGCACCATGGCCGCTACCGTGCCGTGCGCAGTGAAAGAGCGCGGCAAATTCTGACGGAAATCACGCCGCACCTTCTCAAGACACTGGGCACAACACCGCATCCTGATGATGCATTTATCCGGTTTGACCGTTTCCTTGAAAAACTGCCCTCCGGCATTCCTATTTTTTCAATGTTCGCCAAAAACCCGGCACAGCTGGAACTCGTTGCCGATATCATGGGCACAGCCCCCGCACTCGCCGACTGGCTGGGCACACACCCACAAGTGCTGGATGGCGTTTTCAGCCGTGATTTTTTCGGCAGCCTGCCTGACCTGCCGTATCTGAAAGAACAGCTCAGCCAGCTTCTGGCCGCAGCGCGGGATTATCAGGACATCCTGGACCTGACACGACGCTTCGCGCGTGAAAAACGGTTTCATGCCGGCATTCATATTTTAAAAAACCTGTCCTCTGCCCGTGATTGCGCACGCTATTTATCCAACATTGCAGAGGCCGCACTGACCGTACTAACCCCGCATGTCGAACAGGATTTCGCCCGCCTGCACGGTGTTTTCAAAACAGGTGAGTTTATTCTGTTGGGCATGGGCAGTTTTGCCGCACGCACCATGTTTACAGACTCCGATCTTGATCTCATCGCACTTTATAAAACAGATAAAAACGAACCTAAAAGCAACGGCACAAAACCGCTGACACCCAGTGTTTATTATATCCGACTGATGCAAAGACTGATCACGGCCCTTTCCGCACCCACGGCGGAAAGTACGTTGTATGAAGTTGATTCCCGCCTGCGCCCTGCTGGCGATGACGGCCCCCTTGCCATCGGCTTTGATGCTTTTTTCGATTACCAAAAAAACAAAGCCTGGACATGGGAACATATGTGCCTGATCCGCAGTCGGGTTGTTTACGCAACGCCGAAAACAACAAAAAATTTCCAGCAAAACGTACAGAAAATTCTATCTGCTAAACGCGATCCTGAAAAAATCTGTCAGGATATTTGCGCGATGCAGGCAAAAGTGCAAAAGCAATATGGCACTAAAGATCCATGGCAGATGAAATACCGCGCCGGCGGCGTAATGGATATGATGTTTGCGCTGCACTACCTTATCCTGAGACACGGGCACAGCCATATAGGGCTGCACCATGCCTGTTTTGCAGATGCGATTGCAGCCCTTAAAACCGCCAAGCTGCTCGGCGCGAAAGAAGCCGCGAGCTTACAGAAGACCGCCGATATGGCCGTTGCCGCACAGGCATTCTTGCGCCTGACAGCAGAATTACCTTTTTCAGCACAAAAAGCTACAGACGGCCTAAAGCAACAATTGGCGGCACACCTCTTCCCCACACAGAAAAAGATTACCTATACGCAGGCCCTACGGCAAAGCGCTGGCTTGTTCCAGGACAGCGCGGCACTTTGCAAAAAGATATTATCGCCCGTCAAGCCAAAGCCACCGCGCAAAAAAACATCTGGCAAAAAATGAAAAGTTAATCGTCGTCGCGCGCGCGGCGGGCAAGCTTGTCCAGTTCTTTGGCAACAGCCTTTTCAATCACGCGCGGCAGATTTTCGTCCATCCACGTCTTGATCAAAGGACGCATGAGGTCGCGGGCGATATCTTCCAGCGTTACACGGCCCACACGGCCTGTCACTTCACGCTCAACCGCCACATTTGAAGACAACAGCTTGGACATTTCCAATGCCGCAGCATCTGCTGTTTTTTCTGACAACAGAGCAATATCATCATCTTCAACGACGGGCATTTCGGGTGCCTCCTGCAAATCGATCATCGGGGGCGGGTCCGGGTCATAGGACATATCCACACGGGTATCATCCACCTTTTCGGTCAGGTCCAATATTTTGCTATCAGCTGCTGCTGGCGCCGCTGCAGGTTGAAGGTTAACAGCCTTATCTTCGTCATCGGCAGCGGGTGCCAAGACTTTTGTATCAGTCGGCACTTTTGGCTCTACCGCTTTTGCTGGCGGTTCTGCCGCTTTTTCCGGCGTTTCACCATCATCGGAAATAATCTGACGGATAGATTCCAGAATTTCCTCGATCGACGGGTCCTGTTCTGTTTTTGCTTCTGCCATCGGATTGACCGTTTTCCCCTAAAGGATTGAATATCCTTCTAGTTCTATGACATTCGGGGTAAAAAAGCCAGTCTGATTATGCATGTAATTTGTATTCAAGGCGTTATCTGTCATCAATACCAGTACCAATCCAGCGATTCTTTACCTTCTGGAAATTGCGCTTCGGGTCATACGTCTCCACGGGCAAGCCCAAATGCGCGGCCGTCAAATCCCCTACCGATGAAAGAACACGATAAAGCGCAACAATCTTGTTACGCTCGGCAATGACATAACTAGACCTTGCATCCAGATACTCCTGCTCCGCATCCAGTAAATCCAGTGTCGTGCGCGAACCATATTCCGTTTCAATCCGCACACCATCCAGCGCCAGTTTCGCCGCATCAATTTGTGTCTGGCGGGATTTGATTTCGGCATCTGCCGCTGTCAGCGCGGTCCAGGCATCAACCACACCTTGCCGTACGCGACGCTCCGCACGGTGCAGTTCCATCCGGCGCTGGGATTCAATCTGGCGTGATTGGCGCACACGGGCATCTGTGCCGCCGCCGGTATAAAGCGGAATGGTTGCCCGCACACCGATCGAGGTTGCGTCCAGCTCATCATCCAGCCGCAAGTCCGGGTCATAGGTACGGCCCACACTGCCCGTCAGGTCCACCTGTGGCAGCAATTCCCCCAACACGGAACGTGTGGAGTTTTTTGCAGCCGATTGCGCAAAGCGCGCAAAGATCAAATCCGGATTATTATTTTCCGAAATTTTTAAGGCATCATCAAGCGTCACGGGCGCATGAACCGTATAGGCTGGCCGCCCCAAAGGCATCGGCGCAGGCGTGCCAATGGCCCGCTCGTACTGTGCCTGACTGGCGCGCAGATTGCCCTCTGCTGTCACCTGCCCTGCCACCGCACGGGCCAGACGGGCCTCCGCCTGACTAACGTCGGTTTTGGTGATATCGCCAAGCTTAAAACGCTGCTGTGATGCATCAAGTTGGCGCTCCAGCACATTGACATTGCTTTTATTTAGCTCAAGCAACGATATATCACGCACGACATTCATATAAACCGTTACAGCATCCAGCAACACTTCTTGCTCTTTTGCATGAAGAAGCGCGCGTTGCGCGTTGATTCTACTTTCAGAAGACTTCACATTGGCTTGTGTAGAGCCGCCGCGATACAGGGGCTGGCGCAATTCCAGTGCCAGAGTTTTGGTATCGGAATGCGCATCCGTCACATCGCCCTCAAACCGGGACGATGTATAATCCGCCACACCATCCACCCTAGGGCGGTAGCCTGACTTTGCCTGCGCATAGCTTTCATCCACGCTGCGCAATTCGGCGCGCGCGGCTTCCAAATCAGGATTGCGCAGATATGCTGCGACCAGAGACTGTTCAAAAACTTTTGAATCATAACCCGCTAAAGAACCACTTTGACCTGCCACCTGAGAAGACTGCACCGGCACAACGGGCAATTGCCCAGCCCCCGTCACCACGGGAGAGGCGTGCTTGGCGGTTATGGCTTGCGGCTGTATTTGAAGAACAAGTGGCTGTTGTGCAGCCGGGGTGGACAAAACACCTGCCCTATCCCCGGCGGCAGCGGAGTTAACACCCCAGAACAATGCGATAGCTGAAATAAGAGAGTAGTTTAAATATTTCTTATACGTCATTAAAATACAAAGGTTTCCATCGCCTGAAACCCGGGCATCGCCGGTGTCGCTGCATCAAACAGCGTCCTTGTCGAAAAGCTGTCGCCCGTCCGGGTTATCAGCACGGCAGATCCCATATGCCCCCTTTTTGAAATAACGGTTACCAGCCTTCCCCCATCGGCAAGCTGGGCCATAATCGTGGCCGGTGCCACAGGCACCGAACCATTGATCAGAATAACGCTATAGGGTGCTTGCTTTGCAAACCCCTCCGCCAAGGCAGCCTGTTCAATCACCACCGTGTTACAAATATCCAGATCGCGCAGCAGGCGGTCGGCCTCCTGCACCATGGCTTTGTCAGATTCCAGTGCAACGACCGTTGCCGCCATATGCCCCAGAAGCGCAGTTGAATACCCCGTACCACAGCCGATATCCAAGGCAACCTCGCCCATCTGAATATCCAGCGCCTGAATAAGGCGCGCCAGAATAACCGGCTCCGGCAGATAACGGCCAGGGGACACTTCGATATCTTCATCAACATAGGCAATGCGTTGCAAATGGCGCGGCACAAACAGCTCCCGCGGGACAGCCTGAAGAGCTGTCAGCAGGCTTGGCGCATTGATTCCGCTGGGGCGCAATTGCCCTTGAATCATGTTTTCTCTTGCAACGTCAAAGTTTTGCATGGTTTTTACACCCAAAGGTTGCGGGCCGATAACAGCCCTAGGTTGTATTATTACACTTCTGACCAAATTTGAAAGCCTTTTTTGATCAGGCACAACAAATATTTATACTCTTTTTCATAGGTTGAACAGGGAATAGACGCGCCATCATGCCGTGTTGTATTTTTTTGCAAAACGTATTTCTTGAGACCCGCCCCGATTTAGGTTAAAAAGAGCACCTGTCCTCAAATGGCGCGGTGGCAGAATGGTGATGTAGAGGACTGCAAATCCTCGAATGCCGGTTCGATTCCGGCCCGTGCCTCCAAGGAAGCCTTCCCATCAGACATATAGCAACAAGCAATCATTCACGCCGCTACGCCCCATGCGCGCCTTTAATCGGTTGCCTGTAATAGATCAAGCTCTTGCACCGCGTACCGCAACGCATCTTTCAGTGCTTGTTCCTGCCCCTGTAAAGCTGAAATTGATACCGCCTTATCGTTCACCCTTACATCCAGTCCACCGGAGGGAAAAACCTTTACCGCGCCGCCAACAATACCGGCAAATCGCTCAAGTATTTCCTTGCTGCTTTTCATCGCCGATGGCGATTTTTTAAAACGTTCAGCCACTCCCCAAAAAGCAACAAACGGCGGATTGATATACATCAGCGTAATACCCGTTAAAGATTTCAACATCAAAGTATCTCCGTTTTTGCCAACTCTCAGCTCAAGCGGCAAGTCAGAAACAGCTTCCAAAAATCCCTTTAACCACAACACATTATCAGGAGAGGTTTCAGACATCGTATCAAAAAAATCTTCTAGTGACAGTGAAGTTTTTTCCAACCGTTCTCCAACCACTCGCGAAAGGGAGCCTGAACGGTCACCTTCCGTTATGTGCATACTTGCATCCGCCACATTAACAACCGTGACATGTCGTTCAATCATTTGCGCCTTTGCTAGCGTGTCCGGTAAGGCCAGTACAGAGCCATCAGGTAAAGTCAATAACCTGATCTGCACAATCCCAAACTCGTAACGCAATGAATGATACATCAGATAATTGGCAAGGTCCGCCATCCCCTCACGCACACCATCTCCCAGAACCAGAAGTAAAAAACGTCCTTCACGCATATTCCGCACAACGCGATCAACAAAGGTCGCTTCTTCATGTGCGGCCGGCGTCTCGCGACTAATAATTTCATACAGGGGATTATTCCCCCATTGCTCATTTTTACGCAACTTGCGAAGTTCTGCGTTCAGAGTCTCGTATGTCATCTGGGAAAAATCTTTAGCATATTCCACTATCTGCGCAATCACCTTACGGCGCGCTTCTTGGTTCTTCCACAATTTAACCTCAACCAAAACAGGGTAGCCACTGGGCGTGAAATATAGATTGTCAAGGAACCCGGAGGGCAAAGCCAATTCGCGCACGACCGGAATGATATCCTCAAAAGCAGCGTCTATTTCACCTGCCGGAACAAGCTCTGGGTTCTCATGGATTAAATTTTGAAGCCACGCTTCATTATAAGGGGGTTTATCCAACTCTATGCGTGACAAAAATGTTGCCGATTGTTCATCGGACATAAATTTTTGAATAACTACAGGCAATGGTGCCACGATGCCGCCCCTTTATAAAAATAAGATACCAATGATGAACATGCCATCCTCATATTGTCGATATTTAAAAAAGCTATCTTTCACTTTAATCTCCCAATGCACGCCGCATCACCGCGGTCGCCAGAATATCAAAATAGTTTTCAATCAATATATCTGGCACCTGCCCGGCCACTCCCATATGTGCTTTGGGGGCATCGGCGCGGGCGAAGAGAACGCGGGAGATACCCTGGTCACGCCATGCCGCTGTAATCTCTGCCATCACGGCCTCAACATTTGCGGTGCTGCCTGATTTTTTTGCCGCCTCTTCTGCGGCCAGCAATTTTTCCGCCTGCGTTTCATCCGGCGTGATGGCACGTACGCCAAAAATTTCGATGATCCTTTGTTTGGCCGGCCGCATGTGAATAACGCCAAGCTGGTCCACCTCTTTATAATGTGCCGCGAGAACATCTGCCAATCGCAATACAGGCAAGCCCAGCGCTGCGGCCACGCCATCGTGAAAACCGATCATGGACATGCAGGGCATACAACATATATCCGCCTGCGCCGCGCCAATCGCTTGCGCATCATCGGCCACAGCATTATAGAGCTGCTGCTTTTTTTCCTCATCTTGCAAAGCTTCGCCGCGCAGCGGACGGCCGGGGGCGGAAACTGCCGCCGCA
>Ga0075012_10000055_pt1 | contig 102905 bp, 81 predicted proteins | sample All_14_2_FD_71474 | JGI IMG/M metagenome (GOLD analysis project Ga0075012, IMG submission 71474) | Freshwater microbial communities in response to fracking from Pennsylvania, USA - Allegheny Zone_MetaG_DW_15 | ecosystem: Environmental > Aquatic > Deep subsurface > Groundwater > Drilled... | reverse complement strand
TCTTGGGCGTCGGGCATGTGGCCGTTGATCAGCAGGTAGGCGACCTCCACAAACCGGGAGTTCCGGGCCAGTTCCTCGACCGGGTAGCCGCGGTAGCGCAGGATGCCCTTCTCTCCGTCCAGATAGGTGATCGCGCTCTCGCAGGAGCCCGTGTTCATGTAGCCGTAATCGAGCGTGATCGCCCCCGTGTTTTTGCGGAGCGTGGCGATATCGATGGCGACTTCGTTTTCCGAGCCCACGATGACGGGGAACTCGTAGGTCTTGCCCCGCAGGTTCAAGGTGGCGGTTTCCGTAATCGGCATGGGGTACTGTTTCTGCATGTCAGGTTTGGCTCCAGAATGAAGGGCGGGAGGAAGGGTTAACGGTGTTGAGAGAAGAACCAGGCGAGGACGTCGCTGTCGTTGTAGGTCCGCGTCCAGACGTCGTGTCCGGCGCCCGGGTATTCGCGGTATTGAATCTTGCCGCCGCACGCTTCGAGGGCCTTGGCCATGTCGCGCGAGCGATTGACGGGGACGGCCGTATCCTTGTCGCCGTGGAAGGTCCAGACGGGGATGTTTTTGATGGACGGGGCGCGGGCGGTGTCGCCGCCGCCGCAGATCGGAAGCGCGGCGGCGAAGAGCGCGGGCTCGCGCTGGATCGCGTCCCAGGTGCCGTATCCGCCCATGGAGACGCCCGTCACGTAGACGCGGTCGGGGTCGATCGGCAGGGTTGCCAGCTTCTCGCGCAGGAGCGCCAAGGCGAGGCGCATGGAGTCCGAAGGCTGCTCGGGCATCGTGTGGCTGGGTGCGCTCCACGGCACGTTGACCCACTGCATGCCGGACGGGCACTGGGGCGCCAGCAGGACCGCGGGGTCGTTCGCTTTCGCGCCGTGCTGAAGCAGGGCCGAGACGCCGTGTTTGAGCTGGCTGACGTTGTTGGTGCCGCGCTCTCCGGCGCCGTGCAGAAAGAGCACCAGGGGCAACTTCTTGCCCGCCGCCACGTTTTTGGGCAGATGCTGGCGGTAACGCAGGATCTCGCCGGAGGGAGCCGTGAAGATCTCGGCGGTCGTTTCCTCCTGCGCGGTCTGGGCGTTCAGGCTGGCGGCCAGCGCGCCGGCGATAACGGCGGTTGCGATCGTTTTCATGAGGAGTCTCCTGGGGGGCGCGGTCGGCCGGAAGGCTTTGGGTCCGCACCTTGAGTGGCGGCTAAGAATAGCAACCGGGGGCCTGCGCTGTCAAATGATCGGCAGACGCGGGAAGGAAAAACTTGTGCGGGGCCTCAAAAGGCTGGTTTTGGCGCCAGAAAAGCATAAAATACGGCCCCAACATTCATGAACAGAAAGACCTATGTTATTGGCCATCGGAATCCGGACACGGATTCGATCGTGGCGGCTGTCGCGTATGCGGAATTGAAGCGGCAGCAGGGGTGGACGTGCTGTGCGGCGCGAGCCGGCAAGCTGACGCCCCAGACGGAGTATATCCTCGACCGTTTCGGGATACCGGCGCCGGAATTCATTCCCGACCTGGTGCCGAAAGTGGCGTATTTCTTGGAGGGGGTCCCGCCGACGGTGACCGAGTCCACGTCGCTGTGGGAGGCGCTCGAAAAAATCGAGCGGGAGAACGTCAAGATTCTGCCGGTGGTGGATGAGGCGGGGCGCTATAAGGCCGTCCTGAACTACAACGCGTTCGCCAGCAACCTGACGAAAAAGATCAACCCCCACCGCAAGGCGATCATCCCGACCAGCATGAACCTGCTGATCCAGACGCTCAAGGCGCAGCCGCTGGTCACGGTCGGCGGGGACGAGGTGGTGCGGTCGCGCATTCTGGTGGCCGGCTCCTCGATGGAGTCGTTCAAGACGCATCTCGAGGCGGAGATCCCCGCGAATGCCCTGGTGCTGACCGGCGACCGCGAGGACATCCAGCGCTACAGCATTGAGCGGGGCGCGCGCGCGGTGATCGTCACCAACGGCATGCCGCTGGCGAAGGGGCTGCGCGAGCTGGCCGAGCAGCAGAAGGTGTCGGTCATGATCTCGCCCTATGACACCTCGTCGACCGCCTTTCTGATCCTCTATTCAACGCCGGTGCGCACCATGGCGGACGAGACGGCGAAGCCGGTGACTGCCGGCAGCTATGTGCGGACGATCCGCGAAGAGTTGGCGGCGGCGCCTTCCCGCTGCCTGCCGGTGGTCGATGACGCGAACGTGGTGGTCGGGGTCTTTTCGGAAAGCGATCTGATCAAGGAGCCGAACATCGACATCATCATGGTCGACCACAACGAGCTCGGTCAGGCCGTGGAGGGGATGGAGAGCTACCGGATCCTCGAGATCCTGGACCACCACCGGCTCGGAAACTTCTCGACGCGCTACCCGATCACCTTCATCAACCGCGTGGTCGGGGCCACCTCGACGATTGTGGCCGGCATGTATGTGGAGCAGAAGGCCGTGCTCACGCCGGGCATCGCGGCTCTGCTGCTGGCGGGCATCCTGACCGACACGCTGATGCTGCGCTCGGCGACGACGACCGACACCGACCGCGAGACGGCCGAGTATCTGGCCGGCCTGGTCGATCTGGACATCGAGACGTTCGGCCGCGACATTTTCAGCAGTGTCCGGCAGCTGGTGGACTTGCCGGCTGCGGCGATCCTCACCATGGACTCCAAGGCCTACACGGCCTGCGGCAAAAAGTTTGCGGTCAGCCAAGTCGAAGTGAATACGACGGAGGAGCTGATCGGACGGAAAGCCGAGCTGCTGAAGGCGTTGTGCGAGAAACGCGCGCAAGAGGGGCTCTACTTCGCGGCGCTGATGATTACCGACATCACGGCGCTCAGTTCCGCCCTGCTGATCGACGGGGACCCGGAGTTTCTCCGGCGCATCCTGTTTCCGCGCGTGGAGAACGGCGTTTTCCTGTGCCGCGACATTCTGTCACGCAAGAAACAGCTGATTCCGCTGCTGATCGAACAGATGGAGGCGGTCTTGGGCGTATCTTAGCCGTTTTTCGTGCGAAACAGCCGCGCTTTTGCATTGCCGGTGCGGGTCGGTAAAACGTATCATAAACAAACCTATGTCTAACGAGAATCAGAACAAGCGAGAGTTGCCGAAACAGCCGCCGATGATGCCGACGTCGAGTGACAAGCAGGAGGGGGGCGTGGCTTCTGGCGCGCTGCCGCCGAAGCGGGTTTTTGGTGCTTGGTTGGTCGTGGGCATGCTGCTGCTTTTCATGATCGGCATGCTGTACTACAAGCCGGAGGGCGAGCTGAAGCCGATGGACCAGCTGGAGTTCCGGCGGCTGGTTGAGCAGAGTCAGGTCGAAAAGGTCGAGCTGGTCCGTGAGGCCAACGGCGTGACCTATCTGCGGGGCACCAAAAAGGGGGACGCCAAGGCCCGCTTCCGCGTCAACCTGATCCCTTCGGAGAATCTGGAGAAGTATCTGCTGGACAAGCAGATCCCCTGTCCGCTGGTCTACAACAACAATATTTTCGGGTCGCTGCTGCGCGAGATCGTGCCGGTCATCTTGATTTTGGTGATCCTGTATTTCATTTTCATCCGGCAGATCAAATCCGCGAACATGGGCGCGATGAGCTTCGGCAAGAGCCGCGCCAAGATGCTGAACCAGGACAAGAAGAAGATCACCTTCTCGAATGTGGCGGGCATCAAGGAGGCGAAGGAGGAGGTCCAGGAGATCGTGGAGTTCCTGAAGGACCCGCAGAAGTTCCAGAAGCTCGGCGGCCGCATCCCCAAAGGCGTGCTGCTCATGGGGCCGCCCGGTACCGGCAAGACGTTGCTGGCCAAGGCGATCGCGGGGGAGGCGGGGGTGCCGTTCTTCAGCATCAGCGGCTCGGACTTCGTGGAGATGTTCGTGGGCGTGGGCGCGTCCCGCGTGCGCGACATGTTCGAGCAGGGAAAGAAGCATGCGCCCTGCCTGATCTTCATCGACGAGATCGACGCGGTCGGACGCAGCCGCTTCTCAGGCATCGGCGGCGGCCACGACGAGCGCGAGCAGACGCTCAACGCGCTGCTCGTCGAGATGGACGGCTTTGAGACTTCCGAGGGCGTCATCATCATCGCCGCGACCAACCGCGCGGACGTGCTCGATCCGGCGCTGCTGCGGCCGGGCCGGTTCGACCGCCAGATCATCATCGACCTGCCGACGCTGACGGGGCGCGAAGAGATCCTGAAGATGCACGCGCAGAAGATCAAGCTGGCGGCGAACGCCAACCTGTCGCGCATCGCGCGCGGCACGCCGGGCTTCTCCGGCGCGGACCTCGCGAACTTGCTGAACGAGGCGGCGCTGCTGGCTGCGCGTGTGGGCAAAGCCGGCGTGGAGCACGTCGACCTCGAAGAGGCGCGCGACAAAGTGCTGTGGGGCCGCGAGCGCCGCAGCCGCGCGATGGAAGACCGCGAGCGCCGCATTACCGCCTGGCACGAGGCGGGCCACGCGCTGCTCCAGGTCTTGTGCGAGCACACGGAGCCGTTGCACAAGGTGACGATCATTCCGCGCGGCCAGGCGCTGGGTGCGACCATGTCGCTGCCGGAGCGCGACGTGCTGAACCGCACGAAGAGCGAGCTGCTCGACCAGCTCGTCGTGCTGATGGGCGGCCGCATCGCGGAGCAGCTCTTTACGGGAGACGTGTCGACCGGCGCACGGATGGACATCAAGATGGCCAGCGAGATCTCGCGGAAAATGGTGTGCGCGTACGGCATGAGCGAGGTCTTCGGGTTCCAGTCTTTCGGCGACAACCAGGAGACGCTGTTCTTGGGACGCGAGGTGGCCCGCAACCAGGCCTACAGCGAGGAGACCGCCAAAAAGATCGACGAGGAGGTCGAGCGGCTGGTGTCCGAATCGTATGCGCGCGCGGCCAAGTTGATCGAGGAGAACCGTGCGCGTCTGGAGCAGCTGGTCGAACATCTGCTCGAGGCCGAGACCATGGACGGCCGTGACGTCGAAGACCTGCTGAAGTCGGGGCGCATCCTCAGCGATGAGGAGCGGGCCGCGCAGAGAGGCGAGACGCCCGCGCCGGCGCCGTCTGAGCCGGCGTCGGCCCCGGCGGAAACGCCGGCCGCGGCGGGCATCGAGAACGCGGAGGCGGCCGAGGGTTCCGGCGTGGAGCCGCCGCCGTTGCCCTAGTCGCGCGCTGCGGTGAGGAGTGTGGTATGAGGACGGGAGCGGAGCAACGTGTCTGGCGCTGTCGGGGCCGGAGTCTGCCGCTGGGGCGGACGCTGGTCATGGGCATCGTCAATGTCACGCCGGACTCGTTTTCGGACGGCGGCTGTTGGCTGGACCCCGAAAGGGCCATCGAGCACGGGTTGCGCCTGGCCGCGGAGGGCGCGGACCTGCTGGACATCGGCGGAGAGTCCACCCGGCCGGGTGCGGCGGACGTTGAGCTGGACGAAGAGTTGCGGCGCGTGGTGCCGGTGATCCGGGGCTTGGCGCGGCAGTGCGGCGTGCCCCTTTCGGTGGACACGCGCAGGCCGGAGGTGGCGCGCGAGGCGGTTGGGGCTGGCGCCGTCATCGTCAACGACATCATGCCGTTTGCCGGCGACGCGGCCATGGCGGCGGCGGTGCGGGAGACCGAGGCGGGCGCCGTGCTGATGCACATGCGCGGAACGCCGCAGACCATGGCCGCGCAGACGGCGTATGACGACGTGGTGGCCGAGGTCGAGCGGGTGCTGCGGGCGTCTGTGGCGTATGCGGAGGCGCACGGCATCGGCGCGGAGCGCGTGGTGATCGATCCCGGCATCGGGTTCGCCAAAACCGCGGCGCAGAGCCTGGCGCTGCTGGCGGCGACGCCGCGGCTGGCGAGGATCGCTCCGGTGCTGGTGGGCGCTTCGCGCAAGCGGTTCATCGGCGAGATGTGCGAGGAGCCGGTTGCGGCCGAGCGGCTTGGAGGAAGCGTGGCGGTGGCGGTCTGGTGTGCCCAGCGCGGCGCTTCGGTCGTGCGCGTGCACGATGTGAAGGCGACGCGTCAGGCCCTGACGATGGCGCGCGAATTGGCGCGTCAAGAGAGCATGTGAGCATGTTTGACGGATTACAGATCGGTTTCAACGATGTCATGCAGATCCTGATTCTGTATTTGGGGATCTATGCGCTCATCCGGTTTGTCAAAGGCACGCGCAGCGCGCAGGTGCTGCTGGGGTTCTGCGTCCTCGCGGTCTCCTTGGTCCTGTTCACCTATCTGTTCCGCTTCGATGTGCTGGCGCGCGTCGTATATTTCCTGCTGGTCTATCTGGCGTTGAGCATGGTGGTGGTCTTTCAGCAAGAGATCCGCCGGGTTCTGGCGCTGGTGGGCGGACAGCGCCTGTTCACGCGTCAGTATCTGGCGCTGCAGCAATCCGTGCCGGAGAAGCTCTGCGGCTGCATCACGCAGCTCTCGAAGGCTCGCCTCGGCGCGCTGATCGCGGTGGAGCGCGGCATCTCGCTGTGCAGCTACGAGGATTCAGGGGTGAAGCTGAACGCGCTGGTCAGCCGCGAGCTGCTGTTCTCGATCTTCACGCCGCCGCTGCCGCTGCACGACGGCGGCATCATCATGCGCGACGGCCGCATCGCCGCCGCGCATTGCCTGTTCCCCGTGTCCAACCAGAGCGAGCTCGCGACGTCCGGCATGCGACACCGGGCCGCGGTCGGCTTAAGCGAGGAGACCGACGCCGTGGTGGTGGTCGTTTCCGAGGAGACGGGGAAGATCTCCGTGGCCCACAACGGCCGTCTGCACCGCTACGGCGACGACAAGGTCGAGAAGATCCTGCTGCGCTGGCTGAAGAAGGCGATGCCTTACGAGACGCGCAAAACCGTGACGGTGACGGACTGGGTCATGTCGCAGGTCGCGCGCGTGATCCGCGTCCGGCGCGACGTGTCGGGGGGTGACGGCCATGAAGGTTAACGCCTGGGTGTCGCTGTTGCGCCTGATTTTTTTGCGGAACGGCTATTGGAAGCTGCTCTCGTTGGTGATCGCGGTCCTGGTGTATTTCTCGATCCGCGCTGAGATTAGCCATGTGCGCGTGGTGACGATTCCGGTGGAGACGGATTTCGAGACGACGGCGGGCGGAGCGGTGATCGAGTCGATCGAGCCTCGCTCCGTGCAGGTCACCCTGCGCGGTTCGTACTCCGAGGTGAACCAGCTGGCGCTTTCGGCGATCCGCTGCGTGGTCCGCCCCAGGCAAAAGAAGAATTCGACGCTCGACACGGTCTCCATGAAGATCGGCCGCACCCATCTGCGGGGCGTGCGGGGGTTGCGCGTGGCGAAGATCCAGCCGAGCACGGTGGTCGTCAAGTTCGATGTGCCGATGTCCCTGCAGCTGGCGGTGGCGCCGCCGGTGCTGGAGGGGCGCGCCCGCGGCCGGGTGCAGCTCGCGTACGAGCAGACCAATGCGGTCGTCAAAGGCTCGCGTCGGCTTCTGAGCCCGCTTGATCCGGAGATGACCCAGATCCAGACGGAGCCCATCGACGTGGATGGCCGGTCGCAGACTTTTGCCACGCGCGTCAGGCTGTTTCCCCCGGGCGATGCGGTGAACGCCATCGTCGAGCCGTCCGACATGGTGGTGAACGTGATGATTTTGAGCGAGAAGGCGACGGCCAAAATCGAACGGGTCCCGGTCGTGGTGAGTCAACCTTTCGCCAGCGCGAGCCGGTGGAAGGTCGAGCCCGAGTGGGTCGACATCGAGGTGACGGGGCGCTCGGAGGTGGTGAAGGCGGTCACGTTCGGGGAGGTCTTGGCCTCGGTCAACGGCACGATGCCGCTGTCTTCAGGGACGGTCACCAACGAGGTTCCGGTGGTGGTGCACGTTCAGCAGGGCCTGGCCATCGATGACGTGAAGGCTGTCCCGGCGACGGTCAAACTGATTTCTCTGATGCCGCAGAACTCGCCCCCGGGCGTTACCCCGTAAACAGGATCGACGGTTTTCCGCTATGGACGAAATCTCTTCAGACGATACGCAAGACCGGCTCGAGCACGAGCGCCGGATCCACCGCCGCGTGGCGGGGGTCCTGCTGTTTCCGATTGCCTTGTTTCCGCTCTTGAGCCTGCTCACCTACAACTGGAGGGACATCTCCTCGGTGCATGCGCCGCCGCTGGATCCGCCGGCCAACTTGATCGGCGTCGTCGGCGCGTGGTCGGTCTATATCGGGTACAGCCTCATGGGGCTGACCTTGTGGGTCGTCCCGTTCTTTGTGCTGCTCTTCAGCTTCATGCTGTTGTCGGGGCGGGTGATGCGCTTGGGGCGCCGCGCCTTCTGGATGCTTCTGTTCATCGTCGCGCTGTGCTGTCTGGTTCAGCTGGGCAGCGCGACGGTCTTCGACGGGGCGCTGGAGCGGCTGAATTTGAAGCCGAACGCGGGCGGTGCCATCGGGTACTGGCTGATGACGTGCCTGCTGGCGCGTTGGTTCAGCCCGGTGGGCGGCGGCATGCTGATGCTGAGCATCATGTTTTTCGCGCTGGTGATGGCGATCGGGCTCCGCAACCTGTTCGTGGGGTTGGGACGGCTGACGGGCTGGTGGGCCGCGCGGCAGTCGTCGGACCCTCTCCAGGAGCCGGCGGGCGGGGCCGACCTGGCCGCAGGCGGCGGCTTGAGCCCGCGCGAGCGCGAGCGCCAGCAGCGCCAGGCGCTGAAAGAGGCGGCGCGCCGGGCCAAGGAGGAGGCCCGTCTGGCGCGCGAGGAGGAGCGCCGCCGCGAGAGCGAGTCGCGTGAGGCCGAGCGCCGCCGCAAACGGGAGACCCCTGCGGCGCCTGAGCCGTCGCTGCAGGCGGAAGAGAAGCCGGGCGCCAAGCGCGAGGTCAACGACTATGTGGCCGCCACGGACCAGATCCGGCGCCGCGCCGAGGAGGCCCGTCAGGCCGCCGCGGCCGAGCGGGAGCGCGAGCGGCAGCGCCAGGTGGCGGCTGTGGCCGAGGTCCCCGCCGTGACGCCCGAGCCCGAAGCGCGCCGCCGCGAACCCGTGGCCGCGCCGCGCGCCGTTGTGGCGGCCGCGGCCGCGCCGGCTGAGGAGCCGCCCAACCTCGCCGACTATCCGCTGCCGCCGGTGACGCTTTTGAACCCCATCCCGAAAGGGACTGCGGACCACGGCAACATCGAGGAGACCTCCGCGGTCCTGGTGGACACGCTGCGTCAGTTCAACGTGCCGGTGGATGTGGTGGGGACCACGCCGGGACCGGTGGTGACGCAGTACGAGCTTCGGCCCGCTCCGAACATCAAAGTCGAGCGGATCGCCAGCCTGACGGCCAACCTGCAGATGGCGCTCGAGGCGACAAGCCTGCGCGTGCAGGCTCCGATCCCCGGCAAGAACGCGGTGGGCATCGAGATCCCCAACCGGCGTGCGCGTCCCGTGACGTTCCGCGAGGTGCTCGAAGGCGAAGCGTGGCGCCACTGCAAGCAGGAGGTGCCCCTGGTCCTGGGCAAAGATGTGGCCGGCAACGACCTGATCTACGATTTGACTAAGGCGCCGCACCTTCTGGTCGCCGGGGCGACGGGCTCAGGCAAAAGCGTCTGCTTGAACGCGATTCTGAACGGGTTTCTCATGAGCCGGACGCCCGAGCAGCTCCGGCTGATTTTGGTCGACCCCAAGCGCGTCGAATTCACCTGTTACAACGACTTGCCGCATCTGCTGGTTCCGGTGATCAACGATCCGAAGAAGGTGGCCTTCGGGCTGCGCTGGGCCATCATGGAGATGGAGAAACGCTACCGCATGCTCCAAAAGGTCGGGTGCCGGAACATTGTGGCGTTCAACAGCCGCGAAGTCGCGCGGCAGGAGGAGCTCTTCGATGCGACGGGAGCGCCCGCGAAGCCCGCGTCGGCCGACGAGATTCCGGCCCGCCTGCCGTACATTGTCATTGTGGTTGACGAGGTGGCCGACATCATGTCGGCGGTCGGCAAAGAGGTCGAGCCGGCGATCGCGCGCCTGACCTCGCTGTCGCGCGCCGTCGGCATCCACCTGATCCTGGCGACGCAGCGTCCCTCGGTGGACGTCATCACGGGTACGATCAAATCCAACATTCCGGGGCGTATCGCCTTCAAGGTGTCGCAGTCGAACGACAGCCGCACGATTCTGGACAGCCCCGGCGCCGAAGAGCTGATCGGCAAGGGTGACATGCTGTTCCTCAAGGAAGGTTCGCAGCTGATGCGTGCGCAGGGAGCTTGGGTGGGAGACGATGAGATCGCCCGCGTGGTCTCCTTTGTCAAGGAGCACTGCAAGCCCTGTTACGACCAGACGCTGATCGGACGGTTGGATAAGATCAAAGAGTCGGACCCCGATGCGGCCATGGACGAGGGCGAGGAAGAGGGCGGCTCTGAGGGCGAGGCCGCCGATGAGGGCGGTGAGGCGGATGACGCGCTGCTGCCCAATGCGCTGGAGGTGATCCGGATGACGCGCCGCGCGTCGACAACCATGCTGCAGCGTCGCCTGGGCATCGGGTACACGCGGGCGGCGAGGCTGATGGACACGCTGGAGGCGCGAGGCGTTGTCGGGCCGCAGGTCGGTTCGGGAACGCGCGAGATTCTGGTGGATCTGGACAACGAGATTCCGTCCAATACGGGTTTTGACGATCGGCCGCCTGAGGGCGGTGCGGCTGACGATGGGTCTGAAAACGATGAACCGGCTACGGTCTAGGGAAACGGTGGGGTGAGCTATGGCACTTGGAGAAATTCTTCGCAACGCACGTGTCCAAAAAGGGATGACGCCTTCCGATGTGGCCGAGAACACGCGCATGATGGTGCAGGTCGTCGAAAGTCTCGAGCGTGAGGACTTCAGGCGCATCGCGGCGCCGATTTACGGCCGCGGGTTCATCAAGCTCTATGCCGAACTGCTGGAGCTTGATCCCGAGCCGCTGATCCGCGATTTCATGGAGCTCTATGACGGGGCGCGCGCGCCGGCCGTGAAAACGAAGAAGGTGGAGGCCCCCGAAGAGCCGGTGGCTGTGACGCCGCCGGTCACGCGGACCGTCTCGGGGCCTGCGCCGCTGGCGCCGCAGCGTCAGCCGGTGCAGCCGCGCCCGGCCATTCGCCCCGTTGTCGTCGCGCCTGCGGCCGAGGCGGTGGCGCCTGCGGCGGAGGCGGTTTCTCTGTCGCACGACAAGCCGGAGCCCGTGGGGGTGAAGGTCGAGGAGGAGGCTCCGCAGCGCAATGTGCCTGACGCCGTGCAGGCGGAGGAGCCTTCGTTCGCGCCGGCCGCGGAGAGGCCCCGCGCGCTGGTCGTGGAGCCCGAAGAGCCGCAGTCGGAGTCCGACGAGCCGGATCTGTTCCGCCCCGCTCCGCCGCGTCGCGCAGCGGTTTCCCGAGAGGGGGACGGCGAGTCGCCGTCGGGTGAGACGGAGCGCGCGTCGCGCAAATCGCCTAAGCTGCCCGTTTTCAAAATCGGCGGCCGGATGGAACAGGCTGCGGAGCCGGCGCCTCACGACGAAGAGGCTCACGCGCGCAGGCATGCCCGTGTCCAAGCGTTCCTGGACGGTTTCTCGAAGCTCAAGGACGGGGTCGGGAGCCGGCTTCCCGAGGTGTTGCCGCGCAAGCAGATGCTGGCTTGGGGCGGAGCGGGTGTGGTGGCGCTCGTGGTGCTGGCGGCGGGCGTCAGCGTGCTCTTCAAGCTGACGGGGTCCAATGTGAAGGAGACGCCCGGAGTGATCATCGAGACGACGCCGCCGCCCGCCCTGTACGTCGACTGACGCTATCGGTGTTCAGCCTTGAGCGCCGGAGCGAGCAGCGCATAGATCGCGGGATCTTTGATCTTGATCTCGGCGGGCGTGAGCCCGTCGAGCTCGTGCGGGAAGACGATCCACTCGGCGGTTTCGCGGACGTGGAAGTCAGGCCGGTGCGCCGTCTTGTTTGCGCCCGGCTTCCAGTAGACCGTCGCGATCCGCACGTCCGCTTTGTACGGCGCGAGCCGCTCAAGCACGGCCCGCGCGGTATGGCCGGAGTCGAAGACGTCGTCGATCACCAGCACGCGCGAGCCCGGTGCGACCGAGCTGAAAATCTCGTCGGCGTTCTCGAAGGCCACCTCGTTGGCGCGGGCCTGGATGCCCGTGTAGGACTGGCACTTCAACACGCGGTGGCGGGGGCGCAGCCCGTGGTAATAGAGGAACTCGTGGACGCTGACGCCGACGGGGGCGCCGCCGCGCCATAGCGCGATCAGGTCGTCCGGCAGCCAGCCTGAATCGAGAATCATGCGGGCCAGCCGGAAACTGTCGCGCAGGTAGTCGTTCGCGGAAATGAAGATTTTGTCGCCCATGCTGCCTCCGAAGAGGGGGTTAACGCATCATCAGTCGCACGTACGCGTTGAACAGGGCCGGGCCCCAGAACACCCAGATGGCCGCGGCGGCCGAAATGTAGGGGCCGAAGGGAATCCGGCTCTGCAGTTTGACGCCGCCGAAAGCGATCAGGAACAGGCCGCAGACGCTGCCCAAGACCGACGAAATGAAAACGGTGAACAGGACGGCCTGCCAGCCGAGGAAGGCGCCGATGGCTCCCATCAGCTTCACGTCGCCGAAGCCCATGGCCTCTTTCTTGAACGCCTGGGTGCCGATCCAGGCCACGGCGTTGAGCAGGCCGAAGCCGAGCGCCAGGCCGATGCACGAGCTGAGCAGTCCCTGCCACCACACGGACTGGCCGTGCAGGGCTGGCACCAGGGCGCTGAGCACGGGCCCGGCCACCATGCCGCCGATCGTCACCGAGTCGGGGATGATGAAGTGCTCGAAGTCCACAAAGGTGCCCAGCACCAGGCCGGACAGAAACAGCCAGTAGACCGGGATGATCAGCGGGTGAGGGATCGGCAGCATGTGCATGGCGGCCGGAGCGGTCCACTTCATGAAGATGGCCAGGAACAGCAGGGCGGTGAGCAGCTCGACCAGCGTGTAGCGGAACGAGATGGGCCCTTTGCAGGAGGCGCATTTGCCGCGCAGGCATAGCCAGCTCAGCACGGGGACGTTCAGGTACCAGGGGATCAGGGTGTTGCAGTGCGGACAGTGCGACCGCGGCGTCACCACCGACTCGTCGCGCGGGATGCGGTAAATGCACACGTTCAGGAAACTTCCGACACAGGCTCCGAAAAAGGTGGAGAACAGTGCGAACAGCAGGAGGTAGAAGCGGATTTCTTGGTCACTCATATCGGTCGTTCACCCACGGTCATCAGTTGTCGCTATCATACCTGCTGCCGCGCCTCGGCGGCAATCCGTATTTCGCGCTTTTCGTCGGCGCGCTGGCGCAGCCGGTTTAGCGTTGTCGGGCAAGCGCCTTTACCGCTATGATGACGGGGTCTGCTACTTGCAGGCTGGAAGGGGCGCGGGAACGGGTGAAAGAGCGGCTGGACACATTGCTGGTCAATGCGGGGCTGGCGGAGAGCAAAGAGCTGGCGCAGCGTCTGATCATGGCGGGGGAGGTCCGCGTGGCGGGGCAGGTGGCGACCAAGCCGGGGCACAAGTATGCCGATGACCTCCCCTTGACGGTTGCGGCGCGGCCGCGCTTCGTGAGCCGGGGCGGCGAAAAGCTCGAGGGCGCATTTGCGGCTTTTCCCGATTTCGACGTGGCCGGAAAGGTGTGCTTGGATGTCGGCTCTTCGACCGGCGGGTTTACGGACTGCCTGCTTCAGCACGGCGCCGTGCGCGTGATCGCCGTGGATGTCGGCAGGGGCCAGCTGCACTGGAAGATGCGGCAGGATCCTCGCGTGCACGTCATGGAGGCCTTCAATGCGCGCTATCTGAGGCTCTCGGACCTGCCGGAACAGCCTCAGGTGGGCGTGACAGACGTCTCTTTCATTTCGCTCAGGCTGATTCTTCCGCCCATGAGCGACGTGTTGCCGCCGGGCGGGGAGATCGTGTCGCTCATCAAGCCGCAGTTCGAGGCCGGCCGCGAAAACGTTCCCGGAGGCGTGGTGCGCGATCCGGCGGTGCGCGCGGCCGTGGTCGAAGAGATCCGCGCGTTCGGCACGGGGACGCTCGGTTTGAGCTGGCTCGGCTGCGTCCAGTCGCCGCTGCTGGGGCCCGAGGGCAATGTTGAGTTTCTCGCGCGGTGGCGCAAGGGTTAAGGGCTGCGGCGCGCAGCGGACGCGGGTTTCGTCGCTTGTGTGCCAAGGCTGCGGCGTGTATCATAGGGCGCAATCATGAAAACCATCGGGCTCATCGCCAATTTCAAAAAAGACCAGGCTGCGGAAGCGGTCAAGCATGTGGCGTCGCTCGCGGCGGGAATGGGGTTCACCGTCCTGTCGGACGCGAGAACGGCCTCGCTTTGTCCGATGATCCGCGCGTGCGAGGTCCCGTCTTTCTGCGCGATGGGAGCCGAGTCCGTGGTCGTGTTGGGGGGCGACGGCACGATGCTGGACGCGTCGCATCAGCTGGTGGGCCAGCATTTGCCCATGATGGGGCTCAACATCGGATCTCTGGGGTATCTGACGAGCGTTGAGGAGTGGCAGTTCGGAGAGGCGCTGCAGCAGCTTCGCGAGGACCGGTACGCGGTCAGCCGGCGCTCGGCGCTGGCGATCACGATCCGGTCGCCGCAGGGCGGGTGCGCGACCCTGCCCGACGCGCTCAATGACGTCGTCGTGAACCACGGCGCTTCGGCGCACGCGGTGGAACTGGCGCTGCTGCTTGACGAGAAGCCGGTCGCGACCTTCATCTGTGACGGCATCATTGTGGCCACGCCGACAGGCAGCACGGCGTATTCGCTTTCGGCAGGCGGGCCCATCCTGCTGCCCGATGCTCGGGCTTTGGTGATCAGCCTGATCTGCCCGCACTCCCTGACGTCCCGCCCTCTGGTTGTTCCCGATACCGCACGCATCGCGATCCGGCCCACGGTTTGCGATGTGCCAATGATCGTCAGCTCGGACGGCCGCGATGAGCAGCCGCTCTCGGTCGGCGACCGGGTGGATATCGTGCGCAGCCCGCACGACGTGCCGGTCATCGAGCTGCATGGCTATAATCCGTGCGACGTGCTCCGGCGCAAATTGAGGTGGGGCGGGCGCTAGCCCCGAGCCGCCCGATTGTCTCTGGCCCCGCCGGCATGCGGGGCGTCTTGCGCCCGCGCGACCGCATTCGGCGAATGTGCTTTCTTGACTGGGCCAAGGAGCGGACGTATACTCTTGGGCTGTTTAATAATGTGGTTTAGGATGTTTTTTTAACAGGATTCTCCATTATGGCAGGCGAGAAAACGGATCAGGTGGCCCAGCAGGCGCAGAATTTCTACAACAAGGGGGTCGCGGCTTTTGAGCGCGGCAATCTCGATATTGCGATCGACCTTCTGATGCAGTGTGTGACGCTGGCGCCGGGTTTTTCACGGGCCCGCAAGTTTCTGCGCGCGGCGCAGATCGCGAAGTTCCGCAAAGAAAAGAAGAGCCGGATGGCGGCGCAGATGCAGGAGTTTAGCGCCACGTTGATGCGCATGAAGATTTCTACGCTGCTCAAGGCCGGTAAGACCGAGATGGCGCTGCTCGAGTGCGAGAAGCTGCTGTCCATGAATCCGCTGCAGTCGCAGAACGTGGAGCTGGCGGTGGAGACGGCCGAGGCGGCGGGACATCCCGATGCGGCGCTGTTCACGGTTGAAGCGGCCTACGAAAACAATCCCGACGACATGTTGCTCTTGCGCCGCGTGGCCGACTACTACATGAAGGTCGGCGAATACGACAAGGCGCGTGACGCGTACGTCAAGCTGAACGCGTTCCTGCCCAACGATCAAACCATCTTCAAGCAGCTGAAGGATGCTGAGGCGCGCGTGACGATGGCTTCGGGCTGGGAAGAGACCGCCGGCAAAAAGGACGGCTACCGCGACCTCATCGCGAACAAGGATCAGGCCAAGAAGCTCGATATGCAGGCGAAGTCCGTGGTCGCGGGCTCGGACGCGGACGCCCTGATCGAGGAGGCGAAGGCGCGGGTCGAGAAAGAGCCGAACAACCTCAACTTCTATCGTGCGCTGGCGCGTCTGTTCTCGCAGAACAAGAGGTTCGACGAGGCGGTCCAGACGCTGGAGGCGGCGCGCAAGGTCAATGCGTCGGATCCGGAGCTGGACCGCGCGCTGACGGCGACGAAGATTTCGGCGTTCGAGGCGAAAATCGAGGCGCTCAAGGCGTCCGGGGACGCGGCCGGTGCGGCGGACATGGAAAACGAGATGAACCAGTTCGTCTTCGACGATTTGGTCTCTCGCGTGCAGCGGTATCCGAACGATCTGAAACTGCGCTTCGAGCTGGGCCTGCAGTATTTCAAATACGACTATTTCGACGACGCGATCGGGCAGTTCCAGCTAGCTCAGCGCAGTCCGAAGGAGCGCGTCGAGGCGCTCTACTATCTCGCGATGTGCTTTACGAAGAAGGGCCAGCGCGACATGGCGGTCATGCAGCTGGAGACGGCCAACGAGCAGCTTCAGATCATGGACGATCTAAAGAAGAAGATCGTGTTCGAGCTGGGCGGTCTGGCCGAGGAGGCGGGCGACATCGAGAAGGCGTTCGGCTACTACAAGGACGTGTACGGCGCCGACATCGGCTTCCAGGACATCGGTGCGCGGATGGAGCGCATTTACAAGCTTCGTCAAAGCCAGCAGGGCTGAGGCCTGGAGCGAGGCGAATGGCAATAAAGAGGGGAGCGGCCGCCGGCCGTTCCCCTTCTTTGTTTTAGAGGCATCACCGCCACGGGGCGGGGCCGACGCCCAGCAGGGCTGCGGCGTTGCCGCCCAGCACGGCGTTTTCGGCCGCGGCGGGAAGCCCGGCGCGCTGGACGAACCGGAGACCGTCGTCGATGCTCAGCCAGGGCCAGTCCGTCGCAAAAAGCAGCTTCTCGCAGGGATGTTCGCGCAGAAGGCGCTGCACATCCTCGTTTCGCGCGTCCTGCATCAGGATGGCGGTGTCCAGGAACACGTCTTTGCCGAGCAGGTGCTCGAGCGCTCCTCCCCACTGGCGCCAGCCGCCGAGATGGGCGGCGATGAAGGGGAGGCCGGGAACCTCGCGGAGGACGCGCGCGATCCGCTCCGGGCCGCAGAGCGGCTCGAACGGGAAGCCGATGTCAAAGCCGCAGTGGCACTGCACCACCAGATTCAGGTCGCGGCAGCAGCGGAAGAACTCGAGCATCTCCGGCGCGTCCAAGACGCAGGGCTGGTAATAGGGGTGGAGCTTGATGCCGCGTATCCCGCTCTCGGCGATGCGCGTCAGGTGGTCGAAGCGCGCCTCGTCTGACGGATGAACGGAGGCGAAAGGGATCAGGTGGCGTGCGGCCTCCGGACCGCGCTCGCCGTCGCGGATGGCCAGCGCTTCAGCGAGAATCCCTTCGGTCTGCGAAGGTTTGGTGGCGATGGGGCAAACCACGGCGTAATCGGCGTCCGCGCGGCGCAATTCATCGAGCAGGCTGCGCAAGGTGCCGTCGGCCGCGGGCGCAATGGCGTTGTCCGCTTTTTCGGCGAGCTTCTGCAACGCGCGGCCTGCAAGTTCATCCGGGAACGTGTGTGCGTGGACGTCGATGATCATGGCGTTTCTCCGTGCGTGACCTGATTTGCGTTTATCTTAGTACGGCAGTCCTGCGGTTGCGAGCCCAAAGGGGCGTCCCGCCGGCGTCAAACTTCCCTTCAAGCGTCGGGGGCCCTGTGGTATACTGCGCCATCCTCAACTTCAGGAGATGTCTATGGCTGGCAAAAAAAAGATCGCTGATCCGCGTCCGGACTGGGACACCTACTTCATGGAGATTGCCCAGGTGACGGCGACCCGGGCGAACTGCTCGCGCCGCAAGGTGGCGGCCGTTGTCGTGTCGGAGAACCGGATCATCTCGACGGGTTACAACGGGACGCCGCGCGGCGTGAAAAATTGTTTCGAGGGCGGGTGTGCGCGGTGTTCAGGGAAGGCGCCGTCGGGGGCCAGCCTCGAGGAGTGCATCTGCGTGCATGCCGAGCAGAACGCGATCTGCCAGGCGGCGTATTACGGCATACGTCTCGCGGGCGCCACGATTTATGTGACCATCAGCCCGTGTCTGACCTGCGCGAAAATGATCATCAACGCGGGCATCCGAGAAGTGGTCTACGGCGGCGAGTACGCCTTCACGGAGCAGACGGAACGTCTGCTCAAAGAGGCGGGGGTAAAGTGCCGCCGCTATGTGAAGAAGTAGCGGGCCAGACCACCAGGCGGAAGTAGCGCTGCGGACTTTCTCCGAGGATTTCGGCAGGCAGGTGCAAGGTCCAGAGGGTGCCGTCGTCGCATGCTTCGGCGCTCAGATACCGGTCGTCGGCGTCGTACCATTCGAGCAGATCGTCGGACTGCTGCAGCGAAGCCCAGACGTCCGGGCGGTCGGACGCCTGGTGGTATGAGACGCGCACGCCTTCGTCGCCGACCGAGAAGCCGTGGAAGTCGGAGCGGCCGTGGTCCGACGGATCCTGGGGGTCGGCGCCCGTGTAGTACTCGACGAGGTTGGAGACCCCGTCGCCGTCCGCATCGCCGTCGAGCGTGGACAGGCCTCGCAGGCCGAGCCACTCCGAAAAGCCGCCGCGACCGGGCGTCGGGCTGGCGGCGTCCCAGCGGCTGTCGAAGCCCCCGGGGAACTCAACGCGGTTGAGCGAGTCGCCGCCACCGTCGGCGGCGTCCGGCCAGGGGGAGGCGGTTTTGTAGGTGACCGAGTCGAGCACGAGGCCGCGCGCATTGAGCAGGGTGACGGTGTCGCCGCTGTCGGACAAGCTGCCGTAGAGCCAATAGGCCGCGGGACGAAGCTCACCGCCGTACCGTCTTGCGAAGGCCTCGCTGTGGCGCGCGACCACCGCGTGCTCGCCGGGCTGGAGGATGGGGCCCGTGAGGGTGAGCGCGTCGGCGGGTTCTCCTTCTGGGAATCGGCAGCCCGCAAGGCTGACGGCGCAGTCCGCCACGTTCACGATCTCCACAAACTCGTAACTCCGGTCGGTGAGTGCCGGCAGCGCGGTGTCGGAGCCGGTGTGCGGGTGGTAGTGGATCTCGCTGAGCAGGAGGTCGCCTGGCCGCGCGGGGCGGGCGCCGACCAGATAGTCGCCGCGCGCGGCGAGACTCCACTTGCCGCTGGAGGAGCTGTAGGCGCGCACAAAGAGCGCGGCGGCGTGGGTGAGCTGCACGGAAGCGCCGGAACCGCAGAGGCGCGCCTGGGGGGCCGGCAGATTGTTCCACAGCGCGGGGTCGCTGCCGTCCAGCGTGAAATAGAGCAGGTCGCCTTCGGTGGCGGTGAGCGTGACGGTCACGGGCTGATCGGCGGGGCGCACGCCGGGGAGCGGCGAGAGCGTCGGCGGCCTGAGCAGCGCGCATTTGGAGTAGAGGTTCTCGTCGATCCAGCTGGCATGGTTGGTGGCGAACCACGTCAGCCAGGCGACTTCGCCGGAGTGTGTCCGGCCGAACGCGTCGTTTGTGGGCCACGTATTCCACTTGGTGTAGTCGCGCGTGGCCGAGGCTTCCGGCAGGCCGTTCTTGAGGCCGCTGAGCGTGGCGGCCAGGCTGGCGTTGGCGAGCGGGCCTTTGCGCAGTTCGGTCCATCGGTCCCAGTAGAGCCGCTGGAAGGCCGGCTGCGCGTGGAGCTTGCCCCAGAGGTCCGCGCGGGCGAAAGGCTCGGACGCAAACGTCCAGGCGTCCCACCGCTTGACATTAGGGAACGAGGACTCCGCGTACCCGTAAGGGCCGAGTGAGCGGTCGAAGTCCCAGACCGGGCCCGCCATAATCTTGCCGCCGCGGTCTTTGTGGAACCACGAGCTGAGCGTGAAGATGTCGACGTCCATGGAGAACATTTTCAGCATGTGGAAATCGGCCCAGGAGAGCAGGTCGATGTGGACGCCCACGCCCGTTTCGGGGTTCATGGGGTCGGGGCCGTAGAGCACATCCTCGAAGGCGTTGAAGGCGTCGACGATGTAGCGGCGCTGCTCCGGCTGGGCGTCGGCGAGCTTGGGATAGGCGAGCACCATGTAGCGGCCAGAGCTGTTCGGAAAGTTGCGGGCCGTGCGCCAGCTGAACTCGTCCGCATCGGCGCGGTCGGCCTTGAAAAGGTAGCTCCCCGAGAGTGCGGGAAGCGCCGTGTCGCCAGGCGTGACGACGTCGTCGACAGGGACGCGGCTGTTGCCGGCCTTGATGCGTTCCTCCAGCACGTACAGGCCTTGGTAGCAGGCGGCGGACAGGCTGTTCGTCTCGTTTTGAACCAGAAAGACTTCCACCCAGCGCGTGCGCGGCGCATAGCGGCCGAGCTGGCGGGAGAGCGTGAACATGAACGCGTCATGCAGATAGGTCCGGTCGTAGCTCCAGCACGAAATGAGGGCGAAGTCGGAGCCTTCAGGAAAGCCTGCGATCGCGACCTTGAGGTCGTCGTTGTCTTCGCCCCAAAACGAGAGCGAGTACGGCTTTTTGGGGAAGCCAGACGAGGATGATCCACGGACGTGGATGCCTGCGCGGGAGGTGAGCGTGGCCGGGCCGGTGAGTCGGGCTACGCCGTCGTCGGGCTCGATCAGGTGGACGCTGCAGGCGGTGTCGATGGTGGATTCGGCGGCGGGAATGCCGTTCGTGCCCGGGTCGGTCTCGCGGAGGACGAGGAGGGGCAGGCCGCTTGAGAAATTGAGCGTGGCGGAGTCGCCGGAACAGAACGTGTACTGCGCGGTTGTGGTGGCCCCGCTGCGTCCGGCGGCATCGAACACGCGCGCGCGGATGTGGCAAGACGAGGCGACCGCGAAGGGCGCGGTGTAGAGCAGGTCGTTGGTCAGCGCCGGGTCCGCGCCGGTGGTGGTGTAGCGGATGGTCTGGCCGCTGGCGTTGCCGCTGAGGGTGAGCGTGAAGGCGGAGGCCGCGATTCCGGCGGGATGAGAAAAGGCGACGGTCTGAGGCAGGCGCTGCGTCGAGGCGTCGCCGTTGAGGGTCCCGGGTGTTGCTCCGATCAGGAAGCCGGGGGCATCGGTGGTGGACAGGCTCTTGCAGACAGCCGTCAGGCGCGGCTTGAGAAACAGATCGCTGCTGGAGGCGTTGCAGTTCATCACGTGGACGGCCATGATGTTGGTGCCGCAGGTGAGGCGGTTGGTAGCCGGGCTGATGTCGGCTGCGTCCAAGGTCGAGGGGTCGCCGAGGATCGAAGCCGCGAAGCTGGCGTGCGTCAAGGTCTCGGGGGACGCGATGTTCGCGCCGCAGGCGAAGCCGCCGTTGAGGTACACGGCTGCGCCATCGTCATAGGTCAGGGTCAGGCTGAGCGACTGGACGGATGCGGCGTCGGAAAGAGCGAACGGGATGCGCAGGAAAACGCCAGGCTTCCCCTGCGCGAGGGTCAGCAGGCTCATGCTGATCTGTGATGCCCAGGCGGGGTTCTTGGTGGCGTAGCCCGCCGGGAGCACGCCTGCGGCCCAGCCCGCATCGTCGAACGCCGGGTGCTGCCACGTGGAGGCGAGCGTGCCGTCGGCGGGGCTGAACGCGCGGACCGGTGTCGCGTCGGAAACGAGCTCGACCGTCTGATCGGACAGCGAGAGTCCGAGGCCGAACGAGAGGTCCTCGTACTGCGGCGGATAGGCCGTGCCGTAGTCGTGCACCAGCATGCGGTCCGCGTCGTACAGGCCGAGGTATTCGCCGTTTTTGCTGAGCGCAAAATTGGTGTGCAGTTCCCCTGCCGGATCGGTGAGGTTCGCGTTTGAGGCCCAGATCAGGCGTGTGCCCCAGGGCGGCAGGACCACGTCGGGAAGCACCCATTTGCCTTTTCTGGTCGGGTCGTCGGTCAGAGACCAGCCCGACAGCGCGATGGGGCGGCTGGTGGTGTTCTGAAGCTCGATCCAGTCGGAGGCGTTGCCGAACGCGTCTTTGAGCCCGTCCTTGTTCTCCGCCATGAATTCGGAAATGATGACGGGAGGCGTCCAGGCGGAGGCGTTTGCCAACAGGAGGCAACAGGCCCAAGACAAGATTGTGCGGTTCGGCACCATGCGGCCATTATAAGGGATGGTGAAGGAGGCTTCCAACAGAATCGGAGTTTCAGCGCGGGCTTGCATCTGTGGGCGCGAGCAGTCATAATACGCTCTCTTTTTTCGAAACAAGGAGAGTGTCAGATGCGTACGAAAATCGTTGCAGGGAACTGGAAAATGAACAAGACGGCCTCTGAGGCCGCCGCGTTGATCGAGGGGATCAAAAAGGAAGTGGCCGGGATCTCCAAGGTGGAAGTCGTGGTTTGTCCGCCGTTCACGGATCTGAAGGATGCGGCAGCGGCCTGTGCCGGCTCGAATGTGGCGCTGGGCGCGCAGAATGTGCACTGGGAGGCCTCCGGCGCCTTCACGGGCGAAATTTCGGCCGCCATGTTGAAGGACCTGGGCGTGACGTATGTGATCATCGGCCACAGCGAGCGCCGCCAGTATTTCGGCGAGACCGACGAGACCGTCAACAAGCGCACGAAGGCGGCGTTGGCCGCCGGCCTGATCCCGATCGTTTGCGTCGGCGAGACGCTGGCCGAGCGCGATGCCGGCCAGATGGAGTCGGTGGTGGTCCGCCAGACCAAGGCCGGCCTCGCGGACTTGGGCGACGGGCTCAAGAAGGTCGTGATTGCGTATGAGCCGGTGTGGGCGATCGGCACGGGACGCACCGCGTCTCCGGCGCAGGCTCAGGAAGTGCATGCGCTGATCCGCCGGACGCTGGCTGAGATTTCGTGCGGCGACACGGCGAACACGATCCGCATCCAGTACGGCGGCAGCATGAAGCCGGAGAATGCGCAGGAGCTGATGAGCCAGCCGGACATCGACGGCGGGCTGATCGGCGGCGCAGCGCTGAAGGCGGATTCTTTCGCGGCGATCGTCAAGGCCGGCGTGTAATCCCGCGGCGCGATCTTCCCCGAGGGGGATTTGACAGGGCGACTTCCGAAAGGAGGTCGCCTTCGTTTTTTTTGCGCGGGGCTGGCTGTGTGCGCAAACGGAGTGCGAATTCGCGTTACTTTCTCATGGCGGAACACGGAAAGGTGAGATAAAATTCGGCCCCAGAATAAATTGGAGGTTCCGATGAATCAGCGGTGTTCGCGGAGGGGTTTTGTGCAGACGGCGGCGGCAGGGACCTTCGCCCTGGGTTTCCCGACCCTCATTCCTTCCCGTGTGTTGGGCGCTGAGGCCCCCAGCAAGACGATTCAGGTCGGGCAGATCGGGTTCGGACGGATCGCCAAAAGCATGGACGTTCCGGGGGTGATGAAATGCCAGGGCGTGAAGGTCGTGGCCCTTTCCGATCTCGACACCAAGCGGATGGCGCTGGGGAAGGCCTTCATCGATGCGGCCTATGCGAAACAGGGGGCCTCGGTCGATCTCCAGCTCTATCAGGACTACCGGGAGCTGCTGGCGCGCAGCGACGTTGATGCCGTTGTGATCTCCACGCCTGACCACTGGCATAGCCAGCCGGCGGTGGAGGCTGCGTTTGCGGGCAAGGACGTCTACATGCAGAAGCCTGCGGCGCTCACCATCGCGGAGGGGAGGCTTTTCAGCAACGCGATCCGCGAGAATAAGCGGGTGTTCCTGCTGGGGTCCCAGCAGCGCTCGTCGGAGCAGTTTCATCGCGCCAGCGAATGGGTCCGCAACGGCCGGATCGGAAAAATTCTGCGGATCGAAATCGGCCTGCCGGGCGATCCGGCTGGGGGCCGGAAGGACGAGATGCCCGTCCCGGCCAATTTGAACTACGACATGTGGCTGGGGTCCACGCCTGAAGTCTATTATACGGAGGACCGCGTGCATTCGCAGCGCGATGCCAAGCTGGAGTCGCGCCCCGGCTGGCTGCGCTGTGAACAGTTCGGCGCGGGCATGATCACGGGGTGGGGCTCTCACCATCTGGACATCGCGCACTGGGCCATGGGCTGGGAAGGAACGGGGCCGGTGGCCATCGAGGGGCGCGGCGAGTTCCATACCGGAGGCCTGTGGGATGTGCACGGCGCGTACGATGTGACGTTGACCTATGCCGACGGAACGCCGATGCGCGTGTGGGACCAGTACCCCAACGGCATCCGTTTCATCGGGGAAAAGGGCTGGATCTTCGTGAGCCGCGGCCCGGCCAAGATGACCGCCTCCGACCCGGTGGCGCCGGGCCAGCCGCTCAAGGCGCTGGACGCGAGCGACCCCAAGTTGTTGGAGGGTGAGATCGGGCCCGATGAGGTTCACCTCTACCGGCACCGCGGCAACCATCACCAGAACTGGGTGGACTGTATCCGCACGCGCGCCGAAACGCTCGTGCCGGCCGAGACGGCTCACCGTTCGTGCAGCGCCTGTCTGCTGGCCCACATCGGCATGAAGGCGGGACGACGGCTGACGTGGAACCCGGAGACGGAGACGTTCGTGGGCGATGAGCGCGCGAATGCGCTGCTGGCTCGCGCGGAGCGCGCGCCTTACGGCACGCGGCGCGCCTATGAGCGGTTGAGCGCAAGCAGGAAAGGCTGAGCGAGATGACGCCGACCCAGTGGGAAGCGCTTTTGGAGGTCGTCCGCGGCAAACGGTTGGACAAGCCGCTTTGCGGGTTCATCGCGGATAGCCCCTGGCTGCCGGAGTGGAGCCGTAAGGCCTCGATCCTGGATTATTACAGCTCTGAGCGGCTTTGGCTGGAGGCGAACTTCGAGGCGGTCAGGACTTTTCCAGACGCGATCTTTCTCCCCGGCTTCTGGTCTGAATACGGGATGTGCACGGAACCCTCCGCGTTCGGTTCCCGTCTGGTCTGGCAGGAGCACGAGCTCCCCTTTGCCGAGCCTCTCTGCCGCAACTCGGAAAAGGCGCTGACGCTTGAGAAGCCGGACGTCACGTCGGCCGGGCTGCTGCCGTTTGTCCTGCGCCGCCTGGTGCATGCGCGGCCGGCCATCGAGGCCGAGGGACACGCGATCCGCTTTGCCGTGGCACGCGGCCCGCTCAACATCGCTTCTTTTCTGATGGGCACGACGGACTTCCTGATGGCGATGCAGATCGATCCGGACGGGACGCATGCGATGCTGGAGGTGATCACCGCGTTTCTCGAAGACTGGATCAAGCTGCAGGCGCACGCCATCCCCTCGATCCGCGGCGTGCTGCTCTTGGACGACATCGTCGGGTTCCTCGGCCCCGACGACGTTTCGCAGTTCGCGATGCCGTATCTGAAGCGGGTTTTCGGTTGCATCGACGGCGACGTCCGTTTTTTCCACAACGACGCCAACGGGACGAGCTGTGCGCCGCAGCTGGGCGCGGCCGGGGTGAACCTGTTCAACTTCGGCTTTGAGCACCCGATCGACGAGATGCGCGCGCGGGTCGGTAGCGGTGTCGCGTTGCTCGGCAATATTCCGCCGCGCGACGTGTTGGCGGCGGGGACGCCTGAAGCGGTGCGCATGAGTGTGGCGGCGATGAAGCAGGCGCTCGGCAACGATTATTCGCGCGTCATCTTTTCGTGCGGCGGCGGACTGCCTCCGGGAGTGCCGACCGAAAACCTGAAGGCCTTTCTCGATGAGGCGTTGAATCATGAGCCGGCGATCCGCGCCGGCAAGGGGTAAGCATGGACAAAGCAGTCTCCAGCAAGAGCAAGGCCTCATGGGCCGTTCCTGTCGTCACGATCGCCGTCTTTCTGGGCTTCACGGTCGTTGGAGGAATCGGATATTTCGAGTTTTCGCCGCCCGAGCGGACCTGCGTCTCCTGTCACGAGATCCGGGCGTCGCATGCGCGGTGGACCAACTCGGTGCACCGGAACGTCTCCTGCAAAAAGTGCCACGGCGGCTCCGCCGACTCGCTGCATGCGCTCGAGGAGAACGCCAAGCGCGTGTTCTTCCATGTGACGGCGAAGCGTCACGACAACTTGCGGCTCAGCGAGGACCAGACGCTGCGCATGGTGCGGGCGTGCCAGTCGTGCCATGCGCGGGAGTTCGCGCACTGGCAGGCGGGCGGCCACGGCACGAATTACGCGGCGATCTTCATGGATGAGAAGCACAACCGGATTGAGCAGCTGAACGACGAGTGCCTGCGTTGCCACGGGATGTTCTTCGAAGGCGCCATGGCCGAGCTGGTCGCACCGCTCGACGTGAAGGGCCCCTGGCGCTTCAGGCGGCCCGGGTTCGAGAACCGGCCTGTGACGCCGTGTCTGGCCTGTCATGAGCTGCACGCTCCGGGGAGCCCCTTCCGACGCGACCTTGCGCCGCCGGCCGCCCTTTTGAGCGCGACGAATCTGCCGGCTTTCCGGCGCGACACGATCGCGTTCTACGTCCGGCAGGAGCGTGAGCACTTCGCGGCCGACGACTTGTCCGTTCCCAAGGTCTTCGATCAAGGCAAAGCCGTGAAGGTCTCGTCCGACCCCCGCCAGCGGCTCTGCATGCAGTGCCATGCGCCCAACGCGTTCGGGCAGGCGGGGTCCGGTGACGACCGGACCCCTACGGGCGTGCACGAGGGAATCAGTTGCACGGCGTGTCACCGGCCGCACTCCAACGATCCTCGGGGCTCTTGCGCGTCGTGTCACCCGGCGCGCTCCTCCTGCGGTCGCGATGTGACGCAGATGGACACGACGTACCGCTCCCGGACGAGCAAGAACAATATCCATCGGATGCGCTGTCTCGACTGCCATCCGTCGGGCGTGCCGCGCAAAGACGCTCAAGCGCTGTGAGGGCGGCGTTGTGGCGCGTTCCGCGCCAGCCCCAAAAACCGGCTCACAATCTGTTTTGCGAGGCGACGCTCATCTTGTATACTACCTGACATTACAGGGTGTGCGCGGTTGAACGCGGACGCAAGGAGCCAAGATCATTCAGGGAGGTTAAGAACATGGGCGCGGTATTTTCTCGACGGGAGATGATGAGGCGGCTGGGGCTGGGGGGCGCGGCTGCGGGGGTCGGATTGATGGCCGGGCGCGGCTATGCGGATGGTTCCGACGGCGACCCCGCGTATGCCGGGTTTGCCAAGAACATCAAAGTGGTGGGGCCCAGCATGCAGGATGTCCCTTCGGCTTATGTCGAGGGCGGTAAGGTGCTGCAGCCCGCGCGGGAGATTCCCGTTTTCCACACGGCGGACGTCGTGGTCGTCGGCGGCGGCGCGGCCGGCTTCGGCGCGGCTGTCGCCGCGGCGCGCACGGGAGCCAAGGTGGCTCTCGTCGAGCGGTACGGCAGCCTGGGCGGCCTGTTCACGAACGGCATGGTGCTGATCGTGATCGGCACGGGCGTGAAGGAGAACGGCGAGTTCCGGCTCGTGACGCGGGGCTTGTGCGAGGAGTTCCTGCGCCGCCTCGAGACGGAAATGGGCGGCGATGCGATCACGAAGCTGGGGCCCAACGTGGGCCAGCCCACGGTGAACCCGGAAGCGGCCAAGGTGCTGATGGACGACATGATCCAAGAGGCCAAGGTCGACATGTTCTTTCACGCTTGGGGCGTCGATGTGATTCAAGCCGGCAACGCGGTGCAGGGCGTCGTTTTCGAGAGCAAGCAGGGCCGCCAGGCGATCCTCGCGAAGGTGGTGGTGGACGCCTCCGGCGACGGAGACGTATATTTCCAGGCCGGTGCGCAGTACAACCAGATCTCGCACGCCATGGGCTTCGTCTACCGGCTGGGCAATGTCGACCGCGTCGACAAGAGCAAGGCGCCAAAGGACGCCAAGCTGAATCTGGGCGGGGGCGAGCCGATCAAGTCGGCCCGCTGGGTGAACAACCTTGGGCCCAAAGGCAACGGTCTGGACATCCGAGAGCTCTCCAAGATCGAGATGATGCACCGCAAGTCGGCGTGGGAGTATGTGCAGCGCGTCCGCAAGACGCCCGGGTATGAAGAGGTGTACCTGTCCCAGACGACGCCGCAAATCGGCGTCCGCGCGACGCGCCTGCTGGACGGCGTCGCCAGCATCAACAAGAAGGGCTCCGTGGAGGGCGCGAAGTTCGCCGACACCGTGGCTGTTTCCGGGCATGACGGCCTGAAGTTGCCCGAGTTCCAGATTCCCTATGGCGCGCTGTTGCCGAAGACGGTCGACAACGTGATTGCTGCCGGGCGCTGCATTTCGTGCGCGCCTGACCTGATTGACCGCGTGCGCCTGATTCCCGTGTGCATCGTGACCGGCCATGCGGCGGGTGTGGCGGCGGCGTTGGCGGCCAAGTCGGGCGTGCGTCCGCGCGATGTTCCTGTGGCGGACCTGCAGAAGGTGCTGCGCGAGCAGGGCGCCTATTTGGGCTGAGGCCGCCTGCGCAGCGTGAGGCGCACGCAGGGCGCGTCGGGCGAGGGGACCGCGAAGCTTCGGGCGACGCGGTATCCCGGCACCCACGCGATCTCGTCGCCGCAGACGACCAGCGGGAGCGCGTCCCGCAGCGACTCCGGGATCTTTTCGTCGGTGAAAAGGTCCTGGATTTTTTTTGTGCCGGTCAGGCCTGTCGGGGCGATGCGGTCGCCGGGAAGACGAGCTCGCACGTGCAGCGTCCGTCCGGCCAGCGCCTCGGCGCTCAGGGTGGCGGAGGTCGGAAAGCGGTTGAGGCCGCTGGCGCTGCGGACCACGCCCCGGCTCGCTTCAACGCTGATTTCGATGTCGCCCCACGACGCCGTGCCTTCGCTGGGAAGCACGACGGGAGGCGTCGTCGGCCGCGCCGCCGCCGTGCAACAGAGCAGTTGTCCGCGCTGAACAGACACGTGCGTGTGTTCTGAGAGCGTCGTCTTCCAGGCCTTCGGCGTGCGGCAGGCGTTCAGCAGGCTGGTGACGGTGTCGAGCCCCGTCGCGTCGGCCTGCCCCTGGCGGAAGAGCCACTGTCGCAGAATGCGGCGCTGGAGCGCCAGGGGGTGCTCCAGCAGGCCGGCGACATCGAGGGCGTCTGGCGCGCCTTCCTGCGAGGGGGCGAGCTCGCCGAGACGTGCGGCGGCGAGGCGCTCGAGCAGGTCGTCCTCTTCGCGCAAGATCTCCGCGGACTGGCACAAGCGGGCCCTGAGGGTGCTGGCCCACATGTTTTCTAAGGCGGGAATAACCCGGTGGCGCAGCGTGTTGCGCGGAATGGACACGTCGAGGTTCGAGGCATCTTCGCGCCAGGGCAGGCCGCGTTCTTCGAGCCAGCTGCGGAGCGCCCGTGCCGAGATCGCGAGCAGCGGACGGATCAGCGTGGTGTTGCCGCTGCGCGATCGCGGCCGGAGCCCGCTGAGGCCGGTGCTTCCGGCGCCGCGCGCGAGCCTGAGCAGCAGCGTCTCGGCCACATCGTCCGCCTGGTGCCCCGTCGCAAGGGCGTCCAATTTCAGCTGCGCGCTAGCCTCGCGGAAAAAGGCGATCCGCGCTCTTCGGGCAGCCATTTCGATGGATTGAGCGTGGCGTGGCGTTGCCGCTCGGTCGGCGGCACGCGAAAAAAAGGGAAGCCCCTGGGACTGCGCCAGCGCCTCGACGAAGCGCTCGTCTGCGCGGGCTTCGGCGCGCAGCCCGTGGTTGAAGTGCAGCAGGGTGACGTCGAGGCCCGCGCGTTGGGCTAAGGGCAGGATCAGGTAGAGGAGCGCGACGGAATCGGCGCCCCCGGAAACGGCAAGTCCGAGACGGGCCACGTTCTGGAAAAGCCGGTGCCGCGCTACCGCGCGCTCGACCTCGCCGGTGACGGCTTGGGCGGATGTGCAGTAAAGCGGGGCGGTATTCGACATGCGCGTATCATACGCCAGCTCTGCCAGAGACTCAACCGGAATGACCGTCAGGGCTGGCGCAGCGGGCGGGGCGATGCGGCGATGCCGGAGATTGCTTTTGACAAGGAGCGATCAAACAGTTATTTTAATCAAATGTTTAACAAGGAGACGGGCGTATGAGAGCGAGGGACACGCGAAAAGCGCAGGGCGACGCCAAAAGCACGCAGGACCGGATTCTGGCGGCCGCCACGAAAGTGTTTGCCGAGCATGGCTACCGGGATGCGACGACGCGGATGATTTGCGCCGAAGCCGGCGTGAACGTCGCGCTGGTGAACTACTATTTCCGGTCAAAGGCAGAGCTGTACAAGGCGGTGACGGCAGCGTTGTTTGAAGGAACGGGCAAGCCGCTCATGGCGCTCACCGAGACGGTTCATGACCAGGCGAGCTGGGAGAAAGCCATGAGGACGTGGATCCGCCGTTCGCTGGAGATCTGCGGGGCCAAGAAGCCGCCGGAACTCTGGACGGCCCGGTTGCTGGGCATGGAGGAATGCTCGCCTTCGGAGTTGTCCCACGACATTGAGCAAGAGTATGTGCGCCCGGTCCGCCGCTGTTTTGCGCGCCTGCTGCGCATGGCGATGGCGGAGGACGATCCGGTTGAGGTGAGTGTGTGGGCCAGTACGGTAGACGCTCAATGCGTGATCTTCGCGCTGACGAAGCAGGGCTGGGCGGAGCGTTTCTGTCCGCCGGGCGTGGACGCCAAGGCGTGGATGGATCGCGTCGCCGATCACATCTGTGCCAACGTGTTTGCGCGGTTGTCTTTCAAACGCAAGGTCGACTGAGCGCTGAGAACGGCCATGAAAAATGCGGTTTCAGGTTTCGCGTATGCGGCTGTGGCGCTCGTCCTGCAGGGCTGCCGCACGCCGGGGTTCGAGGAGCGCGCCCAAGACGCCGCGCAGTTTCGCGCCTCTCTGGCGGAGGAGACGCGCGCGTTCTTTTCGACCCACACGGCTCCCTTGACGCTCGCCGAAGCCATGGACTTGGCTCGCCAAAGGACGCTCAAGTTGACCCAAGAGCAGCTGGACCGCCACTTGGCCCAGATCCAGCGGGCGACGGCTTTCTCCGCTTTTCTGCCGAGCGTTGAGGCGACTTTTTCGAGGCAGGGCACAGACGTGACGATCTGGCGCTCGATTGGCGCCATGACGGTGAAGATGAACGACCAGTATGCGAATACGGCCGGAATCACCCTGACGCAGCCGATTTTCACGCCGTCCGCTTGGCTGCTCTTCGTCGAATCGAAATACGCGCTCAGGGCCCAAGATCTGGTCCGGGCGCGCGCGGAGGAGCTGCTGGACGTGCAGGTGGCTTCGCTCTTTTATCAGACCGCGGTGTCCGAAAAGATGGTGAAGACCTACGAGCTGCAGCGGGATGCCACGCGCACCCTCGCGGCACAGATCGATGCGCTTGCGGCGCAGGGGTATGCCTTGTCGGCCGAGCAGGCCCGGGCCAAGGCGCGGCTCGCTTCGGACGCCCTGCAGCTGCGCGAAGCGGCCGACACGCTGAAGCTGACGCGCTCCAGGCTGTTTGAGATCCTGCGGTTTTGGCCGCTTGAGGACGTCGTTGTGGATGGCGGTTCGATGACCGCGGTGCTGGACCGCGACTGGGTTTTGGCCGATGACCGCGGCGAAGCCCGGCGCATCCCCCGGGATGAAATTATGGCTTTCACGACCGAAGAGTTGCTGTGGCAGACGCTGATCAACCGCAAAGAGCTGTGGGCGGGCGACCAGTCGATCAAAATCAGCAAAACCGAGGTGCTGCGGGCCTTGACCGGATTTCTGCCTACCCTGTACGGCTCCGCCTCGGCGAACTATACGTCCGAGTCGATGCAGATTCCCTCGCAGTATTGGGGCGGAGGGGTGAGCGCGGTCGTGTCGCTGTTCAGCGGGTTCCGGACCGTGAACGACTACCGGGCTGCCAAGGCCAGGCGCAAGGCCGAGTACCAAGCGCAAGAGGACCGCGCGCTGGCCCTGATTGTCGCGACGTTTGAGGCGCACCGGAATTGGCGGCGCAGTTTTGAGCAACGCGAGGCGGCCGACCTTGCCCTGCGGGCGGCCGAGCTCGATTACCGCGTCGTTCAAGCCAGATACCAAGAGGATCAGGAGACCCTTTCCGATGTCCTCGACAAGTTGGCCGTTCTCGAAAACGCCCGCGTTCAGGCCGTGGCGGCCGAGTATGCCTGTGCGCTGGCGGAGATCGTGCTGCGCGATGCGGCGGGCGTCGGCTTGGGCGAGGTGCGCGGCATGGAGAAAGCCGCGGCGGAAGCGTTCCGCGAAGAGAGTCTGTGGAAGGGCTTGTGGGGAGACAGAAAGTAGGTCGAAATCATGAGAACAAAGATGTCGGCGGTCGGCGTGTTGTGCCTGCTGATTGCGGCGTGCGGCTGCGGAAAAGCGGTGGAGAAGAGAGAGCCCTTGGATTTGCGCCCCTTGGTGAAAGTCGGGCGTTTGCAGCCCTCGCACGCGTTTGTGGACGGCGTGCAGGTGCAAGGGGCCGTGCGGACCAAATTCTCGGCCTCGATCGCATCGCGCGTCGCGGGTGCGATCGACTGCGTGATGGCCGAAGAAGGCGCTACGGTCCGCGTCGGGCAACCGCTGTTTCAGGTGGACAAAGTCAACCTGAACAACCGCGTGCTGCTTGCGCAGGAGGACCTCCAGGTGGCCGGGGCGCTGGTGAAGGAGTCTGAGGCGGCTTTGGCGGAGGCGGAGGCTTCATTTGCGAAGGCGCAGGCGGATGCCGGCCGCATGAAGCGTCTGTTTGAAGGCGACCAAGCGGTCACCAAGGATGCTTGGGAAAAGGCGGATCTGCAGTTCAAGCTGGCGGCGGCGACGCGCGAGCGTGCGCGCGCCGCGGTCGAGAGCGCGCGGGCCAGGGTCGACCAGGCCGAGACCTCCCTCTCCGTGGCGCAAAAGAATTTGGCGGACTCGCTCGGGGTTGCGCCGTTCGACGGCGTGATCGTCAAAAAGCTTCTGGACAGGGGCGATTTCGCGAACGTGGGGAGTGCGGTGTTTGAAATGGATGACCCGCGCGTCTACGAGGTTTGCTTTTCGATGAACGCGGCGCACTATGACCGCGTGGCCGTGGGACAGACGCGGGTGCGTTTCGCGGATGGCGGGGAAGCCGTTGTCACCTACAAATCGCCGTCCGTGCATCCGGTGACGCGGACCTTCGAGATCCGCGTGACGGTCGAGCGCTCGCGCGATTTGGCGGCCGGCATGCTGCGCGACGCGCTGGTGGTGTTCAGGCGGTTTGACGCGCCGGCGCTGCCGGTCTCGGCGGTGGGCTTTCGCGGAGGGAAGGTTGTCGCGTTCGTCGCTGAGAACGGCAAGGTGTCTGCGAGGCCCGTCGACTCCGGCCTAGCCTGGCAAGGGTTCGTGGAAATCAAGAATGCCGCCGCGTTCGAGGCCGCGGACATCATCGTCGAGGGGATGTTGCTGCTCAACGAAGGAGAATCGGTTCGGGTCGCCCAGTAAAGGCGGCCGCGGGCCGGGCTGAAGTTAGAGAGGTCTCCATGTTTTTGGCTCAAGCATCCATCCGGCGTCCGATCGCCATGACGACGCTGCTGATCTGTCTGTCCGTTTTCGGGCTTTTGGCGTTCCGCAACGTCGGCGTCGACCTGCTGCCTCAAGTGGAGGTCCCGTACGTCACGATTCAGGTCGTTTATCCGGGCGCCTCGCCCGACGAGATCGAAACGACGGTGGCCAAGAAAATCGAGGACGCCGTGGTGCAGGTCGACGGCATCAAGCACATCAGCACGACGTGCGTGAACAATTTCTGCCAGATCATGGTCGAATTCGAGCTGTCGCGCGATGTGGACGTGGCGTCGGTGGACATCCGCGAGAAGGTGGATCTGATCCGGGAGGAGCTGCCAGAGGAGGCCGAGGCTCCTGAAATCCTCAAGTTCGACATCAACGCCAAGCCGGTGGTGACGATGGCGCTGACGGGCGCGCTTTCGCTGGAGGAGCTCTATGACTACGCCGACGATCAGCTGGCGGACCGCTTCTCGGCGCTTGGCGGCGTGGCGCAGGTCGAGCTGATCGGCGGAGAGACTCGCGAGGTGATCGTCGATGTGGACCGCGCGAAATTGGCTGCGCGGGGTCTCCTGATCGGCCAGGTCGCGCAGGTGCTGAGCCGCGAGAACATGAAGATGCCCTCCGGGCAGATCGATGACGCCGCGAGGGAGATCACCCTGATGTTTGATGCCGAAGCGCCGGAGATCCCGGACCTCGGCCAGATCGAGCTGGGTGTGGTCAGTGGCGAACGCGTCTATTTGCGCGATGTCGCGACCTTCCGGTTCGGCACCGAACGTCCGAAGAGCAGGGCGTTTTTCGACGGCGTGCCGGCCGTCGTCGTCAAGATCACGAAGAAGGGCGAAGCCAATGCGGTCGAGGTTGTCGACCGCGTGCGGAAGACGTTCGAGGAGGCGAAGCGGGGGCTTCCCGGGGGCCTGACGCTCAATTGGGTGAGGGACGACGGCGAGTACGTGAACGCCACGGTCGCAGACGGCTTGGTGTCGATCCGGGACGGTGTGCTCCTGACCGGCATCGTCCTGCTGCTGTTTCTGGCGGACATCCGCATGGCGTTTGTCGCGTTCGTGAGCATTCCGGTCACGATCGTCATCGCCATGATCGCGTTCAGCCTGTTCGGGTATACGCTGAACACGATCACCATGAGTGCCGTCGGAATTTCGGTCGGCATTCTGGTGGCCAATTCGATCGTGGTGCTGGAAAACATCGCGCTCGCCTTTGAGACGCGCAAGGGCGACCGCTTCGAGATCGGGCCGGTCGTCGAGCGGGCGACGTCCCAAGTGGGGCTGGCGGTTGCCGCGAGTGCGCTGACGAACATCGTTGTTTTTCTGCCGATCGCCAGCATGGAGAGCATCACGGGGCGTTTTCTGGCTCCGTTCGCCGTGACGGTGACCGCCGCGACCTTTGCCTCGCTTCTCATCAGTTTCACGCTGACGCCGATTCTGGCCGTGATGACGCATCCGTACGGAGCGGGGATCAACCGGGCGTTGGGCTGGGTGCTGCGGCCTTGGCTGGCTGTTTACAAGGCGATGGAGCGCGGGTATGTGGCGTCGCTCGGTTGGGTGCTGAAGGCGTCGTGGCTGTTCATTCTGGTCTGTGCCGTGCTCACGGCCGCCGCGTTCCGCTTCTATGCGCCGCGCGTGCAGATGGACTTTGTGCCGCAGACCGATCAGAGCGAGCTGACGGTGCGGCTCGAGTTCCCGGCTGACTCCAATCTGGACCGATCGGTCGCCCGGTCGCAGGACATCGCTCGCCACCTGTTGGCCCTGAAGGACCGGCATGGCGCGCCGTATATTCAGCGCTACACGCTGCTGGCCGGAAAGACGCAAGGATCCCTCGGCCAGATGAGCGAGGGTTCCCATCTCGTGGAGCTCGGTTTGGTGCTGCAGTCCAAGGTGTTGCGCCCCGATTCAGATATTCTGGGAATCATGGAAGAGCTGCGCGAAGTCTGCAACCGGGTTCCGGATGTGATCTGGTCTGTGATGATCCCCAGCGTGGCGGGTGGCGCCTCGCAGCAGATCGAACTCAAGGTTTGCGGTCCTGATTTGGATGTGCTCAACCGGATCGGCGTGGAGGCGGCCGCGCAGATCCGGGATGATCCGGCCAGCGCGGACATCACGCATTCGGTGCGGCCGGGCCGGCCCGAACTCCGCATCCGGCCGAATCGCGCCGTGCTCCATGATCTGGGGCTCTCGGCCCGGGAGCTCGGGCTCTCGCTGCGCGCGAGCGTGGCCGGCATCAAGGCCGCGACGTTCAAGAAGGGGGACCGCTCGTACGACATCCGCGTCCGCTATGCGCAGGTGGAGGGCGTCGAGCAGGTGGCGGCGCTTAACTTGCCGGGCCCAGACGGCCGTCCCTTCCTGTTAGGCTCCGTGGCCGATATGGCGGAGCGGGTCCAGCCGACGCAGATCATCCGGACCGAAAAGTCGAGGTCCATCATTCTTTATTCGAACAACGCCAAGGGCTACGGGCTGGGCACGGCGCTCCAGAACCAAGAGGCCGTCGTGCGTAAGCTGCTGCCTCCCGGATATACGCTGCAGGTCGGCGGCATGGCAGAAAAAATGGGAGAGGCGTTCAGCGAATTCGGTTTGGCGACCCTGATTGCCATTCTGCTCACGTACCTGCTTTTGGCTGCGATCATGGAGTCCTGGACTCAGCCGATGATCATCCTGATGACGGTGCCGTTCAGCTATTTGGGCTTGTTTGCGGCCATCTATCACACGGGCACGACGCTTTCGATGTTCGGCCTTCTGGCCGGGATCATGCTCGTGGGCGTTGTTGTGAATGCGGCCATCCTTCTGATCGACGAGGTGAACACGTTGCGCCGGGACCAGGGATACCCCAAACGCGAGGCGCTGGTCATGGCGGCCGCGGGCAAGTTCCGTCCGATTCTGATGTCCTGTGTGGCGGCTCTGTTCGGGATGTTGCCCATGGCGACCGGGGCAGGACTCGGCTCCGAGTTGCGCTCCAGCATCGGGATCGGCTCGGTGGGCGGCATCATCGTCTCTTCCGTGTTGTCGCTCTATTTCATTCCGGCGGTTTATGCGGTGATGGGGCAGTCCGACAAGTCGCAGAACCGTAGAATCAAGAAGCATCTGGATAAGATGGCTGACCCGGTGGTCCCGTCCGAAATCGAGATGTGAGCGCTTTCCGTTGAGCCGTCGCGGCACGGGGATTCCGCTCGTCCATGTCCGGGTGCCGAGGGGCCTGCCACACCCGTTCCGGGCGGACCCCTTTTGTATCGACCGGGCACACGCAACGTGGCAAAATAGGAACACATTGGGCAGTTCTGGTGATACAGAGCGGTTTCCCCACCCTTTTTTTGGAGTGAAGCGATGAGCAGAGTGTGGCAGTGGATGGCGCTGGCGCTGGTGGCCTTAGCGGCGCGTGGCGAGCTCTTCAATGACGGCGAGACCGTTTGTTTTTTTGGCGACAGCATTACGCATGGCGGCCGTTTCCACAGGTATGTCAGCGACTATTACTTGACCCGGTTTCCGACGCGGACGGTCCGTTTCGTCAACGCGGGGGTTTCGGGCGATTCGGCGGGCGGGGCGATGGGGCGGCTGGACGAAGATGTGTTGTCCAAAAAGCCAACCTCGGTGGCCGTCATGTTCGGGATGAACGATGTGAACCGCGGCAGCTATGTGGCGGACCCCGACGCTCAGAAAGCGGCTGCGCAGCAGGCTGCGCTAGACCGGTACCGCGCCAATATGGACAAGCTGCTTGAGCGCGTTCGCCAGGAGGCCCGTCCGGCGCTTTGGCTCGTCACGCCGTCGCCTTTCGATCAGACGGCGGTCAATGACCGCAACAACAACCAGCCTGGCTGCAACGACGGCTTGGGCCGCTGTGCGTCGGTGGTGCGGGACATGGCGCGGAAACACGGAGCGCAGGTGGTGGATTTTCACGGGCCGATGACCGCGTTCAACGCCGAGCGGCAGAAGACGGATCCGGCGTACACGATTGTGGGCCCCGACCGTGTGCACCCGGGTGCGCCCGGACATTTGATGATGGCGTGGCTTTTTCTCAAGGCGCAGGGCGCGCCGTCGCTGGTTTCCCGGGTGGTGATCGATGCGTCTGCCGGTCAGGTGGCGGAGAGCGCGAATGCTGCCGTGACCGGACTCTGCAAGACGGGAAACGGCTGGTCGTTTCAGGTGCTGGAGCAGGCCCTGCCCTTTCCGGTCGACGAGGCTGCTCAGCCGGTTCTTCCGTTGCTGCCGATCGAACAGGAGCTCAACCAGGAAATCTTGGCGGTAAAGGGCCTCGCTGCGGCGACGTTTGAGCTTCGGATCGACGGGGTCCCGGTCGGACGGCATACCGCCGACGAGTGGGCCAAAGGCGTCAATCTGGCCTTGAATCCACTTGTGCCGCAAGTCCGACAGGCGAATGAGGTCGCACAGGTGAATGAGGCGCGTCGCGCGGCGGAAACGGTGTTGCGGGATTTCGCCGCGGTCCGCTGGTTCTTGAAGCATCGGCAGGTGGACCCCGACGATCTGGCGGCGCTCCAAGCCTTTGTCGATACGAAGATGGCTAAGACCGGGTACTATGAGGGCAAAGTCCCGCACTACCTGAAGAACTGGGCGAAGCGCGGCGAGGAGGTCGACAAGGTCGCGGCGCTGGAGCGCCGGGCTCTGGAGCTGCGCAAGCCGGTGGCGCATGTTTACACGCTTTCGCCCGTGTCTTGATTGAGGGCTGTCACGAGGACATACGGTTGTATAGGTCAGTCAAAGTTTTGATCGGCGGGTTGGTCTCGGGCATTTTCCTGCGAGGCTGGGCCGACGATTTGCAGACGGCGCGTGCGGCGCTGCAGGACCGGCTGTATCCGGTGGCGCAGGCGCACGCTGAGCGGGCGCTGAATGGAGCCGAGGGCGAGCACGCCTTGCTGGTGCTGCTGGAAGCGCTTGCGGAGCAGGGGCAGTACTCGCAGATGTTGGAGCGGCTGGCGGCTTTCGACCAAGCTGGGCGTCCGGCGGCGTCGCCCGGGCGGCTGGCGTACTGGCGTGCGCTCGCCTTGCTGAACAGCGGCAAGGCCGGGCAGGCCGCGTCCGTCGCCGAAGACGCGGCGAAGGGCGCGGCCGCTCCCGTCGGCGACGCGCTGCTGCGCGTCGCGGCGCGGGCCAAGCTCGCGGGGGGCGACCTTCCGGGCGCGTTCGCCCTGTTTGCCGCGATCGACAGGGGCGCGACGAACGCCGCGACGCGCGCTTCGAACGCGTATGAGTGGGCCTTGGCGCTGGATCAGGCGGGGCGCGCCGACGCCGCGCTGGAGGTGCTGAAACTGCAGTCCGATATCGGAGGCTCTGACGAGGCCGCGAGCGAGGGCGCGCTGCTGCGGGGCCGCATCCTGATGCGGCAGGGCCGGAGTGCGGAGGCGAGCCTCGTGCTCAACCAGTTGGTCATGAGCGAGCGTACCGCCGAGCCGGCACGCGTGCAGGCGCTGGTGGAGATGAGCATCCACTCGTACAATGCCGGCAAGACGAACGAGGCGGTCGCCTACGCGCGCTCCGCGTTTGAGCGATCGAGTTTACCTGAGACGCGGCGTCTGGCGGGGTTCCGCCTGGGCGATCTCCTTTCGTCTTCGGCCCAAACGATAGATGAGGGCGAGGGGATCATCAAGTCCCTGGTGCGCGAGTTCCCGGAGCATCCGGCGTCCATGGCGGCGCAGCTCAAGCTGGCCGACTCGTTGCTGCAGGTGAAGAGGCCCGAGCGCGCGGCCTCGGAATACCGGATCTTTCTGGAGACCTATCCGTCTTCGTCGCTCGACGCCGCGGTGCTGCAGGGCCGCGGGTGGGCGCTCATGCAGCTGGGCCGTTTTGCGGAGGCCAGCAGCGTGTTTCAGCGGGCTGGGGAGAAGGCTACAAATGACGCCGTCAGGGCCGAATGCCTGTTCAAGCAGGGCGATGCGCTGCTCGCGGACGCGCGATACGTGGAGGCCTCGCTGGCCTACGCCAAGCTGACAACGGCGTACCCCCAATCGGTCTACGCGGACCGGGCGCTGTTTCAGAGCGCGGACGCGCTGGAGCGGGCTGGGCGTTCGGCCGAGGCCGTGGCGCAATACCGCAAGGTCGCGCAGACCTACCCGGATCGCGATGTGGCGCCCAAGGCGCTGTTGCGTCTCGCGGCGCTCCAGGCCGAGGCCGGCGACTATGACGCGGCGGTGCAGGCGTACTCCTCGGTTCTGGGCACGTTCAACCAGAAAAGCGTGCGCATGGACGCGTTCATGGGGCGCGGCAAGGCGCATTACCGGACGTACCGGTTCGATGCGGCCATGCAGGACTTCGCATCGGTGTCGGAAAACGACGCCGTCCGGCGCGATGAGGCGCGATTCATGCTGACGCTCTGTCTTTACGGCGTCGGGCGAGACAAAGAGGCGCGCTCGGCCGCAGCCTCTTTCCTGCTTGATTTCCCGGAGTCGCCGCGGCTTCCGGACATGATGCTGTGGCTTGGCAAGTTCGATTTCAACCGGGGCAAATATGAGGAGGCGCGTCGCTTTTTCCTGGATTATGCCGCGCGCTGGCCGAACAGCCGCTGGGCTGACGCCGCTTTGCTCTGGGCCGCGCGGGCTGCTTTCGGCGCGAACGACTTCACGGGGGCGGTTGAGCTGGTGACGCGTCTGGTGCGGTCGTCGCCTCAGAGCCCGCGGGTGCCTGAGGCGCTTCTCGTGCAGGCGGACGCCCTGATGGAGCTGGCCCGCTTCGATGAGGCGGTGCTCCTGCACGACCAGGTGATCGCTCAGTCGCCGGAAAGCGAATGGGGGCGCACCGCGCTGCTGCGGAAGGGCGACGCCCTCTTTGCCATGGGGGCCGATAACGGGCTGCGCTATCAGGACGCCATGGCCACCTACCGCTTGGTGCTGGAACAGAGCAGCCTGACGCCGGCCGTGATCCTGCAGCTGCAGTTCAAGGTCGGACGGTGCCTGGAGAAACTGAAGCGCGTCGATGACGCGATTGACCATTACTATGCGGAGGTCATCGTCCGTTACCTGGCGGAGCGCGAGCGGGGGACGTGGTACGATGATTCTAGCACCAGCCTGTTCGTCCGCGCGGCCTTCAACGTGGCTGACCTGTACGAGCAGAAGGGGCAAGCCGAGCCGGCCATGCGGGTCCTGCAGCGGGTTGTCCAGGCCGGCGTTCCGGGCGTCGAGGAGGCCCGGCAGCGGCTGGAACGTATGCGCACAAAGAAAGTGGGTGTCTCATGAGCCTGATTCTGCAGGGAGGTCCGGTCTTTTGGCTGATTGTGGTGATCGGCATTGCCGTGGTTTTTGTCTTCTTCGAACGTTTGCTGCATCTGCGCCGGGCGCAGATCGATTACGGCGACTTTCTGAAAGGCGTCTGCAACGTGCTCGAGAACGGGAACGTGGAAGAGGCCATGATGATCTGCGACGAGACGCCCGGCCCCGTCGCGGCCGTGGTGCTGACGGCGATCCGTCACCGCAAGGGAACGCGCGAGGCGATCCGCGAGGCCGTCGAGAATACGGGTCGGGCCGAGATCTCACGGTTGGAGCGGCGGCTGGCCGCGCTGGCGATCACTTGCCAAGTCGCGCCGCTGTTGGGGCTGCTGGGCACGCTGCTGGGGGTGATCCGGATTGTGCAGGCGATGAACGAGCAGGCGCCGGTGGTGCAGAGCACGGACCTGACGTCGGGGCTGATGCAGGCCTTGGTCGCGACGGTCGCCGGGTTGCTGGTGGCGGCACCGTGCCACGCGATGTACGCGGTGCTGATGGTGCGCATCGAGCGGATCGTGCTGGACATGGAGGCGTCGGCTTCTGAAATCGTTGCCTATCTGACCAAGCAGGATCTGTCGATGCTGTGAGAGGGAGTGTCATGATCGCGGAACAGAAAGACAGCTGGAGTGTGCAGGTCCGTCGGCACCGCAACGTGTATCGCTTCGGCGGACCTTGGGCGCGCACGTTGCTGTCGTCTGTGCCGTGGCTCAATGCGGGGGTCCTCTTCGTGATGCTGTTTGCCGTGCACGGGCGGCTGGTGATCAATCCGGGCATGGTCTTCGACCTGCCGCGGGCGCCGTTGCACGAAGGCACGCACCAAGGGCTGACCGCGCTGATGGTGCCGGTGGCGCGCGACACGGCGGGCGGCGAGGAGACGCTGATATTTTTTGAGGACGACCGCTATTCCGCTCAGGATGCGGACCAGATGTCGGTGTTGGCCGAGCGCCTGAAAAACAGGGTCTCGCTGGGCGCGCGGCGCGAGATGCTGCTCATGGCGGACAAACGGGTGCCGCATGGCGACGTGATTCGCCTCGTCAATGTGGCGCGCGAGGCCGGCTTGCAGCGGGTGAATGTGGCCGAGAAGCCGGAGTGACAGGGGGTCGCTCGACTGAAACGGATGGATATGGAACTTTGCGGACATGGCACACAGCGCTATCGGGCCCGGGCGGCCCGCCGGCCGTTCTTGTTCTGGTGGCAGGCTTTTCTGCTGTTGGGGCTGGTCGTGTTCTTGTGGAGCCAGCTGCCGGTTTCGGCCGTGCTTTACGAGGCGCGGGTGTTCTCGCCCTTGCCTGAGCCCCGTGCCGCGTACGTGACGCTGGAGCCCTCGTATGCGGCCCAAGTTTTCAAGAAGGTCCAGCATTCGTGGGGCATGGGGAACGGCGACGTGAAACCGTCGTTCGGAATGGATCTGGGGCTTGTCGAACTGCATGAAGTGATCGAGCCGCCTTCCTACCTCGAACAGGGCGGGCAGTATCCGGGGATTTGGAGGCCTGCGGCGGTTGAGCCGCTGCCCCAGCGGCTGCCGGACCTGGGCGTGTCTTCGGTGACGGAGGTTTTTTCCGCGCGCCAGCGGCCTGATCAGGCGTTCGGCATCCGCCGCGTGTTGGCGCCGCCGTTGGCTCAGGCCGGGTTTACTTTTGCGCTTCCGGCGGGAGGCTTGCCAGAGCGCACGGGGCATTGCCGGTATCAGGTGGAGACCGATGCCGGAGGGGCGGTCGTCCATGTGCTTCTGCTGACTTCGCCGTCGGAGTCCGCGGCGGTGTTGGAGCGCGCGCTTCTGAGAGGCAAGGCGAACGGGGCTTCGCGCGGCGACGTGGACGTCTACTGGAGCTTTTCGCAATGAGGGCGCTGGCCGCAAAACACCTGGTTTGGCCGCTCGGGTTCGCCTGTGCATGCGCGTGCGCCTGGCTGTGGGTCAGGACTCCCCGTTCGACGGTGGCGGGGGGCGGGCCGAGAGTGCCGCGTTGGGCCGTGGCCTGGCGTGCGGCTCTGCCGGACCGGCCGAATGCGCCTTGCGCCTTCGAGGGCGGATGGCTGGTGAGCGACGCTTCGGGGGGCGTCACGGCGTTCTCCGCGGAGGGACGGGTCCTCTGGCAGACCGCTTTTTCGAATCAGGTGTTTGAAGCCTCCGTTGCCGTGGCCGACCGGGTCGCGCTGGCCGCTTCGCGGGACGGCGGCGTTTTCGCGTTGGACTGTGCGACGGGGAAGGAGCTCTGGAGGCGCGAATTGGACGCTCGTTTCCAGCACGTTCCCCTGAGCGGACGGGTCGGCGAAGAGCCGGTGTTGTGGATGGTGTCACAGGCTGACGGCGCCCTATTCTGTCTGCGTCTTCGCGACGGGCAGACCGTCTGGCAAGGAGAGCCGTCGAATCGGTGTGACGGCACCCCCGCGCTCTGGCAGGGACGGGTGGCCTATGGGAACTGCGACGGCGCGGTTTATCTGTATGACGCCGCGACGGGCCGCTTGTGCGGGACCGTGGTGGTCGGCTCGGACGATCAAATGGCGGGCGGTCTGCTGGTTGCCACGGACGGCCTGCTGTGGGGCGGGACGCGTCAGGGAAACCTGGCAGCCGTAAATGGGGCGTCGCTGAGCCGTGAGGCGCTGGTGAAGATCTCCGAGGGCGAGGCTTTCCTGACCCCCGTCGAGGCCGCCCGCGGCTTGATTGTGACCGGCACGTCTGAAGGTTTTGTCGTGTTCTGCGGCCGGATCCAGGGGCAGGTCCGGGAACTTCGGCGCATGCCGGTCGATGCGCCGGTCGAGGACCTTCTGGCCGCCGGCGATACGCTGGTTGTGCTGGCCGGCGGGTCGCTGTTTGCGTGGTCGGCGACGGGCGATGGCGCAGACCGCGTGCGGCTCGCCCTGGGCGATGAGGTCAAGGGATTGGCGCTTGGACCCGATGATACGGTGGCCTGCGTGGCGGATCGGGCGGTGGTGTGCGTGCGGAAGGAGGTCCGATGAGCGGCGGTGCGGATGTTCAGGTTGAAGAGGTCTTTCGCTCGTTCGCGTTCTCCGGAGGTGCGCCCGTCGAGGTGCTGCGCGGCGTTTCTCTGCATGTGAAGGCCGGCGAAACCGTGGCGATCACGGGGCCCTCCGGTTCGGGGAAAACCACGCTGCTGCAAATCATCGGCGCCATGGATTGTCCCGACAGCGGCGACGTGCGGGTCAACGGCCGTGCGCTGGGCGCGCTGGCGGATGCGGCCCGCGTCCAGTTCCGAAACCGAGAGGTGGGGTTTGTTTTCCAGGCGCATCACCTGCTTCCTCAGCTGACCGCGCTTGAAAACGTGCTCGTGCCGACTTGGGAAGCTCCGGAGCCCGGGCCTTACCGGGAGCGCGCCCTGCAGCTGCTGGACCGGGTCGGGCTGGGCCACCGGTCGCATCATTTTCCCGGGCAGCTCTCCGGCGGCGAGCGGCAGCGGGTCGCGGTGGCCCGCTCGCTGGTGATGGGCCCCGGGCTCGTGCTTGCGGACGAACCGACGGGGGCGCTGGACCAGCACACGGCGCAGGGCCTGGTCGATCTTTTGTTGGCCCTGAACGGCGAGGAACGGATGACGCTGATCGTTGTGACGCATGCGGAAGCCTGCGCGCTGCGCATGGCGCGCCGGGTCTCTCTTTGTGACGGCAAACTGACATGACACACGTCCTGGAGGGTCCGCCGGGAGCGGCCTCCGGGATCAACCGATGAATGAAAGGAAGAACCATGAAAGACAACGACATCCTGAACCTGCTTGCGGATACCGGCGCGCTTCTGAGCGGCCACTTCGAGCTGCGCTCCGGCCTGCACAGCAATCGATTTTTTCAGTGCGCCAACGTGCTGCGCTACCCGCGCATCGCGGGGCAGCTCTGTGACGAGCTGGTCAGCCGCATGAAGTCCGAATTGAACATTGGCCCCGTTGACGGCGTCATCTCTCCGGCTCTCGGCGGCATTCTGGTGGGGCACGAGGTCGCGCGCGCCATGGATGTGAAATGCATTTTTGCCGAGAAGCAGGAAGGCGTGCTGGTCATGCGCCGGTTCAGCATGAAGCCGGGCGAGCGCTATGTGGTGGCTGAGGACGTGATTACGCGCGGAGGGCGCGTGCAGGAAACGATTGATCTCGTCAAAGCGGCCGGCGCCGAGGTGGCTGCGGTTTTGGTGCTGGTTGACCGGAGCGCGGGGCTGGCAAAATTCGACTATCCCACGTTCTCGCTGCTGAAGATGGCTCCCGAAGTTTGGGAGCCATCGGTGTGTCCGATGTGCGCGCAGAAGCAGCCGTTTGTTCATCCGGGCTCATGAGCGACCGGCGTCCGGGCACGGCCCGGCGCCGGCCAGGACGGGGCGTCCGCTGCTGTGGAACGGGCACGCATCCGGAGAGGCCGCGCGCGTGCCCGTCCTTCCTTTTCAGGTTCGGTTTTCGATGTACACCGCCCTTGGAAGAGGTGTAACATGACGCCTTGAACGGGGGATGGAGGTGGAGGGCTGGGGGCGCACGGTATGGCTATGCGGTTTCATGGGGGGCAGACGGTCTGGGGCTTGGCCTTGTGCTTGGTCACGGGGTGTCTCACGCGCGACGCTTTGTATGAGGATTTGGCGCATACGCGCGACGACGCGTATGAGTCCTGGCTGCGCATCCGCGAGAGCGGCGACATTCCGATCCCCGCCGAAAAGCTGACGCTGGATGAGTCGGTTCGCGTGGCGTTGCTCTACAACAAGACGCTGCAAGCCAAGATCCAAGAGCGCGAGGTCGCCCGCGGTGAATTGATATCCGCCTATCAGCTGGCGTTGCCTAAGGTTGAGGCGACGGCCTCGAGCGCGTACGGGAACAGCGACAGCGACCGCGCCGAGCTGTCGTTCCGGCAGCCAGTCTTCCGCGCGGGCGGAATCACGGCGGGGCTGCGGGCCGCCAAGCTTTACGCGTTCTGGTCGGACGAGAGCGTGCGCGACACGGTGCAGTCGGTGATCCGTCAAGTCACGGCGGCGTACTATGCAGCGCTGTTGGCCGACAACCTGTGCCAGGTCAACCGCGACGCGGTGATCTCGGCGGAGGCGCATCTCAGCGACGTGCGGATCAAGAGGGTGAACGGCGTCGCCTCCAAATATGACGAGTTGCGGGCCCAGGTGGACGTGGCGAATTTCCGGGCCGAGATGATCCGTCAGGAGAACTATCTGATTCTGGCCAAGACCAGCCTGCTTCGCACGTTGGGGACCGCGACGGATGCGGTGATCCATTTGTCTGACCCGTTGCGGCACGTGCCGGTGGAGATCGAGTTGGAAAAGGCCATCAAAACGGCCTATCGGAACCGTCCCGACCTGTACATGGCGGAGTTGAACATCCGCATGCAACGCGAGCAGCTGAAGGCGATCCGCAGCACCTATTTTCCCGAGTTGGATGTGGCGCTGAGCGCGGGGTCGGACCGCCAGCGCGATGGCGACAACAGCTGGGACGGGACGCAGCGGGCCGCGCTGGAAATGACCTGGTCGCTGTTCGACGGCTTCGCCCGCGAAGGTGAACTGATCTCCGCGCGCGCGAAACTGCGGCAGCGCGAGATCGAGCTCAAAGACGTCGAGGAGGATGTGTTTTTGGATGTGCGTCAGGCGATGCTCAGCCTCAAAAACGCCGAGGAGTACGTGGAGTCGCAGCGCCTCAGCCTGCAGCATGCGGAGGAGGGCTTGAGACTGGCGATGACGGGCTATCGGGAAGGCGTCAACACGGAGGTGGAGATCGTTGATGCGCGCTCGGCCTTGACGGAGGCGCGCGGCAACCATTTCAAGGCGCTTTTCGACCATTGCATGGCCCGTTTGGAATTGGATCAGGCGATGGGACTTCTCGGCAAGGAGCTTGAAACGAAATGAAGGCGTTTTTGAAGGCGGTGTTATATCTGGCGGCGGTGTGCGCCATCGTGGCGGGCTCATGGGAGGGCTATCGCTACGCGAAAAGGAAAGCCGAGCCGCCGGCGGGTGAGAAGGGCGTGGCCTCCGTCCCCGTGCGGACGATGAAGGTGAGCGCCGGAAGCGTCACGAACGTCATCAAGCTGATCGGGTCGCTGGAGGCGACGCGCACCGTGGAGGTGATCCCCAAGCTCGTGGGACGTCTGGACTCCTTGGCGCTGGAGGACGGCACGCCGGTCCTCGAGGGAACCGCAGTGACCAATCGGCAGATCATCGCCGTGATCGATCACCGCGATATTCTGGCGCAGCTGGCCCAGAGCCGGGCGGCGGTCGAAACCGCGCGGATGGCGATCGACACCGCCAAGGTGGTCCTGAAGGACCGCGACCGCGAGCGCAAGCGGATGGAGAAGCTTTTCGCCGAGGGGTCCACTACGGAGCAGCAGCGGGATTTGGCCGTGACGGCCTACGAGCAGGCCGTCACCGGCCTGGCCGAGGCGGAAGCCCAACTGGTGCAGGCCAAAGCGGCGACGGAGGTGATCGAGGTGAACCTGACCGAGGCCTTTGTGCATGCGCCGATGGATGGCGTCGTGAGCGCCAAGTACGCCGATCCTGGGGCCATGGTCAACGTCTCCACCAAGATCGTCCAGGTCATCCCGATGGAGGAGCTGAAGTATCTCATCGCGGTTCCCGGCGCCTACCTGCACCTGCTCACGGCCGGCAAGACGGTGGTGCGCGTGGTTTCCGATGCGGTGCCCGGACGTGTTTTCACCGGTGTGATCGCGCGCATCCATCCGGCGGTTGATCCGGTCACGCGGACGGCGACCGTGGAGGTCCGCATCGCTAACGAGAGGAACGCCGCGGGCGAGTGGTTGTTGCGGCCTGGACTGTATGCGGAGGGGCGCATCGTGCTCGAGCTGAGGCAGGACGTCGTGGTGGTGCCTGCCGACATCGTGTTGCGGCGGGGGACGCGCTTCTTGGCGTTTGTGGTGAACGGCGGAAAAGCCGAGACGAGGGAGCTCAGAACCGGTATTCGGGACGGCAATGCGCTCGAGGTCCTTGATGGACTGCGCGTGGGCGAGCACGTCGTCGTGATGGGCCAGCATCGGCTGGCCGACGGCGTTCCCGTGCGGCTGATGGATGGCGAGACCACACGAGGGGAGTAGGTCATGAGGCTGCCTGAGCTTGGTGTCAAACGGCCGATTTTCACCCTGATGGTCTTCGTCGCGCTCCTGGTTCTCGGGGGCGTCTCGCTGATGCGTCTGCCGGTGGACCTGTTCCCTGAGGTCGAAACGCCCTCTGTCACGGTCATCACGCAGTGGCCCGGCGCCAGCGTCGAGGACGTCGAGGGCCGCGTCACGCGCGTGATTGAGAATCAGCTCAGCATCGTCAACAATCTGGACGAGGTCACAAGCCGCACCCGCGAGGGCATTTCGGCCATCACGTGCATGTTCCGGTGGGGGGCGGACCTGGAAGAGGCCGCCAACGACATTCGCGACAGGCTGAGCGTGGCCCGCCGTTACCTGCCCGACGACATCGAAGAGCCCATCATCTACAAGTTCAACAGCTCGTCGATGCCCGTGCTGATCTATGCCGCCACAGCCAAGGAGTCCTGGGAGAAGCTCTACGACATTATGGAGGACGATCTGGGAGATGCGCTGAAGCGGCTTCCGGGCGTGGGCGCGGTGCAGATTTACGGCGGTCTGCACCGGCAAATCAACATCGACATCGACCCCGTCAAGCTCTCCGGGTTCGGGCTGAACCTGGTCGACATCGAGCAGACCATTGCCAACGAGAACGTCACGTTGCCGGCCGGCAACATCAAGAGCGGTCTCATCGACTATACGGTGCGGGTGCCCGGGGAATATGAGGACCCCGAAGAGGCCAAGGATATCGTGGTCAAGCGCAACGCGTCCGGGGGCGCCGTCTATCTCCGCGACGTCGCCACGGTGTCGGACGGGTTCGAGGACCCGACCCGTCTTTCCGGCGCCAACGGCGAGCAGAGCGTGATCGTCGTTGTGCAGAAGCGTTCTGGGGCGAACACGATGAGCGTCTGCGACTCGGTCCGCAAGGCTGTGGCCGATTACGGCCGCTTCATGCCGCAGGACGTGAAGATGGTGAACGTCATGGACACGAGCGACTTCATCCGGCAGTCGCTGCGCAACGTGACGGAGACGCTGATGTGGGGCGGCCTTTTCGTGACGCTGACCACCTTTGTTTTCCTGAGGACGATCCGCGCGTCGCTGGTCATCGTGACGACGATTCCCTTCTCTCTGATCATCGCCTTCTTCTTCATGTATATCCGGGGCTGGACCCTCAATATCATCTCGCTTTCCGCGCTTTCGGTTGCGATCGGCATGGTGGTCGACAATGCGGTCGTGGTGCTCGAGAACATCGACAGCTATACGCGGCGGGGCGTGAAACTGCGTGAGGCCTCGATGGTTGCGGCGGGAGAGGTGGGGCTGGCCATATCGGCGAGCACGCTGACGACGGTGGCGGTGTTTGTTCCGCTGGTGTTTGTGACCGGCATGACGGGGATCTATTTCGGGCAGCTGGGCGGCATCATCACGGTTACGCTGTTGGCGAGCCTGTTCTGCTCGCTGATGCTGACGCCGATGCTGGCGGCACATCTGTTGCGGGAGGACCGCGAGCGGATCGGAGGCGGTACGTTCGGGCGGTGGCTGTACCGGGCCAGCGAGAACCTGTTCGGCGCGGTCGAAGAGGGATATGGCCGCCTGCTCGGCTGGGCGTTGCGCTGGCGGGGCCTGGTTTGTCTGACGGCGCTGGCGGTCTTCGGCTTCTCGCTGGCCCTGTTTCCGCTGATCGGCTCGGAGTTCTCGCCGGACACGGACTCGGGGGATCTGACCATCAACTTCGAGCTTGGCCTCGGCACGCGGGTCGAAGAGACGGCCCGCGTCTGCGAGGAGGTCCGCAAGCTGGGGGTGTCGATGTTCGGCGAGGCGAATGTGCTGAATTCGCGCTGGCGGTGCGGCGATTCCAAGTTCGGCGCGAACAAGCAGGGCACGCACATGGGCAACGTGGAGTTCAAGTTCGTCCCGATGGACAAGCGGTCTTTCAGCGCGCGCGATGCGGGGCGGCGGCTGCTCGACGAGCTGCGCGCCCGCCCCGAGTTCGTCAAGACCCACATGAATACGGTCAACCGCGCCATGGGCCGCTTCAGCGGCAGCGGCAAGCCGATCGTCATCGAGGTGCTGGGGCACGACTTGTCTGAAACGCGGCGCGTGGCCAATGAGATCAAGGCGCTCTGCGACCGCACGCCGGGCGCGAAAGATGCCAGCGTCAGCATGGATGACGGCAAGCCCGAGCTGGTTGTGAAGGTGGACCGCCTGAAAGCGGCGACCTTGGGGCTGAATGTCTCCGATGTGGTGGAGACGGTGCGGACGCTGTTCTACGGAAAAGAGGCGTCGGATTTCCGCGAGGGTGAGAACGAATACTGGATCTTCATGCGGCTGACGGAGGCGCGGCGCGGCGAACTGGCGGATATTCTCGATTCCGAAGTGGTTCTGCCGAACGGGCGGCGCGTGCGTGTGGACGCGATCGCCGAAGTGGTTCAGGAGCTCGGGCCGCTCGACATCGAGCGCAAGGACCAGGAACGCATGGTCAAAGTGGAGGTGGACTATTTCGGGCGCTCGATCGGCGCGGTGACGGAAAGCATCAAGGCGGGGATCGGACGCGAAATCGTGCTGCCCGAGGCGACGCGGATCACCTACGGCGGCATGGTGAAGGAGCAGGCAGAGGCGTTCGACGACCTGATGGGTTTGACGGTGCTCGGGCTGGTGCTCGTCTACATGGTGATGGCCGCGCAGTTCGAGTCGCTGGTCCATCCGTTCGTGATCTTCCTCGCCCTGCCGTTTGCCTTCTCGGGCGTGCTTTTTGCGCTTCTGGGATTCGGCATGACCTTCAACATGTTCAGCTTCATCGGCATCATCCTGCTGATCGGCACCGGGGTGAACAACGGCATTGTTCTCGTGGACTACATCAACACGCTGCGCGCGCGCGGCGAAAGCATGGCTGAGGCGATCCGCCGGAGCGGTAAGCAGCGTCTGCGCCCGGTGCTGATCACCACGCTCACCACGGTGTGCGGCATGATGCCGCTCGCTCTGGCCGGCGGGGAGGGCTCGGAGACCTGGAAGCCGATGGGCGTGACCGTCATCGGCGGGCTGACGTTTTCAACGGTTGTAACGCTGATTCTCGTTCCGGTGCTTTATAGCCTTTTCAGCCGTGAGGTGCGGCGGAAGAGGGCGTGTTTGCTGCCGGACGAGGTTCTGCAAACCACAAGGTGAGGGTGTCCTATGAAAGGTGCGATGATGGCGGCGTGCGCCGCACTGATTCTTCCTGTGATGTCGTCGTTGGGTCAGGGGGCGGCCCCCGCGGCCAAACCTCCGGCCGCTCCTAAGCCGCTTCCCACGGTTTCGGCCGAGGATGCGGCCAAGATCGGGGGCTTGATCGGAAACGCCCTGCGCGCCAAGCCTGCCAAGCCGCGCAAGGTGCTGGTCTTCAGCAAGTGCGAAGGCTTTGTCCACGGGGACGGCATCGTGTACGGGAACAAGGCGCTGGAGGTGGCGGCTGCGCAAACCGGGGCGTTTCAGGCTGATTTCTCGACGGACTACGCGGCGCTCGATGACCGGAAGAATCTGTTCGGCTACGACGCGGTGGTGCTGAACAACACGACGCGGCTGAAGACTCAAGAGCATCCGCTTTTGGTGCCGAACCTGATCGAGTTCGTGAAGAGCGGCCGCGGCTTGTGCGTCATTCACGCCGGAGCGGACAACTTCTATGAGGCGCCGGAAGCGGCCGAGCTGGTGGGCGGTCAGTTCGACGGCCATCCGTGGGGAGGCGGCGGGACTTGGGCGTTCAAGCTCGATGATCCCTCCCATCCTCTCAATCAGGCGTTCGCCGGGAAGGGCTTCAAGGCCGGCGACGAGATCTACCAGCAGAAGTCGCCGTTCTATGACCGCGCGAAGCTGCATGTGCTGGTCTCTCTTGACCTGTCCGATGAAAAGACGGCGGCGGCCAAAGGACAGAAGCGGGCGGACCGCGACTTTGCCGTGAGCTGGGTGCGAGCGTTCGGCGCCGGGCGTGTTTTCTACACCTCGTTCGCGCATGACAAGCGCACGTATCTGGATCCGGCTCGCCTGGCCCATATCCTCGACGGCTTGCAGTACACCTTGGGCGACCTCCAGGCGGACGACAAGCCCGTGACGAAGTGAGGCGGATCCCCGGCCGCGTAGCGGAGGTTCCGGCTTTCGGATCACTATGAAAACGACACGCAGGACCTTTCTCCGATGCGGTGGCGCCTCTGCCGGCGTCGCCGCCTTTCATCTGCTGCCGGCGCGCGCGGCCGGTGCGCGCTCGCCAAGCGGCAAGATCGTGATGGGCATGATCGGCGTGGGCGGCATGGGCACCGTCAACCTGGAAGCTTTTCTCGGTCTCGGCGATGTGGTGGTCAAGGCCGTGTGCGACGTGGATGCGCGCAAGCGGGCGGCCGCGAAGGCGCGCGTCGATGCGCGCTATGGCAACCGGGACTGCGAGACGGTCGCCGACTTTCGGGAGCTGTGCGATAGGCCGGACCTAGATGCGGTCATGATCGCCGTACCGAATCACGCGCACGCGCGGATCGGTGTGGCAGCGGTGCAGCACGGCAAAGACGTGTTCGGCGAGGTCCCGTTCGCCCACACGCGCGAAGAGGGGCAAGCTCTGTTACGCGCGGTGTCCGAGCGGGCACGCGTCTGGCAGAGCGGCAGCTGGCAGCGGACGCGGCCGGAGTTCCGCCGAGCGGTCGCGGCGGTTCGCGCCGGACGGCTCGGGCGGGTCGCGCGCGTGGAGGTCGGTTTGCCCGGTGGCGGTCGGGGACCGGTTTGGCAGGGCGCGTCACCCTGTCCGGACGGCTTGGACTGGCCCGCCTGGCAGGGGGCTGCGTCTGACCGCGCCTACCCGGGCTTCATCGATTTCCACTGGCGCTGGGTCAGCGCGTGGGGCGGCGGCATTTTGGGCGATTGGATCGGTCATCACGGCGATGTGGCGCTATGGGGCGCGGGCTGCTCGGTTGATCCGGAGCGGGTGCAAGGCGAGGGGGCATATCCCGTGGACGGCCTCTATGATACGGCGATCTCCTTTCATTTCACCGCGCGGTACCGCGACGGAATGGAAGTGACGGTGGCGGATGGCGGCCGTCTCGAGCGTGGCGTCGGGGTGCGCTGGATCGGTGCGGACGGCGCGTGGATCTGGGTGACGCGCGGCGCGCTGCAGGCGTCTGATCCGCGCCTGCTCGAAGAGGTCGATTCGAGCGGCTTGGGGGCGGACATCGGGCTGCACCGCAATTTCATCGACTGCGTGAAGTCGAGGCGCGAGCCTGCGGTTCCGGCAGCGGCTGCGCACCTGGCCTCCAGCCTCGGGCAACTCGGCGAGGCCGCGATGCGCTCGGGGGAGCGGGGGGTCCGCTGGGGCTGAAAGGGAAGACGATGAAAATGGTGATGACGGTGTACAATATCGGCGTGGATGAAGAGGTGATGGCGGCGATGGATGAACTCGGCGTGACCTGTTTCACGAAGCTGCCGCGGGTGGTGGGCAAAGGCCAGACCACCGGGCCCAGGCTCGATGACGCGGTCTGGCCGGGAGCCAATACGGTGACGCTGTTTGTGCTGCCCGACGACCGCGCCCAGCGCGTGATGAAGGCGATGGGGCACCTGCGGCAGACGATCGGCAAAAAAGCGGGCCTCAAGGCCTTCCTTCTCAATGTGGAGCAACAGACGGATTAAGCGGGCGTGGCCTGCCCGCGGTGTCGCCGTGATCGCTCCCTCTGCGAGCGTCCGGCGAGCGTGGGTTTTGTGCGCGGGGAGTCGTGGAACAGGCGTATGCGAACGCTTTTCTGGCGGGCGCCACTGTTTTTCATCGACTTTGCGCGGCAAATCATCGAATATATGAAATCCGAAACAAGGGGCCGTACCGTCTCGCAGAGGCCTGCGGGCATTGGGCGATTTGATCCGCTTTGTTTCTGACCGACATGAAGAGATTCGAATGCGTAGAGGGCGGCGTCACGGCCGCCCGCGGTTTCCGTGCCTGCGGCGTTGCCGCCGGCATCAAATACAAAGAGCGCAAGGATATGGCGCTGGTGGTCGCGGATCTTCCCGCGGCTGTGGCGGCCGTGTATACGACGAACAAGGTGGCGGCTGCCCCGGTACAAGTCGACCGTGAGCGGACGAGCACCGGACGTGCGCAGGCCGTCGTCGTGAACAGCGGCTGTGCGAACGCCTGCACGGGCGAGACGGGGCTGACGAACGCGCGGGAGATGGCGCGTCTGACCGCCGCGGCGCTGGGCATCGACGAGCAGCTGGTGCTGGTCTGCTCCACAGGGGTGATAGGGGTCAATCTGCCGATGGACCGGATTGCGGAGGGGGCGAAACTGGCTGTGGCGGCGCTGAGCCGCGAAGGCGGCGACGACGCGGCCCGCGCGATCATGACGACCGATACCGTGGACAAGCAGGTCGCTGTCGAGTTGGAGATTGAAGGGAAGACCGTGTGCATCGGCGGCATGTGCAAAGGGTCCGGCATGATCGAGCCGAACATGGCGACCATGCTCGGGTTCATCACGACCGACGCGGACGTGCACCCCAAGGCGCTCGACCAGGCGCTGCGCGAGGCCGTGGAGGTGAGCTTCAACCGGGTGGTGGTGGACGGCGACCGCAGCACCAACGACACGGTGATCCTGATGGCGAGCGGCGCTGCGGGAAACCAGACGCTGACGCCGTATCATCCGCAGTGGCAGTACTTCGTGGACGCGCTGACGATGGTGTGCCTCGAGCTCGGCAAGAAAATGGTGCTCGACGGCGAGGGCGCGACGAAATTCGTGACGGTGACGGTCAAAGGCGCCCGTACGGTCGAGGATGCCCAGATGGCTGCGCGCGCCGTTTCGAAGTCGGCGCTGGTCAAGACCTCGTGGTTCGGGCTGGATCCGAACTGGGGGCGTGTGATTGCCGCGGTGGGGTATTCCGGAGCGGACGTGGACGACCAGAAGGCGCAGATTTTCTATGGCGACATTTGCGCGTACGACCAGGGCCGGGTGGCTGACAAGACGCTGCTCAAGGCCATGCAGGACGTGATGCGCAAGCGGGCGTTCGACGTGACGGTGGACCTGAACCTGGGCCGCGGCGAAGACCGGGTCTACACCTGTGATTTCTCGTACGATTACGTGAAGATTAACGCGGAGTATACGACGTAGGGAGGGGCGCGGTTCGCCGCGCCCGTGTAACGATGCAGGAAGCGATGCAGAAAGCGGCGGTGCTGACCGAGGCGCTGCCTTACATTCAGGATTTCAAGGGCTCGGTCGTGCTCGTAAAGGTCGGCGGCAGCGTGATGGAGGTTCAAGAGAACCTCGAGAGCCTGCTGACGGACATCGCGTTCATGAACGCGGTGGGCATCAAGACGGTGCTGGTGCACGGCGGCGGCAAAGCGATTTCGCGCGGCATGGAGAAGGCGGGGATCCCGCCGCTCTTCGTGATGGGGCTGCGCGTGACCACGGAAGAGACGGTCCGGGTGGTCGAACAGGTGATCAAGAACGAGGTGAACGCCAACGTCGTCCGGTTGTTGCAGAAGCACAAATCGAACGCGCGTCCGCTGCACGGCGATTGGATTTTTTCGGTCCAGAAAAAGACTGGTAAAGATCCGGCGACCGGGGCGGCGGTCGACTGGGGGTATGTGGGAGACCCCGTTGCGGTCGATACGCGTCCGGTCCAGGAGATGCTTGACGCGGGGATCGTGCCGGTGGTGACGCCGCTGGGTACGGGGGCTGACGGCAAGCTGTACAACGTCAATGCGGACACGGCCGCGGCGGCGTTGGCCAAAGCCATGCGGGTGCGGAAGCTGGCGTTCATTTCGGATGTGCCGGGCTTGTTGATGGACGTGAATGATCCCGCGTCCCTGTTGGCGACGCTGCGCATCGGCAGCGTCTGCAAGCTCAAAGAGGCCGGCGTGGTGGGTGGCGGGATGCTGCCGAAGTTGGACAGTTGCGTGGAAGCGATCCGGGCCGGGGTGGGTAAAGTCCATCTCGTCGACGGCCGCATGCCCCATTCGCTGTTGTTGGAGATTTTCACGAAAAAAGGTGTAGGAACGGAGATCATTGCAGATGAGTAAGAGTACTGACATTGCCGCATTGTTTGACCAGTATGTGATGCACACGTATGCCCCGACCGCGACTTTGACCAGCGGCGTCGGCTGCAAGGTGCGCGACCCTGACGGCAAGACCTATCTCGATTTCACGGCCGGCATCGCCGTTCACAACGTGGGGCACTGCCACCCCAAAGTGGTTAAGGCCATTCAGGATCAGGCCGCGACGCTGGGCCATTGCTCCAACCTGTTCTACAACGTCAACCAGGCGCTCTTGGCGCAGCGGCTCTCGAAGCTCTCGCTGAACGGCAAGTGCTTTTTCTGCAACTCCGGCGCCGAGGCCAACGAGGCGATGATCAAGCTGGCCCGCCTGTGGGGGCACGACAAGAGCAAGTACGAGATCATCACCATGCAGAACTCCTTCCACGGGCGGACGCTGGCGACCATTGCGGCGACCGGCCAAGCCAAGGTGCAGAAGGGGTTTGATCCCCTGCCGATCGGCTTCACCTATGCCGAGTTCAACAACATCGATTCGGTGAAGGCTGCGGTGAATGAGCGGACCGTGGCGGTGCTGGTTGAGGCGGTCCAGGGCGAAGGCGGTGTCCTGCCGGCCACGGAGGAGTTCATGGTCGGCGTGCGCAAGCTGTGCGACGAGAAGGGCTTGCTGATGCTCTGCGACGAGGTGCAGTGCGGCATGGGACGCACCGGCAAATGGTTCGGCTGGCAGAATTTCCCCGTCAAGCCGGACGCGTTCACGTTGGCCAAGTCGCTGGCGGACGGCGTGCCGATGGGTGCGCTTGTGGCTTCTCCCGCGCTCTCCGATCTGTTCAAGCCCGGCATGCACGCGTCGACGTTCGGCGGGAATCCGCTGTCCAGCGCGGCGGCCCTCAAGGTCATGGATGTGATCGAGGAGGAGGCGCTGCTCAAGCATGCCGAGGAAGTCGGCAACCTGTTTGTCGAAGGGCTCAACGTGTTTGTCGAGAAGTACAAACAGGTGATCGAGGTCCGCGGCAAAGGCCTGATGGTCGGCATGGTGGTCGAAGGCGCGGCCAAGGAGGTTGTGGACGCCTGCCGCGATATGGGGCTGCTCTGTTGCGTCGCCGGCGAGCACGTGGTGCGTTTCCTCCCGCCGCTGAACATCAAGGAGAACGATCTGGAAGAGGCGCTGGAGATGATCGGCGACGCTCTCGATCAGCTCTTTGGCGAGCAGGAAGAGGCGTAGAAAGCCGACGAAAGTCCTGACTTCAAAAGCGCTGCGGCCAACCGGCCGCAGCGCTTTTTCATTTCTGCAAGGGGATTGACGAAAGGGGGCGGTTGCGGTCCGCGGTGCCCGGGCGGTTTCGGCGGAACGCAACGTGTAGGGTTTGGTTCGGCGTCGGACTGATCGTGTACTCGTTTTGAGGAATGGTGATGGTCATGCACGGCGAAAAGTCATCGGCCAAGCGACGATCAAAAAGTCGAGGGAAAACAGCCAGGAAATCGGTTTTGGCGACGGCGTCTTTCAGCGTGATGCGTTTGAACGCGATTTCGGCATGGTTGAGGCCTCCGAAATCGATGGTTTGCCGGTTTCCGAAATAACGGACGGCGCCCGCATCGCACACTCCGACAACGGCATCGGGGGGCGTGTTGGAGGCGAGCCATTTGCCCATCATGACGTTGACGATCGAGATGGCGCGGCAATCCGATGACAGTCGTGCGCGACGCTCAGAGAAAGACCGATAAAGCGTGACGGAGAGTCAGAAACAGGACCAGAGTCCCATCGGTATCGCGGAAATCAGGCTCGCAAGCCCGATTTGAAGCAACGGGGGCCGGGGGTGAAGACAGGTGGCCAAGCCGAAGGGGACGAGAGGAAGCAGCAAGAGAGCCTCGGGGCGAGCGGTCGGAGCCAAACCCAGACTGATCAGGAACAGGAGCGGCCTGTTCAACGATAGCGCCAGGCACGCACCCAGAATCAGCACAACGGTCAGGCACGTCTCCATTCCCGAAAGAGCCGAAAACAGGAGCCGCGGGTCCACGGCGAACAGGACGGCGGCGCAGCAGCCGGCAAAACGCGAACGCAACAGGCCGCAAGCGATCCGCTGAACGATCCAGACACACGCCAAGCCCAGCAGGACCCCGATCAGTTTGATGGCCAGCGTGGTCGCGTCGCTTCCTGCGAACGATAGCCAGTGGGCCGGTGCCGTCAAAATGGCCCATAGCGGGCTCGTTGATCCTGCCTCCTGTTGGCCCGGATTGTAAGCGAACCCATGGCCGAACGCAAAAGAGCGCGCATAGACTTGGTGTATCCACGCGTCGTCCAGAGGGAAGTCCAACAGGGAGAAGTGGCTCTTGATAAAAGCGACGATGACGATCACATAGATGAGGGCTGGCAGCTTCGACGCGCTGGTGCGCCAATCGCGTGAAGGCTGATTATTGCCTTGGGGCTGAATGTTCTCGTGCATGTGGGATGGGTCCTTTTGCGGGTGCTCATCACGGCTTGAACCCGCGCCATGATCGAATCTCGCTTGTCAGCTTTCCAGCCCGCATTTTCTTCCGATGGAGACCGGCCTCTGTTCTTGGCCTAAGGTCCTCGTGTGAGCGGTTTGGATTGCTTTCGGGCAGGGGACACTGTACTCTTTATCCACACTGCAATTCCATAGGAGATTTTCGAAATGGCACTGACGTTGGCGGATTTGACGGGCAAGACGGTTGGAGCGTGTGTGTCGGGCGGGCTGGACAGCCGCACGATCGCGAAGGTGATGGTCGAGGCGGGGGTGAACGTGGTCGCCTTTTCGGCGGACCTCGGGCAGCCGGACGAGAAGGACATCAACGACATCAAGAAGCGCATGGCTCCCTGTGGCGTGGACACCGTGATCGTCGACCTCAAGGACGCGATGGCCGAGGCCTGTTTCCAAGTCGTCGAGGCGCAGGCCATGTATGACGGCGGCTATTGGAACTCGACGGGCATCGCGCGCGCCGTGACGGTGCGCGGGCTGATTCCGGAGATGAAGAAGCGCAAATGCACCGTGCTCGTGCACGGTGCGACGGGCCGCGGCAACGATCAGATGCGGTTCGAGCGCTACACGAACGTGCTGGCGCCGGCGATGAAAGTCTATTCGCCGTGGCGCGACGCGGAACTGCTCAAGAAGTTTGCCGGTCGCACGCAGATGGTCGAGTTTCTGGCTCAGTTCGGAATCCAGGCTTTCGTCGGAGCGAAGAAGAAGTATTCGACCGATGCCAACTTGGCGGGCCTCTCGCATGAAGCCGAGGACCTCGAGAGCATGGAGACCTCCATGCTGATCGTTGAGCCGACCATGGGCGTGTGGCCGCAGCAGGCGCCTGACAAGATTGAGAAGGTCGCCGTGCGCTTCGAGAAGGGCCGCGCGGTGCAGATCAACGGCAAGGACGTTTCGCCGGTCGAGGCCATGAAGCATGCGAACAAGCTGGCCGGGCGCAACGGCGTGGGCATGAAGCACGCGCTCGAGAACCGCATCATCGGCACCAAGAGCCGCGGCGTCTACGAGGCTCCGGGCATGGAGCTTTTGGGGACGTGCCTGCGCTTTGTTTATCAGGCGACCTTGGACCGCCGCGCCGGGCTGCTGTTCGGCCAGCTGTCGAAGCTGGTGGCCGACCAGATCTATGACGGCCGCTACTTTGATCCCGCCACGCAGGCGGCACGCGCCGCGATCGGGACGTTCTCCAAGCATGCCGCCGGCACGGTTGAAGTGGGCCTCTACAAAGGCAACATTTTCTTCAACAAGCTCACGGGCTGCAAGGCGTCGATCTACAACGAGGCCGACTCGTCGATGGAGGCGAGCGACGGCCTGAATCCCGTCAGCTCGCAGGGCTTTGCGGAGATCCAGAGCGTCGAGGCCCGCATGCTGGCCAAGGCCGGCCAGATCGTGTCTAAGTGAGGAGTCAACGATGGCGAACCTGAAAACCTCGTATCTGGGGCTGGAGCTGAAAAACCCCGTGGTCGTCAGCTCGAATCCGTTGACGAACAACGTCGACGCGGTCGCCAGATTGGAAGAGGCCGGAGCGGCCGCCATCGTGATGCGGTCGATTTTCGAGGAGCAGATCCAATCCGACGTGTCGGACATGTATGCGGCGCTGGAGGGAGACACCAGCATGGCCGCTCAGGAGTATCTGCGCGCCGACCTTCCCGGGCAGCTCGGCCCCGAGAAATACCTCGAGAAGATCGCGGCTATGCGCAAACGCGTCAAGATCCCCATCGTAGCCAGCGTGAACTGCGTCAACGCGGCCAAGTGGGTGTCCTACGCGAAGAAGATCGAGCGGGCCGGGGCAGACGCGCTGGAGCTGAACCTCTACCACATGCCGGTCGACCCGAACGAGACCTCCGACAAGGTGGAGATGCGCAATGCGGCGCTCGTCAAAGCCGTCATGGCCGAAGTCAAGTTGCCCGTGGCGGTCAAGCTGAGCCAGCACTTCACGGCGCTGATGCCCTTCGCGCGCATGCTCGACGCCTTGGGTGTTCGCGGACTGGTCTTCTTCAACCGGTTCCTGCAGACCGACGTGAACATCGAGAACGAGGCCCTTTTCTACGCGCCCAACTATTCCTCGCCCAAGGTGCTCCACTCTCAGTTGCGCTGGACGGCCGTCATCCGCGACTGGGTCAGATGCAGCATCGCGGTCAGCGGCGGCATTCATTCCCGCGACGAGTTGGTGAAGGCGTTGCTGGTCGGTGCCGATGTCGGGTATATCTGCTCGGTGCTGCACGTGCGCAATGACCTCGGCGTGATCCGCGAGATGCTCGACGGCCTTGAGGCCTGGATGGGGCAGAAGGGCTATGGCAGCCTGTGCGAATTCCGCGGCAAGCTGCGCGAGACCGACTTGCGGGACGGCGTGGGCTTCGAGCGTTCGCAGTACGTCAAGGCCGCCGCACAGATCTCATGACCCGTCTGCGCGCGGGGGACGCGCGGGGTCGGCTGTGCCTCTGGACACCCCAAGAGAGGCTTCTGTGTTCGATGCGCATACACACTTGCAGGACCCGCGCATAGCCGATGTTTTGAATGAGGCGCTTTCGGCGGCCGTGAGGAGCGGGGTGACTGGGACCTGTTGCTGCGCGACGCATCCCGGCGACTGGGAGGCCGCAAGGAGGCTGGCTCATGCGCCCTTGCCGCTCGTGCTGATTCCGGCTTTCGGGGTGCACCCTTGGCATGTGCGGGCCTTGCCTGGCGACTGGCTGGAAACCTTGGAAGGGTATTTGGACGCGGAGCCCGTAGCTGCCGTCGGCGAGATCGGCCTGGACGGTGTCCGCGACGAGGTCCCTGCCGAGGAGCAGGCGCGGGTGTTCGTCCAGCAACTCGAGTTGGCCGTGCGGCTGCATCGTCCCGTGGTGTTGCATGGCGCGCGCGTGTGGGGGCGCTTGATTGAGGTCCTGAAACCGTATGCCAGGCGGCTGCCCGGATTTGTGGCCCACGGGTTTGGCGGGTCAGCAGAAATTTTGCGCCAGATTCTCAATCTGGGCGGGTATGTGTCGTTCGCAGGCTCGGTCTGCAATCCCAAAGCCGAAAAGATCCGGTCGGCGGCGCGGGAGGTGCCGGACAGTCAGCTCTTGCTTGAAACGGACACGCCGGATCTCTTCCCGGCCGGCGGCCGCCCCCTGGCGGTCGACACGAACGGGAAGCCGCTCAATCAGCCGGCGAACTTGGCCCGCGTCCTCGACGAGGTGGCGGTCTTGCGGAAAACGACGCCGGAGGCGCTCTCGGACCTGACCGGTGCCAATGCCCGGCGTGTCTTGCTCTGAACGACCCGGTGATTCATATTCAAAGAAAAAGGGGGACTCACATGAAGATGACACGTAGGGGGTTTCTGCGGGCTTCGTTGGCGGCTGCGGCCTTTCCGGCGATTGTTCCGGCGTCGGCGTTCGGCGCGAACGAACGGCTCACGATGGCCGTGGTCGGCACGGGCGGACGGGGCCGGCATCTGGCGCGCCAGTTTGCCAAGCTGCGCGAGGTGCGCGTGGTGGCCGCCTGCGATGTGGACAGCCGCGAGTCCGCAAAGTGTGTCGGCGAGATTAATAAGGCCTATGGCGATTCGGCGTGCGCCACATATGCGGATTTCCGCGAGGTGGTCGGCCGCAAAGACATCGACACGGTCACCGTGGCCACGCCCGACCACTGGCACGCCTTGGTCGGCATGGCGGCGGCACGGGCCGGGAAGCACGTGTTCTGCGAGAAGCCGCTCGCGAATTCGATCGGCGAGAGCAAGGCGCTGCGCGACGCCGTGCGCAAGGCCGGCGTGGTCCTCCAGACGGGGAGCTGCGAGCGGTCGCGCGACAGCGCGCGTTTCTGCTGCGAGCTCGTCCGCAACGGCTATCTGGGCCGCCTGCACACAATGTACATCCATTTGCCCACGGATCAGGGGCACCACGAGAACGTCCGCCGCCAGACCGCCATGCCCGCGGCCGCAGAAGCTCCTGCCGAGCTGAATTACGACCTGTGGCTGGGGCATACGCCGCTGATTCCCTACTACCCCGGCCTGCATCCGGGAAGCTGGCGCTTCCACCTGAGTTTCGGCTGCGGCGAGATGTCGGACCGCGGCGCGCATGTCATCGACCTCGCCCAGTTGGGCAACAACACGGACGGCACAGGGCCGGTCTCGATCGAGGCCAAAGGATGGGATGAGGCGCACGGCCTGTACAACGCTCCGATGTCGTTTGAATTTGAAAACACCTACGCCAACGGCGTCCGGATGATCGGCGGCACGACGCGCAAGCCGCGTGGCGTGCGTTTCGAGGGCGATGAGGGCTGGCTTTTTTTGCGCATTCACGAGGGCACCCTGGAGGCGTCGGACGAGAAGCTGCTGAAGCTGGATCCGAAAACGTTCAAGACCCAGCTCGGGCGGACCAGCAGCCATGAGCAGAACTTCGTCGATGCGGTCAAGCGCGGGGTGGCGCCGTTCGCCGACGTGGAGGTCGGGCATCGCAGCTGTACGGCCTGTCTCGTGAACATGATGGCGATGCGGCTCAAGCGGAAGCTGACGTGGGATCCGGGCGCAGAGCGCTTTGTCGGAGATGAGGAGGCCAACCGGCTCATGACGCCGACGATGCGCGCGCCGTGGTCGCTGACTTAACGGCGCGTCGATGGCCCTGTTTTTACCGGAGCGAGGGGACGGCCGTACCGCCGGCGAGCTGGGCCTCGCCGCCGTCTTTTTCGTATACGCCGTAGAACTGGCAGACCGAATCGAGCCAGATCACGAGGCGGTCCATTTCGGCGGCGTCCAATTTCACGCCGTGGTGGCCGCGCCGCAGCAACGCATAGAGTTTGGAGGCTTGGGCGCCGAATGCGCCCGGCGTGGTGCGGTAGAACTTGGGGGAGTTCCAGTCGCGGTTCGAGCCATAGCTGGTGAAGCCGTAGCCTTCGGCGAGGCTGAGATAGGAGGCGGTGTAGCGCGTCGACTTGTTCATCCACCCCTTGGTCTGGTGGTGCGTGACGCGGCTGTCGAGCCGCGGCGGCACTTTCTGGCCGGGGGACGCGGAGCGGGCTTTTTCATCGTGGCAGGACACGCAATGCTTGTCGAGAAGCGGCTGGACCAGCCGGGGATAACTGAAGGGATTAGAGCCTTCCGGCCCTGGAAGCAGCGCGGAGGGCGGGCGTTTCAGCGCCAGCGTGGTAGCCGAAGGAAGGGGCTCGGGGGCCCCCGACTTCGGCTCGTGGCACCCTTGACAGGAGGTCCGCTCGCCCGTCACAAAGGCGGTGGCTGAGCGCATGGACTGGACGGCGCAGCCGTTGGCGTCCAGGGCTTGGAAGAAGAGCTCGACCCCGGCCGGAACCGTGAAGTGCGCGCTGCCGTCCTTCTCGACCGGAGCGGTGCCGACAACCGCGCGGGCCAGGTTGATGGAATCGAAGCCTTCGGGTATCTGAAGCCCGATGTTGTGCGGGACTTCATCGGAGGCGACGGAGAGCGGGAAGATCTGCCAGACGCGCAGGGCGCAGATCCGCGTGCCCTCCGGCCAAGCCTGCTGGCTTTTGTAAACGTCTGTGATGGCGACGGTGGCTTGTCCGCGATCGTCTGGCCGGCCGTCTTGGCGCTGTTCGGGGATGACGGGCGGCCGGGGGACGGCACGGAGCGGCATCGGGCTCAGGCATGCGATGGCCGGGTCCCGGTAGATGAGCTCCTTGTTGCCGAAGCGGTCTACGAGATAGAGCCCGAACACGTGACGCTGCGCGACGGACTTGACCTCGGCCGGTTCGTAGGCGCAGAGGTGGTAGCTCTCGCTGAGCGGCCAAGGGGTGGCGTAGGTCTGCGATCCTTTTTGGCTTTCCGGAAATCCGGCGTCGGGGGTCAGCCGTCTGACCGGTGCCATGGCGTCGTCGTCTGCGGCGCGCGGATCGATGACGACCAGTGATCCGAACGCCTGCCCGTGGTGCGGCGCCGCCGTGGCGACGAAACGGTGCGACTCGGGGATCGGCCTGGCGTCGAGCTCCATGTCGGCCCGCCTGTGGCGGAACGAGTAGTTGCCGTGGACCGGGCGGGGGTTGCGTCCGTCCGGCGTGGTGAGCCACGGGTGGTGCGCCGTGCAGCCATGGCGGTCCACATAATCCCAGCGCGTCCACAGCAGCATGCCGTCATGGGTGACGGCCGGGCTCCATTCGTTGGTTTCGTGGAAGCTCAGGCAGCGGATGTCCGACCCGTCTAAGGCCATGTCGTAGAGGGTGAAGTTGGGGCAGTGGCGTCCACAGCGCAGATAGCCGCCGCGCCGTTCTGAGATGAACGCGAGGCGTCCTGCCGGGGTGAAGCAGGGTTGGAAATCGTTCCAGGTGCCGTCGGTGACCTGCGTGAGTCCAGAACCGTCTGCGGACACGGTGAAGAGATGGTAACAGAAGCCTCGCTCCCAGTGGCCATCGCGCGCATGGTCGAGATGGCTGATGTGACGCCGTGATCCGGTTCCCTCGACGTAGGCGAACGCGATGGTTTTCGCGTCGAAGGAGAGGGCGGGGGAGAGGACGGAGCCGCCGTCTTGGCCTTGTTGCGCCCGCGTCCCGAAGGAGAGGGGCTGTCCTTTCAGCCGGCCGTTGCCGACGCGCGCGCCGTCGAGGAGATCGCGCAGAACGGGGTGAGATCCGAAAGGTCTTGAGAGCGCGAAGAGGCCGCCTCCCGAACGCTGCTGTTGACCGTAGAACTGGTCGCAGCAGTGCTCCATGACGCCACGCACTTCGCGCTTGATGAACAGCAGGTCCTGGAAGTCCAGGAGCGGATTGGCGAAGGCCGTGCGACGGCGTACGGCGAGCAGCCGGTTGAAGAGTGCCCGGCGCGCCTCGGCTGAGGCCGGCGGAAGGGCTGCTGCCTCCGTGCGGAGGGCATCGAGGTCGCGCCGCTCAGGGGCGAGGTCGCGGCACCCCGGCAAACGGCTCACGTCGTCCAGAAGCGCGGCGGTCCTGCGCAACAGGATGTCGAGCGGATCACGGTCTGCCTCGGTGATCAAAGCTTCCGGACTGAAGGCTTCCGGGGCAAAGGCGGCGAAACGCGCCTTCTGGGTCAGGTCGTACGACAGAATGGCCCATTGACGCTCCGCTTCGCCCTCGGGGTAGGCTGCGCCCGGCGGTGGCGGGGCGAGCCATTCGGAGGCGCAGCACGAAGCGGCGCAAAGCCATGCTGTGACCGTCAGGATGGCGCGCATGTCAGCTCTCATGTGGGGTCCTTCCATTCGCGCTCGCACGCGGTGTGCGCCGACGCGGAACGTTTCAGAGGCGTTCGACCGTGAGGGTATAACGGAAACGGGCGGATGCGCCGGGATCAAGCGTAAGCGGCTCATGGAACACCATGGAGGGGCCGACCAAATAGTAGCCGCGGCCCTTGTGCGCGGTCGTGCTGTGCCGCGCGAACCACGGCGTCGGATGCCGCGGGTTTTCGGGGTGGTCGCGGAGCGTGATCTTGGCGCGGGCCCCTGAGCCTTGGGCGGTTGCCACGATCTCCATGCGTTCGCTCTTTTCGCCGCAGGTCTGGACGTCTGGTTGGCCGGCCGCGTTGGTGAACCGGTAGGCGAAGGCCGGGCTGTCGGCGAGGCGGAGCATCAGGCCGGCGTAGCCCCCGGTCGCCCAGTTGCCGGCGGCGTCCTTTTTGACCGGCGTGGTGGAGAACTCCGCCGCGCCGTTGGACGCGGTGAAGGTGCTGTCCCAGTCGATCGTGTAGGTGCCGTTGGTCTGGGTGGTGACGCGGATGACGCGCCGCTCGCGCACGGCTTCTTGTCCTTTGGCGATGTAGACGAGCGTGGCTGCAATGTCCGCGGTCAGGTCGGCGTTGGGGGTGACGGTCTGGCTGACGACCCGCGTGACGCCGTTTGAATCGGGTTCCCAGAAGTTGACGCCGTTGATGAATTTCCAGGAGAACCAAAAGCCCAGATGCCAGGCGTGATCGGGCGGACGGAACGAGGTGAAGGTGTCGTCGGTGCCCGGGATGGTTAACGGATGGAAGTAGGGCTTGCCTTCTTTGCTCTCAGGCTGATAGCTCCAGCACGTCCGTCCGTCGACAACCATGGTGAGCGCGCGCGTGGCGGGGTCGGTGATGAAGCGTCGTGTCTCGGGGGTTTCTGCTTGCACGCATGGCGCGAGGAACATCGCCAGCAAGGTGATTCCAAGGACAGCACTTCCCGCGCAAAGACGGCTCATGTTCATACGCACACCCTTTCCACTTTTGGCTTAGCTTATCAGCAACGCAGCGCTGCGTCCAGCAGGCAGAGGCTGCCGATGTCGCGACAGCGGCCGATGTTCGCCGGCCGATGTTCGCCGGCCAGTTTCCAGTTTCCGTCAACGCGCAATCGTGATACACTACTCACCGACTTGTCATAATGCCCGGGTGATCTGGACACACAGAACGCATGATTCAGACTCTATTTGTATGTGCTGCTCTAGTTTTGACGGGGTTGCCCCTTCAGGCGGCGTCGGAGGGGCGTGCTTTGACGGCGTGGACAGATCGCACGGGCACTTCCGGCTTGAAGGGAGAATCGTTGCCGTCAGTCTCTCTAAGTGTTTCTTCGGCAACGATATCTGAATCTGCCGTATCGACGACAGTGACCGCTTCGCTGTCGGCGACATCGGCGGTGCCCGTGACCGTCGCGTTGGTGTTGTCGGGCAGCGCGTCTCCGTCCGTCGATTATACGTGTTCGGCCTCGAGTCTTGTGATCGGCGTCGGGAGCTCGTCCGGAAGCGTCACGATCCGCTCGGTCCAGGACGCCTACGATGAGTCGAACGAAACGGTCGTGGTCAGTTGTGGGGAGATCCTCAACGGGGTGGCTGGCGAGCCGTCCGCGGTCTCGATCGTGATTGTCGACGATGACCCGGCGCCAACGGTCTCGCTGAGCGGTCCAGGGACATTTGCTTTTTCCGAGGCTTGGGGGAATGTCAAACTGACGGCTCAGCTCTCCGCGTTGAGCGGTCAGCCTGTGACGGTCCACCTTTCCTGTTCGGGCACGGCTGCACAGTCGGAGGACTATGAGCTGTCCGGAGACCGCTTGACCATCCCAGCCGGAAGCCTGCGGGGGTCAATCGTTGTGAGGGCGTTACAGGACACGTTGGCCGAGGGACTCGAGACGGTGACGGTCGACGTCGTTTCGGTTGAGAACGGCACGGAATCGGGAGAGCAGCGGGTCGCTCTGAGTGTGGTCGACGACGATCAGCACTGGGTCGGGATCGGTGAGCGAGTCTGGAACTGGACGAACGCCGAGCCGGCAGACCGGGTGCGCCTCGGCGTGAGGGACGCGGGCGTGTACCGCGTTCCCGTCGGCGAACTGGCGCAGGCTTCCGGATGGAGCGCGGACACCGTTCTTGAGGCGCTGAATACGGGCGGGCTTGACTTGCGATGCCAAACGGGGCCGGCCCGTTGGACCACAGACGGCGAGGCGCTCTATTTCTACGGGGTGCCGACGGCTGAGCCGTTCGCGCCTGAGAACGTGTATTGGGTAAGACTGGGCACGGGGGTGCGGATGGAGTTGGCTGCGGCGCTCCCCTCGGTCGGCGCGACCAACGCGTGGTTCATGCATGCCGAGCCGTATCGGAGCGCGTTCCTGGCCCCTTATGAGCCGCGGGACCGGCGCAGCACCAACGGCCTGTTGACCAACACCTGCAATTTCGGCGAATGGATCCCCACGTCGCCGCTCGATTCGTCGAACACGCAGAGCCGCGTCGTCGTGTTGCCGGGCTACTGCGCGACGGCTACGACCGGGGTGACGGCACGCGTGTCGCTGGTCTCTTATCACGACTTCACGGAGCCGGACGTGCACACCTGCGAGATCCGGATCAACGGGGTCAGCTGCGGCGCGCGCACGTGGTCCGGTGAACAGGGGGTGACTTTCGAGTATGCGGTGCCTGCGGGGGCCGTGACGAACGACACGGTCCAAGTGTCGGTCCGCAACGCGGCAGGCTCCTCTTCGGTGTCGGATTTCATGCTGGTTGAACTGGTGCTCGTCTATCCGCGCGACTATGCGGCCGGAACTGGACAGCTGCTGTGCGCAGGGGGCTCGGCGCCGACGGTGCGTGTTCTGGGCGAGGGTGAGGCGGGAAGCCCCGGCGTGTGGGACGTGACGGAGGCTGCGTCGCCGCGCGTGCTGGCGGTGTCCGCGGAACCGGCCGGCGCGGGCGCGTGGAGCGTCGCTTTCGCGTGCGGGGATGAGCGCTCGAAATATGCCGTCTTTGCCGCTCCCGGCGCCTGCTTCGCGCCGTCGGTCGGCGGCGTGGCCGACGAGGACTGGTTCGCTGCGGGCGCGATTCCCGAGCTGGCGATCATCGTGCCGCCGCGCCGCTGGGTGTCCGGGTTCCAGGAGGCCGTTCAGCCGCTCGCCGAATTCAGGCAGGCGCAGGGGCTGGAGACGCGGGTGATCGATGCCGAGGAGATTTACTCGGCTTTCAACGACGGCCTTGTCCATCCAGAGGCTTTCAGGCGCTTTTGCGCGGCCGGGGTGACGAACGGGGTGTCGCAGAGGCTGCGGTACCTGCTTTTTGCGGGGTATGGCGGCAGCGACTACAAGCTCGAGGTTTTTCGGTTGGGGGAGAATCTGCCGTATCCGACGTTGTTTCCCCTCTACCTGCTGCCGCACATCGACGAATCCGTGCCGGGGGCCATCCTGTTGCCGAACGACACCGTCCTCGGGGATGCCTCGGGCGGTGCCGTGCCGGAGGTGGCGGTCGGCCGCTTTTTGGCGATCAACGCGGACGAATTGGCTCATCTGGTGAGCAAGACGATCCGGTATGAGCTGACCGAGAGCTGGAAGAGCAAGGCGGTCTTTTCCGCCGACTGGGAAAACGCGGGCGCGATGTACGCCGATTTCTCCGGGATCGCCGCCGCAACGGCCTCGGGGTTCAGCCAGGCCGGCTGGTCGATCACCCCCTTTTATCCCGACAGCGATCAGAGCTATTTGGGAAGCCTGTGGAAAGACACCTTTTATGAAACGGGCGTTTTCTATGAGTTTCAAGAGGGGGCCGGATTCTTCTATTACGTGGGGCATTCGAGCGACAGCATCGCCGGGAACTCGGGGCCCAACCGGCTGTTTGACGCCGCGACGCTGGCCGCAGGGAACTGGCCTTTTGCGCCGGTGGCTTTGCTCATGGGGTGCAGGATGGGGCGCTGGACCTCGCTGGATCTCAAGGCGCAGAGCCAAGGTATTGCGGAAGCCGGTGCGCGTAACCGGAGTTCGGGGTTCACCGCGGTGATCACAGCCTCCGGCTATCTGGCCACGTCGGATGCGATCTCGTTCTCCCAAGGGTTCAGCAGCCGGATCGCTTCCGGAGCCTTGCGCTTGGGCGACGCGTGGCAAGGCGCGTTCGCGGCGCTCGGGAGCGAAACGTCCCGTCGGCTCCAGCATATCGTGCTGCTGGGTGATCCTGCGCTCTGCATCCGGGCCGACCGCACGGCTCGCGGGACTGCAACGTCGTGGCTTCTGGATCAGGGGTTGACCGGTGATCCGTACGCCGATCTGCGAGATCCGGACGGCGACGGCTTTGCCACGTGGCTGGAGCTTCAGGCGGGGACCCCTTATCTCGACGGCGGGGTGAGGTTCCGCGGGCTCACGCGGCCGGATGTGGCGCCTGGCAGCAGCGGCGGACAGGCGTTGCCGCCCGACGCCTCCACGCCTGGACTGGCTCTGACCTTCGAGGTTCTGTCGGGGTCCGCGTATCGGATTCTGTCGACGACGGACCTGCGTTCGGCCTCGTGGCAGCAGGTCTATTGGCGCCCCGTGGGCGGAGGCGCGTGGTCGTTGGCGCCGATTGACGGGGACTGGCCGGTCAAATCGGTTGAGGTGCCTTTTGAGGAGGCTGCCCGTCAGCGCTTTTATAAGGTCGTATCGCCCTAGCGCGGTGTTTCATGGGGCAAAACGGAGGGGCTTGTCGTGGATGCTGAACGTTATGGCCGGGCTGACGATGTGGCGTTGCGCGACATCGTGGGAGAACATTTCCTGATCGTGTTGCACGCCGGTGAGTCCAAAATGTTCAGTCTCAACGGCATGGGGCTCTGGTTCTGGCAGCGGCTGGAGCAGCCGGCGTCCAAGGGCGACCTGTTGGCGGCGATGACCGCAGAGTATGACGTCGGCGAGCCGGCCGCTGCGTCTGAAATTGACCGGTTTCTCCAGGATCTTCTGGCGAAGGGGCTTGTCAAGCGGGTCTGATGAGTGGAAAGCAAAAAGGCGGAGCCTCGGGTGAGGCTCCGCCTTATTTCGCGTGACCGTCCGCGGGATTACAGCTGCATGTCTTTGAAGACGGTTTCGATCTTGGCCGTGCTCTTCAGGCCTTCGATGTACTTCTGGACCGCTTCGCGGGATTTGCCCTGCTTCAGTTGAGCCTCGACCTGCTCGGCGGTCGGCACGGGCTGCGCCTGCTGCGCCTGATCCACCTTGATGAGGATGTGCGAAGCCGTCACCGACTCCGGCTTAGCCGGCGCGTCGCCTTTGGCTTCCGCGGCGGGGGTCTTGGCCGTCACCTTGATCAGATGGTACCCGAACTGGGTCTCCACGATGTCGCCGACCTTGCCGATCTCCTGCGAGAACGCCGCATCTTCGAAAGGCTTGACCATCTGGCCGCGCGTGAACTCGCCCAGGTCGCCGCCCTTCTTGCCGCTCGGGCAGTCGGAGTTCTCCTTGGCCAGTTCCACGAAATCGCCGCCGTCGGCCAGCTGCTTCTTGATCGCTTCGATTTTGGCCTTTTTCTCGGCCTTGGCCGCGTCGAGGCCCTTGTTCTTGTCGGCGATGTCCGCGTTGCTCTTCTCGATCTCGGCGATGGCTTTCTTGACGTCGTCGGCTTCAACCTTGATGCCGTCGAGAACCGACTTCTGGATCAGCTTGTCGATGACGAGCCCGTCTTCGAACTCCGCGCGCGCGGCTTCTTCGCCGAGCGGGGACTCTTTGAAATACTGGTCGACCGTCTTGTTCTGCGCTTTGAGCGCTTCGGTCATCTTTTCGAGCTGTTTCTTGCGGTCGTCCTCCGAGACGGCCACGGCCTGTTTCTTGGCCTCGCCGAGGAGGAGCGTCTTCATGATGAAGCTGTACGCCGCGCGCTGTTCGAAATACTTCTGGGCCTCGGCCTGCTGCTCGGCCGGGATTTTCTGCGCGGTGAGCAGTGCGTTGACGACCTTGTCCATGTCCTTGCGGAGGTACTTCGCATCGTTGACAGAAGCGATCACCTCGTTCGGGTCTTTGGGGGCTTCCGGTGCGGGTTGGGCGACAGCGGGCTTGGCGTCTGCAGCTGCGGGAGAGGTGGCTTCGGCTTCTTTTTTGCATCCGCCCGTCAGCATCAAGGTTGATGCAAGCGTCGAGAAAATCAAGGATGAGCACTTCATTGTTAAGAGTTCTCCAATAACACAGGTTTCTGCCTGAGGGTTGTGTCGATCATCTCCAACGCGACGCGACGGACAGCCGAGGGCACATCGAGATGAAACGCAATAAACATACCAAGAAATCTGGATAAGCCAAGGAGAAGATTTGCGCCGTCCTCACTTTTCTTGCTTGCAAAAGAGGGCTGGCCTGTGGGCGGAAGCACGTCGTGCGGCCTTTGGCTGAGTGCGGCAAACAGCTCGAGAACGTCGCGGTGCAAGGAGAGGGTGGCTTCGCCCGTCTGATGCTGGGCCAGATGCGGGCAGAGGAACCTGCCGGAGGGCAGCGAAAAGCGCAGCCAGGACCTGCCGGGAGGGTGGCATTCGGGACAGGGGGTCAAGTCGGGCATCAGCCCGGCGTGCTGAAGCAGTTGCATTTCGAACCACAGGATCAGTTCGTGCACGTTCAGCGGCGCGGCGGCGCTCAGCCGGTCCAGGGTCTGGCCGAGCAACCCGAAGACCGGCCGGGCGTCTTGGTGGCCGCCGGTGACGCGCGCGACGAGGTCGCAGAGGTAGGAGGCTGCTGCCGCCCTGCGCCACTGGTGGCGCAGGCCTTCGCGAAGCGCAAGCGGGGCGCACTCTCGGATGGCGTGGACGCCCTCGCTGTCGCGCCGGTAAAACAGCAGGTCGCAGGTGTAGAAAAGGTCGTACTGGCCCAGGAACGCGCTCTTGGGCCGGCATGCGCCTTTGACGGCGGTGACGATCTTGCCGTGTTCAGGGGTCAGCCAGGTGACCATGTGGGAGGTTTTGGACCACGGCCGGATGGCGAGAACGAGCGCTGGTGTCTGGATGATCATGGTGCGGCGGGCAAGCGGTTGCGGGAGCGATGACGGAAGAGTATGACGGCTCTGGCCGCCTGGCGCAAGCCCGTTGCGCGAGGCTCAGATCAGTTCGCGGAGCACGGCGTCGCAAACCTCGCGGCCCCGGGGCGTGAGCCGCCAGCGGCGGCCGCCCTTTTCGGTGATGCCGTGGCGCGCCAAACCCGCCAAGCGCTCCTCCCAGGCGGAGGCCTGATCCCGCAGCGCGGGAAAGCGCCGGGCGACGTCGTCGGGGTCGATGCCCTCCGACAGCCTCAAGGCGAAAAGCGCGCGCTCGGTCGCATCCTCGCGGTCGTCGAGCGTCTCTTGGCGGGCCGCCGGACGCCGTCCGCCGCCGAGCGCCTCCATGTAGTCGGACAGGTCTTCGGTGTTGGTCCAGCGCTTGCGGTTGAGGCGCGAAGCGGCCGCGGGGCCCAGGCCGACATAGTCGTTCCCGCGCCAAATCCCCAAGTTGTGCCGGCACTCGTACCCGGGGATCGCGTAGTTGGAGATCTCGTAGCGCCCAAAGCCGGCTTGGCCCAGGACGCCTTCGGCTTGCGCCAGGGCCGCGAGCTGTTCCTCGTCGCTCGGCATCACAGCCCCTTTGGCGGCCTGCACGGCCAAGGGCGTGCCGGGCTCCAGACTCAGCGCGTAGACCGACAAGTGTTTGAGCGGCAGGGCGAGGGCACGCTCCAACGTGGCCTGCCACAAGGCCGGAGTGCTTCCCGGAAGCCCCGCGATGAGGTCGATCCCCGTGTTGTCGAAGCCGGAGTCGAGGGCCAAGGCGACCGCCTTGACGGCGGCCGCCGCGTCGTGGCGTCGTCCGATGCGGAGGAGGGTCGTGTCATCGAAGCTCTGTACGCCGATGCTGAGCCGGTTGACCCCGATGGCTTTCAGCGCTTCCAGCAGGGCCGGGCTCACGGAGGCGGGGTTCAACTCGACGGTCCATTCCTCCAACGCGTCGAGCGGCACGCGTCTGGAAAGAGCGTCCGCCAAACGTTTCAGCCCGTCAGCGCCCAGCATGGACGGCGTGCCCCCGCCGATATACAGTGTGGCCGGCCGTTTGAGCGCGGCGGGGTCGGCCTCCAAAAGCAGGCCCAACTCCTCTGCCGGGAGGGGGCTGTAGAGCGCAACCACACTTTGGCAGGCCACGATGGAGTAGAACCCGCAATAGTGGCATTTGCCGTCACAGAACGGAACGTGGATGTAGAGGTGTTCTGCCATGGTCAGGCACCTTGACGCTTTCGATATGAGTGTAACGCGAACGGGGTGTCTGCGCAACCTTGTTCGAAAACGAAAACGGGTCGTCCGTCTTTCAGAACAGCTCTTGCTGGCGATAGGGGGAGGAGGCGCCGGGCTCGGCCGGTTTGGCCGGCGCGGCGGGCTCAGGCCCGAAAGGGCGCGCGCCCGCGAGGAGCGCGGCGAACCCCGCTTCGTCGAGCACCTCGGTGCCGAGGCTGCGGGCCTTGCTGATCTTGGTGGCGCCGACGTTGTCGCCGGCCACCAGAAAGCGCGTGTGTTTGGTGACGCTGTCCTGCACCGTTCCCCCGGCCGCCTTGATCTGGTCGGCGATCTCGCCGCGGGGTCTGGAAAGCGTGCCCGTCAGGACAAAGGTCATTCCGGCGAGAGGGCCGTTCGTCGCGGACGAGGCCCTTTCCTGGGCCGCGGGGTCGATGCCCAAGGCGAGCAGCCGCCCGAGGTAGCCGCGGCCGTAGTCGGACGCGAAGAACGTGAGCACGGCTTTGGCCGCTTCCGTTTTGATGGCGCACAGGTACTGCGACGGGAGCGCGGTGCCTGCCGTTTTGGTGGCGAGGCCGGCCGCGACGAGGGTGTCGCCCAGAACGCCGATCTCGCCGCAGATGCGGTTGAAGCGCGTCTGGCGCTCTTCGCGTTCAGCCTCATCCTTTGGGCGGTTGAGCGTGGAGCGCGGGTTCACAGCGGCGGCCAGCTCGTACAGCTCGCCGAGGCGCACGACGGCGCTGAGGACCGGCGAGCCGGCGAGTTCCGAGAAGCGCTTGTGCGCGGAGGCGATCTGCTCGGCGACCGTGACGCCGACGTTGGGGATGCCGGTGGCAAAGAGCCAGCGGTCGAGCGGCAGAGAGCGGGAGGCCTCAAGGGCGTCGAGCGCGGTCTGCGCATTCTTGCCGAATTTGCGCAGGCCGGTGGCCTCGTCGCCGATGCGGAAGGCCTCGAGTTGCGGCAGGGTGAGCGCGAACAGGTCGAGGGGGTCCTTCACCCACTCCTGCGCCACGAGCGCCTCGGCGATTTTGCCGCCGATGGCGCGGATGTCGAGGGCGTCGCGCGCGGCGAAGTGCTCGAGCCGGCCGACACGCTGAGCGGGGCACGCGGGGTTGGTGCAGCGGTGGGCGACCTCTTCGCCGAGACGTGCGACAGGCCCGCCGCAGACCGGGCAGAGGGCGGGCATCACAAACTCGGTTTCGGTGCCGTCGCGCTGGTCGGCGAGCACGCTTTCGATCGCGGGAATGACATCCCCCGCCTTGACGACCCAGACGCGGTCGCCGACGCGGATGTCCTTGCGCGCGATCTCGTCGGCGTTGTGCAGCGTGGCGCGCGCGATTTCCGAGCCGGCGAGCAGGACGGGGTTCAGTTCGGCGACGGGGGTGAGCACGCCGGTCCGGCCGACCTGCACGGTGATTTTCCAGATGCGCGTCTGCGCCCGCTCGGGCTCATACTTGAACGCGCGCGCCCAGCGGGGCGACTTGGCCGTGGAGCCGAACCGCGCGTAGAGCTCGCGGCGGTTGACCTTGACCACGGCCCCGTCAATTTCGAAGGGAAACGTGTGCCGCATGGTTTCGAGCTCGTCGATGGCGGCCAGCACGGCCCGGATGTCGACGCAGAGCCTCAGCCACGGCGGCGTCTTGAAACCCCACTCGGAGAACTGCTTGAGCATGCCGCCGTGGGAGGGGAAGGCGGTTCCTTTGACCGCGCCTGCCGCATAGATGACGGCGTCGAGGGGGCGGCGCGCGACCTCGCGCGGATCGAGCTGTTTGAGCGACCCCGCAGCGGCGTTGCGGGGATTCATAAAGGGCTCGCGGCCGGCCTCCTCCTCGCGGCGGTTCAGCTCGGCGAAACCCGCGCGGGTCATGTAGACCTCGCCCCGGACTTCCAGCAGGGACGGGGCTCCGGTCAGCGAGAGCGGAATCGAGCGGATCGTCTTGATGTTGGCGGTGATGTCGTCGCCGACCTCGCCGTTGCCGCGTGTCGCGGCCCGGATCAGAAGGCCCTTTTCATAGAGCAGGGAGAACGCCACGCCGTCGACCTTGGGCTCAACGACATAGTCCCAGACCTCTTCGGGCAGCTGGCGGCGCAGGAACCCGTCGAAATCGACGAGGTCGTCGCGCGAGTGCGTCTTGTCGAGGCTCATCATGGGCGGGTTGTGGCGGACCTGCTTGAAGGCGGAGAGCGGCGCTCCGCCGACGCGCTGCGTGGGCGAGTCCGGGGAGGCCCACTCGGGGTGTTCGCGTTCGAGCTGCTCAAGTTCGCGATAGAGCGCATCGTAGTCGGCATCGCCGATTTCCGGGCGTGCGTCGACATAGTAGAGCCGGTCGTGGCGGCGGATTTCGTTGCGCAGGAATTCTAGACGTTGTTGGGACATGGGGTGTGCGCGCCGTTAGGAGTTAAGACTCAGGTACTGTTCGAGCTGGGGGCGGGCCTCGTCGACGGCCCGGACGCCCGCGGCGATGGCCTCCGGGCCGCGGTGGAACTCGAGGGTCATGATGTCGCCGACTTCCGGCTGGATGAGGACGTCGGGAGGGTTGAGGTCGAGCTCCCGGCGCGTGATCTGGTTTTCGACCAGGCGGAACGAGCGGGTGAGGACGTCGAAAATCGAAAGCGCGTCGGCGTCGCTTCGGCGCGGGGCTTGCCAGCGGCGCGCCGCCTCTTCCATCGACGACTGCAGCTGCGGGACGAGCTTGCTGGCGGAGGCCAACAGCTTGTCGATGGCCGGCGAAGGTGGCGGGTGTGCCGTCGCACGCCTGACGGGCTTGCGCCGGTTCGGCGAGGCCCTCAAATTGATGTCGACGGCGATGACGAGGTCGGCCCCCATGGCGCGGCAGACCGTGACGGGCAGCGGGTTGACGAGGCCCCCGTCGACCAGGTTCCGCCCGTGCAGGCGCATGGGCGTGAAAATTCCGGGGATCGCGATGCTCGCGCGAATCGCCTCGAACAGGTTGCCCGACTTCAGCACGACCTCGCTCTCCGATTCGAGGTCGGTCGCGACGGCGGCGAAGGGCAGGTCCAGATCGTCGATCTGGTGGATGGGAATGATGTCTTTCAGCAGATGAATGAAGTTCTTGCCGCTGAGCAGGCCGGAGCGGGGGAAGTTGACTTCGAAGAATAGCTGGGCCACGCGCTTCCAGTCCAGATGGGTGGCCAGGTCTTCCATCGTAGCGACCGTGCCGGTGGCATACAGCGCCGCCGCGATGGCGCCGATGCTCGTTCCGGCGATGCACGCCGGCCGGATGCCGAGGTCGCTGAGCCGCCGCAGCACGCCGAGATGTGCCCAACCGCGTGCGCCGCCGCTGCCGAGGGCGACGCCGATTTTGGGGGGAGGGCGGTTTGAACGTGTCGTGCCCGTGCTCATTTCTTGCCGGGGACCACCGCAGAGGTCTTGCGGTTCTTGACGAAAATGGTGCGGGTGTAGCCGTGGCCGACCAGCTCGGCGGTGACGGCTTGCATCACCTTCCGGTCCGGCTTGTCGGGGATCAGAATGTTGACTTCTTGGCTCCGCTCAAAGCCTGCGGACTTGACCGCCGCGGCGATTTCGCCTAACTTCAGCGCCTTCTCGTTGAAGGTGATCGCGCCGTACTCGTCGATGACGATTTCTGGGACGCGGCTGTTTTCGATGACGCGCGAGCTGGTGCAGCCGGTGCCGCTGAAACAAGCGGCCAAGACGCACCAACCGATGAGGTGTTTTAGCAAACGCATAAGGTCTCCAAAAGGGTTGTCTCAAGATAGCACATTCTCGGCGATCGGTGGCACAAAAAACGGTTTGGACTAGACGGGGACGGCGGGTTTTGGTACATATGACGCTTCCTTTTCGCCTGAGTAGGCGGAAAACGTGTTCCCGTACGGGCTTTCTAGGCTGACTGCCCTGCGGGTTCAGGCTTCAAAAAGAACGAGGTAGAACCATGCCTACAATGAAGACCAAAAAGTCCGCGACGAAGCGGCTTAAAATGTCGGCCACGGGTAAAGTGATGCGCTCCCAGGGCGGGAAGTCCCACCTGAACGGCTACAAGCCGCGCGGGCGCAAGCGTAATCTCCGTGGTACCACCGTTGGTGATGTAACGTTTACCAAGACTGCGGCGCGTATGCTGCAAGGCACCTAAAAAGGAGATTGTGTCATGTCACGAGTCACGAATGCACCCGCTTCCAGAGAGCGTCGGCGTCGGCGCTTAGAGCTCGCGAAAGGTTTCCGCGGCTCCCGCAGCAAGCTTTTCCGCCAGGCCACGGAGGCCGTCAACCGTGCGCAGCGTTTGGCCACGGAGCACCGCAAGCTCCGCAAACGCGAGTTCCGCGGTTTGTGGATCGCCCGCATCAACGCGGCCGTCCGCAACGAGGGGATGACCTACAGCCGCTTCATGGAGGGGCTGACCAAGGCCGGGATCGAAATCAACCGCAAGATGCTTTCCGAGATCGCGATCGCCGATGCGGAAGGTTTCAAAGGTCTGATCGCGAAGGCTCGCGCGGCGCTCGTCTAACGCCGTGTGCCGCTCCGGCGGACCGAGATCGAAGCCGTCTCCTTTGCGGGGGACGGCTTTTTGCTTTATGCGGCGAGCCCCGGCGGTCTCGGTGTTTTGTTGATTTCGACGGGCGTTTACCTTACACTCTCGCCCTCAATTTTTGACGGAAAGCGAAGGGCCTATGACACTTGCAGAATTGGACGCGCAACAGGCGCAATCGTTGGATGAAGTGGCTGCCGCAACGGACGCGGCCGCGGTGGAACAGGTGCGCATCCGCTATCTCGGACGCAACGGATCACTGCCCGCCATCGTGAAGCAGATGAAGGACGTTCCCCAGGCTGAGCGTCCCGAGTTCGGCAAGCGCACCAACGCTTGGCGGGCGGCGCTTGAGGCCGCTCTCGCCGAGAAGGCGTCGGCGGTGGGCACCTCCAAAAGAGAGGAGCCCGCGTTCGACTGTTCGCTTCCCGGCCGCTGGCCCGCTCCCGGCGCCAAGCATCCGGTCTCGCGCGTGATCGAGGAGACCGCGGCCATTTTCGCGCGGCTCGGCTTCAGCGTCGCCGACGGCCCGGACATCGAGAACCGCTTCAACAACTTCACGGCGCTCAACACGCCTGCGCACCATCCGTCGATGGACGCGTCCGACACCTTCTGGCTGACCGACGACCTGCTGCTGCGCACGCAGACGTCGCCGGTCCAGATTCGCATGATGACGCAGTACAAGCCGCCGGTCCGCATCATCACGCCTGGCCGCACCTACCGCCGCGACACGACCGACGCCACCCACAGCGCCAACTTTCATCAGATCGAGGGGCTGTACGTCGACACCCAGCCGGTCTCGCTGGCCGACCTCAAATCCACGCTCGCTTACTATGCGAAAGAGATGATGGGCTCCAAGGCGGGCGTCCGTTTCCGTCCTCATTTTTTTCCGTTCACCGAGCCGAGCGTGGAGGTCGATTTCTCGTGCCACGTCTGCGGAGGCAAAGGGTGCCGGGTCTGCAAGATGAGCGGCTGGATCGAGATCGCCGGGGCCGGCATGGTCGACCCGCGCGTATTCAACTTCGTGGGCTATGATCCGGAAGAGGTTTACGGCTATGCGTTCGGCTTCGGCGTGGAGCGTATCGCGATGATCAAGTACGGCATTCCGGACATCCGCTGGCTGTACGAGAACGACACGCGTTTCCTGAGTCAGTTGGCGTAGCCCTGTCGAGCACTCCGTTTTTCGAGGCAAATCATGAAAGTACCTGTCAGTTGGTTGAACGAGTATGTGGACGTGTCGGATCTGTCGGTCAAGGAGTTGTCCGACCGGCTGACCTTTTCCGGCGTCGAAGTCGAGGGCATCGAGGAAGTCGGTGCGGTGCTGGACGAGCACTTTGTGGTGGGCGAGATCCTGGCCTGCGAGGCGCACCCCAACTCCGACCACCTGCACATCTGCAAGGTGTCCGACGGCGCGCAAGAGCTGCAGATCGTTTGCGGGGCGCCGAACGCCGCCGCCGGCATCAAGGTGCCGCTGGCGAAAATCGGCGCGGTGGTCCCCGAGGGCGGCTTCACGATCAAGCAGGCGAAGCTGCGCGGCGTGGCGTCGTTCGGGATGCTGTGCTCGGCGCGGGAGCTGAAGCTCTCCGAGGACCACGCCGGGCTGATGCTGCTGGACCCGTCGCTGAAGACGGGCACGCTCATGCGCGATGTTCTGCCTGCGCCCGAAACCGTGCTCGATCTGGAGATCACGTGGAACCGTCCGGACTGCCTTTCGATCATCGGCATCGCGCGCGAATTCGCCGCGATCCTGAAGCGGCCGCTGCGGCTGCCGCGCGCCGATTTCGTCGAGAGCGGGGAGTCTGTCGACAGCTTTGCCAAGGTGCGTGTCGAGGCTCCGGACAAGTGTCCGCGCTACACGGCGCGCGTGATGACCGGCGTGCAGGACGGGCCTTCTCCCGCCTGGATGCGGCGGCGTCTGGAGCTGTGCGGGGTGCGCGCGATCAGCCTGACGGTGGACGTGACCAACTACGTGATGCTCGAGTACGGACAGCCGCTGCACGCGTTCGACTACCGCAAGCTGGCGGAGCAGACGATCGTCGTGCGCTGCGCGGCGCCGGGCGAGAAGATCAAGACGCTGGACGGCGTGGAGCGCACGCTGGAGGCCAGCATGCTGGTGATCGCCGATGCGTCCGAGCCGAGTGCGGTCGCGGGCATCATGGGCGGCGCGGGCAGCGAGATCGCGGAGGGCTCCGAGCACGTGCTGCTTGAGAGCGCGCTGTTTGACCCGGTCTCGACCAAGTTCACCGCCACGAAGCTCGGTCTCTCGACTGAGTCTTCCCGGCGGTACGAGCGCGGCGTGGACCCCGACCTTGCGGACCTGGCGAGCCGCCGGGCGGTTTCGCTGTTGGCGGAGCACGGGCAGGCGAAGGTCGCCCGAGGCGTGATCGATGTCGACGCGCGGCGTTTCAAGCGCGGTGAGGTGACGCTGCGCTTCAAGCGCGCGCGCGCCGTCATCGGCGTCGATCTTGCGGCTGAAGAGATGGTCGCGATTCTGACGTCGCTCGGTCTCTCAGTGGTGTGCCGCGACGCGGAGACGGCGACCTTCGGCATACCGTCGTTCCGTCTGGATCTGACGCTGGAGGCCGACTTGATCGAGGAAATCGCGCGCATGCACGGCCTGGACGCCATACCGGACGTGATGCCCGACCTCACGGCGGTGTCGACGCTGGACGATCGCCCGTTCTACGCGCGGTCGCGCTGCCGCCAGGTGCTGCTGGGCATGGGCTTCTCGGAGGCGATGCACTACAGCTTCCTTTCGGCGCAGGAGCTGGATGCGTTCGACAGGCGCGGCGCTGCGAAGCGCGCGGTGCTGCCGAATCCCGTGAGCGGCGACTACGGCGTGTTGCGCGACTCGCTGCTGCCGCAGCTGGCGGGCTCGCTCGGCCGCAACGCTTCGCGGCAGGTCGAGGCGGCCGCCCTGTTCGAAATGGGACGCGTGTTCTTTGTGGATGACGCGGGCGTGCCCGGCGAGGAAGAGCGCGTGTCGCTGGGCCTCATGGGCCCGTTCGGCCGTTCGGCGATCGACCGCCGTCGCGCCGTGACCCACGAGGAGGCGCTGCTGTGGCTGAAGGGCGCGGTGGAGGTGCTGGTGGGTTCGATGCGGGCCGGCGCGCTCGATTTCAAGCTTGCCGAGCATCCCGCGATGGAGCCGGGATGGGCGGTGGAGATCCTGCTGAACGGCGAGCGGGTGGGGTGCATGGGCCTCTTGTCCGCCGCGTTGCGGCACCAGTGGCGCATGACGTCGCCCATGCCGGTGGCCGAATTGCGCCTCGCGCCGGTCTTGTCGGGCCAAGGCGCGGTGAGCGGCGGCGTCAAGCCGGTGCCCTCTTTCCCTGCGGTCCGACGCGACATCGCGTTTGTCGCCGACGCCTCGCTGACGCATGCCGAGGTCGTTGCGGCGATCCGCAAATCGGCCCCAGTTGAATTGACCGCAATCGAGCTTTTTGATATATTCCAATCAAAAGAAATCGGCAGAGGCAAACGCAGTTTGGCGTACTCGCTGGCTTTTCGCGCGCACGACCGTACGCTGACCGATCAGGAGGTGAATGAAGCCTTTGCCCGGATCATTCAGGCGTTGAAAACGGACCTGAAGGTGGAGGTGCGCGAGGGGTAGAACGATTTTTGATCTGTGAATGCAGCCGGGGCGATGCGAAGTCCCGGCAAGGAAACGAAGTGGGCCCTGCTTTGTGCGCGGATACGCAGCCTTTCTCTGACCTTCAATTTGTACCGGGAGTTTGAATGTGACGCAAGACGGCCACTGCCTCCGGGCAGGAAACCTGAGCGCGTCGCCTAGAGCACCCACCTCATACGTGAGGTTCCAGAGATCCTGCAATACGGCAAAGTGGGGCTTTTTCTTTAAACAGGCATAGGGATGGCGGCTTGTGGATGGGGGCGTATGAAGCGGATTGTCGGTCTATATCTGGGTGCGGTGCTGGCGGCTAGCGTAAGGGCGGCCGAACTGCCTGAGGTTTCGGAGGAGGCGCTATACGAGTTGGGGAGCACGTACGGAGCGCCGCAGCTGCAAGGCTTTGTGTTCATCGAAGGGCGGTACCTTCCTCCGCCGTACACCGTGACGCGCAAAGGGAACGCGATATTCATCAACCGGATTCAGGTTGAGCAACCCGTGCCGTGGGGACGCGGCGTGGCGTCGGCTGACGGCGCGCCGGGCACCGCTGCGGCCGCGGCCCCGGCCGCGAAGAAAAGCGTGGACGCCGACGGCGACTTCGAGGAGGTGGCTCCGGCGGCTGCGCCCGCCCCTGCCGCAGAGCCCGTCCCTGCGGCAGAGCCCGCCCCTGCGGCAGAGCCCGCCAAGCCGAAGGCCGTCAAGAGTATCGACGATCTGTTCGACGACGAAGAGCCCGCCGCTCCCGCCGCTCCGGCTCCTCAGGCCGCTCCTGCGGCTGGACCTGCGGCGGCCGCGCTGCCTGCTGCCGCGGCCGGCGGGGGTGCGCAGGAGAGGTCGTCCGAAGAGGTGAAGCGGGATAAGGAGGCTTTGGTCGCGCACTTGGATCGCATCCGCAAAGGGTACGAACAGTCCTTGGCGCGCGGCGACATGTTCTTCTTTGGCCAGCGGCATAACCGCGTCAATGGCAACTACGGGACCGCCCGCACGCTGATGGGAGTCTTGCCGAAAGCCTTGCGCAATGCCCAGTCGCCGCAGGATCTGCTGCAGCGGCTCAATGCGGGCGGGGTCTATTTCATCGACCTCGGCATTTGTGCCGAGCTGTATCGGAACAAGATGACGTTCCCGCAGTTGGAGGAGCGCTTGGCCAAGATCGAGCAGAACGAGGCGTTGGACGCCCAGCGCCGAAAAGCTGCGACCGCCTGGTGAACGCGGAAGGGGAGGACGGACTTCATATGGTGCGCGCCAAACAGAGGGTCGACGGTCATGCGTTCGAAGCCGTGGCAGAGGTTCTGGTTTCGATCACGAGCGCGGAAGAGATGCGGGTCTTCCTGAAAGAGTTGCTTACGCCCGGCGAAATTCGCGACATCACGCTGAGGTGGAGGTTGCTGGAGTTGCTCGCGGAGGGCGTGCCGCAGCGCAGGATTGCCGAGGAGCTCAGAATCAGCCTGTGCAAGATTACGCGCGGCTCGAAGATCATGAAGCAGAAAGGGGCGGTTACGTCGCGCGTCCTGAAACTGAGGGCCGGCGAGGCCGGGGCCCGCTCGGTCTGAAGCTTGACGCTTCGGAGGCTCTACGAGGGGATTTGAGAAAGAGGTGAATGCATGCAGGTCGTTTCCAGCGGGATCCAGAAACAGATGGCGGGTGCCTCATGGATCCGGAAAATGTTTGAGAAGGGGCTCGAGCTGAAAAAAGAGTTCGGCCCCGAGAACGTGTTCGATTTCAGCTTGGGCAATCCGGACATCCCGCCGCCTGCACGCGCGCGGGACGTTCTGCGCGAATTGGCCGATCTTGCGGTGCAGCCGCTGGGGCTCGGGTACTGCCCCAACGCCGGCCTGCCCCAGTTCCGCGAAGCCCTGGCCGCTTTTCTTTCCCGACAGCAGGGCGTGTCGGTTCAGGCGGCACACGTGGTGGTCACGTGCGGTGCGGCCGGTGCGTTGACCTCGTTTTTCCGCGCGGTGCTCGAGCCCGGCGACGAAGTGATGTGCCCTGCGCCTTATTTCGTCGAGTACGGCTCATACTGCGGACATTTCGGCGGCGTGCTCAAGCCGGTCCCCGCGTTGCCGCCGGACTTCCAGTTGGATGCGGGCGCGATGGAGGCGGCGATCAGCGACCGGACGCGCGTGATCATCATCAACTCGCCGAACAACCCGACCGGATGCATCTATTCGCAGGCGACGCTTGACCGTCTGGCGGCCGTCGTGAACCGGGTGAACGCGACGCGCGAGCGCCCGCTGTTTCTGGTGAGCGACGAGCCTTACCGGTTTCTGGCTTATGACGGCGCGGTCGTGCCTCCGGTTCTCCCGCTTTCTCCCTTCACCCTGGTTCTGGGCTCGTTCTCCAAGAGTCTCTCGCTGGCAGGGGAGCGGATCGGTTATATCGCCGCCCACCCCGCCATGCCGGACGTGTCGACGCTGATCAATGCCGTGATCATGACAAACCGGACGCTGGGCTTTGTGAACGCCCCCGTTTTGGGACAGCGTTTGGCCATGTCGCTTCTGGGAGAGGGCGTCGATGTCGGTGTCTATGACCGGCGCCGTCGCGCCATGGCCAAGGTCTTGGCCGACGCGGGCATCCGGTTCGCAATGCCTCAGGGCGCATTCTATTTCTTCCCTGAGGCGCCGGGCGGAGACGATCAGGCTTTCGTCCAAGCGTTGCTGTCCAAGAACGTTTTGGCTGTGCCTGGTGCGGGCTTCGGTTTCCCCGGCTATTTCCGGCTGAGTTTCAGCGTGGACGAGAAGGTGATTGCCGGTTCGGCCGAGGGCTTTAAGGCGGCTGTGCAGAGCCTGTCGTGACGGATGCTCAACCTGAGCACGACTCGGAATATCGGGGAGGCCCAAGCCATGAAACAGAAGGTCAGTGTATGGAAACGCGCAGCGGTTGTGGCGGGGGTGCTGTGCGCCGCCGGCTCAGGCCGGGCCGGGGAATACACGGGGCCGGCCGCTTGGCAGACCGTCAGCACGAATGCGATCGCGGCTTGGAATGGGGCGCGGCAGAAAGCGGCCGGCGAGACCCTTAAGGTCTGGCCCGGGGTTGTGGCCGACACCAAGGCGCGTGAGGTCCGGTTGCTGGCTGAAGCGGTCGGGCACCGTGCGGGCATCACGGCGGAGTTCCTGCTTGTCGGACCGCTGAGCGACCGCGCCTATGAGGCCGTCGCCGTGACGGTGGCCAAGCCCGGAGACATTGTCCGTGCGGTCGAGAGCTTGGGCCTTGCGCGCGGGGGCGGCGTCGGCAGCCGGCCTTTCCGCTTCTGGCCGTGCGGCGAGCGCATGACGGCTGCGGTTCGCCGGCTGGATGTGGCGGGCGCGGCGGAGAAGCCGCTGCAGACGCTGGTTCGCGACGAAGAGTCGGCGGAGCCGCTCTTGGGGAGCGGCGGACTGGTTTTCACGGGGGGGCGTTGGTCGGGAGAGAACTGCGTGACCGAGACCAATATGCCGTCGTCCGTGATTTCGCTCTACAACGAGCCCGGAACCCTTTTTGACGTGCCGTTCCAAGTCGGCCAGAGCGAAGTATATGGCCGTCTGTCGGTGGCTGAAGTGTTGCCTTGCGGCGCTCTCATGGAGGTCGTGCTTCGTCCGCTTCCTCCGGCCGACGGCGCGGCGCGCGTTTGGCCTGTGACAGTCACGGCGACGATGGCGGGCGACCAGGTCAAGGTTGCCTGTGCCGGCGTTGGAGGCGCGAAGCTGTTTGAAGGGGGCTTGCCTGAGGTTCTGGTTTGGCTGCGCGGTCAAGCGGAGGCGGGACGTGACCTCTTCGTGACGCTGGCGCTGGACGATGCCCTTCCGCTCCGGCGGGCGGTCGACGTGGCCCGCGTCTTTGGGATGCTTGAGGGCAAGGGGATCAAACTCGACGGCAAGCCTGAAGAGGGTCTGTTTCCCAAGGCGTTCTTGCCGCTGGAGAAGTGGCGCGAGCGCAAGGAGCGCAATCTCCAGCCGTTCGAAGTGCACGTGTCGCGCGCGGCAGATGGCGCGGTCAAAATGAGCCTGGTCTTCATCGAAGAGGACTGGAGCGTGGAAGGGTTGGATCCCAAGCTGACGCCGAAGGAGTATCCGTTTGAACAGTGGAGCGAGTTGCCGGCTCTGGTCGAGAAGACCGGGGGGCCGGACAGCAAGATCAATCTGCTGTTCGTCTATATGCCTGCTGACCTGCCCTTGGGGGCGATGATGCCGGGAGTCCGTGCCGTTGCTTCGCGCTTGCCGTTGGTCTATGTTTTCGCCGAGTAGTCGACGCCGCGGAGCCCGCTTGCGGCTGGCGCGGTCAGCGGCTTTTCGCTGGTGCGGGCGCATTGGTTGCGGTCTGACGCCACAGGTCGGTGTCGAGCGCCTCCATGACGCTGAGAATGTCGCGGTCCCAGTTTTTTTCCAAGTGCACGTTGCGGAGCTCGAGCGGTGCCGAGCCCGGAGGGGGTGGCAATAATCCCTCTGCCGGTGCAGGCGCAATGAACGGATCCTTGAGGACGATCCGGACGCCGTATTCGTAGCCCCAGTAAGGGCCGTAACGGTACCCCTCATAAAGCGAATAGGGGGACGAGGCGGTGCGTCCGTAAAGGTTGGCCGACACGCCCGTGTAGGGCAAGGGACGCCAATAGGGGGAACCCCCGCGATACGGATAGTCGTCATACGGGAACAGAGACCATCCCCATCCGGCGAAAAGGTCGATGGTCGGCGCGTCGTCGCTTAGCAGGGGGAGCGTCGCCAGAGCCAGAAACGCCGCGAGCAGTTTCTCTTTCATGCGTTCCAGTGTAGCGCATTGGCCGCTCCCGCAACAGCGCGAGCTTGAAAAGGTTGTCTGCTTCGATTTCATTCGTCTGTTGGTTTGCGCTTCTCTGAAGCCTCTTGAAACGCTATACTCTTCGCTCTTTCTTACCCGTAATCTTGTCCTGAGCGGACGCTGTGGAGACTGCTATGAACCTTGAAGCCTGGAAGAGTGTGGAAGCGGAAATTGAAGCGACGCGGAATTTGCATTTGCGCGATCTGTTTGCGAAGGACGTGGGGCGTGCGGAACGGTTCACGATCGATGCCGCGGGCTGGACGCTGGACTATTCTAAAAACCGCATCACGCCGGCGCTGATGAAGAAGCTCGTGGCCTTGGCCGAGGCCAGCGATCTCAAGCGGTGGATCGACGCCATGTTCTCCGGCGAGGCGATCAACGAGACGGAAAACCGCTCGGTCCTGCACACGGCGCTCCGCAACCGTCCCGACCGCCCCGTTTATGTGAAGGGCAAGGATGTGATGCCTGACGTGACGGCGGTTCTGGAGGCGATGTCCGTGTTCTGCGACCGCGTGCGCACGGGCAAGTGGCTGGGCCATACGGGCAAGCGCATCAAGTACGTCGTCAACATCGGCATCGGGGGCTCGGACCTGGGCCCGGCCATGGCATATCAGGCGCTGAAGCCTTGCGCCAAGCCCTCGCTCGCGATGCATTTCGTCTCGAACGTTGACGCCACCCATTTGGCCGAGACGCTCAAAGCGGTCAAAGCCGAGCAGACGCTGTTCATCGTCGCCTCCAAGACGTTCACCACTCAGGAGACCATGACGAACGCCATGAGCGCCCGCGCGTGGCTGATCGAAAAGTTGGGCGACGAGACGGCCGTTGCCAAACACTTTGTGGCGGTCTCGACCAATGCGGAGAAAGTCAAGGCGTTCGGCATCGACACGGCCAACATGTTCGGGTTCTGGGACTGGGTCGGCGGCCGCTATTCGCTGCCGTCGGCGATCGGCCTGCCGCTGATGATCGCCATCGGACCGCGCAATTTCCAGAAAATGCTCAAAGGCTATTTCAAGATGGACCGCCATTTTGCCACGGCGCCCTTCAACCGGAACCTGCCGGTCGTGATGGCGTTGCTCGGCATCCTGTATGCCAACGGATATGGCGCGGAGAGCTACGCGGTGCTGCCGTATGACCAGTATCTGGCGAGGCTGGCCGCCTATCTCCAGCAGCTCGACATGGAGAGCAACGGCAAGTCGGTCGACCGTCAAGGCAAGCGCGTGTCGTATGCCACGGGGCCGATCGTCTGGGGCGAGCCCGGGACGAACGGCCAGCACGCGTTCTACCAGCTCATTCACCAGGGGACGCGCATGATCCCTTGCGACTTCATCGGCTTCTGCCGCTCGCACAATCCGATCGGCGACCACCACGACAAGCTGATGGCGAATTTCTTTGCGCAAACCGAGGCGCTCGCTTTGGGCAAGACGGCCGACCAGTGCCGCGCGGAAGGTGTGCCCGAAAGGCTCGTCCCGCACAAGACCTTCGAGGGCAACCATCCGACCAACACGCTGCTGGCGGACGAGCTGACCCCGGAGACGTTCGGCGCGCTGATTGCCTTGTATGAGCACAAGGTGTTCACGCAGGGCATCATCTGGAACATCTTCTCGTTTGACCAGTGGGGCGTCGAGCTCGGCAAGGTGCTGGCCTCCAAGGTGCTGGTGGAGCTCGCCTCTTCCGAGCGCCCCGCGCTGCAGCACGACGCGTCCACCAACGCTCTGATTCAGCGGTACCGCGCGGCGCACAAGCGCGCGTGAGGTGAGGGCTTCGCTGCGGGACGCGCGGCCGGACCTGAGCCGGCCGCCGTGTACGCCAGAAAGGACGGAGAAGGCTCCTTGGCTATTCGGTTCGAAAAGACTTCCCTGCAGGGCGTCGTGCTGTGTGTGCCGGAGGTGTTCCGGGATGCGCGGGGTTTCTTCGCGGAGTGCTATCACGCCGCCAAGTATATGGAGGGAGGTGTGCGGTCGGTGTTCGTGCAGGACAACCGGTCGTTTTCCTCCCGGGGCGTATTGCGCGGTCTGCATTACCAGTTGCACAAGCCGCAGGCGAAGCTCGTCTCTTGCCTGCGCGGCGAAATCTTGGATGTCGCCGTTGACGTGCGCCGCGGCTCTCCCACGTTCGGGCGCTGGGAGAGCGCCGTCCTCTCCGAAGCGAACAATCATCAGCTTTTCATACCGGGCGGTTTCGCGCATGGCTTTTGCGTCTTGTCTGAGACGGCGGAGATCTTTTATAAGTGCTCCGAATTCTATGACCCGCGCGACGACCGGGGAATCCGCTGGAATGATCCGGATCTGGGCGTCGCGTGGCCGGTCAGCGATCCCGTCCTGTCGGGCAAAGATGCTTCATTGCCGTTTTTGAAGGAGGCGGAGCTTCCTGGCTTCAGGGGGGATTAGCGGCCTCCGGTGGTTTTGGGTTTCGGGTTTGACGGCGATCCTGGCTTTCGCCGCTTATCAAAGGGGGGGGACATCATGAAGGTCTGGACAGGGGTGTTGACGGCGGTCTTGCTGGCCGGTTGCGGGTTTGCTGCTGAGCCGCTCCTGGCTCAGGACTGGGGTTTCGGCGGCGATGCGGCGAAGGCCTGGGTCAAACAGGCGCATCAATGTAAAGACGTGCAGATCGTCGACGGGGTTTTGAGCGGAACGACCGCCGGATCGGATCCGTTCCTGACGAGCCCGTCCCTCGCGTTCGAGGCCCACGCGGGGCACATTGTGGCTTTCCGGGCCAAAACCGGCGCGGGCGGAAAAGGCGAGCTGTTCTGGATCCCTGCGGGCGCCAAAGGGCCGCAGCAGAAATGGTCGGTGTCGTTCGATTGGGTCGGAGACGGCGAATGGCACGAGTATCGCCTCCGTCCTTACTGGCAGGGCGAAAAGAAGATCGGGGCTGTTCGGCTGGACTTTGTGAACGGGCGTCCGGATGTCGCGTTTGCGATCTCCGCGTTCCGGGTTTTGCACGAAGGAGGGTCGGCGCATGTTGGCGAGCCTGTCTGGTCCGGTCCGGCTTTGACTTCGTGGCAGGCCTCGGAAGGCGGCGAGGTGCGGATGCAGGGAGAGACGGCGTGCTTCCGCGCCGCAGGCGAGCGGCAGGCGGCGCTCGTCAGCCCGGCGGTGTCGTTCGAGTCCGATGCGACGTTCATCGTCACGGTCGAGATGGCTGTGGATCGGGGCGACGCGTTCAGCCTCGCGTGGGCCAGCGACGCGGTCAGCGGGTTGCACAGGAAGGGCTTTCGCGTGCGGCCGGACGGCCAGTTCCATACGTACAACGTCGATCTCAGCAGCGACAAGAGTTGGACCGGCCGGATTTTGTCCTTGCAGCTGATGGCGGGAACGGCGGGCGAGACGGCGTGCCGTGTCCGCTCGGTCCGTGTGGCCGATGACTTGTCCGGCCCCCCCGACGTCTCGGTCCTGCAAGCGGGACTCTCGGAGGCGATCAACCGGGCCGGCCGTCCCGCGCGCCTGTTCGTCCAGCTGAGCAACAGCGGCGGTTCGGACGCCGCGGGGGTCACCCTGTCGGTCAAGGGGTTGCCGCAGGGGGTCGAAGTGGCTTCTGCGCCGGGCTGGGAGAAGGTGCCCGTCATCCCCGCTTTGTCCGTGATCTCGCATACGCTGGAACTGTCCGCCGCTCAGGCTGTGGCCGGAGAAGTGGTGCTCAAGGCTTCTGGCGCGGGCTGTGACGGGGTTGAGGTGCGGGCGCCGATCGCTTTTCTGCCCGATTTGCACATGCCGAAGGCGGACTATGTTCCGGTGCCGCGTCCGCTGCGAAGCGAGTACGAGATCGGCGCGCTGTATTACCCCGGTTGGCAGTCGATCGAGAAGTGGGCCCGCATCTGGCCCGTCGCGCCGGAGCGCAAGCCGGTCCTGGGCTGGTATGACGAGGCGAATCCCGAGGTGGTCGACTGGCAGATCAAATGGGCGGTCGAGAACGGCCTCTCCTATTTTCTGGTCGACTGGTATTGGCACAAGGGGCAGCAGCACAACGACCATTGGATCAAGGCGTTCAAGCAGGCCCGCTACAGGTCGTATCTCAAGTGGGCGGTGATGTGGGCCAACCATAATGCGGCGGGCAGCCACTCAGAAGCGGATCAGCGCGCCGTGGCCAAGTTCTGGATCGAGAACTATTTCAACATGCCCGAGTATTACCGCATCGATGACAAGCCGGTGGTGATGATCTGGAGCCCGCAGAACATGAACCGTGACATGGGGGGGAAAGACGGGTGCAGGCGCCTTTTGGAACTCTCCCGCCAGATGGCGGTTGAGGCCGGCTTCAAGGGCATCTACTTCATCGCGATGAAGTGGCCCGAAGGCTCTTGGGCGCCCGACGTGGTGCAGGGGCTGAAGGACATGGGGTTCGACATGACCGGCATCTACCACTACATGGAGGACGGCGGCAAGGCGGAGAACCCCCGGCGCTTTTCGTTCGATTGGGTGGCGGACTCAAACTATGCGCATTGGAAAGGGCTCCATGAAACCGGCATCCTGCCGTTTTTGCCGAACCTGTCCACCGGCTGGGATGATCGCCCGTGGCACGGCGACAAAGGCCGCGAGATCTATGGCCGGACGGTTGCGCACTTCAGGCGGATCTGCCGAGACGCCAAACGGTTTGCGGACGAGAGCGGCGTCAAGCGTCTGACGCTGGCTCCCCTCAACGAGTGGGGCGAGGGCTCGTATGCCGAGCCTTGCGCGCAGTTCGGGTTCGGCATGTATGAGGCTGTCCGCGAGACGTTCTGCCAGAAGCCGGCGGACGGGTGGCCGGTCAATTTCGCGCCGGCCGATGCGGGCTTGGGACCGTATGATCTGCCGATGAAGGAGCCAGACACGGCCACCGACTGGACGTTCGTCTCCGGCACGGCCGGCTGGAGCGCCACAATGGGCATCGCGGGCCTGCGCGCGGCCGACGGTCTCCGCTTCACCACGACTTCGCGCGATCCGGCATTGGAGCGCACGGTTCAGCCCCTCAAGGCCGGTCGGTTCGGGCGTCTGGTTGTGCGGATGAGCCTGTCGGCCGCGGCCAGCGGGGGCAGCTGTCAGCTCTTCTGGTCGTCGGGCGGCACGCCGACGGAGGGGACGAGCCTTTCGTTGCCGGTGAAGGCGGACGGTCAGTTTCACGACTATGTCTTTGAGCTGGGCAAGTGCCGCTCGTGGCGCGGTAGAATCTGTCGTTTTCGGTTTGATCCGTGCAGCGCGCCGGGTGCCGAGGTTGTGATCGAACGAATCGGTTTGTTGCCTGTGGCGGAATGAGAACGTGGTTTTTAAATGGAGAAACGAGCATGAATCAGAAAGTGTTGTTGTCAGCGAATGAAGCGGTCGCTTGGGCGGCCTGCAAAGCCGGGTGCAAGGTCGCTTCGGCTTACCCGGGGACGCCGAGCACCGAGATCCTTGAGAATGTCGCGAAGTTCAAAGACTCGGTCTACTGCGAGTGGGCCGTGAACGAAAAGGTCGGCATGGAGGTGGCCATCGGCGCGTCGATCGCCGGGGTGCGGGCGCTCACGGCCATGAAGCACGTCGGACTCAACGTGGCCATGGATCCGCTGATGACGTACACGTATGTGGGGGCGAACGGCGGACTCGTGATTGTCACGTGCGACGACCCCGGCATGCACAGCTCGCAGAACGAGCAGGATTCCAGGAACCTGGTGAGGTTTGCGCGCGCGCCGCTTTTCGAGCCCGCCGACAGCCAGGAAACCTTCGATATGATTCAGGAGGCCTTCGAGGTCTCTGAGAAGTATCAGGCTCCGGCCTTTATCCGGCTGACGACGCGCACCTCCCACACCTCCACGGTCGTCGACGTGGGGGCGGATTTCGCTCCCGGCCAGGTGGAGCCCAAGACCTATGTGAAGGACATCCGGCGCTATATCCCGGTTCCGATGTTCGCGCGTCCGCAACGCCTCAAGGTACAGGAGCGCACCCAGGCGCTGCAGCGGTATGGCTGCGAGACCCGTTTCAACCGCATCGAGCAGGGGGATAAGCGGCTCGGCATCATCACGGCGGGCGTGACCTATCAGTACGTGAAAGAGGTCTTCCCCGAGTTCGCCGTGCTGAAGCTGGGATTTTCAAACCCCTTCCCGGCCGAGCTGGTGAAGCAGTTTGCGGCCAGCGTCGACCGCGTGCTGGTGATCGAAGAGCTCGACCCCTTCATGGAGGAGCAGGTCCGCGCGCTGGGGATCTCCGTCGTTGAGCACGCGACCGAGCTGAACATGCTGGAGATGAATCCGCTGCGGCTGACCTTGTTGCGTAAAGAGCTGCTCGGTGACGTCGACGTCCCTCAGGTCCGCCGGGCGGATGCCGGGCTGCCCACGCGTCCGCCTGTCTTGTGCGCCGGGTGCAGCCATCGCGGCGTGTTCTACACGCTCGCCAAGCTCGGCGCGACCGTGACCGGCGATATCGGCTGCTACACGCTGGGCGCGTTTCCTCCCCTCAACGCGATGGACACGACGATCTGCATGGGCGCCAGCATCGGCAACGCCTTCGGCATGGAGAAGGCGGGCGTCAAGGGGCGGATCTGTGCGGTGCTCGGCGACTCGACCTTTTTCCACTCGGGAATGACCGGCATCCTGAACGTCCTGTACAATGGCGGCAAGATCACGACCGTCGTGTTGGACAACCGCATCACCGGCATGACGGGGCACCAGGAGAACCCGGGGTCCGGAAAGACGCTGTGCGGCGACCCCGCGCCGGTCACGGACATCGCCGAGCTCGCGAAGGCGATGGGCTTCAAGCGGGTGGTGCGCGTCGACGCCTATGACTTGGCGGCCTTGGAGCGCGTGCTGAAAGAGGAGCTGGACGCCGATGAGCCGTCGGTGGTGATCGCTGGCGGTCCCTGCCGCATTGCGGCTAAGCTGATGAATGCGGGAACCTATGAGGTTGACGCCGCCAAATGCAAGGCGTGCGGCGCCTGTTTCAAGCTGGGCTGTCCCGCCATTGAGAGGGGCGAGCCCACGCCGGACGGCAAGCGGTTCAAGTCGCACATCGATCCGGTGCAGTGCTCGGGATGTGACCTGTGCAGGCAGACCTGCAAATTCGGCGCCATTTCTAAGATCCGCTGAACAGCTGTGCAGCGAAAAGAGGGATTACGATGAAGACGATCAATGTATCATTAGTCGGTGTGGGCGGGCAGGGTATCCTGCTGACGAGCGATATCCTCGCGAAAACGGCGGCGCTGGCGGGCCTGGACGTCAAAAAGAGCGAAATTCACGGCATGGCGCAGCGCGGTGGCAGCGTGATCAGTCAGGTCTGCTTTGGCGAAAAGGTGTTTTCGCCCATCATTCCGGACGGGAAAAGCGACCTGCTGGTTTCGTTCGAGCGGCTCGAGGCCCTGCGCTGGCGGCATCTGTTGGCGCCGGGCGGCAAGGTCCTGATCAACGACATGAACATGACGCCGGTGACGGTGTCCAGCGGACAGCAGCCGGGGGTGCCCGATCTGGACGCCCGGCTTCAGGCCGAGTACCCGGGCGCCCTGTACATCGATGCGATGGGCCTTGCGAAGAAGGCGGGAAATGCCCGCGCCATGAATATGGTCGTGGCCGGTGCGCTCTCGACGATCACCCCGTTCGCGATGGAGGTTTGGGAGCAGGCGATGCGCGAGCGCATCCCCGAAAAGCTGCTGGAGATGAACATTCAGGCGTTCGAAGCGGGGCGCCGGGCGCTGCTCGGGTGAGGGCCCGATGCCGGGTCTGCTCCATCTGTTGCGCGGCCTGTTCGGCAGGGCCGAGGCCCCGGCGGGACCGCGGTCGGCTTTGGTCGGCCAATGGGGCGAAGACCAGGCGGCCGTTTTTCTGGAGGCCAAGGGGTTCTCGCTGTTGGGCCGGAACGTGCGGCCCAACAGGCACGATGAGATCGACCTCGTGGCGCGGTCGGGCGACGTGTTGGTTTTCGTCGAGGTGAAAACCCGGCGGCGCGAGGATTTCGCGCGGCCGGTGCGCGCGGTGGACCGGGCGAAGCGTCACGCGTTGAACCGGGCCGCGGCCGCCTACTTGAGGAAAGCGGGCTATCCGGATCTTTTTTACCGCTTCGATGTGGTCGAAGTCCTCGGGCAGCCGGAAGACGGCGCGCCCGTCATCCGGCACCTCGACAATGCGTTTCCCTTCGAAGCCCGCCTCCGCTTTCCGGTTCAGCGGAGCGGCTCCGAGTAGCCCCTCGACTGGCGCCTGCGCGGGGCGCTTTTTTGGGGCTTGAGTCGCCGCGCTCAGACGCGTATGATAAGGCCCTGTTTTCTGCGGTGAAGGAGCCTTAAGACTCTGACCCAAGGAATGAGAGTCCCAGGAGCTGGACGGCTTTTTGCCGATTGAGCCCTTCGTGCCCGTGACAGGCGTGGGATCGTCCTTTACCTCGGATCACAAGGAGGTCCTATGCAGACAGCTTGCTCGTCGAAAACCCCGATCCGTCAATTCGCCAATGCGGCCGACTACCGCAAGAACTTCGTCGTTCCCGAGCAGATCGGGAAGTATTTGCCAGGCGGCAACCATTTCGTCGACGAGGCCGCCATCTTTTCGATGCTGGCCCAGTCGTCCGCCGCACCGGCGAACGATCCTGTCCGCGTCCGCGAAATCCTGGCCAAGTCGCGCGCCATCGAGACCCTCCTGCCCGAAGAGACGGCGACGCTGATTCAGGTGACCGATGCGGACTTGCTGCAGGAGATGGCGGACACCGCGTTGGCGGTGAAGAAGTCGGTCTACGACAACCGCATCGTGATGTTTGCGCCCCTCTACATGAGCAACCTGTGCGTGAACCGCTGCACCTATTGCGGGTTCCGCTGCGGCAACGAGGAACAGAAGCGCCGGATGCTCACCATGGACGAGGTGCGCGAGGAGATCGGCGTCCTCGCCGGCAAGATCGGGCACAAGCGGCTCATCGCGGTTTACGGCGAGCACCCCGACACCTCCACCGAATACATCGCGGAGACCATTCGCACGGCCTACGCGCACCAGGTGAAGTCGCCGCATGGTGCCGTCGTAGGTATCCGCCGCGTGAACGTCAATGCGGCGCCCTTGCCTATCGAAGATTTACGCGTGCTCAAGCAGGTGGGCATCGGCACATTCCAGGTGTTTCAGGAGACCTACCACCGCGCCACCTACGCCAAACTGCATCCGGCTGATACGGTGAAGGGTCATTACGACTGGCGCACGACCGCGTTTCACCGGGCCTTGGAAGCCGGGGTGGACGATGTCGGGATGGGCGTGCTCTACGGCCTCTACGACTGGAAGTTCGAGTTGCTGGCCTCCGTGATGCATGCGCGCGATCTGGAGCGTCAGTTCAACATCGGTCCGCACACCATCTCGTTCCCCCGGTTGGAGCCTGCAAGCGGGACTGACCTGCCGACCACATCGCCTTATTTGATCGATGACGACACCTTCCGCCGCATTGTGGTGATCACCCGCCTGTCGGTTCCCTACACGGGCATGATCGTGACTTGCCGCGAGCGTCCCGAGTCGCGGGACGCTTGTGTGCGGTGCGGCATCACCCAGATGGATGCGAGCAGCAATATCGCGATCAAGGGATACAGCGATTTCGAACATGAGTCGCTTCAGGAGAAGGACCGGCAGCAGTTTGTGCTCTCCGACACGCGCACGCTCGAGCAGGTGATTGCGCATCTGGCGCGCGAAGGGATCATCACCTCCTTCTGCACCGCGGGATACCGTTGCGGACGCACAGGCGGCTGCATCATGGATGCCCTGAAGACCGGCAAGGAAGGCAAGTTCTGCAAGATCAATGCCGTGCTGACCTTCCGGGAGTGGCTCGACGACTTCGCCGGCGCGGAAACGCGCGCCCTGTGCGAACCGGTGCTGAACCGCGAGCTTGCGGCGATCGAGTCGACGCTGCCGAAGTTTTATCCGACGGTCAAGGAGCACTACGACCGTATCTGCAAAGGTGAGCGCGACCTGTTCTTTTAGGATGCCATGCTTGTTCTGTTCGTCAAGATGCTGCCGCTTATCCTGTTGACGCTGGCAGGATATGCGCTCAACCGGTTGAAGTGGATCGACATGGCGTTCAACCGCCAGTTGTCGCTGGTGATGTTGAACGTTTTCTATCCGTGCCTCATCGTCAGCTCGATCGTGCGGAACTTCACCTGGGACACGCTCTTGCAGAACTGGATGATGCCGGCGGGGACGGTCTTCATTCTCGTGACCGGGTGGCTGATCGGTTTGGCCACGCTGCCGCTGCTGCGTAAGCACTCTGAGGGCACGCGCCGCTGCTACCATTTCATCTGTCTCATGAACAACTATTCGTTCCTGCCGATCCTGATGGCGTCGGCGCTGTGGGGCGAAATGGCCGTGGCCCTGATCATCTTCTCTGGGCTGGGGTCTGAGTTGTGCGTCTGGACTTTGGGGATCAAATCGCTGACCGGACAAAAGCTCGACCGAGCCTTCCTCAAAAACCTGGTGAGCGTGCCCATGGTGGCGTTGTTCGCTTCGTTCGCGGTTCTCGCGGTGCGGGCTTGCTGTCTGAAGCATGGCTTGGCTCCGGCGCCGGGCTCCGGCACGGATGAGTTGCTGAAGACCCTTCTGGAGACCTGCCGAATGGCAGGCGGCGCCACCATTCCCGCGTCGGCGCTGATCTGCGGGTCACGCATCGCCATGCTTCATCCCGGCAACCTGTTATCGCCGCTGATGGCCGGGACCTGCGCGCTCCGTCTGGTGGTCATCCCGGCGCTTTGCATTGGCGTGCTTCTGTTGCTGCCTCTGCCACTGGAGGTCAGAAGGGTGTTGTCGCTGATTGCGGTGATGCCGGCCGCCATGGCCAGCGTGACGCTGGCCGAAGCGTATGGCGGCGACGCGAACTTTTCAGCCGCCGCCATCCTGATGACACACGTCGCCTGCCTGATTACGATTCCGCTTTGGCTGGGGCTTGTGCTGTGACGCGTTGCGCCGCAGGGCGCGGGGTTGCCGCGGGGTTTATCCGCCGACGCCGAAAAAATGGTTGAGCAGATAACCGATGCCGAACGACACGGTCGCGACGAACGTCGACAGCCCGGCCATCTCAAGGAAGCTTTTGCGGAAGGGCGTGTCTTTTGCGATGCTCAGATAGAAGTTGAAGCCGGCGATGATCGTCAGCGCCAACGCCAGCATGACGACCAGGGCGATCTTGACGTTGGGTATCGTGAGGTAGGGGACGATCAGCGCAAACACGGTGAGGATGTAGGCGAGCCCGGTGTAAAGGGCGGTTTTGACCGGGTTCTTTCCGAGGTTCTCGCCTCCGGCGCGTGCGGAAAGAAAGGCGGAGGCCGCCATGGACATGGCGGCCGCAAAGCCGGTGATCAGTCCCGTCATTGCGATGATGCGCGCGCCGCTGAGCGCAAAGGTGAAGCCGGCCAGCGCTCCCGTGAGCTCAACGAGCGCGTCGTTCAGGCCGAGCACGATGGCCCCCATGTAATTCAGGCGGTCGTCGTCGAGCAGCGAAAGTAGCGCGCTTTCATGAGCGTCCTCGTCTTCGGCCATCTTGAGCAATTCGGGCAAGTCGTCCGCGAAGAGACGGTAGGTGTCGCCTGCACGGCCCTCGCCTTTCTCCATGAGTTTGAGCCCGAAGGTCAAGCCGAAGCAGTTCGCCACCGCAAGATTCAGCGCAGCCTTGATGCGGTCGGGTTGCAGTTCGAGGCCGAGCAGCGCTGAAAGCAACTGCGCGTGCCGTCGCTCATCCAGGGCGATGCGTTGGAGCAAGTCGCGGTTGTGGCGGTCGGTCTGTTTCTTGGAAAGGCGCTCGTAAACCAGAGCCTCAGTCAGTTCGTTCCGGAGCTGGCGTTTCAGGACGGCGCGCTGCTGACGGGTGAATGCTTTGTTCATCTTTGGATTATAGCGCTTTAGGGCTTTTTGAAGCGAGTCGATTTGCGGCTTGTGTCGGCCGCTAGGGGATTGGTACTCTTACCGCTTTCGGTTCAGTGTGCTTATTTGAGTTCCGGGGAGTGTGTCCATGGAAAGGGTGCTGGCTGGCAAAACGGCGGTGGTGACGGGCGCGAGTTCGGGGATCGGCCGCGCAGTCGCTCTGACGCTGGCGCGGCGCGGCGCCGCGGTGGCGATTCACGCACGCCGGAAGGAACTTCTGGATGAGGTGGCCGCCGAGATTCGTGCGTCGGGCGGTCGAGCGCTTCCGGTCGCCGGAGACGCCGGCAACCTGGCCGACATCGGGACGCTGATGGACCGCGCGCTGTCGTGGCCTGAAGGCGGAGAGAAAGTCGATATTGTGGTGGTCAATGCCGGCCGGGGGCTTGCCGGCGGCGTCTTGTCGAGCGACGAATCGCACTGGCAGGAGCTCTACCAGACCAATGTGCTGGGCGCGGTCTCCCTGATGCGTCGCGCCGGCCTCTATATGCGGCAGCGGGGCCAGGGCGACATCGTGGTGATCGGCTCGGTCGTGGGGCGCAACATTTCGCCGTTCAGCGGATTTTATGGATCGAGCAAGTTCGCTGTGGGCGCGGCTGCGGAGGCGTTGCGGCAAGAGGTCTGCTCGAAGGGCGTCAGGGTTTCGCTGGTCATGCCGGGCATCGTGGTGAGCGGGTTTCAAGAGGTGGCCGGATATTCGGCCGAGAATTTCGGCAAAAGCATCGCTCATTTCGGCGCGCTGCTGGAACCCCAGTCGATTGCCGATGGGGTCGTTTGGCTGCTGTCTCAACCGCCGCACGTCAATGTCAGCGAGTTGATCATCCGGCCCACAGGGCAGAATTATCCGTGACGCGGGGGCGAGGGTCTCCGCTGACGGCGGCCTGTGCCCAATAAAACCGGGTGCGCCCCGTTTGTCTATCTGGAGTTATGATGTCGAAAAAAAATCTGTTTCTGAAATGCGCGATTGTGTCGGCCGCCGTCGGGTTGATCTCTTCGGGTTCGGTCCTGCTTTCGGCTGAGGCCGCCGGCAAGACAAAGAGTTCTCCGAACGCCCAAATCTTCGAATGCAAGCCCGGTCCTTGGGGCCGGATCCAGTGGCACTACCTGCACATCGAGGCGCCCGATTGGATCGTCGCCAACACCCTGTTGCCGCACTCGCAGCCGAGCTGGAGCTTTCCGGGTGCGGAGCCTGAAAAGGTGAAGCGTTTTCTGGTGTCTTGCGGCATCGCGCAGGAACTGGCCGACAGCTGGGTCTCTGACCCGCGCGCGATTCTCAAAGGGCCCGAGGCGACCACGCTTTTTCCGAGCCCGCAGGAGATCGAGTCGCTTAAAGATGAGTCGCGCGTCGCGGTCTATCGGGAGTTGGCCAGACATCAGGTGAACGAGTACTACGCCAATCCCATCTATATCCTGGACCGGAGTGTCGACGACTGGCTGGGTTTGCGGAAAATCAGGCCCGAGATCAAGGACGTGTTCAGGCGGTTGACCTACCGGCAAGGCGAAGTCCTGTGTTTCAGCGACCTCTCGGTCCTGATGAGCTATGCGCAGAGTGATGCGGAGGCTCGCGATCTGGCCAAGCTGGGCACGCGGAGACGCGCGATCATGGCCTATCTGATGGTGGGGCTGGACGACGATGTCGGCGTCCAGAGCGCATACTGGTCCGCGGCCTACAGGCGCAAAGACGTGCTGCCGATTCTGACGTCCATCAGCCAGCTTCCGGGCGGAGGTCGAATCGGCTTGTCGCATCTGATGCCGGCGCAGCCGCGCAAGTTGATCTACACCTATCCGACGCTGGATTTGGCCACGACCGGAAGACTTCCGGACTGCCACTGGACGACGTTCAACTTCTTCAGCTTCCATCCGCAGAACATCTTCTTGGACCTCCGCCTGGCTGCGAACCGCCTGCTGGAAGGGTACGACAAGGTGTCGCCGCCCTACAAATATGGGGACGCGCTGGTGTTTCTCAACACGGCTGGCGACGCGATCCATTCGTGCACCTACCTGTGCGACGACCTCGTTTTCACGAAGAACGGCGAGACGGTCTCCGCGCCCTGGATCATCGCGCAGCTCGAAGACGTCAGGCGTCTCTATGCGCATCTGGATTTCGCCCAGATCCAAGGTTTCCGCCGCCGCTGGGATCAAGAGGACCGCTAGCCCGCGTCCCAGCGGACGGATTCGCGCGCGCTCTTGTAACGCCGGGCCTTGGATGGGTGTATCTGTTGACAGTCGACACACACTCAAGGAGGCGGTAAGATGGTGGCTCGTTCATTTTTTGCGTTCGCGTGTCTGTGGTCCCTGAATGCCTGGAGCGGCGACCCGTCCGTTGCGGCTTACGATCCCCTGCGGGTGGCGTCCGGGTTCGCGCCGGCCGTGGTTGACTTGGCGCTGAGCGATGCGGAGCGCGGCCGCGAGGTGCCGCTGCGGGTGTATCTGCCCTCAGCGTCGAATGCGTGCCCAGTGTTGCTCTTCAGCCATGGTCTCGGGGGGTCGCGCGAGAACAATCCATATCTGGGCCGTCATTGGTCGGCTCGCGGTTACGCGGCGGTTTTCATGCAACACCCGGGCAGCGACGATTCGGTGTGGAAGGGGGTCGCGCCGGGGGCGCGCAGGGCTGCGCTGCAGTCCGCCGCGGGCATCCGGAATTATGCGATGCGCGTCAAGGATGTCGCGGTGGTGCTGGAGCAGCTTGAGGCGTGGAACCGCGAAGCGCACCACGCGCTTTGCGGGCGGCTTGACCTGACGAGGGTCGGCATGTGTGGCCATTCGTTCGGGGCGTTGACCACGCAGGCGGTGAGCGGCCAGGAGGGTGCGTTCGGTTTCTCGCGCCCGAAGGACCCGCGTATCAAAGCCGCAATCGCGTTCAGCCCGAGCGCGCCGCGCCGGGGCGATCCGCAGAAAGCTTTCGGGTCCGTGCCCATCCCTTGGCTGCTGATGACCGGCACGAAAGATGTCTCGCTGATCGGCGATGCCGATCTGGCATCGCGCCTGGCTGTTTATCCGGCGTTGCCTCCCGGCGGGAAATATGAGTTGGTGCTCGAGGGCGCGGAACACTCGGCGTTTGGAGACCGTCCGCTGCCCGGAGATTCTGAGACGCGAAACCCCAATCATCACCGCGCCGTGTTGGCGCTGAGCACGGCGTTTTGGGACGCTTATCTGCTCGGAGACAAATCGGCGCGGCAGTGGCTCGACGGCGATGCCGCCCGGTCGGTCTTGGAGCCGAAGGACCGCTGGCAGAGGAAATAGCTCGCCCCGTGTCGTTTTCAGAGGGGCGCGACATACTAAGGGTTTCTTTCCGGCCAGCGGTCGTTTATACTTACTCCCAATCATGCAGATTGAGTTGAACACAATGGGGGAAGCCGGGACGAGTCTGCTTGTGCCTGCATGCCGTGACCGGCGGCAGACGTTGGAGCGCGGCGTCGCCGTTTATGTGGAGCGCGAGCGTCTGGTCCCTCCTCTGACGGCAGAAGAGTTGGCCGCGCATGCCAAATGCGCGGCTGCGTCTGTTCATGCGGCTGCGGAAGAACAGGCCTATGTTGCGGTGCTGCTGAACAACATCCTGTGGTCGGATGTGATCGCGGGGGTCCCTTTTGAGCGCAGGCTGCTGCTCTTGCCGCAATGTCTGTCGAACGCCCGTGTGTGCAAGGCGGACCGCGACGGGCTGGGCTTGCTCTGCGCCCAGTGCGGCGGGTGCGCGATCGGGGAGCTGCAGACCGAGGCCGACCGGCTGGGATACGTGACGCTGGTGGCCGAAGGCACGACCGTGGTGAGCAAGCTGCTGATGAGCGGCAAGGTGGATGCGGTCATCGGCGTGGGCTGCCTCGACTCCTTGCGCCGCATTTTCCCGATGATGAACACGCATGCGATTCCGGGACAAGGCATTCCGCTCCTGTCGGACGGCTGCGTGTGCACGGCGGTGGATGTGCCGTGGGCGCTGGACATCATCCGGGCCCGGCATGCGCATTCCTCAGACGGCGTGACGGACCTCGACGGCGTGTCCGGCCTGATCCGCCAATGGTTCGCGCCTGAGTCGCTCGCCGCGCTGATGGGGCCGGACAACACGGAGGCCCAGCGCGTCGGCAAGGCGTGGCTGATGACCGGCGGCAAGCGTTGGCGGCCGCTGCTGACGGCATCGGTTTTCGAAACCGCCGGCGGCGATGTCGAGCGCGTCAAGCCGGCGGCGATTGCCGTGGAGTGTTTCCACAAAGCCTCTCTGATCCACGACGACATCGAGGACAACGACGACGAGCGTTACGGCGAACCGACCGTGCATAAGCGCGTGGGGGTTCCGTCCGCGATCAATGCGGGTGACTATCTGATCGGCGAGGGATATCGTCTGTTGGCGGCTTCCGATTTTCCAGAAGGGGTGCGTGCCAACATGGTCCTGGCGGCCGCTCACGGCCATCGCGAGTTGTGTCTTGGCCAAGGTGAAGAGCTGGCTTTCTGCAGGCGGCCCGCGCCCGTGTCGGAGGCGGCCGTCCTGCGCATTTATGAGCAGAAGACGGCCGCCGCTTTTGAGGTTGCGGTTCTCGTGGGCGCAGCCGCGGCGGGCGTCGATGCGGCGACGTGTGCGCAGCTCTCCGCGTTCAGTCGGGCTGTGGGCACGGCCTACCAGATACAAGACGACATCGAGGATTTCCGCTCCGTGCGCGGTCGTGCCGCAGACCTCTTGGCGATGCGGCCGACGCTCTTCCTGGCCGCGGCCTGCACGAGTGAGCATGGGGCGGTCCGCGATGCGCTGGGGTCTGTCTGGAACGGCGACGCAGCCGGGCGTCAACGGCTGATCGCCGCCATCGAGGAGGCCGGGTTGCATGCCCGGGTGGAGCTGTTGTACGCCTACTATCGGCATGAGACGGAGCGGGTCCTTTCAGGCATTCAGCATTCGGGCCTGAAGCGTCTGTTGCGCCGGATCATGGCGAAAATGTTGCGATGGCCTTCGGGTCACGGGTGAGCCATGTTCTCGATCCGGCCAGTGATTCCCCTCGTCGTGACCGCCGCGGCCGCTGTGCTGGCGGGATGGACCGTTGCCGTCTGGCTTTCGCGCGAGGCTTCTCCCGTTGGCGTACGCGAGGCCTCGGCTTCAGGTTCGTTGGCCGAGGCCGCCGCGGCGGCCTCGGCGCGCGAGACGGATCTGGCCGGTTGCTTTAAGGCGGACCGGGAGGTGCCCGCGGGTCTTCTCAAAGGCCGCTGGCCTGGATTCCGCGGACCGGGC